>Ga0315294_10009192_pt1 | contig 10850 bp, 10 predicted proteins | sample YL17G13_40_MG_FD_203626 | JGI IMG/M metagenome (GOLD analysis project Ga0315294, IMG submission 203626) | Sediment microbial communities from Yellowstone Lake, YNP, Wyoming, USA - YL17G13_40 | ecosystem: Environmental > Aquatic > Freshwater > Lake > Sediment | place: USA: Wyoming | collected... | reverse complement strand
TGGATTTTTAATTTTTCAATTTCTTCTTGAGCTAATTGGCGGATGCTTGGATCGTCAGTACTATTATATAAATCTTGGGCTTCCGCTAACTGTCTTTTTATATCGTCATTCATTTTTTGACTTTTCTATGGGCTTTTTTCGCTTTTATTTCTTGGGCTTTTTTGACTCTTGCTTGGAATTTATCAACACGGCCGGCAGTATCAATAAACTTAGCCGTGCCGGTATAAAATGGATGGCAGGCAGAGCAGACTTCAACATGAAGTTCCGGCTGGGTCGAGCCCACTTCAAAAGTGGCTCCGCAGGAGCAAGTCACTTTGGCATTTTTGTAATATTGGGGATGGATATCTTTTTTCATATATCAATAGTATAGCAAATAAGGTTTAATATGTAAAGAAGATTAAATTCTCATCCCTTGCTTAAAATCAGGAGATATGATAAGGGTTGGGCCCTTGTCATAAACTCTAATATATGATAAGATTTTTTTGGAGAGGTAAATTCTTAGGAGTTTTGTATTTATTATCGAAAGGACAAATTTGCAAATGCCAACTATCACTGAGCTTTTTGAGGCCGGAGTTCATTTCGGTCATAAAAAAGAAAGAAGCCATCCTCGCGCTAAAGAATATATTTTCATTCTACGCGAGGGCGTTTACGTCATTGATTTAGAAAAGACGCGAGATTATTTGGAAAAAGCTTTAAATTATTTAAAAAGAGAAGTTTCTTCAGGCAAAATTATTTTATTTGTCGGCACCAAACGTCAGGCGAAAATTATTGTCAAAAAAGTTGCCGAAAATCTTGGTATGCCTTATGTTATCAAGCGTTGGCTTGGTGGGACTTTGACTAATTTTGAAACTCTTAAACGAAATATTTCCGAACTTGAAAGATTAGAAAACCAAACTAAAAGTTCTGAATTCGAACTTCTGACAAAAAAAGAAAAAAAATTGATTACTGACAAGTTGACCAGGCTCCAGGAAACATTTGGCGGAGTACGATTAATGAAAAATCTACCAGATGTTATTTTTATTGTTGATTGTGCTCGCGAAGATATTGCGGTGGCTGAAGCCAATATTATGGAGATTCCGATCGTAGGCACTTGCGATACTGATGCCGACCCCAGCAAAATTAATTATCCGATCCCTTCTAACGATGAGGCTAACAAATCAATTGAGATGATTATGAGTTTAGTTGAAGAAGCGCTTCTTGCGGAAACCGGTTTGAAAAGAATCGAAACCAAAAAGGAGACTCAAGATAAAAAAGAAGAGAAAATTAAAACATCTAAAAAAATTTCTCAAATCAAAACAAAAAAGCCCGCTCGGCACGCCTCCAACGAAGCCGTGGCGGACGGGGAGAACAAATGAATACGGAAGACATTGCCAGACTTCGAGCCGAAACCGGCGCTGGCGTGATGGAATGTAAACAGGCACTGCAAGATGCGCGCGGCGATTATGAAAAGGCCAAATCTTTTTTGGCAGATAGCGCCGAGGCAATTGCCAAGAAGAAAGCGGAGCGGGTGACTAAAAATGGTTTAATCGAAGGATATTTTCACAATGGCAAAATTGGCGTTTTGGTTGAATTAGATTGTGAAAGTGATTTTGTGGCAAAAAATCCTCAATTTAAAGAATTGACTCATAATCTTGCCATGCAGATTGCCTCAATGAATCCAAAGGATATCAATGAACTTTTGGAACAAAATTTTATTATGGATGAAACTCAAAAAGTGAAAGATTATATTAACTCGCAGATTTTACAAATTAAGGAAAATATCCAAGTCAAAAGATTTGTGAGATTCGAGCTCGGGGAAGAATAAGTGAGGGAAAATGTTACAGCCAATTTTAAATCGTCTTCGGCCTAAAATGGATGAAGTAATTCAAAAGTTCGAAGAAGACCTGCGGACGATACGGACTGGCAAGGCAAATGCCTCTTTGATAGAGAATATCCAAGTTTCTTACTATGGAGTACAAACCCCGCTCAAAAACATGGCCAATCTTACTACGCCCGATCCTAATTTAATTGTCATTCAACCATGGGATGCCAGTGCTTTGGGTGATATCGAAATTGGGCTTCGGAATTCAAATTTAGGCTTTGGTATCACCAATGATGGTCGAGTGATTAGACTCACCCTACCCCCTCTTACTCAAGAGCGACGACTAGAATTTATTAAACTTATTCATCAAAAAGCTGAGAACTGTCGAGTCGCCCTACGTAGCTTAAGACAAGGCTCATGGGAAGAAATTCAGAAACTCGAAAAAACGGGACAATTAACTGAAGACGATCGTTATCAGGGTGAAAAGGACCTAAATAAATTAATCGAGGATTATAACGAGAAGATTAGAAATTTAGTTGAAGCCAAAGAGAAAGATCTAAAAGTAATATGATAATTTTTCTAACTATTGTTGTTTTTATTGTAATATTAGGACTTTTAATTTTTGTCCATGAATTTGGCCATTTTATAATTGCTAAAATTGCCAAGGTAAAAGTTGAAGAATTTGCCTTTGGTTTTCCACCTCGGATTTTATCAATTAGAAGAGGCGATACTCGTTATTCGATTAATCTCATTCCTCTGGGTGGCTATGTTAAATTATTGGGTGAAGAAGAAAATATCAAGACGCCGGGATCTTTTTTCGAAAAATCAGTCGCTACGCGGATTGGAATTATCATTGCTGGTGTGGTGATGAATTTTGTCTTGGCGATTGTCCTTATGACCATCGGTTTTTCAATTGGTATGACGCCTTTAGTCTCTGATCCTTCAACTTTGGGAGGCGAGAAGGTTTCCAAAGTTATGGTTGTTTATGTCCAACCTGGCTCTCCGGCCGAGCAATCAGGCCTCTCCCAAGGCACCATCTTAAATGGTTTTAATTCAACCGCTGATTTACAAAATTTTACTCGTTCGCATCTAAATCAAGGAGTTACTTTTTCAATTGAAAAACCAAACGCAAAAAATGCCGAAGAAATAAAATTGACTTTATCAGATAATAAAGATGCCCCATTAGGGGTAGGGATAGTTTCGATCACGAAAGTCAAACAGCCATTCTTTCAGGCTTTTTGGACAAGTGTTAAAGAAACCGGTAAAGTCATTGCTGCCATTTGCGTCTTTTTGTGGGATATTCTCAAAAGTCTCTTTACCACGGGTAAAGCAGGCCCGGCCGCTGAGGGGGTGGTGGGACCGATTGGCATTTTCAATTTTACTTCGCAGGCCATCAAAATTGGCTGGATATATGTCTTACAATTATTGATCTTGATCACGATTAATCTTGGTTTTATCAATATTTTACCTTTCCCAGCTCTTGATGGCGGTAAAGTTTTATTTCTTTTTCTGGAAGGAATCTTTCGGCGTAAAGTCATCCGTCAAGAAATAGAAAATATTATTCATATGATCGGCTTTGCCTTATTAATTTTATTAATCATTGCGATAACCTATCGTGATATAGTTCACCTTCGGTGAACGCGGAATTTGCTTCTTCTGAAGCAAATATAGTAAAATTGAGGTAGAATGATTTATTCAAAATCTTTGATTAAAACGCAAAAAGAAACCCCAAAGGATGCTGATAGTATTTCGTCGGCTTTACTTTTAAGGGGAGGATATATTGACCGATTGACTGCCGGTGTATATTCTATGCTGCCCCTGGGATCGAAAGTTTTAGAAAAGATTGCCAACATTATTCGTGAAGAAATGAATAAAATTGGCGGTCAAGAAGTCCTTTTACCAACAATGCAACCCAAGGAATTGTGGGAAGAAACTGGCCGATGGAAAACTATTGATCCGCCACTTTTTAAGTTCAAAGACCGTCATAACAAAGAATTAGCTTTGGGGGCGACTCACGAGGAAGTAATCGTTGATATTGTCAGAAATCGGATCAGTTCTTTTAAAGAACTGCCCCAAATGCTTTATCAAATTCAGACTAAATTCCGTAACGAGATGCGTTCGACTGGCGGGCTACTCAGAGTTCGAGAATTTTTAATGAAAGATGCCTATAGTTTCCACAAAAATGAAGATGATTTAATGAAATATTATGCTACAATGTCAGAGGCATATCGGAAAATATTCGAAAGAGTAGGAGTAGAAATAAAGATTGTTGAAGCTCATTCCGGCTCCATCGGTGGCAAAAAATCTCAAGAATTTATGTTGCTTTCCAAGACTGGCGAAGATAAAGTCTATTTGTGTGGGGCTTGCGACTGGGCAGCCAATGCTGAATTAGTCTCCGCTAAACGCGGATCCGCGGATAGCGGAACTGATATTAATGACTGTCCTGCCTGTGGTGGTGAAATTAAATGGTTGAATGCGATCGAAGTGGGTCATATTTTCATTCTCGGTGATTTGTATTCGAAGAAGATGGGTGCTTTATTTACAAATACAGATGGTAAGCAAAAACCGTTTATAATGGGGACTTACGGTATTGGCATTGGCCGTTTGATGGCGGCAGTTGTTGAAGCCAACCATGACGAATATGGAATTATCTGGCCGGAAAATATTGCTCCTTTCAAAGTTTATCTAGTTGAATTAGCAAATGGTAAAGGCAAAGAGATTTATGAGAAATTCTCTAAAGAAGGAATAGAAGTTTTATATGACGATCGGGATACCTCCGCCGGCGTGAAGTTTTCCGACGCTGATTTATTAGGCATTCCTTATCGAATAGTTGTCAGTGAAAAAACAAAAGGCGATGTTGAGATTAAAAAACGAGGTGAAAAGGAGTCGAGTCTAATAAGTCTTGACAAAGCTATTGACGAATTGCGAAAATGAAATAAAGGTAAATAATTTCTTGAACAAGGAGGTCCAATGGGTGATGACGATCAAATGAATCAACCAGCCGTTGGCGACGATACTGCCATGCCAGCCGATGAGGAAGAAACGCCAGCGGTGCCTACCGCTCCAGCCGCTCCAGCTGAAGAGCCAACAGAAGCTGCCCCAGCCGCCGGTCCAGAAGAAGGGGCTCCCGCGGCAGCACCTGAACCAGAAGGTGGAGAAGAAGCACCGGCGGGCGGAGCGGAAGAACCAGCCGAAGGTGGAGAAGTCCCACCAAAGCAAGAGTAAATTATTATTTGAATAACAAAATCCCCCATTTAGCTTGTTGGGGGATTTTGTTATTGGGGGAAATGTGCTAAAATATCGATATGCCTTTCAAGATCGATGCAAAATTTAAGCCGGCTGGCGACCAACCGCAAGCGATTGAAAAATTGTCAGATGGTATTAGAAAAGGATATCAAAACCAGACTCTTTTGGGTGTGACTGGCTCTGGCAAAACTTTCACGGTTGCCAACGTGATTGAGAAAGTCCAAAAACCAACGCTGGTGGTTGCTCACAACAAAACTTTGGCGGCCCAGCTTTGTTCGGAATTTCGGACTTTTTTCCCCAATAGCGCCGTCGAATATTTTGTTTCATATTATGATTATTATCAGCCGGAGGCATATCTTCCCGAAACCGATATTTATATTGAAAAAGATGTTGAGATCAATCAGGAAATTGAGCGGTTAAGGCATGCGGCAACCCAAGCACTTTTGACAAGAAAGGATGTAATTGTTGTGGCATCTGTCTCATGCATTTATGGTTTGGGAAGCCCTGAAGTTTACGAACGTTCTTTTATTACGTTAGAAGTGGGCAAAGAAAAAGATCGCGAATCAATTTTGGGGAAACTAGTCGAAATGTATTTTACCCGTTCGGAAGTTTTGGAGCGGGGGAGATTCCGTTTACACGGTCAAACTTTAGAAATTATGCCAGCAGATCAAGAAATTATTATTCGGATTGAATTTGATGGCAATATTATCAAAGAAATCAATGAATTCGAAGCCATCACGATGAAAAAATTGGGAGGGAAGAATTCGGTGACGATTTATCCGGCCAAACATTTTGTCGTTAAGGAGCCAATGTTGGCAGAAGCAATTATGAACATCGAAAAAGAGCTCGGAAAACGATTAAGATATTTTGAAGAAAAAGATAAAGTTATCGAAGCCGAGCGCTTGCGCCGCCGGACCCGCTATGATTTGGAATTAATGCGGGAAATCGGCTATTGCGCGGGGATTGAGAATTATTCAAGATATTTGACTGGCCGTAAACCCGGCCAAGCGCCTTACACTCTGATTGATTACTTTCCTAAAGACTATTTATTAATTATTGACGAATCGCACGTGACAATTCCGCAGCTTCAAGGAATGTGGGGAGGCGATCGGTCGCGCAAGGAGGCATTGGTTGAACACGGATTCCGTCTGCCGAGCGCTTTTGATAATCGGCCGCTGAAATTTCCGGAATTTGAGGCGAGAGAAAATCAAGTAATTTATACTTCAGCTACTCCTTCCGAATATGAGCGCAAAAGATCTAAACAGATTGTTGAACAAATTATCCGTCCAACCGGCTTGGTGGATCCAGAATTAGAAGTCCGACCGACCGAAAATCAAATTAACAATTTAATTTCAGAAATTATCGAGCGCGCCAAAAGAAAAGAACGAACTTTGGTAACGACTTTGACTAAACGAATGGCAGAGGACTTATCGGAACATCTCAAAGAGGCAAATGTTAAAGCCGAATATCTTCATAGCGAAGTGGACACTTTGGATCGCATCGGCATTTTGGAAAATTTGCGAAAAGGCGAATTTGATTGTTTGGTGGGAGTAAACTTATTGCGAGAAGGTTTGGATTTGCCGGAAGTAACTTTAGTGGCAATCTTGGATGCAGACAAAGAAGGATTTCTGCGGTCAGAAACTTCATTAATCCAGACCATCGGCCGGGCGGCAAGAAATGTCCGCGGCAAAGTGATTTTGTATGCTGACCAAATCACCGGCTCGATGAAACGGGCAATTTCCGAGACCGAACGCCGCCGCAAAAAACAAACTGAATACAATAAAAAACACGGCATCACGCCGAAAACTATTGAAAAGGCGATCGCCTCCATTATCGATCACGAACTCAAACCAGAAGTAACGCCTGAATTTATCGATCTCGAAAAAATAGAAGACTTGCCAGCAGTGATATCAGCCAAACAAAAAGAGATGAAAAAAGCCGCCCGCGATCTTCAGTTCGAGCGGGCGGCGCTGTTGCGGGATGAGATTGTTCAGCTACGGAAACTGAGGATGAGATAAAGCCAAGACTTATTCTTGGCTCTAACTTACTGGTCCGATTTTTCCTCGGCAGGTGCTAGGCCAGGCGCCAAGTGCAAATCGCCGTTGGGTGCTCGCACGACTAATCCAGCACGAATAGCGCCGGCCTCAACTTCTTTATCAGTCTCGTCCCACCCTATCCATCTGGCATCGTAGTCAACCTCTACTGGTCTCAGCCGCGGATTACGCGTGAGAGCTATTGCATCATTTCCGTCGGGCATAGCGAATCCTCCTTGCAGGTAGTTCAATTTGATTTTATCCGCTTTAATCCATAATGTCAATCAGGGCAGATAGATTTTCAGAAGATAGTTTGGTATAATTAGAGCGTACATTTAATAAAGTTGTAGTACGGAAAGTCGCTCAAAGCGACTACTTTTAGCATAGTTGGGGAAATTTTCAATTAACAATTTACAATTTCTAATCAAATTTCAATGATGCAATTTTCAAACTTGGGACATTGGAACATTGAAAATTCAATGAAAATTAAGACTTGAAAATTGAAAATTATTTAGAGAAATATCATGCAAGATAAGATCGTAATCAAGGGCGCGCGGGAACATAATCTCAAGAATATAGATTTAGTTTTGCCGCGGAACAAATTAATTGTTTTTACCGGGCTTTCCGGAAGCGGAAAGTCTACTTTGGCGTTTGATACAATTTACGCTGAAGGCCAACGCCGATATTTGGAATCATTATCGTCCTACGCTCGGCAGTTTTTGGGCCAAATGGAAAAGCCGAATGTTGAATCAATCGAAGGCCTTTCGCCGGCGATTTCGATTGACCAAAAAGCCGCTTCGCACAATCCGCGTTCAACTGTTGGAACGGTGACGGAAATTTACGACTATCTGCGCGTGCTTTTTGCTCGTATCGGCATACCTCATTGTCCGATTGACAATAAACCAATCACCAAACTTTCGGTCGAGCAGATGGTGGAGAAAGTTTTAGATTTGGGTGACGGTGCCAAAATCCAAATCTACGCGCCAGTCGTTCGCGGCCGAAAAGGCGAGTATCATCAATTATTAAAAGATTTACATCAAGAAGGATATTCCCAGGCGAGAATTAACGGCAAAATTGAAGATCTTAGCCGAAAGATAGAATTAGCACGTTATAAAAATCATACGATCGATATCTTAATAGACAAAATTGAAGTAGAATCGAAAAACATTTCCCGCATTACTGACAGCATTGAACAATCTTTGAAATTGGCCGATGGCTTGGTTTTAATCGTCCATAAAAAAACTCCTGCCCGCCACGCAAGACAGCTTGCTGGCGTTGCAGGCGGGGAGCATTTATTAAATCAAAAATTATCTTGTCCGGACCACGAAGTAAGTTTTCCGGAAATTGAACCGCGGATTTTTTCTTTCAATAGTCCGTTTGGGGCCTGCGAGACTTGCGATGGGCTCGGCACCAAAAAAGAAATTGATCCGAATTTGATTATTCCAGACAAAAGTTTATCAATCGCCCAAGGCGCAATTATGCCGCTAAATTATAAAGGCAATAATTATTACGGGATGGTTTTTCGCTCAGTGGCCGATAAATACGGTTTTTCCGAGCACACGCCGGTAAATCAATTGCCAGAAAATTTATTAAATGAAATTTTGTACGGCGGCGAGTATCCAGAATACATTCGCGTCAGACATTTTACCCACGGCCACGTTCACATTTATCACCTTAAATTTCAAGGCATTATTTACTGGCTGGAAAAGCGTTATCGCGAGACGGAGTCGGAAAGTATCCGCGCCGACATTGAACGCTACATGAGTCAGTCCGCCTGCCCTGTTTGCGAAGGAAAACGTTTAAAAAAGGATGTCTTACTGATCACGGTTGGCGCTAAAAATATCGCCGAGATCACTCAAATGTCAGTCAGAACATCTTTAGATTTTTTTGACAAATTGGAATTATCAAAACGCGAGCTTTTAATCGCTGAAAGGATTTTAAAAGAAATTAAAGCCCGGTTAAAATTTTTGGTGGATGTCGGTTTGGATTATTTAACTTTGGATCGTCCGGCTTACACTTTAGCCAGCGGCGAAGCGCAGAGAATCAGGCTGGCATCGCAAATCGGCTCTGGTCTTGTCGGCGTTTTGTATATTTTAGACGAGCCGTCAATCGGCTTACATGCCAGAGATGATAGAAGGCTTTTGGACACTTTGGAAAAATTGCGCGATTTAGGCAACACGGTTTTGGTGATTGAACATGATGAAGCGACGATGCGGCGGGCGGACATGATCGTTGACATCGGCCCTGGCGCCGGAGTAGGGGGCGGTGAGATTGTCGTCCAAGGCAATATCGAAGATATCATCAACGAGCCGCGCTCAATTACCGGGCAATATTTATCGGGGCGAAAAAAAATCCCTCTCCCCGACTTCCGTCGCAAAATAAAAGATCGCTATATTACAATCATCGGGGCGAATGAACACAATCTCAAGAATTTGACGGTTCATGTGCCCCTGGGAATTTTTATTTGTGTCACTGGCGTCTCCGGCTCTGGCAAGTCAACGCTTGTTAATGATATTTTATATAAAGCTTTGGCACGAAAACTGCAAGGGGCGATGGAGCGACCAGGCAAGTTTGCTCGACTTGAAGGCATGGAATTTTTGGATAAAGCCATCATTATCGATCAGTCGCCAATTGGCCGGACTCCCCGCTCGAATCCGGCAACCTATACCAACGTTTTTTCTTTCATCCGCGATTTATTTTCCAAAACAAAAGAAGCTAAAATCCGCGGCTATATGCCAGGCCGATTTTCTTTCAATGTTTCCGGCGGCCGCTGCGATAATTGCCAAGGCGACGGCATTATTAAAATTGAAATGCACTTTTTACCGGATGTTTATATTCCCTGCGATGTCTGCGACGGCAAGCGTTTCAATCGCGAAACTTTGGAAGTAAAATTTAAAGGAAAAAATATCGCTGATGTTTTGGATATGACAGTTTCGGAGGCCCTAGCATTTTTTCAAGACATTCCAAAGATCGCCGACATTCTCCAAACTTTAGATGATGTTGGTTTGGGTTATATCAAACTTGGACAATCTGCCACGACTTTATCAGGCGGCGAAGCCCAGCGTGTAAAGTTATCATCGGAGTTAGCTCGTCGTGCGACAGGTAAAACTTTGTATATTTTAGATGAACCGACGACCGGTCTTCATTTTGACGATATTAATCGCTTATTAGAAGTTTTACATCGCTTAGTTGATGCTGGAAATTCGGTCATCGTGATAGAACATAACTTGGATGTCATCAAAACCGCCGATTACATTATCGATCTCGGTCCCGAAGGCGGCGATGAGGGTGGTCGAGTTATCGCCACCGGCGCACCCGAAGATATCGCCAAAATCGAAAAATCATATACCGGCCAATTTTTGAAAAAAGTCCTAAAATAAGAAAACACCCGCCAACGGGTGACGGGCGATCCTCGCAAGCGCGAGGAAAAATGGCTCAAATTAAGCTGTATTAGGAACCGAAATGGTCGCATTCTTCCAATGCGGTTCGAAAAGTGCAGCTGATAACTCACCGAAGGGTGTCAAAGTTACGACTCTGTCGAGACTCTCTCCATCAGCGATCTCAATCCAACCGATCTGGTGCATCATGCCGAGATCGCTGACGAGGGTATATCCTTCCTCAAGTCTTGTGCCCTCGTAGGCGCAGAAGTCGGGATGACTAGCTTGGTAGGCTTCGATGTCTCTGGCAAGCTCTCTGATGGTCCGCGGTATGTTCTGCCATCTAAGGAACCACAGCAGGAATTTGTCAGATGTTGCGATTCTGAGTCCCGG
>Ga0315294_10009191_pt1 | contig 10852 bp, 8 predicted proteins | sample YL17G13_40_MG_FD_203626 | JGI IMG/M metagenome (GOLD analysis project Ga0315294, IMG submission 203626) | Sediment microbial communities from Yellowstone Lake, YNP, Wyoming, USA - YL17G13_40 | ecosystem: Environmental > Aquatic > Freshwater > Lake > Sediment | place: USA: Wyoming | collected... | reverse complement strand
GACCTTGTCAATGGTGTATTTTTCCTGCACCACCATTGTGCCCATGAGTTCATTGTTTTCATTATCCATCAGAGCTACTTCCTGGCCTTCTTTTAAACTCTTGGCAACTTCTTTGGTCACCGACAGAGTGATGGGAATGGGCCAGAAGATACCGTTGGCCATCTTCATCTCATCGCACACTCCTTTCCAATCGGCTTTTCCCATAAACCCTTCGAGAGGGCTAAAGGCTCCGATCCCCATCATGATCAAATCATCCCTTTCCCGGGATGTCATCCGGACTTGAAAAAATGATTTGGTCCTCCCTTTGGTCTCTTTCAGCTCTTCTTCCTTGAGCAACAGCGGTTTGAGTCTTCCTCCATGGGGAGAAATCAGCCTGAGCATCTTCTCGCTCCTTTTAACATATCATCATTTTTTTAAAAAACCGGGAAATTACATTTTTACCAAACCGGATTACAGAAAAAAGAAGCTACCTTCCCCATTCTAAGAAGAAAGGTAGCCAAAAGCAGGGAGTCTTCTATTGGAGCTTATTTCTTAAGAGTTACTCCCAATTTCTTGATGACATCTCCGTAATATTGATACATCTCTCTGATGTACTTTGCTGTATCCTCCGAATTCATATAATTTGGAGAAAATCTAACTTTTTCCATAATCTCCTGGAAGCCTTTTTCTTTGAAGGCGAGTGCAAAGGCATCATGAAGTTTCTGGACGACCTCTTTTGGAGTGCCCTTGGGAACGGCAATCCCCTGGTTTATTGCAAAGCGTAAATCGTACCCCTTTTCAACATATGTGGGTGCACCAGGGTACATCCCGCTCCTTTTTGGGAGAGAATAGGCGAGACATCGAATCTGACCTCCGTGAACCTGAGGCCAGGCAACCGGAACACCAATCTGGGCTGCTTCCACATGCCCTCCGAGAAGCATGTTAAGCGCCGGGCCTCCTCCACCTGTAGGAATCCCGCTGAGACTGATGCCAGCAATCTTCTCAAAAGCCAAAGCAGCAAGATGGTTCATGGTGGCTGTGCCTGGATGGCTGTACCTCAATGCCCATGGATTTTTCTTTGCATATTCAATAATTTCTTCAAGGTTTTTCCAAGGGGAATCTTCTTTAACGAATAGCCCCGAAGGATAGTAACTCAATATAATCACCGGTTCAAAATCCTTCAAGGTATCGAAAGGTACCTTCTCCAGATGGGGGGAGACCAGATGTTCCCCACCCCCAAAATTCATCAGAATCGTGTAGCCGTCCGGCTTAGCCCTTGCCACCTCCTGGGTTCCGGCCATTCCTCCACCTGCCGGCTTGTTAAAGATAACCAGAGGTACCCCGAGGTGTTTTTGAGCTATTTCTGACAGAGGTCTGAAGAGAAGATCAGGTGCCCCTCCTGCAACAAAAGGGATAATTGCATTGATAGGTTTCTCAGGATATTCCGGGGCGGCCGAAGGAAGAGATGTCCCCCCACACAGGATGATCCCTGAGATCAAAATAATTAGAAATACGGTTTTAGACCTGAATTCCATGGTATACTTCTCCTTTCCCTCAATAATAACATGCCTTTGTGTGTTCACCAAAATGTGCTTTTGGCTCTATCATCCCCCCTTTCTTTCCTCTTTCATTTCTGCCTTTTGGTAATAGCGATCCTCTTTACAACGAAAGAAACCGCAGTTTGAGCAAGGAGAACGACTGCGATGGCGAGAAAAAAGGCTGATATTGGACGTGTGATAAAGATCGAAAAACTGCCCTTGGATAAGAGCAATGCTTGCCTGAAAACAGTTTCAAGCATGGGACCGATAATCACCCCCATAATCAATGGAGCCATCTCATAATTGAGCTTCCTCATGACATAACCGAATACCCCAAAAATGATGACCAAAAACATTTCAAAAAGGCTGGCATTGATGCTATAGACCCCTACAAGGCAGAAGATGAGGATCATAGGAAGAAGTAGCCGATAGGGAACACGTAGTACCTGAACCCATAATCCTACCAGAGGAAGGTTCAAGGCCAACAACATAGCATTGCCTATATACATGCTGCCAATGACACCCCAAAAGAGCTGTGGCTGATCGCTGATCAATCTCGGGCCAGGAACGACTCCATGGATGATGATCGCCCCCAGCATCAGGGCCATCACAGCGTTATTGGGGACACCTAGACTCAGGAGGGGAATGAAGGCAGCTGAGGTGGCGGCATTATTAGCAGATTCCGGTCCGGCAACGCCTTCAATCGCGCCGTGTCCAAACTTCTCCGGGTGTTTGGATACTTTTTTCTCCACACCATAAGAAAGGAAAGACGAGATGATATGGCTTCCTCCAGGGAGCATCCCAACAAAAAACCCTAACAGGGAGCCTCGGAGGATGGGGAGGGCTGAATCCTTGTAATCTTGAATTGAAGGAAACACGCCCTTAAAGGTTGTTTTGATCAGATGTCTTTGCTCTATGACTTCAACATTAAGAAAAACTTCGGATATTCCAAAAACACCAATAGCAACCGTGACCACTCCTACACCATCCACTAACTCCCAAATGCCGAATGTAAAACGTGGATGTCCCGAAATCTGATCCGTGCCAATCATGCCAAGGGCTAACCCTAAAGCCCCCATCATCATTGCTTTGACCGGTTCTCCACTTCCGATATACGCCACTATGATTAAAGCTAATACCAGAAGTGAAGAGAATTCAGCAGGTCCGAATTTCAGGGCAAACCCAGCCAGAGGGGGAGCCAACAGCATAAGAATAACAACCCCAAAAGTCCCTGCGACAAAAGACCCGATCGCAGATATTCCCAAAGCTGGTCCCGCCCTACCTTGAAGGGCCATCTGATATCCATCCAAGCAGGTGACCACAGAGGCGGCTTCCCCGGGTATGTTCACCAAGATGGATGTGGTCGAACCTCCGTACATCGCTCCATAATAAATACCTGCCAGCATGATCAAGGAAGGAACGACGGGGACATAAAAAGTAATTGGGAGAAGAAAGGCGATAGCCGCCAGAGGGCCCAGGCCAGGAAGAACACCTATCAATGTTCCAGACAGAACGCCTAAAAAACAGTAGAGTAGATTGGTCGGGTCTAGGGCTACCGAGAAACCATGGAGAACATTTGTCAAAAGATCCATCGGGAGATACTCCACCAACTGACCCAACCCTCGGGAAGCTGGGCTTTCAAAAAAACTTGGAAAAGCAAGAATCCAATTATGGTGACAATAAAACTCCAGAAGAGGGCGCTCCTCCATTTAACGGGGTCAATGGTTTTTAAAAGAAAGAGGAATAGTCCGAAGGTTGCGACGGCGAAGCCCATCCATTCGAAAACGAGGACGTACACCAGGATAGCCCCCAGGGTATAGGCTACCCTGACTTTGCTTCTCTTCTCCGGCCAGAAGGGTGGTGGTTTCTTTGAAGAGGTCTTTCCCTGAATCCTCTGGATCAGAAACGTAAGGGACAGGAGGGTCAGAACGACTCCTATGAGAAAGGGTACAAAACCACCTCCCGGATTTGCAACGGAGCCCAGGCCCGCCATGTAAGCCCCGATGCACAAGACGATTCCAATGATGCCCAGAAATATTGCACTGAGGAATTCTCGAATGTTCAAGACTTTCATTTAACTTTTTCCCCAACCCATTTTGCAATCGGGGTAAAATATAGCCTTTCGGGTGTTTTCCCTCAATTACCAGTAGCAGGTCATTTACGGGCGCCCAACTTTCCGAGCACATCCTCGAAGACCTTGTTTTCCTTTGACCACTTGGCCGCCCACTCCTTGGAACCGAGGAAGGTCACTGTCGCCCCGGTGCCCGTGGTCACGGCCGTGCGGTAGTCGGCCTTCTCGGAGGCTTTCTTCATCGCCGCCTCCAACTTTGCCACTACCTCGGCAGGGGTGTTCTTGTGAGCGACAAGTCCCTGCCAGACGTCGAACACCACGTCATAGCCCAGTTCCTTGAAGGTCGGCACGTCGGGCCATTCGGGAGGTCGCTTTTCCGTGGCAATGGCGAGGATTCGAGTTTTCCCGTCCTTGCCGAACTGAGCCTGGATGTCGGTCATAGTTATGTCCGCCTTGCCCTCGATGACCCCCTTCACCGCTGCCGCCCCGCTCTCGAAGGCCGTGTGCTTGATCTTCATCCCGCAGGTCTGGTTTAGGGCTTCCATGGCCAGGTGTGCCAGGCTGAACTCTCCGCCTGTGGCATAGGTGAAGGACTCGGGACTCTTGCGGGCATCGGCGATGAAATCCTGGACCGTGCGCCATTTCGAACCCGCGGGCACAACCAGGCCGGTGTAGTACACTCCAACCTGGGCCACGGGGGTAAAATCGCCTAGGACGTAGGGAGTCTTTGTCACTTTCGGGTTGATCAAGAGGGGCCTTGGCGGAGTGAAACCAAGGAGGTATCCTCCGCGCTCTGTCTTCGCCACCTCGGCCATACCCTTGGAACCGCCACCGCCGGGAACGAAGCTAATCCAGATGTCCTTGCCCAGCTCCTTTTGGAGGTAGGGGATGGTGGTTTGGAGGAGACGCTCCACGTTGCTTCCGGGCCCGAAGGGCACGATGATCTCGATGGGTTTTGAAGGAAACGCAGTCCCGGACTTGATCAGGCCCATAGATTCAAGGAGCTTTTCATTGTTTTTGTAGTCGACGGCGAGATGCTTGCGGAGGTCGTCGCTGCCCTCGTAGGAGACGTCCATCCCCTTGCTCTTCATGGCCTCCGTGAATACCGGATCCTCCATGGCTTTACGAAGTGCGGTCTCGAGAGTTGCCAAGACATCCGCGGGCAAATTCTTCGGGCCGATGACGGGATTGTAGCTGGAGGTAGTGATGTCGTAGCCCAGTTCCCTGAACGTGGGCGCATCCGGATAGACAGGGTTACGTTTTGCTTCAAAAACACCCAGGATCCGCACCTTGCCTTCCTGGACCGCCTTGTAAAACACACCGTGGTGCTGAGACACTGCGTCCAGGTGCCCATCCAGCAGGCCGTTCAGTGCCAGGGGTGCAGCAGCTACCAGGGCCTGCTGGAACTTGATGCCGGCCTTGATGCTGAGTTGCTCCGCGCACAGGTGCAGCACGCTGCCCGGAACGAAGCTGCCGACGCGCAGTTTGCCGGGGTTGGCCTTGGCGTAGTCGATGAATTCCTTGGCCGTCTTAAAGGGCGAGTCGCTACGCACCGCCAGACAGACGGGGTTGTTGATCAGGTTGATGATGGGCGTGTAGTCGTCGGGAGGCCCGAAGGGAGCCTTGAGCAGGTGCGTCTGGATGGTCAGCGGCCCCATGGCGCTGACCGCCAGGGTGTATCCGTCCGGGTTGGCCTTGATCGCCTCGGCGGCCCCTGTGATCCCGGCATCGCCGGCCACCGTCACCACCTCCATGGGCTGGGGCAGGTATTTCTTGGCGGACGCGGCAATGGCCAGAGCCACGGCTTCAACCGGACCGCCGGGAGCGAATGTGGAAATCAGGGTGACCGGTTTTTCCGGGTACGCCCCGGTGGAAATACCGGGCATGCCGAAGGCGGCAAAGGATAAAAGAACACCGAAAGCTACGGACGAAAACCTTCCATTCAGGGTAACGTGTCTCATGGGATCTCCTTTCGTCTAAAGTTTTAGCCGTTCCGAATTCAAACCCTTTGCAGGGCTACATAAAACCGGAGGGAGCCGGGTTGACAGTAGCTGTCCCTGTACTCGACAACCTCCCCCTTTAAAGAAGTGACTTTCATTTCAATGCGCAGGAGAGGACTCCCCCGCTCAACATCCAGAAGCTTGCCTAATTCCGCATTGGCGGCGACCGCCGAAAAGAACTCATCCCTCTTCATCACCCGGATGTGGAAGTAGATCTCCTGAAGCTTCCACAGGGTATTTTTGAAAAAATCTTGGGCGGTGTAATGCTCCAGACCCTTGTACAAATAGTGCGGGAGATGAGAACTTGTATAAATGAGCACCCGATCGGCGATCTTCCCCAGCCGATCCAGACGAATGACCTTGGCGCCGTTCTTGATCTGGAGGTTATCGGCCACGGGCCCCCGAGCCGGGATGACCTGGATTTTCATGAAACCGAGGTTGACATGAACCAGTTCCGAATTCAACCCTTCCACAAAGCGAAAATTCCGCTGCCGCCCCAAGCTCGATTTCTCGAAGACCACAAAGGTACCCTTACCCTGTTTCCGGTAAAAGATTCCCTGATAGGTCAGGTCCAGGATGGCTTTCCGTACGGTCCCCTGACTGACGCCGTACCTTCGGGCCAGTTCAATTTCCGAAGGGATGAGGTTTCCTTCCTTGAGCCGGCCGGAAGCAATCTCTCCGCGCAGGCGCTCCTGCACCTCTTGATAAAGGGTCTGTGAAGCCTTCGCGGATGGATTGGAGAAATTCTTTTTCATTCCGATCTCCGCCCTGAGTTTAAGGTCGGTTACCATATTGCCGCGATTCGCTGGAATTGTCAAGAAAAATTATATAAGACTTTGATTTTTTAGGTAGGAATTTTGATCCCTTCTCCCTGCAACGAGGCTCGGCGGGATCCTCCTTTCGTATGCCTTATCCTTTAAGACCTTTAAATTTAAAGGATTTTTTCATCGGTAGCGGGGAAATCGGTCTGCTTCTTTCATATTCACCGGGAGAATAACGCCATAAAGTCTTATATAAGAGCTTATGTTTTTTCTTGACAATTCCCTCCGCTTGTGTTTTACTTTATCCACTTTCCACAACGGAGGGCGGCGTTTTTTTTCGGGATTCGCGCTATCATTTCCTTGAACCCAATCGGTTGATTTGATCAAGGAGGCTTTTCTATGGGATGGTCGCCGTTTCGACCCACGGGGTTGACTTACCGAGACTCACGTTCTTTTGGAGGATATACCTTGATAACGCCCATCGGGGGAGATGCGGTGTATTTAATCGATGATTCCGGCCGAATCATCCACCGATGGCACGTACCTGACTTCCAGCCCGGATATGGGTATCTCCTGCCAGGAGGGAATCTGCTTGTACGCGGACAGCCCCTGGTCGCGACAGGGGTCGGGGTGGGTCAGCCAGCTGGGAAAGCAGATATCCTTCTGGAGCTCGACTGGGATTCGAACATCGTCTGGAGATGGGAGCACGAGACCTTCCATCATGACATGTGCCGTCTGCCCAATGGGAATACGCTGGTTCTGATCTGGGAGGTGCTTCCGGAGGACATGGCGAAGCGGGTCAAGGGAGGGCTCTCGGCCGAGGAGGAGGCGCGGGTCCGGAGTGACGAGCAGCTCATGTCCTTCTTGCTCGCAGGAATGGGCGTGGGCGGGCGCCCCAGGCTCCAAGGCATGCTTACGGACGCCGTGTGGGAGATCAATGACGCTGGGGAACCGGTTCATATCTGGCATGCCTACGAGTATTTCGACATTGAAAAGGATGCCCTTTGTCCCATCGACCTGCGTGCGGAGTGGACTCACCTCAACGCGGTGGAACGGACGCCGGAGGGACATGTTCTGATCAGTTCGCAGAAGCTGGATACGATCATGATGATCGACTGGCCCATGGGAGACGTGTTGTGGCGGTGGGGTGGGTTGGGTTGCCTAAGTCATCAGCACGACCCGACCATTACGCCCGATGGAACGCTTCTCGTCTTCGACAACGGAAGCCGCTATCCGGTACAGGGGAAGACCCGGGTCATTGAAGTCGATATGAAAACTGGAAAGATCATCTGGCAGTATTTGGGCAATCCCGTATTCAGTTTCCTAAGCCTCCACATCGCTGGGGCCGAGCGGCTCATGAACGGCAATACTCTCATATGTGAAGGAGAAAGTGGAAGGGTCTTTGAAGTCACCCGGAATTGCGAAATCTGTTGGGAATGGGTAAGCCCGTTTGTCTATCCCTTTAAGGGTTATCTGTCCTGTATGTTCTTCCGTGCCCATCGGTACACCGCTGACGGGCCCGAATTGAAGGGGCGTTCTTTGCACGCTGATCGGTTCGAAGAACTGAATCACAAACTGGGTTTGTTGAAGAAGTGAGGAGTCATATGACTTACGGCTATATGGGTAAAATTCTGAGGGTAGATCTGACCGGTGGTCAGGTCAAAACGGAATCACTTAAGGAAGAATGGGCGAGAAAATACATCGGTGGAACGGGATTGGCGACCCGTTATCTTCATGAGGAGATCGATGGTTCGACCAATCCCATCGATCCGAAAAATCCGGTCATCTTTATGACCGGCCCCTTGGGTGCGACTCGGTCCATCACTTCGGGGCGGCATCAAGTGGTCTCCCTCTCTCCCTTGACAGGCATCTTTGGTGAGTCTGACTGTGGTGGCACTTGGGGTGATCAGTTGAAGAGGGCTGGGTTTGATGGAATCATCATCACCGGCAAATCGGCCCATCCGGTCTATCTCTGGATCAATGAAGGCCAGGCCGAAATTCGACCCGGTGATCGTTTCTGGGGTATGGATACCTTTAACCTCGATCCACTGATCAAGGAGGAGACCGACATAAAAGCGACTGTGGCCTGCATTGGCACGGCGGCCGAGCGGGGTGCCCTTATCGCCAATATCATGCACGACGGTGTCGATGCCAGGGCAGCTGGTCGATGCGGGTTGGGTGCTGTCATGGCCGATAAGAAGCTCAAAGCGGTGGTCGTCCGGGGAACGGGCAAAGTTTCCGTGGCCGATGCCGAGGGGTTGAAAACGCTCATCAAGGCGCACGCACCAGTGGTTTCCGACCGGCTCAAGGATATGCGCACCTACGGTACGGCCCGAATGGTTCAGGTCAGTGAGCAGATCGGCAGCATGCCCATTCAAAACTTTAAATACCCCCATAGGTGGGAGGAAGGTGCGGCCAAGATCTCCGGTCCTGCCTTTGCAGAGAAGGTGATTCTCAAACCCTATTTTTGTGGCGGCTGTGTCATTGGCTGCGGGAATACCATCCAGGTCAAGGAAGGACCCTACAAAACCGTCGTCGGAGGTGGACCGGAGTACGAAACGATCAATTTGCTGGGGGCGAACTGTCTGGTCGACAACCTTGAAGCTATCTGTCTGGCAAATGAACTATGCAATCGCTATGGCATCGATACTATGGATACTGGGAACTTGGTGGCCTTTGCCATGGAAGCCTTCGAAATGGGCCTCATTACGGTGGCTGATACCGGCGGAGTGGCCCTGACCTGGGGCAGTGCAGATGCGATGTTAGAAATGGTCAGGATGATCGGTGAAGGAACCCGGATCGGGGCATTGCTCATGCAAGGTTTGTCAAGGGCGTCGAAGGCCATCGGCGGCGAAGCTGAAGAGATAGCTATGCACGTCAAAGGACTGAGCATGGCAGCACACGACCCGAGGGCTTATAATGGCCTGGCTTGCTCTTATGCTACCTCCAACCGTGGCGCTCATCACACTTCAGGTCAGACCCACCTTTATGAACATCGGCTTGCAGTACCGGAGATCAATCATAAGCCTCCGGGGCGCTTTGTTGTCGAAGGCAAGGGGGCTTTGGCTGCCTTGACCCAGAACATCATGAACGTCCTCGATTCTTTGAAGAGCTGCAAGTTTGCACAAAACGGTGGTTGGACTATCGGCCCTTTGGCTGAAGCCTTTCGCTACGTGACTGGAAGAACCGATACAATAGAGGATCTCATCCGACACGGTGAGCGTTCTTTCAACCTCAAGCGACTGATCAACATAGACAGAGGCATCAGTCGCAAAGATGACACACTGCCCAAGAGGTTGCTCACGCTGGCGAAGACGGCCCCAGGCTATACGCCAAACCTGCCTCCTTTGGAGGTCATGCTGGATGAGCACTACCGGGTTCGAGGCTGGTCTGAGGAAGGCATTCCACTGCGCAAGACCATCGAGAGACTTGAGATCCCATAGACGTAAAAAGATGTGGATCCGATTACTTCCACCCTTTGGAGATGGAAAGACCTGGCAGGAGATCGCCCTACCTCCGAAGGCTACCATCAAGGAGTTGATGGATCGGCTCGTTGAGATTCATCCTGATCTGCGCCCATATCTCCGTGCCACGGTGGAGGAAACCTTTCATCAGTTCATTCTCCTCAGAGACGACCACGTGCTCACGGCAAATGACCTTATCGAGCCAGATGATCGCATTGTGATGGTCATGCCTCTAACTGGAGGGTGATCAGTCAACCAGAATCTCGTGTCGTATAACGGTGCGACTCAATTCCTGTCTTCTTGGATAGACCCGCGTAGTAATCTCTTAAAATGGCTAAGACCTCGGGACGGCTGAATTCCTCAGGGATCGAATCTCCTTCTGTCAACTTCTTCCGCAATAAGGTCCCGCTCAATATAAGATGATCCTTCTTAGGATGAGGACATGTCTTAAATGAAGCCATTCCATTACATTTATAGCAATAGAATGTCCAGTCAATCTTTAAAGGCTTGATGAATAAGGCATCCGAAGGAATCTGGTCGAAGTTCTCTTGGGCCTCGAAAGGACCATAGTAGCTTCCGACTCCGGCATGGTCTCGCCCCACAATTAAATGAGTGGCGCCATAGTTCTGTCGAAATACTGCATGGAGTAGTGCTTCCCTGGGACCCGCGTAACGCATCTCTAAAGGATAGCCTTTCTGAATAACCCGTTCCTTTGGAAAATAGGTCTCTACCAGGACGTCCACACACTTGACCCGTACCTCTGCTGGAATGTCTCCCTCCTTCAGTTCCCCGATGAGCTGATGAATAAAGAGGCCGTCACAGATCTCCAGGGCAATCTTAGCAATATATTCATGGGACCGATGCATGGGGTTTCTGAGCTGTAATGTTGCGATGGTCCTCCAACCCTTTTCTTCAAAGAGTTTTCGGGTTTCCTCCGGGGTGGCATAGAGACCTTTGAATTTTTCCGGATAGTCACTTTCGCTAAAAACTTTGACAGGACCGCCGATATTAACATCTCCCTGAGCCATGACTTTGGCTA
>Ga0315294_10009190_pt1 | contig 10853 bp, 10 predicted proteins | sample YL17G13_40_MG_FD_203626 | JGI IMG/M metagenome (GOLD analysis project Ga0315294, IMG submission 203626) | Sediment microbial communities from Yellowstone Lake, YNP, Wyoming, USA - YL17G13_40 | ecosystem: Environmental > Aquatic > Freshwater > Lake > Sediment | place: USA: Wyoming | collected... | reverse complement strand
TCTTTCCAAGGATTTTTTAATCCAAGCCGATGCAATAAAAGAGGCGGTAAAAAATAAAGATATGTTTAATATTCTCCATCTGCCAACTGCGTTAAAACTAGATTTTTGGCTTTTAACAGAAGATTTATTTGATAAATCACGGTTTTCCCGGAAACGGAGAGTAAAAATTCTTGATCAATTTATGGAAATATCCAGTCCCGAGGATACAATTTTGCAAAAATTAAGATGGTATAAAGAAGCAAAAATAGAAAAGCACTTAGTTGATGCGGCTTTTGTCTATCAAGTACAGAAAAAAAACCTGGACATGGAATATTTAAAAAAATGGATAGAGAACTTGAAGATAGAAAGTTACTTTAAGGAATTGAAAGTGATAAGACTCTACGATTATATTTAGCGGGAACTGTGGCAAAGCCACCGCCGACTTTTCCAACACTTCACTTCTCATCTTGGTCAGTAAAATTAGAACCCAGCCAAATTAAATCTCCCACACTTGAGATAACGGTTGTTTTTGGGTCAACCGGCTGTTTGTGAACCGACCAGATTTCCCCAGAACTTTGAATCAGAAAACAATGTTCAACGCCGATTTGATAGGCAGGATTAATGTCTGCCCTGGGACTATCGCCGACTACCGCACACCTTTCCGGGGAAGAGCCAAAATACTTTACCGCTTCAAACCACGAAGAGCTTGTTTTGTGGGTTTTTTCACCTACCGTGTAAACCATATCCCAATCCAAATATCTGGATAAATTTGACCATTGGTATTTTTGCCAGGTCCAATGACGGTTTGCGTGAGTGACAATACCAAAAGGTGTTTCGGTTTTTTTTAGAAATTTAAGCCCATCTTCAACTCTATCTAAAAATTTTAATGGTGTTTGATATATTTGCATTACCAGGGTTTCGGCTTCAACGCTGATTTTTCGGGAAAGTCCGGTTTTTTGGGCTACTTTATCAAAAACATAAGACCACCTCTTGAAATCAACGGCAAATTTTTCGAAGGCAAGGTTGTCTTGTTCGGTAATAATATTTTCCCATTGATGCCGGGTTAAAAAACCTGCATTTTCTGCCAGAAAGCCATAGCATTTTGACAGTTGTTGTTGAAAAACTTCGCCTGTGTCCCAGATAGTACCGTCTCCGTCTAGCAAAAACAATTCTACTTTGTTTTTTAAACGCCACTGTTTAAAAAGCAATTCGTTTTCTATTGAACTTAATTCTTGCCTTTCTTTTGACATAATAGCTTTGGATTATAGTGTATGATTTACCCCTTGACAACTGCTATTAACTGTCTCAAAATGGAAGAAGTTGGAAGAAAATGGTGAAAAGTGGTGAAGTAAAAATATGCTGATTGGACAATACCGCACTAAAGTAAGCCCAAAGGGCCGGTTGGCCTTTCCTAAGCGGTTTAGAGAGGTCCTGGGGGACAATCTGGTGGTTACCGTCGGATACGAAAACTCACTGATGGTTGTTTCAGCTAAAGATTGGAAATCGCTTATAGAATCAACTGAAAGCAAGCCAATAATTTTAAATTCAGCCAGAGATACAAACAGGTTTTTATTAGGAGAAGCAACTGAAATTGATTTGGATGAACAAGGAAGGTGTGTTTTACCGGGTTATTTGCGGGCGCATGCCAAAATCGGAGAAGAAGCGGTTTTTTTGGGATTAAATAAATATGTTGAGATTTGGGACAAACAGGTTTGGGAAGAATATCAAAAATATTTAAAAGAAAATATCGACAAAATAGCGGAAAAATTAAGCAATGTCGGTGAGTAAACTAAATAAAATAGGTACTTATCATGTACCGGCACTTTTAAATGAAACGGCCGATTTATTAAATGTCCGGCCAAACAAAAAATATCTTGATGCGACAGTGGGGGGTGGAGGCCACAGCGAGGAAATTGTCAAACGCGGGGGTATTCTTTTAGGAATAGATCAGGACCCCGAGGCTGTTTCCTATGCCAGTGAAAGATTAGCCTGCCCAGGCTTAACACCCCCCCAGTTCGCAAAAGGTAATTTCTGTAACCTTTCCAAATTAGCGAAAGATAATGGATTTGAGAAGGTTGATGGAATTTTGTTTGATTTGGGAGTTTCCAGCCATCAGCTTGAATCAGACACGAGAGGATTCTCATTTAATCAAGAAGCAGATTTGGACATGAGAATGGATCCATCTTTGACGGTGACAGCCAAAGATTTGGTAAACGGATTAACAGAGAAAGAACTGGAAGAGTTGTTTATAAAGCTGGGTGAAGAAAGATTTTCCCGTCGGTACGCGAAATGTATTGTTCAATACCGTCAGAACAAGCAGATTGAAAAATGTAGTGAGCTGGCTCAAATAATTATCAACCAGGCATCACCGAAAGAAAGGTTTGGTCAAATTAATCCGGCGACTAGGATTTTCCAAGCCTTAAGAATTGCAGTAAATGACGAGCTTAACGCGCTTAAGGTAGGTTTACCGCAAGCGGTAGATCTTTTAAATCAAGGCGGAAGACTGGTGGTTATAAGCTTTCATTCATTGGAAGATAGGATTGTCAAAAGATTTTTTTTGGAAAAACAGGATCAAGATATTTTAAAAATTATTAATTCAAAACCGATTATTCCAACCGATGAAGAAATTAAAATAAATCCGCGTTCAAGAAGCGCCAAACTTAGGGGAGCAGAAAAACTATGAAAAAACCGATTTTTTTATTAATAACAATTCTTTTTTTAATTATTCTCCCGGCAATTTTCATTTGTCGCGGGATTTCTTTTTCCGAAGATTTATCGGAAGTTGAAATAAAAATTGAAAATTTAAGAAAAGAAAATAATTTATTGGAAAAAAAGCTTGTCCAAAAAACTTCAAGCGCACAAATATTTTTGGAAGCTTCCCTTCATAGTTATGAAGAGGCTTTGGTTAAAAAACAGGGAATGGAAACTGTCGCCCTAAAGAGATGAAAGGTAAAACCAAAATCCGCTTGGTTTTAATTCTTCTTATATTCGGATTTGCGGCTGTTCTGGGCAAACTTTCGTATTGGCAAATTTTTCAACAGAAAAAACTTAAACTACTGGCGGCCGGACAATATCAATACTCCCGCAAAACACTGACTCAAAGGGGGAAAATACTGACGGGTGACAATTATCCGCTGGTATTGAACCAAAATTCTTACTTAATGTTTGCCGATCCGAGTCAATTACAAATTTCTCCCGACCTTCTGTTAACCAAACTGGAAAAATATTTAGATAAAAATAAAATTAATCAAGACTTATTGTCGGACAAAAAAACTTTCTGGATTCCCTTAAGGGAAAATGTTTCCGAAGAAGAAAAGAGCGAAATTCAGGACCTTAAAATTAGAGGTCTTAATTTTGAATCCGAAGAAATTCGTTTTTATCCGGAAGCGTCAATGTCAGCCCAACTTTTGGGTTTTCTGGGGAATGACGAAAACGACCAAACAAAGGGATATTTTGGTCTGGAAGGGTATTATGATAAAGAGTTAAGGGGAAAGGAGGGTAATTTTCTTTATGAAAAGGATGCGTTGGGAAAACCGCTGCCGATTGGAAATATCAAAGAGGAAAAACTGATTGCGGGCAGAGATTTGATTTTAAATATTGACCGAGGTCTGCAATTCTTGATAGAGAAGAAATTAAAAGAAGGCATCGAAAAATACGGAGCGGTTTCCGGATCGGTTCTTGTTAATGACCCTAAAAGTGGAGCGGTATTGGCAATGGCCTCATTTCCCAGTTATGACCCGGCTGTTTATTATTCTTTTGACCAGGAAAATTTCCGCAACCCCGTTATTTCCGGTATTTTCGAACCGGGATCGATTTTTAAGGTATTGGTAATGGCGGCTGCCATAGACAGCCGGTCAGTGACGGAAAACGAACAGTGCGATTTTTGTGACGGTCCGAGAACAATTGCCGATTACACGATAAAAACCTGGAACGAAAAATATTATCCCGATTCGACAATGACGGACATTCTTGTTCATTCGGATAATGTCGGCATGGTTTATATTACGGAAAAAATGGGAACATCTCTTTTTTTTGATTATTTAAAAAAATTCGGCCTGCTGGAAAAAACCAATATTGATTTACAAGGGGAAGTATCTTCAAAAATTAAAGCAAGAAATCAATGGTCGAAAATTGATTTGGCAACCGCTTCTTTCGGTCAAGGGATTGCCCTGACTCCCGTTCAAATTTTAACGGCTGTGGCTGCGATTGCCAACGGAGGAGAAATATACGAACCGCAAGTGGTCAATAAAATCCGGGAAGGTGACAAGACGATTGAAATTAATCCAAACAAAAAAGGCAGAGTCGTCTCCGCCAAAACCGCCGGAATAATAAAAAAAATGATGGTGGAAGCGGTTGAAAAAGGAGAAGCAAAATGGGCAAAACCAACAGGGTTTTCTATCGCCGGGAAAACCGGCACAGCACAAATTCCGATCGAAGGACATTATGACCCGGAAATGACAATTGCCTCGTTTATCGGGTTTGCCCCGGCCGATAACCCCGCTTTTGCCATGCTGGTTACCTTAAACGAACCAAAAACGTCGCCCTGGGGATCGGAAACCGCCGCCCCGCTTTGGTTCTCAATGGCCAAGGATATTCTTCGCCTTAAAAGAATCGCTCCGGGCGGCAGTTAAGCTTGGGGTGTTATAATATAGGGACGGTAAATGAGCGAAAATCAATCTAAAAACCAACCGCAAGGATTACTTGACAGGGTTGCCTCTTTGGTCCCGCAAAAAACCAAAAATCGGTTTAAGCATTTACCCTTTTCCGTTCTGGCAAATGTCTTCTATGGTTTTCCTTCCAAAAAGCTGAAAATTATCGGAGTTACCGGAACCGACGGAAAAACCACGACCGTCAGTCTGATTTATCATATTTTAGTTTCCGCCGGGTTTAAGGCCGGAATGATTTCGACTGTTTCTGCCAAGATTGAGGGCGAAGAAGTTGATACCGGATTCCATATAACCGCGCCTGATCCTTGGCTGTTGCAAAAACTACTTTTAAAGATGGTCAAAAAAGGGCTTCATTATGCGGTTTTGGAAACTACTTCCCATGGACTTGACCAGTTTAGGCTTTGGGGGGTTGATTTTGATGTCGGCGTTTTGACCAATATTACCCATGAACATCTGGATTATCACAAATCTCTCAAAGATTATCAGCTGGCGAAGTTAGAACTGTTTTTGCATTCAAAAATAGCGGTTTTGAACAAAGACGACCCTTCTTTTAAACTGCTTTTTTCCAAGATTAGAGAGAATAAACGTAAAAAGGTGGTGACTTACGCTATAAAAAATAGGGCCGATTTCACCCCCAAAAAGTTTCCTTTTAAAACCAATCTTCCGGGAGAATATAACCGTTACAATTGCTTGGCGGCAATTACAGTTGCATCAGTCCTTCAAGTAAGGCCGGAAATAATTAAACAGGCTTTAATTACCTTTCCTGCCGTAAAAGGAAGGCTGGAAGAAATCGACGAGGGGCAGAATTTTAAGATTTATGTTGACTTTGCCCACACTCCGAATGCCTTAAAGCAGATTTTAAGCCTGCTAAAAAAACAAAAATCGGCGGGATCCAGGCTGATTGCGGTTTTCGGGGCGGCCGGATTGCGCGATACCGAAAAAAGGCCAATGATGGGTGAAATCGCCGGTAAATTGGCCGATTTTTCCGTAATTACCGCCGAGGATCCCCGGACGGAAGATGTCAACCAAATTTGCTGGCAGATTGCCGAGGGCTGCCAAAAAGCCGGGGGTAATTTTAAAATTATCGTTGACCGCCAGAAGGCTTTCGATTATGCAATCTGTAAATTAGCCAAAAAAAACGATATTGTCGTCGTTTGTGGAAAAGGCCACGAGAGATCAATGTGTTTTGGCCAAACCGAGTATCCTTGGTCTGAACACGCGGCGGTAAGAAAATCTCTTCAATTAATAAAAAAGGAGGTTTAGATGAAAATATTTTTTAGCGAATTTATCGCTGATTATGGGCAATACCACTTTCCCTATCAGGTATGGTTATTGAAAGAAGAAGGCGACTTGGTTAAAACAATATACAACTGCGGTTTTTTGCCAATCAGGCATTTACCTAATATTTTTTACCTTTCCCGCAGTCTGCGAGTCAACCTTAGTGGTTTTACTCTTTCAAGCGAAAACAGGAGAATTTTGGGTAAAACCAAAGGATTCGAGGCTGATTTGGTTCCCCTAACTGACTTTAATTACACTCCGTCAGTACAAAAAATGTGTAAAGATTATGCACAGGAAAAAATCGGGCCAGGAGTTTTTTCTTCCCAGAGCATAAAAAATATTTTTACGGCAGGCGTTTATAATTATGTTTTTGTTTTCAAAAAAATTGCCGACCAGTGCACGGTTGGATATGCGATCTGTTACATCAGCGAAAATTTGGTCCAATACGCCCACTGTTTTTACAAAGTTGATTACATAAATCAAAATTTGGGAGCAAGAATGATGCTTCAGGCGATTATTTGGGCCAAGAAAAGCAATAAAAAATATGTTTATCTTGGAACTGGTTACCAGAAAGAATCTTTATATAAAACTGAATTTAAGGGGATAGAATTTTTCAACGGGTTTAGGTGGAGTGATAACTTGTCGGAACTTAAAAGATTGATTTTGGGGTTTGGAGAAGAAGAGGGATATTTGTTAAAAAATAAAAAGTTTATAGAAGAATTTTATTCAGACGGTCTTGAAAATATATTGAGTAAGTACGGTATTCGAATAAATATATAGTTCATAAAAAAATGGGGGAAAAAAATAAAAAAATCTATTTTATCGGGATTGCCGGGAAAACAATGGCTCCTTTGGCAAAAGCTTTTAAAGAATTAGGTTGGGAAGTCAACGGTTCGGATCAGAAAAATGTTTATCCTCCCGTTACCGACTATCTGGAAAAAAATAATATTTTTTTTTCTCGCGGATATCATTCCCAGAATGTTCCCAAGAACGCAGATTTAATTGTGGTTGGCCGAAGTTCTCTTCTTGTCGATCCGCAAAATCCGGAATATTTAGAGGCAAAAAAAACCGGTAGCCAGGTTTTGTCTTATCCGGAACTTTTACAAAAATATTTAATCAAGGAAAATTCAATTGTTGTTGCCGGTACTTACGGGAAGACGACCATCGCAGCTCTTGTTTCTTGGATAATGCAAAAAGCCGGTTTAAATCCGTCATATGCGATCGGCGGGGAACCTTTAGGTATGGGTAATGGAGTAAAAATCGAAAGTTCAAACTATTCGGTTATTGAGGGAGATGAAACTCCGGCTTTGGAAGAGACGAGCCCGCCTAAATTTATGTATTACAGACCAAAATATCTTCTTTTAACGGCCACCAAATGGGACCACCCCGAAATTTATAAAAGTGAGAATGAATATCTAAATGCATTTATAAAACTAGTTGAACTTTTACCGGCAAATGGTCTTTTGGTTTACAACCTTGATTCTGTTGACAAAAAAGTGGTGAAAAAAGCAAAATGTAAAAAGATTAGTTATTCTCTTGATAATAATTCTTCAGATTATCACAATAAATCTTTTGAAACTTTGCTTTTGGGCAAAACTAACTTGGAAAATATTTGTGGTGCTTTTGCTTTGTGTAAAGAATTGGGGATTAGCGAAGATGTAATTGCAAAAGCGGTTGGTACATTTAAGGGAATAAAGACACGATTGGAATTCTTAGGTGAATCCGGCGGCAGATTTATATACTGGGATATAGCCCAGCATCCAGAAAAAGTGAAGGGAAGTCTAAATGCGCTAAGAGACCGCTATCGGAAAAATAGGATTTTCTGCGTTTATGATCCGTCGTCAACGGGATTAAAACACAGGGAAAGTCTTGCTTGGTTAAGGGGCGCTTTTGATTCGGCAGATCGGGTGGTAGTCGGTAAAGTAAGTTTCCTAAAAAGTATCAAAAAAGAAAATCGGGTAACCGGACACGGCCTTGTTAAAATTATTTCAGAAACACAGCCCAATGTTTACTATGAACCGTCTGATAAGAAAATTTCCGAACGGCTGACACGAGACACAGGGCTCAAAGACGTGATTGTTTTTATGTCATCGGGGGGATTGGGGTTTACCGATTTAATTAAAAAAACTTTTAATGAACTGGCGGACTTATGAATAAAAAATATCAGGAATTAATCAAACAATTCGGGGAAGATCGGGTAAAAGTCAATGAACCTTTGTCAGGGCATACAACTTTTAAAATCGGCGGTCCGGCCGATTTATTTTATGAGGCACAATCAGAAGAAGAAGTTGTTAAGGTTATTGGGAAGGTTAGGGATATCGGAGTGCCTTATTTTCTTTTAGCAGCCGGATCGAATGTTTTGATCAGCGATAAGGGATTTCGGGGAATAATTATCAAATTATCGAGTTGCGGATTGCAGATTGAAAACAGCACGGTAACAGCGGACGCAGGTCTACTGATAATGATTTTATTAAATAAATGTCAGGAAAATTCACTAACAGGTTTGGAGTTTATGGCGGGAATCCCCGGAACCATTGGGGGAGCAATTCGAGGAAATGCAGGTGCCTGGCGGCAAAATATCGGTGATTTTGTAAAACGGGTAAAGATTTTATCCGTAACCGGGGAAGTGTCATGGATTGATAAAAATAATTGTTCTTTTTCTTACCGCGAAAGCCGTTTTAAAAATAATGATGAAATTATCCTTGGAGTTGAATTCTCATTGAAAATCGGCGAGGGGCGGGAAATTGATTTAAAAATACAAGAATTTTTAAAAAAAAGGGAAACGTTACCTAAAGAACCATCCGCCGGGTGCGTTTTTGTCAATCCCAAACCGCAATCCGCCGGTGAACTGATAGACAGATGCGGATTAAAAAAAAGCCGATTTGGTAATGCCCAAATTTCCGGCCTACACGCAAATTTTATTGTTAATCTCGGGGGGGCGAAAGCGGTGGAAGTTGAAAGTTTGGTTAAATTGGCTAAATCAGAAGTAAAAAGGCAATTCGGAGTTGACTTGAAAGAGGAAATCGTTAAAATCGGAAAAATTTAAGTTTAAATATTATGGAAGAATTTTTAATTACCGGCGGAAAACCCTTGATCGGGAAGGTCGGTCTTTGCGGAGCAAAGAATTCCGGTTTTAAATTGATGATCGCTTCTTTATATTCGGATAAATCATGTGCAATTCATAATTTTTCCAAAATAGGCGACATATACTCAACGGCTGAAATTATCAATGAACTTGGAGGCAATGTCACATTTGGAAAAAACCATATTCTCCAGGTCTCCGGCGCAAATATGTTGAAACAGGAATTTTCTCAAACGACAGGCAAACTTTCGCGCGCTTCGACTTATTTTATTGGTCCGCTTCTTTATCGTTTTGGTAAAGCAATTATCCCCGTTCCCGGAGGTTGTAAGATCGGCCGTCGTCCTTTGGACCGACATATTGAAGGAATTAAAATTTTGGGGGCGTCGGTTAAGGAATCTGACAGCCATTATGAAATATCCGGAAAGCTTAAGGGCGGAAGGTACCACTTCCCTAAAAATTCACACGGGGGCACCGATGTGATGATTATTGCTGCCGCCAGTGCAGAAGGAAAAACAATTCTGAAAAATGCCGCGGCCGAGCCGGAAATTGACGATCTGATTGCCTTTTTAAACAAAATGGGGGCGAAAATTAAAAGGACTGAACCTCGGACGGTTGAAATTGAAGGAGTGAAAGAATTTATTCCGGCCGAGTATTCAGTTATGCCGGACCGCAACGAAGCGGTCACCTTCGCCTGCTGTGCTTTAGCGACAAAAGGCGATGTTTTAGTAAAAAAAGCAAACCCTAAAGTTTTAGAAGCGTTTTTAGGGGCGGTTGATAAGATAGGCGGGGGTTATGAAATAAAAAATGACGGAATCAGGTTTTATTATAAAGATGAATTAAAAGCATTGAACATCGTGACTCAACCTTATCCCGGATTTATGACCGACTGGATGACAATATGGATGATTTTGATGACACAGACAAAAGGAGTTTCCATTGTTCATGAAACAATTTTCGAAAAACGATTTGCGTTTATTTCCGGTCTGCAAAAAATGGGAGCAAACATCGAGCTTTTTAACCCGGTTGTTCCCAATCCCGACGAGATATATAACTTCAATTTGGAAGATGATAAACCAAGGAATTTCCACGCGGCCAGGGTTGTCGGACCAACAAGACTGCAGGCGGTAGAACAGGAAATTGCCGACGTTCGCGCTGGAGCATCATTAATATTGGCTTCTTTGATTGCCCGAGGAACAAGCAGGCTGGCCGGGGTTGAGCATGTTGACCGGGGATATGAAAATCTGGAGGGAAGACTACGGGAGTTAGGAGCAGATATCAAAAGGGTAAGTCACGAATGAAAAAGATTAAAGTTATCGTATTAATGGGCGGGCGAAGCCCTGAGCATGAAGTTTCTTTGGTTTCCGGAAAAGAAGTGGTGAAACACCTCAACCCGGAAAAATATGAAGCATTACCCGTTGTAATCTCAAAAGACGGACAGAATTGGCAATTGAAAAATAAAGAAGAATTTCTTTTAAAATCCAGCAGCGATATCAATCAAGCAAAAGATCTTGTTCCCACGCTGAGAAGGCTGGAGCCAACCCGGATAAATAAAAATGCCGATTTAGTTTTTATTGCCATGCACGGACCTTTCGGTGAAGACGGCACGATTCAAGGATTGTTTGAGACTGCAGGATTTCCTTATACCGGAGCGGGGGTATTAGCTTCGGCAATAGGGATGAACAAACCGATATTTAAGAAAATAATGGAAAGTGAAGGAATTTCTATACCAAAGTATATCATTTTTGGAAAAGGAGATAAGATTGGAAAAATTGTTAAAAAATTTAAATTTCCCCTGGTAATTAAACCTTCAAACCAGGGATCAAGTGTGGGGGTGAGTATTGTCAAAG
>Ga0315294_10009189_pt1 | contig 10854 bp, 9 predicted proteins | sample YL17G13_40_MG_FD_203626 | JGI IMG/M metagenome (GOLD analysis project Ga0315294, IMG submission 203626) | Sediment microbial communities from Yellowstone Lake, YNP, Wyoming, USA - YL17G13_40 | ecosystem: Environmental > Aquatic > Freshwater > Lake > Sediment | place: USA: Wyoming | collected... | reverse complement strand
TCCATGGGCCGGAGAATAGCACACGAGGAAGATAATGTTAACCATAATTATTGAAATTCTTCTGGTCCGTAACTTCGCTTCCCATAGGGGCTCCCGCGGGCGTTAGAGGTTTTCACGGAGGTCTGAGTCTAGAGCAGCTTCAACTCTTGCAGGCTCTTCCGGATGGCCTCCTGATCGGCCGGGCCGGGGTCGAGGAGCGGGGCGCGGACCCCGCCGATGGGGACGCCCCGCTCCGCCAGGACGTACTTGTACCAGCCCAGCCGCGCCCCGTTGCCCAGGGCCTGCTGCATGGCGACGATGCGCGCTTGCGCCTTCTCGGCCTCCGCCAGCCGACCGGCTTTCCAGGCGGCATGGAGCTCCAGGTACAGCTCGGGGAAGACGCTCGCGCCCGAGGCGACGATGCCCGCGGCGCCGGCCTGAAACGCGCTCAGGACCTTGTCGTCGTTTCCGCAGACCACGGCGAAGTCCGGACCCATGGTCTTGACCAGGTCGGGGATGCGGCCGGCGAACCCGCTGCTGTCTTTGATCCCCCTCAGGGTCGGAACGGCCCGGCGGAGTTCGGCCACCAGGGCGGGGGGCAGTTCGTTCCGGGCATGGCTGGGAATGTTGTAGAGATAGAGCGGCAGCGGGGCGGCCGCCGTGCCGATCGCCGCGAAATAGGCGAGGAGCTCCTCCCGCGTCAGGCCGTAGTAGGGGGGCGGGATGGCCGCCACCGCCGTGGCCCCGGCCTGGACGGCCTGGTGGGCCAGCGCCACCGCCGCGGCCGTGGTGAGCGCCCCGACGTGCGCCACCACCGGGACGCCGCGGGCCGCCTGCACCGCCGCCCGGGTGAGTTCCCGGTGCTCTTGGGGCGTGAGGTACAGCCCCTCGCCCGTCGTTCCCGCGAGGTAGAGGCCGTGAATACCCCGCTCCACGAGCCAGGCCACCAGGCGGGACGTCGCCTCCAGGTCCAGACGCGTCCCCCCATCCTGCATCGGGGTGAGCAGGGCGGCGATGATCCCGCTGAGGCGTGGACCGCCTTTCGAGTCGTTACTAGACATAGACCTCGGCCTCCATGTTCAGCATCTTGCAGACCCACTTGAGCTCCTCCACGTAGTCGCCGTAGACCCCGTGGATGTGGTTGGAGCTGTAAGTGGCGATGAACCGCTCGGCCGGCACCCGAAGCTTGGTGAAGGCGTGCGGCCATTCGCCGGTCGTCGCCTGTGCCTTGGCATTCGCCTTCTTCTCCGGGAAGGACAGGAACTCCGCCGGCAGGATGGCCATCCAGTACTTGCCGTTCTTCCGGGTAAGCCGCCCCAACGTCACCTCGCCCGGGGCCGCGATGTGATGGACGGCGGCGCCCCCCGCCGGGAAGTAGAAGTTCTCGGGGAGGAGCTTCACCTTGGGGAGGTTTACCTTGGGATCGAACGACCGGCCCGCGAAGTAGGTCGCGTGCTCGCCCGAGTTGACCATGTCCCAGAAGTCCCCCTCGGCGTCGTAGTGCCGGACGTCGGCGAAGAGGACCGGCGTTCCCGCCAAGTCCTTGAAGATCTCCATGGTGAGCGCGCCGTCCGAGTCCGCCTCGGTCGCGCAGACGATCGGCTCGTGCGGCCCTTCCCAGTCGTAGGGGTCGTTCAGGAAGGCCTCGGTGAGGTCCATGGTGCAGAAGGAGTTGGTCAGCTCCGGCTGGCCCTTGATCCCCACGAAGTCCAGGTCCCACTCCTCGACCAGCTCGCGCACGGCGTGGTAACTCCGGATCTGCCGCTCCAGCGTCTCGGGCGTGAGGGCCTTGCCGTCGTAGGCCACCTCCCCGCAGTGCTTCTCCAGCCACTTCCGGGCCCGCGTCACCCGCGCCTGGTCGATCGTCTCGGAGCGGCGGACGATCTCCCACTGGTCGATGTGCTCGATGTCCACTCCGAACTCCCGCCGCCACTGGTCGAGAGCCGGGACGGCGGTGTACATCCCCATGGAGCGGCCGCCGAAGAGGCCGTAGGTCTTGCCGCGCAGCCGGTTCACGGCCGAGGCCGCCCGCAGGAAGGCCATGACCTGCTTGAGGACCTTCGGATCCTCCACGTCCCCCGACACCCGGCCGTGGAAGACCCCGATCTGGTTCAGGCTCCCCGCCGCCGCCAGCATGGCCACCAGGCCCGGCGCCTGGGGGTTCACGTTGGAGAGGCAGAGGAACGGGCCCGGCGCGAACTCGGTGGCGATGACCGGCAGGTGCGGGAAGGCCCAGATGGCGAAATTGAGGATCGTCGCCTCGACGCCGGCCGCCGCCAGCTTCTTCGCCTCGGACCGGGCCAGCTCCGGCGTCCAGATGATCTCGCCGGTCACGCACTCCAGCTCGCCGGTGGCCTTCAGCGTCTTCACCAGCTTGTCCTGGAATCCCTTGTTCATCTTGTACTGCAGGTCGTGGGCGAACTTCCGCCCGTCGGAAAATGTCAGGATTCCGATCTTGCGCTTGCGCATCGCCTCCTCCTTTCCCGCCTTCGATCCGACGTCGGTCTGGCAAGCTTGGCGGAACCGCACCTCGGGTCCCGCTCTCAGCCTCCCAGCTTCGCCAGGGTGTGCATCACCGGTCGCACGGCCGGATACAGATCCACGTACTGGCGGTACAGTGTGTCATAGACCTCACGCCGCTCCGGCACAGGCGTCACCGCCCGCTCGATGTGAACCATCCGGCCGATGGCGTCCGGGTAGCCCTTGAACACACCGGCGCCCAGGCCGGCCCAGATGGCGGCGCCCAGGGCCATGGTTTCCTTGTCGCGCGGCAGATGGATGGGATGGCCCAGCACGTCGGCCTGGATCTGCGTCCAGAGTCGGCTCTTGGCCCCGCCGCCGCCCGCGTAGATCCGCTCCAGCTTGAACCCGTGGGCGGCCATGTCCTCCAGGATCTGTCGCGTCCCGAAACAGATCCCCTCGACCACCGCGCGGTAGAGGTGCGGCAGCCCGTGCTTCAAGGTGAGACCGACCACCGTCCCGCGAGCCAGGGGGTCCTTGTACGGCGTGCGGTTTCCCTGGAAGTAATCCAGGATCAGCAGGCCTTCGCTGCCCGGCGGGATTGCCTCGGCGAGGCCGTCCAGGTACGCGTACACGTCCTGGCCGCGAGCCTTGGCCTGGCCCGCCGCCTCGGCGCCGAAATGCCCGACCAGCCACTGGAGGATGCTCCCGGTGGCCGTCTGCCCGCCCTCCAGCGTGAACATCCCTTCCACCAGGGCGTCCGGATAGGGTCCCCAGATGTTGGCGAAGACCGGCGTTGCCGACTGGGCCATGTGGCAGGTGGAACTGCCCAGGATCAGGGCCAGATCCCCCGCGCCCACCGCGCCGAGCGCGATCTCGCCGGCGTGGGCGTCGATCCCGCCTTGCGCCACGATGGTCTCGGGCGAGAGTCCCACCTCGCGCGCCACCGCCTCGCGGATCCGCCCCAGCGATCGTCCGACCGGCAGCACCTCGGTCGGCCACTTGGCCGCAAGCTTCTCGGATCCAGCCGCGCGGAGGAAGTCGGCCGGCCACCCGCCCAGCGGGCGGACGTAGTTCCACTTGGCGGTCGCGTTGTTCAGGCTGGCCGTCATCCGGCCTGTGAGCCGGAAGGTGAAGAAGTCCGTCTCGTCCACGATCCAGCGTGCCCGGCGGAATGCGTCGGGCTCGTGCCGCTCCAGCCAGCGGCCCTTCGGGATCATCCACTGCGGCGACACCTTCCCCCCGCAATACTTCAGAACCTCGTGTCCGGTGGCGGAGGCCTCCTCCGCCTCCAGGTGGGCCCGCTCGTCCATCCAGAGGAGCGCGGGGCGAAGCGGCTGGCCGTCCTCGGTGAGGGCCACCACGGTGCAGGCGGTGCAGTCGTACGAGAGAGCGGCGACCTCCTGGGGATTCACCTTGGAGACCTGGAGGACCTCCTGCAGCGTTTCCACCGCGGCCCGCCACCACTCCTCCGGGTCCTGCTCGGCCCAGGTGGGCCTGGGGAACGTCGTGTGGAGCGGCCGCGTGGCGGAGGATACGACCGCGCCCTCAAGATCGAAGAGGCAACTTCTGACGCTCTGCGTGCCGACGTCTACGCCGATCAGGTAAGTCATTGGTGTCCCTCCGCCAGGCGAAGCACGCGGGTCCTCCGACGCGTTACGGTGGAACGGGCGCGCCGAGCGGGTGGTCCGCAGGAGTCTCGGAGGATCAACTCCGGCTTCAGCACCACCCGCTGCGGGCGCCGCGCCTTCTCCCTGCCGATTTGCGCGAGGAGCAGCCGCATCGCCTCCCGGCCGAGGTCGTAGACCGGCTGGCCCACCGTGGTGAGAGGAGGCTGAGTCAGCGTCCACCACTCCATGTCGTCGTATCCCACCAGGGAGAGATCCTCGGGGATCCGCACCCTCTGCTCCCGAAGGGTCTGAAGTGCCCCAACGGTCATCAGGTTGTTCGTGCAGAAGAGGGCCGTCGGTGGTGGCGAGATGTCGAGGAGTTGCCGGGTCAGCTCACGCCCGCTGTCCTGTTTGAAGTTCCCTTCCCGGATCAACTCGGGGTCAGGTCGGACGCCCGCGGCCCGGAGGGCCAGGAGATAGCCATGGAGCCGCTCGGCCCCCGTGGATCGAACCACCGGTCCGTGGATGATGGCGATCCGTCGGTGGCCGAGACTGAGGAGGTGTTCGGTCGCCAGCCGGCCGCCGAGGACGCCGTCCACCTTCACCGTGTCGGTGGCCACCCTGGGAAGTTCGCGGTCGAAAAGGACCAGCGGGACGCGCCGCCAGCGGACGTCCCGGACCATCCGCAGGCTACCGGCCGTAGTGGCCAGGATGATCCCATCCACCCGCTTCTCCATGAGGACCCGGAGATACTGGGTTTCCTTGACCGGATCCTCGTCGGTGTTGCACAGGATCACGTTGTAGCCGTTTTCCTGCGCCACATCCTCCACGGCGCGGACCGCGCGGATGAAGAAGGGGTTGGCGATGTCGGAGATGAGGAGGCCAACCGTGTGGGTGCGGCGGGTGACGAGCCCCCGGGCCAGGGCGCTGGGGTGGTAGCGCAGTCGCTTGGCCACGGCCTGGACCCGGTGGCGCGTCGCCTCGCGGACCGCTGGGCTGTCCCGCAGGGCCTGCGAGGCCGTGCCGACGGAGACCCCGGCCTCTCGCGCGACATCCTTGATCGTCATTCCCACGAGAAGCTCCGAACACTGAAACGTTTCAGTTCAGACGCCAGAACCCCCGCGATCGATTGCGCAGCGAAGAGAGGTTTGGACCGCAACGGGCACCCCGCCCGCCGGAGGCGGGCAGGATGGCGGCAAGATTAGTCAGGACCGGTTCGCCGTGTCAAGCGAAAATTGAAACGTTTCATATCGGGCCTCATCTTCCTTCCTGCTTCGTGAAAACGAGTCGCCTTGCTATACTGGGATTCCTGGGTGAGAATGATCGGATGTCAGCCATCATGCCGAAAGGGCTCGGCGGCCACGCGGTCAAGCCGAAATAGGAGGCGGGAATGCCATCCACGCCGGTTGTCCCCGAGATCAAGGTCACGCCGTCCCCGTACCAGGCGCCGCAGGCCTTCTCCTTGGTGATCTTCGGGGCCTCTGGGGATCTGACCCGGCGCAAGCTCTTCCCGGCCCTCTACGCGCTGGCCCACGATAATCTTCTGCCGGAGCGGTTTGCGGTCATCGGCTTCGCGCGGCGGGAGAAGAGCCACGAGGCCTTCCGGGAGGAGATCCGCGCAGCCGTCGACGAGTTCTCGCGATTCCGGCCCGTGCGGCCCGAGGTCTGGGATCGGCTGGCCCGCGGGATCTACTATGTGCCGGCTGCGTTCGAGGACGCGGCGGGGTACGCGACGCTCGGTAAGCTGTTGGCCGAAGTGGAGGCCCGGTACGAAACGTGCGGGAACCGCATGTATTATCTCGCCACGCCGCCGACGAGCTACACGGCCGTGGTCGAACAGCTCGGGGCGGCCAAGCTCGTCAGCGAGCCCTGGCCGGAGCTGTCCAGCCCCGACTGGCCGTGCTGGAGCCGCGTCATCGTGGAAAAGCCCTTCGGCCACGACCTCCGCACGGCGGCGGCGTTGAACGTGGAGATCCACAAGGTCTTCCACGAGTCCCAGGTCTACCGCATCGATCACTACCTGGGCAAGGAGACGGTCCAGAACATCCTGACCTTCCGGTTCGGGAACAGCATTTTCGAGCCGCTCTGGAACCGGCGCTACGTGGATCACGTGCAGCTCCTGGTGGGCGAGGACCTGGGCGTGGAGGGGCGCGGCGGCTATTACGACACGGCGGGCGCAGTGCGGGACATGGTGCAGAACCACATGCTCCAGCTCCTGTCCCTGATCGCCATGGAGCCGCCGGCGACCTTCGACGCCGAGGCGGTGCGGGACGAGAAGGTGAAGGTGCTGCGGGCGATCCGGCCGATGGACGCGCCACGCGTGGCCGAGGCCACGGTGCGCGGGCAGTACGTCCACGGGACGCTCAAGGGCAAGCGCGTGCCCGCCTACGCGGACGAGCCGCGCGTGGCCGAGGACACCGCCACCGAGACCTACGCCGCCGTCCGATTGGAGATCGACAACTGGCGCTGGGCCGGCGTCCCATTTTACCTGCGGACCGGGAAGGCGTTACCGAAACAGGTCACGGAGGTCACGATCCAGTACCGGCGGCCCCCGCTCCGCCTGTTCGAGCACGCGCCGCACCCGGGCCACAAGCCGGGGGACGAGATCGAGCCCAATCGCCTCACCCTGCGTATCCAGCCCGACGAGGGGATCTCGCTCCGGGTGGGCCTGAAGCCCCCCGGCCCGCGCATCAGCCTGGTCCCCGCGCGCCTCGGCTTCGCCTACCGCGACACGTTCGGGGTGGATCCCGCCGAGGCCTACGAGCGGCTGCTCCTCGACTGCATGCTCGGCGACTCCACGCTTTTCATCCGGCGGGACGAGGTGGAGACGGCGTGGGGCCTGGTGACGCCCATCCTGCAGGCGTGGACGGCCGCCGGCCGCGAGGGCCTGGCCTACTACCCCGCGGGGAGCTGGGGCCCCACCGAGGCCGACCGATTCATCCAGGCCGATGGGCGGGGGTGGGTCACTCCCTGAGGGGGACGGACCAATGACTAATTGCCAAGTGGAGCTGCCCGACGGGCGGGATACACCCCGGCGAGTCCATCGAGGCCCGCCCCTTCCCCTTTGACGATGTCCTGCATCGCCGTCCTCCTCGCTGCCCGCCAGCGTGGCGATCGGTTCACGTCCCGCTAGGCTCCCCAACCAGGACGAATCTGGGCACTGGAAGGAAGTTGTTGAGTTGGGGTATGGCAGGTAATGGCACTAAGCAGTTGGGAACTGGATATCTGCGGGAAGGCCCACCCGCATGTAGAATCGGGCAAATGCCTGGGAGAGGTGCTCACGGTAAGGCGGCATTAGTCGCAGTCTGGCGCTGCGGCTCTTGAGCAGAAATTCGAGAAAGGTACGAGGAAGGCTATACACCTCAGAAAAGTCTACCACACGATGCTCGGTTGTCAGGCCGCAATCCTCCCCTGCGTTCAGGATGCTTAGATTGAAAATAAAGCCGTCGCATATGCTCTTGCGGTGACTTTCCCATGACTTCGGTGTGGGATTTTGGCCCCGAGTCTCCATGGTCCTTTGCCACACCTGCTTGTATTCATTGAGGCTGCTGTGCGGGCACAGTACAACATTCGATACCTTGCGCTCACGAAGGTCGCAAGCCTGGGTCATAACGACAAGGTCGGCCTTGAATACGTCAATCGACGCCTTCAACTCCTCCTCTTCCCTTTCCCCCGCTATCTCACCCTCTTGGGATTTCCAGCCCACGACTGGACAGTCCAAGGCGAGATCGCCTTGAGTTAGCGGTTCTGCGGCTTCAACTCGTTTATACCAACCGTCACTCATTCCTCAGTTTCTGCCAGATAAAGGTTGACCGGGGGCTGCATTTCGCGTTTGCGAAGCGACGCAGTCCTGAGGTGCAATTTCTGGGAAAAGACAATCTCCCTTGGCCGATCGACGGCAAAAATACCTCGCCACATATCGACTTGTGGCTCTTCGACCGGTTCACGCTCGGTGGCACCCCATGCTCTCATATCAAACGCCATCCTCTCGTAATGGGAAGGGGCCTCCTCCGATACTTCAGCGCGGAAAACGTGCGTCGTCCCGACGGAAGATATGTTTGTGAATACCCCACTGAGGATGTCTTTCCACGCCCCTCTTGGCAGCCGGAACCTAATGCTATGTGGCTCGGCGGTTCCACCGTGGGAGAAAGGGGTGGTAACGGAGGTAGGGAATATGAACTCGTGCATGTGCATGCCCGTAGGCGCCTGGGCGGGGGTGAAAACACCCGGCTCGAACGGACCCGCAAAGAGCCTTTCTTCTAGCTCCAGGGTAGTGGTCATCTTTGCCGCCTCCAAACGTTCTTGTGCATATGCTCGCTCGTAAGGTCGGTGAATGCGCGGACTATCCATTCCCGGGCAAGATCAAACCATGTCCAGATAGCATCCAACGTATTGGTGGGGCCGATCCCCCTTGCGGTGAGCTCGAATAGCACGATCGGGCGGTTATCTACCCGCCTAACTGCAGAGCGAATAGTCGCGTGGAGTCGGCCGACTCCCCCGGGTAGCAGATAGCTTGCCCGAACATTCAGACCCTCAGGGGCAGGCAGGAACCTGTGTTCTTGTGGACGGAAGCAAAAATCGGGAAAGACGGTTCCGAGGTCAGCGATGCTGCTCCAACCTTCGCCTTTGGGGATTTGATTTATGTAAGTCATTTCGTACTGAATAGGAGCTACCTCGCCGAGATCGGACGCGGCGAGAAACGATTGAAACTTTGTGAATTGTTCACGGAACGCCTCTATCACGAATGGGTACCTGGGGTAGGAAACCCCCTGCTTTCCTCGCCGCCAATTATGGAGAAAGCGATCGCGTTGAACCTGGATTATTTTTGTGTCATCCGAGTGAATAAACCATACCCGCGGCAAGGGAGGAACTTCTGAGAAGGACACCTCGGCGGACGGTGTCTCGTCAAATCGCTCAACAGTAGGAAGAAGGGGAGTAACGTCCTTGCAGATGGAGTACTCAGGCCTGTACACCTCCCACAATTGGCCGAAGTGTGGGACACACACCTTGCCAAGCTCGGCAAAGAGGATACCGCAGACAACTTCGTCCACGGGTGGGTTGTCGTAGTCTGGAAGATCGCTCGTATTTTCCATTCCAGTTCCCGCAGCGCTTCTTAAGATCTATGGAAAACCTGTTTCCTTAAGAGAATAGCACCGGATACTCACCAGTTCACTCTATTTCGACAAACGAGAAAATGGGGCCGGGTGAACGATGGAAGCGCTCGTGGGCGCTGAACGCGAAAAACCAGCAGGGGCATACGTAGTGGTGGCTCCCGGCCAGGAGGTTTCTTGGGAGCTTACCGAACTTTATTCTTGGTGTCAAGAACTTGGGCGGAACCGGGTGTACGACAACAGAATGATATTGCACCTAGGCCGAAGGGGTGGTAGATTCGCCTTACGGCTTATAGTGCCGTAAGGAGGAGATATGGCCGAGTCCCCCGAGGTTCCCGGTCGGGTCCGCGAGCTGGCGGCGCAGTTCGGCGCGCCCACCCCCATGCGGCGGGGATCCCTCACCGAGCGCTACGTCAAGTGCAGCAAGCCCGGGTGCCGGTGCGCGGAGGACCCGGCCGCGCGGCACGGGCCCTACTACAGCCTCACCCGCGGGGTGGGGGGTCGGACCCGGTCGCGGTGGTTGGCGGCCGAGCAGGCTGACGTGGCGCGCCGGCAAGTCGCAACCGGCCAGCAGTTCCGCGCGCAGGTCGAGGCCTACTGGGCCGCGTGCGAAGCCTGGGCCGATGCCCAGCTCGACGCGCCCGCGGCCCCGCACCTGGCCGCGGGCCAAAAAGGGGGCTCGCCGCGGCCTTCCGGGCGGAGACGGGCCGCGAAGTCGCGGCGCTCCTCGGGCCCGGCGTAGCCGCCACGCTCGACTTCGAGGCGGTGGAGGTCGCCTGCCGCCGGCAGGCCCTGCAGCTGGCGGCGCGCCTCCTGGCACAGCACCTCAACGCCGATACGTCCGACCACGCGGGTGCGAGCCTGCCCTGCCCGTGCGGCCAGTCCGCCCGCTACGCCGGGCGCCACGCGAAGACCTTCACGACGGCCCTCGGCCCGCTCACCCTGACGCGGGCCTACTATCACTGCCCCACGTGCGGGCAGGGGTTCTGCCCGCGCGACCAGGCGCTTGGCCTGGCCGACACGGGGCTCTCCCCCGCGGTCACGCGGATGGTGGGGACGGCGGCGGCGATGGTCAGCTTTGCAGAAGGCAGCGACCTCCTCGGCGCCCTGGCGGGGCTTACCGTCAATGCGAAGCAGGTCGAGCGTACGGCCGAGGCGCTCGGCATCGAGACTGCCGAGGACGAACGCCAGCAGGTCGTGTCCGCCGAGGATGCCGAGATCGCGCCCACGATGTACCTTGGCATGGATGGCACGGGGGTGCCGATGCGCAAAGAGGAGTTGGAAGGCAAGCCGGGCAAGCAGGCGGACGGTTCTTCAAAGACGCGCGAAGTGAAGCTGTGCACGGTCTGGAGTGCGGAGGGGCGTGACGAAGAAGGCGTGCCCGTGCGTGACGAGGGCTCGGTCTCCTATTCGGCCGCCATCGAGAGCGCCGCGACGATGCGCGACACGGATGAGACATGTTCGGCGTTCGCCCGGCGTGTCGAGCGCGAGGCGAGACGGCGCGGCGTGGACCGGGCGCACCGGCGTGCCGTCCTGGGCGATGGGGCCCCCTGGATCTGGAACATTGCCGGCGAATACTTCCCCGATGCCATCCCGATCGTTGATCGCTTCCACGCCAAAGCACACCTCAGCGGTGTGGCGAAGGTCATCTACGGTGCGACGAGCGACCTCGGTGACGCATGGGCAAAAGCGCG
>Ga0315294_10009187_pt1 | contig 10856 bp, 18 predicted proteins | sample YL17G13_40_MG_FD_203626 | JGI IMG/M metagenome (GOLD analysis project Ga0315294, IMG submission 203626) | Sediment microbial communities from Yellowstone Lake, YNP, Wyoming, USA - YL17G13_40 | ecosystem: Environmental > Aquatic > Freshwater > Lake > Sediment | place: USA: Wyoming | collected... | reverse complement strand
CGTTCCAAAGGGTCAGGCAAAGGTAGGCCATAACGTAAAGACAAAGACTAATCTTTGTCGTTGTGGTGGAATCGTAAAAGTTGTCTCCAGATTTGCTCATGGTAAGCTAACTCCACAGGCAGAGTGTGATTCCTGTCACGCTACAGCAAGAAAACCAAAAGATCTTGCAAGCGATTGACGAAAAATAATAAATCCGTTATAATATATTTGTGAAGATATAACTGTGTCCCGTAGCTCAGCTGGTAGAGTTGGAGTCTTTGAAGCTCAAGGTCGAACGTTCGAACCGTTCCGGGACAATGCTATGGGGCATGGCCAAGTGGTAAGGCGCGAGTCTCTGAAGCTTGCACGCGGTGGTTCGAATCCATCTGCCCCAAAAGGAAGTTAATATGGAAAAGCGATTTACTTTTATTGGAACCCTTACAGAAATCTATGATAAGGTTAATGAACTAAATAAGCAGGGAAAAAATGCCACTGTTTATTATGGTCCATTTCTAACATCCACTATGGTTTATGAGGCATTAATCCTTCAAATGAAGGAATAATAAAATTTTTAAGAAGGAGTTCTAAATGAAGAAGTTTTTTGGTTTGTTTTTGATAGTTGTGTTAACTATCACAAGTTTATTTAGCTGTGCTATACCAGCTACATTGATTGTTTATAATACCTTGTATTATAACACTATTGCAGTTTATGTAGATGGTGTAGAAAAGGCAGAAATTGATCCTGGTTATAATGATACTATTCTTGTATCTTCAGGATATCATGATTTAGAGGCAATAACCATTTATCCTGATTATGGATATTATACAACTGCTTATGGAAACTTTGAGTCAGGAGAAACTTATTATTGGTATATCTATGGTAATGGTTCTCTTTCAATTTCACCACAAAATAAGTTTGTTGAGTAAATAAAGGAGGACATTTAGTCCTCCATTTTTGGGGGTATGGCCTAACGGATAAGGCAAGAGATTTCTAATCTCTTGATTGGGGGTTCGATTCCCTCTACCCCTAGTATGAAAAAGAAAATTTTGAGTAGGTTTATGAAAGATCCCTATTTTTTAACTGCAATGTATTGCAAGATGAAAAATACCTTTCTCGAAAAAGGTTTTGACGATCAATCTTCCAGCCTAAACACCGTTCTTACTATGGTGCCAGCTTTTACTGGAAGAACAGATTTAGATATTGTAGAAATAGATAAAAATGGAAGGATAATAATGGCGATAGTAGACGCCGTTCTTTATAGCAAGAATTAAATGAGAAAGATTTTTATACTAGAAGATAATCCAGATAGAATCAAGTTCTTCAAATGGTATTTTGCCAATCGTGATTTTCAACTTTTTACTACAGATAATGTAGAAGAAGCGAAAGTCATATTTGAGAAAAACAAACCATTTAGTTTATTTCTACTAGACCACGATCTAGATGGCGAGTTTTATATGAATACCGAAGATGCGAATACTGGACATCAGTTTGCTAAATTTTTAGCAGGGCAAAATTTGGGTAAGGCAAAGATTATCATTCACTCCATCAATCCTGATGGTGCTAAAAATATGAATGCTTTACTTGAAGGTTCGATGCTTTTACCTTTCAACATTCTTGCCAATGGACTTATAAAAAGAGAAATAACGATAGGATGAAAAAATATCTTCGCTATTTACACTATGTTGTAAAACATAGGTGGTTTGTATTTTTGGCTTGTGTTAAAATGGGTATTATTTGGAGAGGGTTAGTTCACGATCTGAGCAAGCTCTCTCCAAAAGAATTTTTTCCCTATGCTAGAATGTTTTATGGGAATATTAAACCCATAAGAGACGAAACAGGTTATTACAAACCATATGATACTGGAAATGATGAATTTGAATATGCTTGGTTAAATCATACTAGGCATAATAAACATCATTTTCAATATTGGGTTCTCCCATTTGATAGGGATGATAATAGAGTTGGCTGTCAAAAAGTTTTTGATATTCCAGAAGTATTTGCCCTAGAAATGATTTGTGATTGGATAGGTGCTGGAAAAGCTCAAAAATCTAAACTTAAAGCAATTGAATGGTATAGAAAAAATAGTGGCAAATTAGTTCTTTCTGAAAAAACTAGAGTCTTTATAGAAAAAAAACTAGAATCAATTTTTAAAGAAAAAATATGAAGTTTTGTAAGTTGTGCGGTTTTGAAAGACCAGAAGAAGATTTTCCCACTTCAAATAAATCAAATGGTAAAACAAGATTTCTTTGTAAAGATCACTGGAAAGAATATTGCAGGAAGCAGGGCTTAAAATTTAGGGAAAAGAATCCAAACTACGAAAAAGAAAGATATAGAAAAAATCCAGAAATAGCAAAAGAAAGAGCTAAAAAAAGTTTTAAAGAAAAAAGAATTTTATGTCTAAAACATTATAGCGGAGATTTTCCTAAATGTGAATGCTGTGGAGAAGATAGGATAGAATTTCTTGCTATGGACCATGTAGATGGTGGCGGCACTAAACATAAGAGACAGTTGCAGGAAGATGGATCCAATTTATATAGATGGTTGATTGAAAATAATTTTCCAAAAGGTTTTAGAGTTTTGTGCCATAATTGTAATTCTTCTTTAGGTTATTATGGATATTGCCCTCATAAAAAAAATGAAGACAAAAATTGATATATTAATAAGAGTAATAAAATTTGTTCCCCTTTACATAAAACAATACAAAGGTAAAGGTCAGCAAAATTCATATCTTTTGTGTTCTATGTGTCGTCTTTTATATGAATGTGATTTTTCTTTTTATTCAATTGAATATTGTCGTGATGGTTTTGAACCAATAAAATAATGGAATTAAAAATTTTTTTGCTTTCTAAACTATTTCCTAATGGCATGAAGTATGATGATTTTTTTTATGGTAAATGTATTTCGTTTATATTGGGAAAATGCAATAAATGTTTAAAACAGTATTGTTATCTTAGTGATGATATAACTTGCTTAGTTCAAGTAAAGGTTGAATAAATGGCAAACCAAGAAGTATTACAAAAAGTAGTTGATGCGATAAAGTATTTTCTATTAGAGAAAAATAAGCGTTATGGAAATTCTGCTCTAGAACCACTGGTTATTTTCACTAAACATAAAAGTGGTAATAGGGCAATAGATGGAATTCTAGAACGCCTTGATGATAAGTTGATGCGTATAAAAAACGCAGACGAATTAAAAAAGAATGATGTAGCAGACCAAATTGGTTATTTACTTCTCTTATGTGCCGCTAAAGGATGGGACGACTTTAAGGATTTGCTTGACTAGAAAATAAGTTTTTCTATTTTTTTTCATTAGCCCACTTTTCTACTCCTTATATAAAGTAAAGGTAGAAGAGTGGGTTTTTTTATTTACGAAAGGGCAATATGTTAGAGAAAAAGAATAGCAATACTTTTGCATTTACGGTGCGCGGAACAGAATTTGAAGTGTTTTTTTCTGATGACGACCAAGTCGAAGTATATGAAACCAAAAATCCTGGGAATACAGGGTTTATTTTTGCTAATGTTAAGAAATTCATCATTTTCATAAATATGCTTACTGATGTTGCAGAACATGTGATGGAAAAAGATGGTGGAGCAAAATATGAGTGTTCGGAATCTGATTGACCAAGTTCTCTATGAAAGAGAAAGAAAGAGTTTAATTATCTTCTATAAGGTTGATGTTGCTATTACTGAATCTCCAGAGATGGAGCAAGAGTTGAAAAATGCTAAACAGCAGCAAGCACAACCACCACAACCAGCTCAACCACAACCAGCTGAGCAGGGGCAAGAAGTCCCAGCCGAGCAAATTCCTCTTCCTCCTGGAGCAAATGAAGAGACGATTTATGAGGAGACTTTTACTTCAAAGCGTACTGGAAAATTGACTGTCAAAGAAGATGATGTTGACAATATACAAAGTTTAGAAGATATGATGGACTATATAACAAATGTTAAAATAAAGGGAGCGCCAGTTATTGACGAAGCCATAACAGAAATAGTAATGAATGTAGCAACTGGTGGCGGTGAGTCGATTGGCGACCTTGTAAACAAAGAAGATAAAATTCTTATCAATGTCGATTATGGCAAAGACAAAGATAATTCAATTGGATTTAAAGTTCTAAAGAGTGCTGGTTCGCATTCTGTATCTCTAGTAATGAAGAAAGATAATAAAGTTTTTCCAGGGACTTTTAATCTACAAGAATTTAATAAGCAACTTGTGTTCTTCAGAAATTCTGTTCTTGGCGCTTAAAGTATTTAATGGAAAAAGTAGAAAATGTAGAAAAGTCTGGAGAATTACTTAAATCAACTAGGAAATACTTTGACGAAGAGAAATTTAGAAAAACTCTTCTTGACTATAAAAATAGTTTAGTATTCCGTGATGGTAAAGTAGTTATCAAAGACGAAAAGTTAGAATACGATCTCGTCAAACAAGTAGAGAAAATAGTTAATGCTATTATCATCGTCTATCGTTATTATATCTTCGAAGATTATGACGACTTGAAGCAACACGCTTTAAGTGCTTGTTATTCAAACTTCTTAAAATTCGATCCTAGTAAAGGCACTGCTTTTAACTACTATAGTATTATCTCAAAGATAAGCTTACTTAACTATACGGACCGAAAACAAAAGCATAGAAATCACAAAAATATAGATGATGAGTTAGATTTAGAGGCAAAAGAAACAATGAACTATGATTTGTTTTTTGACGAGTTGGAAAATACTTTATTTGGTGTTATAGACGAAAATTTTATAGGAACTAAAAGGACAAGATATATTAAGATAGCAAGTATTATACTTGATTATCTTAGAAAGACGAAGAAATTTGTAGGCAAATCTGATCTTTATGCTTGGGGTAGATCTCTAGGCGTGAAGAATAATCAAATAAGAGAATTTGTAAATGATTTGAGTCGCTACAATAGTGATATATTTGAAGGTATGAAATAATGGGTAAAGATTTAATAGACGAAATGTTGGACGAAATGGATGAGAAAGAAAAAATGCCAGTCGTCATTGATGATAAAGAATTAGCTAAAAAAAGAAAAGATTTGGAGCTTGATGTAGAAGACATTAATTCTATCGCAGAAGGTCTAGTTAAGATGACACAAGACGATAGAAAGAAAGCTGATAAAATTTTTGAACTTTTCTTCACCAATCTAGGTTTAGATAAAGACAGAACTGAAGCTTCAAAAGAAGCTATCACGCGCGCGCTAGAGCTTAAAATTGAAGCAAGTAAAAACTTGATAGAGCTTTTGAAGATAAGAACTAAGGCCGATGAAATGAAGACAAATATCGGTATTATGTTTAACTCAATGCCAGGTAAAAAAGCTGGAATAGATTTAAGCGCAATAAGAAAAGAAAAAAAGACTAGATAAAATCGTGTCCCATTTTTCTTCTGCCTGGTCCTAAAGGATTATTATGAACCAAGAAGAAAAGAAATTTGTAGAGTCAATTGAAAAAAAGATAAAATTTTATAGAATAAAAACTACTTTTGATGACGCAATAGAAACTGCTAATGATGTGTTTACTGAAACACAATATAGTGATGGAACAACAGAACTAATAGATACTGGAATAGAGAGATTTTTATGTAAAATGTCTCCTTATTATTTCATCCATCGTTATGCCTGGATAAGCTTACCCAATGTAGGCATTATACCATTTAATCTATATTATTTCCAAAGAAGTATTTTAAGAGATTTATTAGAATTCCAAAAAATGGTATGCGAAAAAGTTCGTCAGTGCGGACTATCAACACTATTTTCTATGTATTGTTTGTGGAAACTAAACTTCAGGGAAGCTGAAGATATAGATGTAGTTTCATTGAAGCAACTTAAGGCACAAGCCTTTGTAGCAAAAATGGATTCTACTATAAAATATTTACCACCTTTCTTAAGAACAAGAATAGTTAAAGACAATGAACAGGTGCTTCAGTTTGAAAATGGAAGCAAAATCATATCAGAGAGCCAATCAGAAAATGCTGGCCGTTCTGATACTCTTTCATTATTAGTGCTTGATGAGGCCGCTCACTACAAATCAGAAAAAATGGTTCGCGGAATTGTTGCCGCCGCTCAACCTACCCTTTCTAGAACAAATGGACAATTCATTATTCTCTCAACTCCAAATAAAACATCTGGACCTGGTGCTTATTATTATGAACAAGTCCAGCAAGCAAAAATGGAGTCAGAAAATAATACTAGATTAGTTTCTGTTGACTGGTGGGAAGTCCCCGATGCTGTAGAAATAGATGGACCTAAAAAGGGATATAGTCAAATACTAGAGCGTTTCGTTGAAAAAGATTATTACTACAATCCAGAAGTAAAAAAAGAAGCAAAGAAATTCTTTGATCCAATTGGCGAAAATAACTGGAGAGAAAATCCTTGGCTCAAAAAGCAACACGATGACTTAGGTGAAATTCTTTATAAACAAGAAGTATTACACAACTTTATAGTAGGTGGAAACGCTGTATTCAACGAAGACACATTGAAGAAAGTTGAAGGTAGAATTAAAGACCCAATTACGCAAGGAAGAATTAATAATGTTAGAATGGATAATGTTTGGGTATGGGGAAATCCTTTGCGTGGACATCGCTATATAATGGGAGTAGATATTGCTTCTGGAACAGGAGCAGAAACTTCTTCGTTCCAGGTTTTAGATGTAGAAACTTATGAACAGGTTTGCGAATATAAAGGAATGATGGCTACTAAAAATTTTGGTGTGATGGTGAAAGCAGTAGCCAATTATTATAATCAAGCGTTCATAGTAATAGAATGTAATGGTATTGGTGAAGCTGTATTTAACGAAGTTTATTATCACGATACAGAGCCATATCAAAATGTATTTAAACAAGCAAAGACAAAAAATAATATTACACGAATGACTGGATGGATTACTGATACAAAGACTAGAAAATTGTTGACAAATGAATTCATTGACTGGTTTACCGTAGATGGACTCTTTTCGGAACTCAAAATGTACTCAAAACGGGTCTATATGGAAATGGCTACGTGGATTTGGGATGGAACTAAACCTGTTCACGACTCTGGTTCGACCGATGATGCTATAATGGCGTTTGCACTTGCACTCTATTTGAGACATAAGGCTAGTAACTCTGGTGAAAGCTTTATGATTAACGAAAAAGGTGAATTTATAGAGTACTCAGAGAGTAAAGATAAAGTTGTAAACGAAGAAGATCAGAAAAATAAGTTTGAATTTGTTTCATCTGATGAAAAAGAAGGAAATTCTGAAGATCTATTTTTCAAGGGAAAATATGGAATTGGTAGGGAAGAATATTTATGGCTAATAGGAAAAAGATAGATAAATTCTTTGAAGAATTTCTGGATGGAATAAAACATATGGGAGGGGACTATAAAGAAATTTATGTCAATCCCACTGAATCAGAAATGGATGAAGTTGCAGAAATTGTTGAGCCACATGAAGGTGGTGGAGCAAACGATCCAGGCGGCGCTTGGATGAAGTATCAGAAATCCAAAAAAGAAAAGTATATAAGATTTACGGCAACTGCAAATAAAAAAGTTTATGTTTTTAGTCCTTGGATTATGCACGAAGATTTAGATAAAAAACTTGGAGTAAAACAAACTGAGGCTATTTTTATCCACGGCATTGCAAAAAAAGTAAATGGAAAATGGACTATGGTAGAAGCGCATAATGTAGAATATGTAATGAGAAGTAAGGAAGAAGATAGGAAGAAGGATTATGCTTCCCACGATTGGTCTTGGCTAGATAGATATATTTTAACAACACCTATGTATAATAAACTAGTGAATAAGAAATGAAAATAACTGAATTGATAGAAGCACAAACTTTAAACTTCGAAGAATACATAAGCAAACTTCCTAAAGAAATAGTGGAGAAGTTGAGAAGATCTAAACAAAATCCTAAATGGCACCCAGAAGGTTCTGTTTATAATCACCTTAAAATAGTATTTGATAAAATAAAAAGTAGAGGAAAAGACTGGGCCATAGCAGCAATATTTCACGATCTAGGAAAACTTGATACAGAATCAGAAAATGAGACTGGCGTCCATCATTATGGGCACGATAAAGAATCAATGAAGTATTTAGACAAATATCTTCATTTATTTCCTTTTGAGAATAAAGAGTTTATTTACGAGTTAGTGAAAGAACATATGAGAATAGCTAAATATACTGAAGGCGAAATGAGAAAAGGAAAATCCGCAAATTATGAAAAGCATCCTTACTTTAAAGAAATTTTAGATTTCCATAAGACAGACGTTGATAGAGAATAAAATGATATACACCAATAAGCACAACGCAAAAATAATAAAAAGAATGAGAAGGTTAGCTGACAAAGCTGATCCTACTCAAAAACAGGAAAAAAATTTAGCTAGACATCTGGCTGGACTTTCTCGTGGCGGTGAACTTGAGAGAAGTCATAAAAAAATGGTAGGAAATGTAGCACGAAGAAATGTTGCTAAAAAATATGATGTGATAAATAAGGCTCACGATAGAGTTGAAATGTTGCTAATGCATAAAAACAAGGCAAAAGCTAGAGGTATCTTATAATGTTAGTAAACGGAAAAGAAATAGAAATAAGACCTGGACAACCAGAAAATATACAGAGAAAAATTAACGTAATTGATACGTTAAAAACAGATCTAAAATCAGAAATTTCTCCAGCACAACAAAAAGATATTGATTTTTCTTATAACCAATTCTCTATGTTTGAGAAGGAATCTGCTGAAACTGCTGATCGTAAAGTTCGTTATGCTTATTATCGTGAAATGGATAAAATGGAATTCGTCCATCGTGCTATTGAAATTGTTTCTGATGATAGTTCTCAAAAAAATAATGAAGGCAATTCTCTAAAAATCTACTCAGACGATGAAGAAGTAAAAGAACTGCTAGAAGATTTGTTTTTTGAAAGACTGGACATAAATAACGAGTTATGGTCCGTAGTTTATGAAACCTGTAAAATGGGAGATAATTTTTACGAGGTAATAGTCGATGATTACAAAAACCCTAAAAAAATTGTTTATTTGCGTTATCTTGAGCCGACAAAAGTCGAGCGAGTTGAAGAAAACGGACGACTATCTCACTTCGTTTATAAGCGATACTCGTCTGAACTGGAAACGCTTACTTCAGCAATATCCACACTTAAAAGGGAAGAGGACATAATATACAAGCTACAACCTTGGCAGATAGTCCACTTCAAAATAGAAGATAAAGAAAAACTTCCTTATGGATGCAGTTTGTTAGATGCTGGCGTAGGCACTTACAGAAAGCTTTCATTACTTGAAGATGTAATGTTGGTTTATCGTATCTCGCGCGCGCCCGAGCGCAGGGTATTCTATATTGATGTAGGAAATCTCAATAAAATAGAAGCTAGACAATTCCTCGAAAGAGTAAAGAATCAATATCGTGCTGCTTCATTTATTGATGAGAGTGGAAATATCAATAAGAAGGCGCACATACTTTCTATTACTAGTGATATATTCGTGCCTATTCGTGAAGGAACACAGGGAACTAAAATTGAAACTTTGGCTGGCGGTCAAGGACTTGAAGCCATTGATGATATGAAATATTTTAGAGATAAAATACTTCGCACTATGAATATTCCAGCTGCCTATATGGGTGATGAAGCTGATAGATCTAGAGGTTCATTGGCCCAGTTGGATATTAAGTTCTCTCGTTTCATTGAAAGAATACAATCACAGGTAATAAAGGGACTTAATAAAATTGCTGCTCTAGAGTTATTCTTCCAGGGCGCAAAGAAAGCAGACCTTTCTTCTTTCGAACTTGAAATGACACCACCTTCAAACATTAAAGAAATTACTGAAATTGACTTAATAAACCAGAAGATGGGACTATTACAAACTATTCAACAGCTTAATATTTTCAGCACTGAATGGATGCTTAAGAACATTATGCGTTTCTCAGAAAAAGAAATCGCAGACGTTATGCTTTATAAGAAGCTAGAACAGGGAGAAAATCCTCAAGGCGCAGAAGCTGGAGCTGGTGGCGGCGGTGGTGGAGCGGGTCCAGCACCTGAAGCGGGTGCGGCTCCTGGTGGAGAAGCTCCATTTGTCGCGGGCGCGGGCGCGGGCGCAGAAGCGGGCGCTCCTCCAGAAGCGGGTGCAGAGGCTGGTATGCCTCTTACTGCTGGAACACTTATTAATGTATTTGGCAAAGAGTTCTTGGCAGAGAATTCAAAGGACTTCTTTAAGATGGTTAAAATGCTTGAAGATTATGACAAACCATCTAAGGGATCAAAGACTAATATTGCTAGAGAACTAAGAGAGATATTTATGCCTGGTGAAAGAAAGAAGCCTTACATGCGCTCCAAGAACGTCACCAGACAAATAATTACTAATGAATTTGGTGGCCTTGCTCTTGAAGAGGGAACCGTTCGTCTTTACGAATCTAAAGTAAAGGGAAAGAAACCATTAGAGAAATTATCTGTAAAGAGTGCTATGAAAAATATGATATTCGAAGAGGTGACAGTAGATAGGGGTAAAGGTAAGTTCTTGAGGGATTAAATAACCTTTTTACCATATTGGAAAGATAAATGAGACTAGTTAATGAATAATGAAAAAAGATCCACTTACACCCTCAGATCTCTTCTGGAAGAGTTAAAAGAAAAATTACCTAAAATTGAAAAAGGTCAGATCTTTGAAACGTTGAAGTCTATCTACCCAGATAGCGAAACTCCGAAGGAAAAGAAGAACATACAACTTGAAGATGCGACATTTACTAAGCCTTTAGCATTAAGCAGAAAGGACAAATCTATGCTAATGAAAGAGGACAGTAAAATGCTCGGTTTTTTCAAGAATTTAACGAGGGGCGATTTTTTGAAAGTGGTGGAGCTTGAGGGCGAAAAAGCAAAATGTATCAATCTTTCGTTAA
>Ga0315294_10009186_pt1 | contig 10856 bp, 6 predicted proteins | sample YL17G13_40_MG_FD_203626 | JGI IMG/M metagenome (GOLD analysis project Ga0315294, IMG submission 203626) | Sediment microbial communities from Yellowstone Lake, YNP, Wyoming, USA - YL17G13_40 | ecosystem: Environmental > Aquatic > Freshwater > Lake > Sediment | place: USA: Wyoming | collected... | reverse complement strand
CGCCCAATGGCATCCCGCACGTTGCTCGATCTGGCGGCCTCGATGGTTGCCGAGGCCCTTGTGCGCGCCCCTCAGCATCCACCGTGCCGCGCGCGCCTTCGTCCGTTTTCTTCCCCGCGAGGACCCCAGCGTGTTGTGTCACGTTTGGGCCGCTCATCCCCGTCTGCGTCGCTGCCAGCAGGCCCGTGGCCGAGTGTCGCGAAATACAGGAGGTGATTCATGCGGCGAATGTGTTCCGTACTGGTGATCGTTGCGTTGGCCTTGTCTTCTGCCGGACCGAGCGCGGCCTCGCCTGCGCCAGCCGGGCCTTGCATCCCTGCGGCCCCCTTTGAGGGGCCGTTCCTGACCCTACGCACCGGTGCGCCCGTGAGCGCCGGCCCAGGCGCAGGTGCGGCCCACGGAAGCCGCTGGCACTCAACCGCTTCAGCCCTCTGGTCGGCGCCGGTCTCTCAAGAGACGGCTGCGCACCCCATTGCCCGCGCCCAGGATCTGGTGGGCGGCAACTTCCCCATCGCCAACTTTGCCGACCAGGTGAGCAACAATACTGATCTGGACTACGCGGTGGTGGCCTGGAACTCGCGCCGCAACACCTACCTGGTGGTGTGGCACGCCTACGGGCGCGCCCACAACTTTGATATCCTGGGGCGCGAGGTGACCGACACCGGAGCGACGCCCAATCCCGTTTTTCCCATCATCCAAAGCGACGGCGCGCAGGGCGCGCCCGCGCTGGCCTTTGACGCCGCTAACAACCAGTTCTGGCTGGCCTGGGTCGACGTCGCCACCGGCACCGAGCGGGTCATGGCGCAGCGCCTCTCCACCAGCGGCCAAGCGCAGGGCAGCGCCGTGCAGGTCTCCTCAGCCACAAGCGCCGCCTGGTCGCCGCCCGTGGCGTGCAGCGCGCAGCGCTGTGTGGTGACCTATATCAGCGGGAGCGGAGACGCGCCCTGGGTGGAGGCGCGCAGTCTCGGCGCGGACGGCAACCCTGGGGCAGCCGCCGTGCGGCTATGCCCGGCGGGTGCCATCGCCACCGACCCGGACGTGGCCTACAATCCGCTGGACAACCAGTTCCTGGCGGTCTGGGACCAGCAGCAGCCCGGCACGTCCTTCGACATCCTGGGCCAGGTTCTCAGCCCGGAGGGCGCGCCCGTGGGCGGGCTGATCACGGTCGTGAGCGCAGCGGACGACCAAGTCACGCCGCGCGTGGCCTACAGCACCTTCCTCAACCGCTACTGTGTCGTGTGGGCCGACTTTCGCAACGGCAACGACTCTGACGTCTTTGGGCGCATTTTGAGCCGCGCCGCCGCGCCCCTGGGCGATGCCTTTCAGGTTTACGCGGGGCCTTATCAGGAACTCCAGCCCGCCGTGGCGGCGCATGGCACGCGCGACCAGTTTGTCGTGACCCTCTGCCACGACCTGGAAGCGTGGGGGCTCCCAGCGATCATGGCGGTGACCGTCACGGGTGGAGGCACGGTCACTGGCAGCGTCGAGGTGCGCAGCGGCGACAACGATCGCTGGTACCCGCAGGTGGCGCAGCGCAGCGGCTCGGACGACTACCTGGTGACCTGCATGGCCAACGAGGCCGGCGGCGAGGCCGACGTGTTCGCACAGCGCGTGCGCTACGACCGCACCCTGACCGGAACCCCGATCCTGGTGTGCGCCGGGCGCAAGGGCCAGGAGTCGCCAGGCGTGGCCTACAACGGCAAGAACGACCGCTACCTGGCAGCATGGCAGGACTATCGCAGCGTGACCAAGTATGACATCCGCGGGCGCCCCTTTGCGCCCGACGGCACCTTGCTCGCGCAGGAGGTGGTCCTGTCGCAGTCGGGGCGCGCTGCCTTGTGGCCGGTGGTGGCCAGCCTGCCCGGACGGGACGACGCCCTGGTCGCCTGGGTGGCTTTTGAGAACGTCGGGCTCGAGTTCCGTGGCCGCCGCATCGGCGCCGCGGGCCAGGCGCTGGGCAACGAAGTGCTCATCTCGGGCAACACGCAAACCTACGCGAGCTGGGGCTTGGCGGGCGTCGCCAACCCGGGCCGCAACGAGTACCTGGTGGTGTGGTCGTGCTTCACGGAAGGCTCGTACAACATCTATGCGCAGCGTCTATCGGCCGAGGCCGCGCCGCAGGGCGCCAACTTGCCCATTTGCCGGGCCGCGGATGACCAGAACATGCCGCGCGTAGTGTACAACCCCCACGCCAGGGAGTACCTCATCGTCTGGTCGGACTATCGAAGCCCAGGAGCCGGCATCTACGGCCAGCGCTTGAGCGAGCTGGGGGCGCTGGTGGGCGGCGAGATGCGGCTGGGCGAGGCGATGGGCGAGGCGATTTGGTCGCTGGGCACTGCCTCCCTGGCCTGGAACGTCGAACTGCAGGAGTACCTCCTGGTGTGGCGAGACCGCGTGACGGACCAGGTGATCTACGGGCGTCGGCTGAACGCGACCGCACAGCCGTTGGGCGCGGCGTTCGCCGTCACGCAGGCGGCCTGGCAGGCCTACTACCCCGCGCTGGGCTACGACGGGCTGTGTCATGACTATCTGCTCACGTGGATGGAAACGCGCGACAGCACCGACTCGGACGTAGTCGGAGGCCATCTGGGGGCGGACGGCCGGCTGGTCGGTGAGCGCTTTGACGTCGCGGCGCGCACCGAGATCCAGCAAATGCAACAACTGGCCCAGAACAGCACCAATGGCGAGTTCGTGGTGGTGTGGATGGACGCCTTTGCAGGCTCTTGGGATGTCTTTGGACAGCGCTGGATCAACGCCTGCCTGCCGACGCCCACGCCGCAGCCGTCGGCCACGCCGACTCAGACGCAAACGCCGACACGCACGTCCACGCCAACCCTGACGCAGACGCCGACGCGCACGCCCACGCAGACCCCAACCCAGACGCCGACGCGAACGTCCACGCAGAACCCAACCCAGACGCGGACACGCACTCCGACCGTGACCGAGACGCCCAACGGAACGCGCACGGCGACTGTGACACAGACGCCGACGTCGACTCAGACAGGAACGCCTGTGCCAGTGGGGGCGAGTGTGTACCTGCCCGTCATCGTGAGGGGGGCGGGGCGGCCATGAACGTCGAATCACCCTCCCGAGGGATAGAGCTGTGAATCTGGAAGCGCGTGTCAGGACACCCTGCGGGAGGGTGATTCTGGTGGTCGTGCTGGTTTCCGCCCTGGGCGCACTCGTCCCGTCGGTCGCCGTCGCGGCGCCGGCCGAGACACGCGCGCCCACGGCCGGCGCCGCGCTGTCGCCCACGCTGCCGCCGTCGCCACAGACCCCCTGGCGGCCGGACCCGTCCACCGTGCGCACGGGGTTCACTCCGCCGCGCGCGGACCTGTCCTGCTTCTCCGTCGCGCCCATGCCGGCGGGGGTGACCGCGGAGCAGTTGCCCAGCCGCTGGGACTGGCGCGCGCAGGGTAAGGTGACGCCGGTGAAGAATCAGGCCAACTGCGGCTCGTGCTATGCTTTCGCGAACGTGGCCGGTTTTGAGTCCAAGCTGCTGATGGACGGCGCCGGCGTTTTCGATCTATCGGAGAACAACGCCAAGGAATGCAACTGGATGCACAGCGGCTGCCACGGTGGCGATGGCTTCCTCCTCGCCTCCCTGTGGTCGCAGACTGGCACGGTGCTGGAAGCGTGCGATCCCTACCTGGCACGCGATGTGGGCGCCTGCAACACCTCCTGCCCCTACCAGCAGACGCTGCTCAACTGGCGCCTGCTGAGCGCAGCGAGCGTCCCCGACACGAATGTGCTCAAGGGCTACGTCTACACCTACGGCCCGATCGCGTGCACTCTGGCCGTCGCCGACGAACCGGCCTGGTACGCGCAGTTTTCCGGCTATGACGGGTCGTATACGCTCTACCGGCCCGGCGCCTTTCAGACGGATCACTATGTGCTAATCGTGGGCTGGGACGACAGCCTGCTGCCGCGCGGCGGCAGCGTCCCCGGAGCGTGGATCGTGAAGAACAGTTGGAGCAGCGCTTGGGGAGGGGCCTGTGGCTTTGGCAGCGAGCGCGGCTTTTTCACCATCGCCTATGGCTCGGCGGGCATCGGCAGCCACGCCGGCATGATCTCTGAGTGGCAGCCCTACGACGCGCAGGGTGGACTGCTGCTGTTTGACGAGGCAGGCGCATACGGGATTACCATGCCCAACCCGCGCGCCACGGCCTGGGAGCTGGTACGCTTCACTCCGCCGCGCAACGGCAGCGCCACGCGCGTCGAGTTCTGGACCTTGGACCCCATGACCGACGTGGATATCTACCTCTACGATGACTGGGACGCGGGCAGGGGCGCCACCAGCCACCTGCTGCGTTCTGTGGAGAACCTGCGCTATGACACCCCGGGCTACTTTTCGGTGGTCATCCCGGGCGCGCTGCCCCTGCGCGCCAGCGACGACGTGATCGCCGTGGTCAAGTTCACCGCCGCCGTCGCCGAGGCCAACGTCCCGATCGACCGGACAGGTCCGCTGCAGCAGGGCCGCACCTACTTTAGCCCGACGGGAGCGCGGGGCACGTGGGTCGACACGGCGGCGACGCAGATGGGCAACCTGGGCATCCGGCTGCGCTATACCAGCGCGCCGCTGCCTACGCCCACCGCCACGCTGACGCCGCGACCAACGCCTACCCACACCGTGACGGCCGGGCCGAGGCGGAACCGCGCCTATCTGCCGATCATCCTGCGGGGAGCGGGCCGGTAGAGGCGACTGTCAACGGAGACGGCAACGGACAGCCGAATGTTGCTCGGGCCACGGATCCGTTTATCCGTTAGAGACTCTACTGAAAGAACTCGGATTTCACCGCAGAGCACGCAGAGAACGCGGAGATTCCCTTATGAACTCTGCGCACTCGGCGGCCTCTGCGGTAAGGAAGGGGCTTTTTGCAGTGGAGTCGTCAGACATCCGTGGACAGGTCAGGGCTTGCGCACGATCGGCAGGCAGGCGCGCAAGGGCAAGGGCCCGCCCGGCGTGACCGCCTTCAGGATCAGCGCGCGCGCCGACGGCGCCGAGAAGACGTGGCCCGAGCCGACGGCGCTGCCATAGGGATAGCCGGCGCGCTGGCTTCCGCCGGGCGTGAACGACGTGACGGTGAGCAGAGCGTCCCCCTCCACGCGGAAGACGCGCGCCCCCGTCACAATGTTGTTGCCGTCCAGGGCGCACACCCGGCCGGAGGCCGCTTTCGTATCCAGCAGGAGCGGATCGCGCGGATTCGTTAGGCTCCACAGGCTGATGGAACTGCTGCACGACGCGACAAGCTGCCCATTGAGCATGCGCAAGTGGTAGGGCAAGGCGGTGAGCGGCACGAAACGCACGGACGTCGGGTGCGCCGGGTCGGAGACGTCCAACACACGCATGCCGGTGAGGCTGGCGCCAGCGGTCGTGAACCCGGACAGGTACATGCAGTCGCCGTAGGCGGCCACGCCGAAGCGGCCACGCCGAAAAAGAGCCTGTCAGGGGCGCTGTAGCTTCCCAGCTCCACCGGATTGGACGGATCAGCCAGGGAGTAGATCACCGCCGTGCCGCGCCCGGCAACGAACAAGCGACCGGCGTGCTGAGCTGCGTTGTACGCCGCGAAGCCTGGCGCCAGTGACCCGCGCACGGTGGGTTGCGCCGGGTTGGACAGATCCATCACCATGACTCCGCCAGATGTCAACGCGTACAAGCGGTCGCCAACGCGCAAGAGCCCATAGCCGGCAGACGTGCTCACGGTGGCAAGCGGTGTAGAGTACGTGGCAAACGAGGGCCGTTGCGCCAGGTCGCGCGCGTCATACGTGTAGAGGGTGCCACTGCGCGTCTAGAGGTAGACGTACCCGGCGTACTCTTCAACCGCCCGCGTACTATCGGTCGGGTCGGGGTCACTGGGCGGCACCTTGACCTCGCCCACCAGATCGTAGGGATTCCAGGAAGCTGCGCCTCTCGGCGTCGCGCCGGCCGACTCGGGGAGCCGCAGGAACAGCCACGTACCCAGCATGCCAAGCACAAGCAAGCCCGCCAGGGTGTTTCGCAGACGCGTCTTCATCGAAACCTCCTGCGAATTCGGGGTGCTGCGTTCGCTACATGGACCACGCCACGGGTTGCCAGGCGAACTGCCTGGTCCACACTGCGGCCCCGCAACCATATTGTAGCACGGATTGGCGGGGGTGACAACCTGTGCACGTCGCAGGAAGACCAAGGATTGAAATCCCTGCCTGAAACTGCGAGGTGGCCTCAGGCACCGGGGGGAGTATCCAGTTGGCGGTTTCCGGTTGGCGGTTGGCGGCAGTGGTTGACTGGTAGTGACGACTAGTTCGTCAGACGTGGACACGCCAACATGGCCATCCGACTCGACATCCGTCGCCGGCTGTGCTATTGGGTCTACCTTCCACTGGTGCTGCGCAACCGCTGAGGCGCTGGCCCCGTGTCGCGCGATGCCCTGTGGCTCCGGCAGTCTGCGCTTGCCACAGCGGCACGGAGCATCTGCGCGGACGGGCGAGTCTGCTGTGTGACTCGGAATCTGCACTGCAATGGGGTGCTTGGGTTCGACTGACAGCGCCCCCGTTGACAGCGCGGCGCTTCTGTGCTATCTTGTGACTAACAGACGGCCACCCTCCCGAAGGCTGCGCAGCCTGCGGGAGGCTCTTGATGCACGGGAGGTCACCCCATGACGCAACTCCCCACGCTGAACCAGGCGCAGCAGGCGGTGAAGGAGCTGGTCGAGCGCTTTGCGCGCAACCTGGAGCAGTACCGCCGCCCCGAGTACAACGAGGCCAACGTGCGGCACGAGTTCATCGAGCCGTTCTTTGAGGCCCTGGGCTGGGACGTGCACAACCGCGCGGGCTACTCCGAGGTCTACAAGGACGTCACCTATGAGGAATCGCTGCGCGTGGCGGCGGGCATCGAAGCGCCGGACTATGCTTTCCGCATCGGCGGCATCCGCAAGTTCTTCGTCGAGGCCAAAAAGCCCGCCATCCACGTCAAGGACGACGCCGGTCCGGCCTACCAGTTGCGGCGCTACGCCTGGAGCGCGCACCTGCCCCTCTCCATCCTGACCGATTTCCAAGAGCTCGCGGTGTACGAGTGCACGCGCCGCCCGGAGCGCGGCGACAAGGCGGGCGTGGGCCGCAGCGCTTACTACACCTTTGAGCAATACCCAGACCGGCTGTCCGAGATCTGGGACGTCTTTGCCAAGGAATCCGTGCTGCGCGGCTCGTTCGACCGCTACGCCGAGGGCGCCAAGGGCAAACGCGGCACGAGCCAAGTGGACGACGAGTTGCTGAAGGAGATCGAGGGCTGGCGCGACGCCCTGGCGCGCAACCTGGCGCTGCGCAACCCGGGCCTTTCAGTGCACGAGCTCAATTTCGCCGTGCAGGCCACCATCGACCGCGTGGTGTTTCTGCGTGTGGCCGAGGACCGCGGCATCGAGGAGTACGGCCGCCTGCAGGCCTTGCTGAACGGCGCCAACACCTACGGCCGGCTGCAGGACCTGTACCGCCAGGCCGACGAACGCTACAACGCCGGTCTGTTCGATTTCAAGGCCGACGGCCTGAGCCTGACGCTGCAGGTGGACGACAAGGTGCTCAAGGACGTCTTCGCCCGCCTGTACTTCCCCGACTCTCCCTACGAATTCTCCGTGCTGCCCGTCGAGATCCTGGGCCAGGTCTACGAGCAGTTCCTGGGCAAGGTCATCCGCCTGACGGCCGGCCACCAGGCCAAGGTCGAGGAAAAGCCCGAGGTAAAAAAGGCCGGCGGCGTCTACTACACCCCCTCCTACATCGTGGACTATATCGTCAAGCACACGCTGGGGGAGCTGGTGGAAGGCAAGAGCCCGGCGGAAATCGCGGGAGGACGGTTTCTGGTTGCCAGTAACCAGTTGCCAGTGGGAAAACGGACTGCTCGCGCAGCAGGCGGCCGGAGACTGGTCACCGAAAACCGGCAACCGGAAACTGGAGACTTCCCTCTCCGCATCCTCGACCCCGCCTGCGGCTCCGGGTCGTTCCTGCTGGGGGCGTACCAGTACCTGCTGGACCACTGCCTGAACTGGTACAGCGCGCACGAGCCGGAAAAATGGGCTGCATCCAGACAGCCGCCCATCCACCGCCACGGCCCCGCAGGGGGATGGCGCCTGACCACCGCCGAGCGCAAGCGCATCCTGTTGACCCACATCTACGGCGTGGACATTGACCGGCAGGCGGTGGAGGTGACCAAGCTGAGCCTGCTGCTAAAGGTGCTGGAGGGCGAGAGCCAGGAGACGCTGGGCCAGCAACTGGCGCTGTGGCGCGAGCGCGCCCTGCCCAACCTGGACCGCAACATCCAATGCGGAAACTCGCTGATCGGCCCAGACTACCGGGAGGGCCGTTTGATGCAGGACGCGGACGAGGCGCGGCGTGTCAACGCCTTCGACTGGCAGCGCGCCTTCCCCGACGCCATGGCGTCGGGCGGGTTTGACGCGGTGATCGGGAATCCACCGTACATCCGCATCCAGACCATGAAGGAGTGGGCTCCAGAGCAGGCGGACTTCTTCAGCGAACACTACGTCAGCGCCAGCCAAGGCAACTATGACATTTACGTGGTGTTCGTGGAGAAGGGCCTGAGATTGCTGACTAGTAGGGGCAGACTTGGCCTCATCCTGCCCAGCAAGTTCTTCTCCACGGACTACGGAGCGAGTCTGCGAAAGCTGATTAGCGAGCGGCGGGCGCTCAGTGAGGTGGTGGACTTCGGCCATGCGCAGGTGTTCGCCAGTGCCACAACATACACGTGCCTTCTGTTTCTGACCGGTTCACCTGGCGCGGCGTTGGCCTATGCCAATGTGACGGACCCACCCGTGCTTGCAGGTTCTCAACCTTCATACCAGATCATCAGCGCTAGCGCACTCACGGGGCAACCTTGGGTGTTTGGCACGGACCGGGACCGTCAAGTCGTCGACAGGACGCTCCGAAACGCTTTACCTCTTGGGCATCTGCCCGCTAGGATCGGACGCGGCTCTAGCTCCGGCGCAGACGACGTGTTCATCTTGAGGAGAGAGGGCATGCAGTTGTTGACGCGTGACGGCGTTGAGGTACACGTTGAGCCAGGCATTCTCAGGACTCCTGTCTACGCCACGGATTTCGGCCGCTACTTCTTCCGTCCAAGAAGCCAGGGATGCATTCTCTTCCCATACGAGGTCTCAAAAGCCGGCTATGAGCTGATCGATGAGGCACGCTTGCGAGCCCACTTCCCCAAGACGTATGCATACCTGGCAAGCAGGAGGAAACACCTTGAGGCTCGGAAGCAATCTAGGAGATGGTACGGATTCAGCGCACCCAGGAACCTCAACGTGCACGAATCCGCACAAATCCTGGTGCCGCTGCTGGCAAATCACGGCTCCTTCTGCCGTCTCCCAAAGACCACTTCTGACTACTGCCTCATGGCTAGCGGCGGCTTCAGCATAACGGTTGAGCCTCAGAACAGACTGTCACCAGACTACGTACTTGGCGTCCTCAATTCGCGGCTCCTTTTCTGGCGGCTACGTTCAATCAGCAACAAGTTCCGCGGCGGCTGGATCACGTGCACCAAACAGTACGTTGAGACGCTTCCCATCCGCACCATCAACTTCTCCGACCCTGCCGACGTGGCGCGTCACGACCGCATGGTGGCGCTGGTGGAGCGCATGCTGGAGCTGCACAAGCGGCAGGCCGAGGCGCGCACGCCGGCCGACCGTGAGTTGTACGCGCGCCAGATCGAGGCCACGGACAGGGAGATCGATGCGCTGGTGTATGAGCTGTATGGGTTGACGGAGGAGGAGATTGCGGTGGTGGAGGAGGTTGTCAACGGATAGGTAACGGATTATCGGATACGCCTGCGCGCGCCGCGTCCGCATGCGTTGACAGCATTCTGCCGCCTACAACAACTCACAACGCAAAGGAGCCAACCTGCCGCTCGTCGAGAATGCCCCATGCGCCGACGTCACCTATAAGATCATTGGCGCCGCCTTCACCGTGCACAACAAGATCGGCCCTCGTCACAAGGAATCCGTCTACCAGGCCATGCTGGCCGGCGCACTCGTGGCTGCCGGCCTCAGCGTCGAGCGCGAGCACAAGGTCGAGATCGTCGTAGAGGACAAGGTCCACGGTCTGCTCTACATCGACCACCTGGTCGAGGGACGGGTGATCGTCGAGCGCAAGGCGCTAGCGCACCTGCTCACGAATGACGAACTGGCCCAGGTGATGACCTACCTGGCGGCGACGGGGTTCCCCGTCGGGCTGCTGCTCAACCTCAAGGTCTTCGAGCAGCGGAGGTGACGTGATGCACGCAGCCGAGATCTGCCGGTTGTTGGTCGAGAAGGGGCGGGAGCAGTACGAGAAGCCGCGCCAGTTCACGCAGTTCAGCCCAGCTGAGAAGGCCGACCGGCTACTGAACGACCTGGAGGGTCACCCGCACGCCTTGGTCGTGGCCTGCCTGATGGACAGGCAGGCGCCGGCGGAGCAGGCCTGGATGGCGCCGCAGCGGCTGGCGCAGAAGCTTGGCGACCTGCGTTTTGTCACACTGGAGCACATGAGTCGTGAGGAGGCCAGCGAGCTGATGCTGGGGCCGCCATCCCTGCACCGCTTCCCGGGCGTCATGGCGGAGAACCTGTACCTGGCCATCCAGCGCATCACTGCCGAGTACGGTGGCGATGCCGGCCGCATCTGGGCGGGGGAACCGCCCAGCGCGGAGGTCGTCTGCCGCTTTCTCCGGTGCCGAGGCGTGGCCCCAAGATCGCCGCAATGGCGGCCAACCTCTACCGCGCCAGGGCGATTCACCCGGACTTTCCCGGCATGTTGGACCTGCCCGCCTGGGAGATCGGGCACAACTGGTGCAGACCCGACCAGCCAGAGTGCGCCGCATGCTACATGCACGAGCTGTG
>Ga0315294_10009185_pt1 | contig 10856 bp, 19 predicted proteins | sample YL17G13_40_MG_FD_203626 | JGI IMG/M metagenome (GOLD analysis project Ga0315294, IMG submission 203626) | Sediment microbial communities from Yellowstone Lake, YNP, Wyoming, USA - YL17G13_40 | ecosystem: Environmental > Aquatic > Freshwater > Lake > Sediment | place: USA: Wyoming | collected... | reverse complement strand
GCTGCAGATGCGACAGGAGTTGGAGGAGGAACGCGCCAAGAAGGAGTACATGCAGGCGCTGGCCCGCTTCCAGCGGATCTGCCCGGTCATTCCAAAGACCAAGATCGTCTACAACAAGCCGGAAAAGGGCGGCGGGGTCCGCTACCGCTATGCGCCTCTCGACGTGATCATCGGCTTGGTGCATCAACCCCTGGCCGACTGCGGCTTCTCTTACATGATCGAAGGCGAGCAGAAGGAGAATGCGTTTACCGCAATCGTTCAGGGCTACCACGTGGGCGGGCATTCAAAAAGCTCCAGAATGACCGTGCCCATCATGGCAAGCGACTACATGACCGCTCCCCAAAGCGTGGCCTCCGCGCAGACCTTCAGCAAGCGCCAAGCCTTCTGCAACCTCTGGGGCATCGTGGCTACGGATACCGACGACGACGCGCAGAGCGCCGGACTGCCTACCCCCAACGGGGGAAAGGCGAAGCCCGCGGCAGGCGAACGCAACGTCTCCCCGGGCGCCCTGCCAGAGAATCCCGGGATCAAGGAAGTGGAGAAGTTGCTCGCTCAAATGCGCTGGCTTCCGGAAACCACGGCAGCCATGTATCGCAAGCAGGCCCAGCAGTACGTGCAGAAGAAAGACGAGAAGAGTCTGCGCGGCCTGCAGCAAAGCTTGAATAAACAGATAAGTCTCAAGAAAGGAGCCAAACAATGAGCACGGAAATGAAGACGGATCTCGTTCGTTACCAGGATGAGAATCAGATCTCCCACCAGGGCAACCGCTACAAGGAACAGGTAGAGGAACTCCGGATCACAAGCAGGGACAGCTACCTGCAGATGGTGGCGCTGGTGAAGATTTCCAAAGGTTATCAGCAGGCGGTCAAGGACTTCTTCGAGAGGATGCGGCAGAAGACCTACGACGCCTACCAGGAGGTCCTCAAACAGATCCGGGATTATTCCCAGCCTTTCATCCAGGCCGAGACGATCGGCAAGCAGCGTATGCGGGGCTGGGAGGACCTGGAGGAGAAAAAGCGGCGGGAGCAGGAAGCTGCCGCAGCCGAGAAGCGGGAGACTGCCGCGGCTGAGGCCAGGAAGAACGGGGACGAGGCCAAGGCGGAGCGGATCGAGACCGCCCTGCCCGTGACTCGCGAGAACCGGGCCCACGTCGAGGGTGTGCAGTACGTCGACAACTGGAAAGGACAGCTGGCCGGATTTGCTGATGAGGACAAGCTGGCCAACTTTCGGGAACTGCTCAAAGCGGTGCTCGCCGGAAAGGCTCCCTTCGGCTTCGTGACGGTGGACTGGAGCGAAGTCAATAAGTTCGCCAAGGCCACTAGCGGAAAGATGCCGGTCCCCGGAATTGAATGGGTGAACGACAAGATCGTGAAAGTCGGCAAATGATCGACTTCGATCCGATCCTGCACCGCTTCACCCTCAACGCTGAGGCGGTGCCTTCTGTTACTCAGATCCTCAAGGCCGGCGGTTGGATTGACGACCGCTTCTTCAACGAGGAGGCCCGGAAGCGCGGCGAGGACGTGCATCGGGCCACCGCCCTGCTCGACCAGCAACGCCTGGACTGGACGAGCCTCTCGGAGGAGATCCGCGCCTACATGCTCAGCTACGAGCGCGCCAGGGCGGAGTTGGGGCTGGGCATCCGCAGGATCGAGTGCATCGTCCACAAGGCCCGGCTGTGGGCGGGGGTAGAAGATCGCGAGGCCACCTGGGGGCGCCAGCTCACGGTCGTGGAGTTGAAGACGGGCACGCCGACGCTGGCGGACAAGTTGCAACTCGCCGGCTACGGTGCCACGCACGCCAAGCCGCCGCTTCTGCTGCTTCTGTACCTACGGCCGGACGGCTACAAGGCCGTGGTACTGAAACCAGAAGAACGTGAGGAGGTCAGTCTCGCCTGGCATCAGATCGTTAGCCTTTACCACTGGCGACTGAGGAGGAACGGCAAATGAAAGGCGTCGGCTACGTCGATCGATGGATCAGGTTCGGCGGCAAGCGGGGCTTCGTTATGTTTAACAAGTTCAGGGAGGAACGCTTTCTGCTTTCTGTGGGTCCGTTCCGTTTTCAATATTTGGGTAAGAGGGCGCGTTGCTCGCTATTGCCCTGGCGCAGCCGTTTCACGGGGAGCATCCTCTGGTTGCGCCTATGCGTTGGATTCGAGAGGAATGGGTTCCCATCATGAGTCTTGGAGTTGGTTTGAATGGAAAAGCTTCGCCTCAAGGTTAAACAGATCCCGAGCGGCCTCTCTGGTACGCTAATGCTGGAAGCGCAGGAGCTGGTCGACGAACTGAGCACTTTCCTGCGCGAGCAGCACCGCTACGCGAAGGAACGTAAGGCCCGCGATTCGGAGTACGAACTCTACTTCGACGTCGAGATCCAGCGCTGGTACAAGCGCCGCAGCTTGAACGCCAACAATCTCGCCTGGGAGCTCGCAACGCGTTTGGGCCAGGCGGATCACGTCAGCAAGGAAATCGTGTACTACGCCGTGAAAGAATTGGTGGACCTGCCGCGGGATGAATACAAGGGCATCTTCGTATCGCGATCGAGCGGCGAGTTGACGACCGTGGAGTTTGCCCGCTTCATCCAGGCGATCGTGATCGAGTGCCAGACGCATGTGCCCGCGGTGGAGATCCGCGACATCTGGATTCTCTTCACCGAGTGGCGCTTCGCGCAAGTGAAAGATCCCTTGGAGGGAACGTACTATGGACCCGAGGACTACAAGGAAAAACATCCCTGCTGTGAAGCTTGCGGCGGGTATTTGCTCACTACCGACGGGAGCGGAGATCTGCAGCATGGCGGGCAACTGGCCCACATCGTCAGCGTGGGAGCTGGCGGGGCACACCCTGATTGGAACTGGCTTATGCTTTGCACGAAATGCCATCTCTGCACCCAGCACGCAAATGGTTGGGAGGATCTGCTCACGCTTCATCCGCACCTCCGGCCGAAGGTCGACCGAGCTCGAGAGCGCTCAGGTAAGAAGCCACTTGCTCAGCCTGATGGTGGAGCGAGTGCGGTGCAACCGGCTGCGGAGCCTTCGGCGCCGGCTACGGAAGTTGTGGCCGCTGTTCAGGCCGAAATGGTGAGGCAAGTTTTCGGCGGGGACGTCGTGCAATTGCCGGCACCCGCAGAAACGCCGCAGCAGGACGAGAACAAGGAGCGAATGCTTGCGAGGCTCAAGGCCCTGGAGAAGAAGGTCGAGGAGAGGCAACCTGCGGAACCTCCGAAGCAGCAGAATCTATTCGACGAACCGCCGGTGAAGATCGAACCGGCCGAGGAAACTCCGGCGGTGCCGGCATACGACAAGGACGGCAACTTCGCGTTGCCGCCTGAGTTTTGAAAGGGAGGATGAACGATGATAGCTTGCATGGGCACGGAAAAGAATCGCCGGAAGTGCATGAAGTGCAAGAGGCTGCCTCGTAGTGCGGCAGACGAAGCGGAAATGGAAGACTCGGGGAAAGTCTGGATCGATCATCTCCAAATGGCGAAACCTTGTGAGTGGCAGCTCCCGGGAAAAAAGGTTGAATCATGACCTATCTCTGCTTGTGGAAGACGAAACGATCGAAGGGCACGCTTGAGGTGGATACTCACACGGCCAAGGATGCGCGGAAAAAAGCCCGTATTGAATTACGCGACGGGTTCGGATTGAAAGTGCATATCGTTTCCGTGCAGCGATGGGAGGCGGGCCTGGAGAGGCGGAAGTCCGAATGAAAATACGAACGCCGGCAGAACCTAAAAGAATTGCGACAGACGGGATCATCAATCTGGACAGCAACCGCGGGAAACGGTTCGGCTTCACCCACGATCTGTTCGACGGTTACCTCTGGAAGCGGGACAGGCGGATCACCATCTCCTTCATCGAAAGCCGCGACCCGGGGAAGGGCCACCTGAAGGCACTCTTCGACCGGATCGAAGCGCTGGGCTACACGATAGCGGTCCCGACTCCATCGGATCGGATGCGAAGGATCTGCGAGAAACGGGGCATGGTGGCGTGCCGGGAAGGGGACTGCGAGATGATGCAGAAGGCTGGAGTGGCATCACCTCAGTAAAGCGAAAAGGAAGAGTGAAAGCGGCGAGGCATGGCGAGGTGCGGTGAGGCGATGCTTAGCGAGGCGGGATACGGTATGGCAGGTGCGGCATGTCAAGGCAGAATATGTGTGGCGAGGTTAGGCGCGGTACGGCAGGTGTAGCTTGGAAGGCAAGGTTGAGTCGTGTCAGGTCCGTCTGGGCAAGGCACAGAATGATCCGGTATCGAGTAAGGTTTGGTAAGGCAGGTTAGGAGGATATAAAACATGGCAAAAGCAAAGCGTGAAATGGTCGAGTTAAAGCCGATCAGCATTAACGAGATCCAGGTACAGATCGTGGGCGATCGACCACTGATCGTCAACAGGTGGAGCGAAAAAGCCTTGAAAAACATGCAGGACAAGCAAGCGAAGAAAACGGTTACGAGAGAGCCGCGAGATCCCGATGCCGACTACGAGGCAAGCAAGTATCTACTGCCAGACGGTTCTCCTGGCTTTCCCGCAGATGGTTTTAAGGCTGCGATCGTGAGGGCGGCGAACGATGCAGGTATGCCAATGACAAAGGCGAGAGAGGCTTTCTTTGTGATGGGCGAATACAGCGAGCGCGATAGGCGCGACCTAGTTCGCATCGAAGGTGAATACCGCATGCGAAGCGATCCAGTACGACTAGAAACAGGTGTGGCCAGTATCGCCTATCGTTCCGAATTGCCCGAATGGCAATCAATCCTGACTATTCAGTACAACTCGAACAGAATATCAGCCGAGCAGTTGATCAACATGTTGAATGTCGCTGGCTTCGGCGTCGGCGTCGGTGAGTGGAGACCGGCTGGCAGAAGGTCTTCGGGTTCGTTTGGCAGGTTCCATGTCATTGAAAAAATGAAGTAGGAAACGATGAACGGAAAAAAGACGATAAAGGTCAGGCGTTTCAAATGGATTCATGAAGCAGTGCCTTTCGGCAAAGCCGACGCCCAGAAGGTAGGTGAAGAAATAGATGCCCTGGGAGAAGACAAGAGCGATGCCAGGATCATAGTCAAAGCCAGGGATGAAAAAACCGAGCTTCATAAATGCTTCCAGTGGGACGTGAATGAAGCGGCGTATGATCATTGGCTGACAACCGCCCAAAGGATTCGTAAAAGCCTGATCATGATCACGACGCTACGAAAGAATACGATCGCTCCTGTTGAGGTTGAGATAAGAGCTTTCGAACGCGTCGTCCAGGATGGCAAGGTTTGGTGGGTGGATACTGAACAGGCTCTGTCTGTTGATGAACTTGCTGACCAGTTGATCGATGACTGCCTTCGAAGGCTTCGCTCAATCTCAAAAAAACTGAACAGTTATAAGCAAGTTCGGGAAGATGTGGCCCAGATCCACGAAGGAGTTCAGGAACTCATCGACCGCTTCGAGCAAATGAATAAAGTTGAGTCCGAGCATGTTGCCGTGGTATAATGATCTTATACGGGGTACAGAATCCATCTGTTCCTCTCTTCTTCTCCTGCCCCGGGTGTGGGAGTACCCGGGGCTCTTTGCCTATGGGAGGGCAAGATGAAGAACGTCCGTAAACGCTTCACGATCCCCGAAGATCAACTTCTGCTGGCGGAGGTAGGAGGATAAGTGACATCTCCAATGACCAAACATCGTATACGGTTTTCGGTTGATGATGGTGAATATCAGGAACTAAAACTCAGCGCCGAACGAAAATTCCGTTCAATTTCTAGTTACGTGAAGCAGGCTGTTTGGAGTGAGATTAGAAGACATTCACCTTCTGCGCGGAAGATTAACAAGTCACTGATAGAACTCATGAAAAGTAAACCAGAAGATACTCTTCTGCCGATGATGGCGAAAGATAACCCGGGCGGGGGATATATTTACTTCTTCCAAGAAATAGGCACCGATCTCGTTAAGATCGGATATTCGACGAACCCTTCTGGGCGCCTGAAAGGAATGTCCACTGACAATCCTCACGAACTGGACGTTTTGGCGATCATACCGGGAAGTCGTGTCCTTGAACGGGAACTTCACGAGCGTTTGCAACCGTCTAGCCATCGATCCGAATGGTTTCTTCTGACAGAACAAGTCTATCAAATTATTGCTACAGCGAAGTTGGTGGGAGATCCTCTTTTTCGTGCACAAAAGAAGGCATCTGGCCAACAGATCAAGGATGATGATTCGCACGTGGGACGAGAAGCTAATGGGCCTTGTAGGGCAGATGGCGAGGGGGTCCGAGATTGAGTAGGCAACGCTACATCGAGACCTGTTTCTGGGATGATTCCTACGTGATCCACTTGGACCCCAGCGAAAAGCTTCTGTTCTTATACCTGCTAACCAATCCCTTGACGACAATCTGCGGCATCTATGAAATCTCTCTCAAGCGGATCTCCTTCGACACGGGTTTCGAGCATGACACGGTAAAGCGCATCCTGGGGCGATTTGAGCGCGACGAGCGTTGTTTATACCGGGATGGCTGGCTGGCCATGCGGAATTGGATCAAACACCAAAAGGATGCACCCGGTGTGCAGCGAGGAATCGCACTACAGCTGGAAAAGGTGCCCCAGGATCTGGCGCAATATGTGCGCGGTAGTCTGACAGGGGTTGAACCCCCGTTAGACCCCCATATCAATGTCAATGTCAATGTTAATACCAATACAAAGCCGATGCCTAAGTTTTCATTCACCCTGGAAGATGGTTTCATCGGCATTCCCTATGAGGACCTGCAGCGCTGGGCGGACATCTACCCGGCTGTCAACATCGCCGGAGAGATCAAGAAGGCCGCGGAGTGGATGCGCTCTAACCCGAGCAAGCGCAAGAGCAAATACCGCCGCTTCCTCACCAACTGGTTTAGCCGCACCCAGGAGCGAGGCGGCACGCCCGGATACAAGCCCGCCGCGGCCCGGCAGGCGGCACCGCAGGTCGCACCGCCTCAGTCCTTGAGCGAAGCCGAGAGGAAAGAAAACCTTAACGTCCTTGAGGATCTGCAAAGGCGTCTGGCAAAAGACAAGCGTTTGTCAGAAGTAGGAGGCGAGAAAAGATGAAGATCACAAAAGAGTACATAAAGCATATTAAGGACCTTGTTCGGGAAACGGCAATTGAGACGATGCAGGAGGTGGCGATTTCATTGATCGCGCTTTATCCCTGTAAGACCGCCCGAGAATTGGCCGCGCTGGGTGGCCACGCCGAATCGAATCTATTGAGACCACGGATAACGGAACTTCACCAACGAGATTTTATTGAAAATGCTGGGGTACGCGTGTGCACCGTCACGGGTTGCAAGGAAATGACTTGGCGATTAAAAATAAAGAAACGGATGCCTGAACCGAAAGGAGCCAAGAAAAGGTGAAGATCACGATGGAGTCCACGGACAAGATCACCATGTTAGCCGGAGTGCCGGCCCGAGTCTGGGCTGGAGTCACGGAAGGCGGCGTGCCGTGCCACGTGTTCGTGCACCGACTTGCCGTCCACGAGGATGAGAAGCAGGCGGAGTTCGACCGCGAGCTGGAGGAAATGTCGGCCTGCACCATTGTGCCGGTAGGCGAGATCATGGAGACACCACCCGAGCATCCGAGCGCTCGTATGGGGGGGCGGGGATGATGCACTGCCCTTTATGCGGATGCCCGATACCCTGGGTAATACCGGCAATCCAAAAATGCCCGCACTGCGGAATGGATTTGCGATGAACGACGCTGGCACGAAACGGCTGGCGCTCATCAAATCCCTGGTTGAGGAGCAAGGCGCGGACGGGGACAAGCGCTGGCTTATCGCCCAACTTGAAACCGCTGAGGCCACCTGCCAATCCCTGCTTGACCAGAGCAGCCACTGGGAGGCGCAGGCGCTGGAGGCTGGACAGGAAGTCGAGCGGCAAAGCATGGCGAGGATTGCCATCGAGGAGGCATTTATGCAGGGGAGGTTGCCGCTTGGTATCCCCTGCAAGCCGATTGATGACGCTATCGCCCGCGCCGAAACCGCCGAGACCCGCTGTGCCGAGCTGGAGGCCAAGTGCCGGGAGTATGAGATGTTTTGCTCATCCATAGCGCGCACCTACGGGGAAGGCCCAATCAGTAATACGTCCGAGTCGCAGGAGGAGAGCGCGGAAGTGGTGAAGGATGAACTGCTCGATGCCATTGCTATTGTGTCGCTACTGAAACTCGCCAGGGGCAGGATGCAGCACATCATCGAAGCGGCCACGGCGGGCATGACTCATGCCGAAGTCCGCATGACCCAGGACCTGGTAGCGCAGATCGATGCCGCTTTCGATTCGGACCCCGAGAAGCCGCAGGAGAACAGTCGGGGGCAATGGGTTTGTATGGCATGTGGTAAGGCGCATACGGGCGTGTGTGACGTAATGCACAGAATAATAACCGGGGAGCCGCAGGAGGGGAAGGAGGAGCCGAAGTGAATCTGATTGAAGGTATACAAGCTGAACAAAATCGAGTACGCGAGTTGCTCAAGGAATACGACATCCTTGGTCCTACTGGCGTATTCGGGACCATGATGCTCGAACAAGCCATTCAGCACGGGGACAAGTCGATTGCCAGCGGCGATGTGGTAGACATGCTCGCCGCTCATGCGGAGCTGAAGGGCTGCGAGTGAGAGTCGCGCGGGTGAGCGCGGGGAAGGGCGCATGACCGACCTCCTGGGCATCCTCGGTTACGTCTCCGTGCTCCTGGTCTTCGCCTGGGTGGTGTGCGCCGTCATCGAAGCGGTGAGGGGGAGAAAGCATGACTAGGGCGCTGCTGGCGGAGGCCGCGATCGTGCAGTCCATCGGCTTCGACCAGCATGAGATCCTGCTGGACATCATGCAACTCTACTGTCCGCAGGGTTTTGAGCTTGATCCAACCTACGGCGCCGGCGGCTTCTACCGCCATGCCGGGATCCCGAGACCCCGGTACTGCTTCGATCTGGATCCGCGTCGGCCGGAGTGCCGGCAGGGCGACGTTCGCGAGCTCCCACTGGAGCACGGCTCGGTGAGTTCGGCGATCTTCGATCCGCCGTGGATGATCAGCCTCGAAGGGGAACGGAACTACGGGCGGATGAAACAGAAGTACGGCGCTTCCGGCAGCATCGCGGATACGCTCGGCCTGTATGCTGCGGGGATGCTCGAGCTGCAGCGAGTCTTGCGGTCAGGCGGGATCCTGGTGGTGAAATGCCAGGATACCGTCTGGGGCAGGGGCCAGTACTGGCTGCACGTCAACGTCCTTCTGTCGGCTGAGAAGATCGGCTTCCGCGCGGTGGATCTGTTCATCAAGCTCAACAAGAGCGCGATGATGCCGTGGAACATGCAGCACCAAAACCACGCGCGCAAGATGCACAGTTACTTCTGGGTTTTCAAGAAACGGAGGAACTCTGGATGAAAAAGGACTGGCTTCTGGAGGCCAAGAATAGGATCGGCCAGGATTACGAGTATGCCGGCGGCGCCATGATCACGCAGCGGGCCATGGTCAGCAAGTTCGTCCGCAAGAATCTCAAGCTATCCAAGACGCAGCTTGAAGACCTGGTCGGCAAACAGGAGGCTTGGATGCGTGCGAAGTTCTCGCGGCTGAACATTCTGGAGGTGCTCCTGGAGCGCCGGCGCCTGCTCGGAAAGATCGTAGGGTGGCTGTACCGGCTGATGCTTGAGGACTTGAAAAAGTCCGTGATGATGCGTCCCGTGCCTGGCGCGGCACCGCCGGCGAAACGGGAATCCGCGAAAGGAAAATGGGATGCGGTGGCTCGTGAAACTAGTTAGACGTCTGTTCCGTCGGCTTAGCCGACACCGGCCGCGCCGGGACGAGGACCTGCAGGGCCGGCCCGCGGGGTCCGAGGCGGAGGCTGCTCGGGCGCGGGTGGCGGAGCTCATGATGCGGCGTTACGCGGATCGCACCAAGGAGCGGAGCACGCCGCGGCGGAAGCACTTCGACAAAAGGCGGCGCTCTTATATGCGCAGTCACTGGTCGCCGCGCGGCAGTTTCGGCAACCCGCGCTGGATGCGGGCAGAGGGAGTGACTCCCTTCGGGATCTCCTCCGGATACTCCGGGAGGTCTGAACGATGAACAAGGGAAGGGGAACCTTAAGACCGGGGAAGTTGACAAACTTTCTCGGAATCAACTTGCAGCGTCTCCGCATATGGGAAGAACGTGGATGTTTCGGACAGGCCAAAATAAAAACCGGACGCGGGAATCCGCGTTCATTTACCCGGGGGGATTTTGTGATTGGCCGCGTTATTCGGGATGTGATGGATGTGACTCAATCTCGGAAATTACTTCACTTTCTAGCGTCTATAGCGACTGAGATATCGTGCACGATTGCTACTGAATCAGTGAATCCAGATTGGTTGATGACAATATCCTGGGATCGAGAAAGAAAATACTGGAGTCCATCACTTTGGGTTGAACGACAATACTTTCAACCGACGCATCCGGTAATCGTGATTCCTTTGTGGAGAATCTATCAGGAAGTAAATCGCTATTTTGAAAAGTGGAAGTAGCATGGACCCATGGACATGGCAAAAGCTGGGAAAAGAACTGCTCGACCTGCTCCCCATGCTCGTCGCGTTCGCCGCCGGCGGCCTCTACACCCTGGCGCTGGTTGTGCTCACACGCAAGGCGGCCAAGAAGCGGTGGGATGCGGACTTCATGAGCCGCTACAAGGAGGAGGCCCGCAGCGAGATCCGGGAGCGGGATACCTACATCGTCGGCCTGGAGGAGCGGTTGAAAGACGCAAAGAAACTGAACCGCGAACTGGCGCGGAGGGCGAAGGCGGCGGTGATCATGAGCGGCAAGGTTTCCGAGACGCTGGCCACAGCCGACTTTACCCAGATGTCCCAGTTTGGTTGAGGGCATCGGAATCAGGAGGGAGGGCAAAAGGATGAAA
>Ga0315294_10009183_pt1 | contig 10858 bp, 26 predicted proteins | sample YL17G13_40_MG_FD_203626 | JGI IMG/M metagenome (GOLD analysis project Ga0315294, IMG submission 203626) | Sediment microbial communities from Yellowstone Lake, YNP, Wyoming, USA - YL17G13_40 | ecosystem: Environmental > Aquatic > Freshwater > Lake > Sediment | place: USA: Wyoming | collected... | reverse complement strand
TAGAAGAATTTCAGAAATCATATAAAGAAGATAATTCTCCACCGTGGGAACAATTAGATGAAATATATGGTAATCCATTAATTCGTGCTTTTTATGATGGATATGAACGGGGAGAGTGCGGCTTTGATAAAGAAATTTATACGTGTAAATATCAAGAACAATATCAAGAATTTCACAATTGGGGGCGTTGGTTGGGGTGGTCTGAGAGAGAATTTGAAATGAGATGGGATATGGGTGAATATGAAAGTTAAATGGTTGATTGAAGATTTTACGGGAAATAACCGAACGTTGGGAATGAAGATGAAACCGAACTGGCTAGTAGAGAATTTTACCGGTGATAATGGTTATGAAGAACTTATTGCGGAAATCCGCAAACAAGGGATGATCTGTCATGTCCTTGACATTACTAATCATTTTGATTTAAAGCCCGACCTACTTAAAACCGGTGATTGTGTCGTGTTTCAGGGCTCCATTCAACTGTTTAGGAAATTGAAGAATGAATTTGGTAATCGTGTTATTCCGTTGGGGTGGATGACTGATGAAAATTATCTTTGTAGTAAATACTACGGTAATGTACAACAGTATTTGTTTAATGACAAACACGTATTCACTACATTAGCCAACCTTAAACAAAATAAGTGGTGGTTTTATGGTATATTTGGTAAGGAAGCATTGATTTATGTTCGGCCTGATAATGGTGGTAAAACATTTACGGGTCAACTATTAGACCTTCAAGACTTTGATAAGTTCTTTGAAGACGATACCCGATGCGACTGTAAACCCACAGACTTAATCGTAGTTAGCACTCCCAAAAACATTAGGGGAGAGTGGAGATTTATTTGCAGTAGTAAGCCTGAGATAATCGCGTGGACATGTTATAAATATAACGACCAAAGAACGTATATTCCATCAGCCCCACCAAAAGCAAAAGAATTATGTGAAAAAATACTAGCTGTTGGGTATTATCCCGACCCTGTATTTACAGTGGATATTTGCGAGGATATGGATGGAAATTACTGGATGATGGAATTTAATTCATTCACAAGTGCTGGAACGTATGCAGCTAACAAAACTCAGATAGTAACAAAAGTATCTGAAATAGCAGAACGAGAATATGAAAGACAATTGGACATTGCTAACGGAATTAGTAAACAAAGTTAATAATAACGACGATAGACACGTTCTTCTTTTATGGTTGAAGCGTGCTGATTTATTCAACTTGAAGAATGAAGTTTCTAATACAGCTATGGCTAATATCAAAAATGGTAGAAATATAATTGATGCTATGAATGATGCAATGTTTGAATGGGATATTTAATGAAAAAGAAATGTAAATTCGGGCATCCTCTTAAGAAAAATAATCGTAAGAATGGCAAGTGTGGGACATGTCTTATGGCAAAAGAATTTAGAGAAACGGCCAGTAAGTTGAGTAGTATTCCTGCTAACGAAACGTTAAAGGTCATTCTCAGTGATTTGGCTAATATATTTGAAAAAGGTGACGTATTATATGATACAGAAGGACAATCCCTTTCTGAAATCGCTGATGCTGTCAAGAAAGGAAATCCATGAGTTCCATCGAAGCTGTAGAATACATGAAACGAGGAAAACGTATTACACATGGGAACAACCCGACTTTTTGGTATCAATTATACCATAATGGTTCTATATATTCTTTTTTTCAAGATACTCCATGTGCAGCTAGAGTTTTAGGTCTATGGGATACCACTGATGAATTTATAGAGGGGTGGAGCAAAACTGGCTGTTCGAGTCTTATGTTGTATGACAACGTTGGCTAATATGCATGGTGGTAAGACGAAGTATGACATTCGTATTGATAGGGGAACACCGTTTGGTAATAAATTTGAAATAGGCAGAGACGGAGACAGAGAACAGGTAGTAAAAAAGTATCGTGAATGGTTCTATAAGAGATTGACGGATGATACATTTCGTGATAAGGTATTATCTTTAAGGGGTAAGATACTTGGCTGCTGGTGTGTCCCCGATTTATGCCACGGAATGGTTATTATTGAATATTTAGAAGGAATACCGTATGAGAAAAAACATAACATTTCAGCGTCTGTGGATTTTGAAAACATCGGATTGGTTTGAAAACACCTGGTGGGCTATTCGTAATTGGTTTAGTCCCCGTCAGAAGTGGCTTACGAAGAAAATTCCTAATCGTTGGACTGATAAGGACGCACTATGGGAAATCTGTATTCTTGAAGGTATCAAACATTATGTTGAGGGTGAGGATGCGTTAAAAGATTTTGAAATATCTCAAAAAGACCCGGAGTATCCTGACCACCAAAAGAAATTTGACCGCGAAGTTCAATGGGCTTATGATGAAACGACGATAAGACTTCCATTCTTAGAAAAGAAATTGGAATGGGCCTGGAAGAAAGTCCCCCATTGGAATTTGGAAGATATTAACACAAGAAAAATTGACTATGATGCCACGTATGGTGAAACAGACCGACTTGAGAAGGAAATCGCAGACCTTAAAACGAAAGTGATGATTTGGGCGGTGAAAAATCGTGGAAGTATATGGACATAACATGAGCCCTCATATTATTATTGCATGGCACCAAGGAGATTATGCCTATTATTCAGGCGTTTCCAGACAGAAGAATCCTTACTTGATGGGAACTGATGGGTGTTATAATTATTGGAATGAGGGATGGATACATGCGGAGAAACACGCGTGGGAAAAATCCGCCGACGAACAACACATAAAATCAAAAATGAGTATAACTATTATATGAAGAACAAAAAAGGATTTAAACAATTAAAATCAGCAATAGAACAATTCGTGTATGAAGATGGTCATACTGAACTTGCTAGAAAAGTGAAAAAGATGAAAAGTCCTTCACAGATAAAAGCACTTCTTTCTAAACGAATATATTCTGCTTATCAAAGCAGACATTTAGTAAATACTCTTAAAAGTGAAATATACATATGATGGACCAACATGAAATAGATGAAACAATGATGCAGGGAACTTACGCCTACTACGATGGGTGTGAAATAGGTGACTGTCCATATGATGAAGGAAGCGAAGAATATACCGCTTGGACTAATGGATGGGCTCAAGCAAGAGAGACAGAAAATATGGCTAATGAATATGAATAGTATATTTGATATACCAACAAATTATTCAAGTAGTGGTAATGCCCATATATCAAAAGAAATACAAGACCGTTGGCCAACTTACGAATTCCTGGGGAAGCCAATTCGCATGGGTAATGGAAAAACGTATATGCGTGCTTATCATAAGATATTAGAACAAACTCATTATTATGAATTCGGTATTGATTGGTTTCATTGGGATAAACCTGATACAAGTAAGGTGAGTTGACTTCTACGAATTAAATATGAGTGAACAAATTGATAAATACAACTTAACATTGGGGATAATGCAAAAACGTCCTTGGTTATTTAAAAAGAATCCTAATATTACATTAGTTGAATATATTCAGCATTTTGAGAATATTAATGACAAGGATTTCTTTATGTTTCCCGCAATGTTTCCGTTCCGACCAGAAATTCTCGACCAATATGAAGATAAAGTGTATAATACAATGTTCTTGCCTGTGTCAATGAATAATGTAGCATTACATACTCTTGTTCAAATATCAAAACAACACCACATATTCTTTCTTTGGAATACTTCTGATGATGGTAGTGATGTTGTAATATATGCTACACTCTGCACAACAGACCCATCTGATTACAATAAATTTTTGTCAGAACAAAAGACCTTTGTATATGACGAAGAAAAGTCTATTGGGTTTGATGCTTCTTCCATATTCCGCCAATCTATAAAACCGAAGGATTGACATTTTTTCTATCCGTGATATAATAAACGGATGAATAATGAGGAAAAAATCAAGTATCTATCAGAAGATGCCGCCTTTGGTATCTTGACCCGCCCAGCACTTGAACTAGAAATGTCGGAAGCTACGGCCCCGGCAGTGTTATACATTATTGATTTTGATAATATTCATAAAATGAACATGACTTTAGGATATGATAAAGTCAATAAAATCATTCGTGAATCGCTGGTTGAATTAAATAAAACGTTCGGTGGATTAATTGTCGGCAGAGTCTTTTCCGGTGATGAAATCGCTATAGTTAATTGTAACCTCCACCAAGCCGTTGTTGAATCTTATGCCGATATTTGTGCTGAGTATAATTTGGGATTTCGGTGGGTAGATGAATTTATCAGTTTAGGAAATACTCATACTTATCACCGTGGCCAATTAAACCATTTATCTAAAAAACTACAATCAAGCAGATACGCTAAGATGTTATGATTGATAAATTGCAAAATATTGGGTTCTACACTTTGTCCGATGAACGTGCTAAAACTTCTAATGTCGCTTCACAAATGAAACGTTGTGAAATGATTATTACAGAGTATTGCAATTTCAAGTGCCCCTACTGCCGTGGTCTTGACCAGAGTATCTACGGTGAACGTAGGATGAAGCAGTTGTCTCTTGAGGAAATCAAGAAGAATATCGACTATTGGTGTCAGAATATACCGCTTGAGAATATTCGCTTCTCCGGCGGAGAGCCTACCTTGCACAAGGACATTGTGGAAATCATTTCTTATGCCAAATCCAAAGGTATCAAGAGAATAGCCATATCTACCAATGGTTCTAATAAGTGGGAACTGTATGAGAAACTCATTGACGCTGGTTGTAATGACTTTTCTATTTCATTAGACGCATGTTGTTCATCGGAAGGTGATAAGATGGCGGGTGGAGTGTATGGTGCTTTCGACGTTGTGGTTGAGAATATTAAGAAGATTTCTCAAAAGACCTACGTTACTGTTGGTGTGGTCCTAACTCCTGAAAACATCATGGAGACTGTTAAGATTGTGGAATACGCTCATAGTCTCGGAGTGTCTGATATTCGTATCATTACCGCTGCCCAATGGAACGAACAGATTGAGGCTATGAACAAGATTCCTGATGAATTCTTGAACGCTCACCCCATCTTGAAGTATCGTGTTAATAATTTCAGAAATGGTATTAACATTCGTGGCATCACGCCCTCAGATGCCTGTAAGTGTGGATTGATTTTGGATGATTCAGTAATCGCTGGTGACTACCACTTTCCTTGTGTAATTTACATGAGAGAGAAGGGTCATGCGGTTGGACGTGTCGGCCCTAACATGAGACTTGAACGGTTGAATTGGTATCAGACCCACAACGTTTACAATGACTCTATTTGTAGGAAGAATTGTTTAGACGTTTGTGTTGATTACAATAATAAATTCAGAGATACGAATCCATGCGCACAATGAAATTTCGGCGTCATCATAATAATAAAGGGTATCGTCAAATAAAACGAGGGCGGTGTGAAGAACAAGTTAGACGTATAGCTAAAAAGTTAAAATTGAAATATGAATCAAACGATAAAAATACACGATTGTAGTGATAATTATTCGGCTCCACCCCATAGGGATATTTCAGGGGGGCCCCGCCGGAATGATATAATGTCCGACTTGCAGAAATACGCTGCCTCTTTTTCTTTTGAATATGTAGATAAATGGCGGGAGGCTGAAGTTATTATCACCAATACAACGTTTCCTCTAGATATTTGGAACAGTGGTAAACTAAAAGTAAAAAGAATGGATGGTGTTTATTGGAGAGACGATGGAGTGAGTAGAAATATCGTTTTGAACGCTGCCGCGGCACGTGCTGATTTGTTAATATTCATAAGTGAGTATTCTCTACGGGCTTTTTATTCTCTTTATCCTAAACAGTATTCATTATTGGAAGATTCATTATTGAAAAAAAAGGTGGTTATTAGAAACAATGTAGATAATAACCTTTTTTACAACAAACGAGTTGACGATTCACATGGCCCCAAATTTATTTGGGCGACGGCCTGTTCAAATTGGGATAGACCTGAAAAGAGACTTAATGAAATTATTAAGTTCGCTGAATTTCTTAAGTTAAATGATGAATTATTGATTCTAATTGGGAAGGTTAATACTAAAGGGTTGCCATCAAATGTGGAAGCCGTGGGATACGTTGAAGACTATTGGACTCTCAACACCTTACTTAATCAAGCTGACGGTTTTGTTAATTTCTCATTTAGAGACGCTGGTTGTAAGTGTGTTAGTCAGGCCGTCAACGCCGGACTGCCTGTCTTATACGCTAACAGTGGTGGTGTGCCTGAACTTGTTGGTCTTTATGGTGCAGGTATTCCTGATTACGATATAGTTAATTGTCCTTCTTTTATGAATTCTACTCCGGGCTTAATCTTTGAAGAAGTTGTAAGAGGATACTATCAGTATAAACATTTGTATAATAGATTTATAGACTTCCGTGTGCCTCATAACTATTTAAGAGACACGATAGGTAAATACTTTTCCGAAATTCGGAAGATAGTTGACAAGTAAGTAATCTATGGTATAATATCATTATGAAAACAAATTTTGAAATTGCCGAATCACTTTCTCAAAAATGGTTTAAGAATAAATCTCCAAAAAATGTGATGGCTTTATTAGATGCTGTTTGTCGTGGAGTGGATTTGGGATTGAGTAGAAATAAACATCAAAAACGAAAAAATGAAACCAACTGAAAAGAGTCCTGAAATTGAAAGTGTGTTGACTTCCATCTTTGGAGTTGACCGTCGCAAATCCATTACTGAAAATAAGTGTGTCTTCTGTGCGACTCCTATTAATCCTGAGACTGAATTCCGTGATGAATGCAGTCGTAGAGAGTACCGCATCTCAGGAATTTGCCAGAAGTGCCAAGACAAAACATTTGGTGTATGAAGACCAAAACCGATTTACAATATGATAGAGAAATTCGTGATCTTAAACGACAGATTTCTCTGTTAGAAACACAAAAAGCTAAGATTGAACGTAAGCTCAAGATAGCATTAACAACAATGGAAATAATAAAGGAAACAAATACACATGGATATTAATGGATTAATCAAAATAAAGGTTCACAATCAAACGACTGGTCAAACCTTTCAACTTCTCGGATTTAATTGTATAGGCGATGATAGAGTTGGCTGGAATGTCGCCTTACTAAGATTATACGATACAAATTCACGCCAGGTATTTAAGGTGAATGACGTTTTGGAACTTAAGAAATATTCAGTAATCACCGAATAAATATGAGAATAGGAGTTTATGCTGGGTCATTTAATCCCTTTCACTTGGGACATCTTGATGTTCTAAAACAGGCTGAAAAGATATTCGATTACGTCATTATCGCTGCTGGTAAGAATCCCGAAAAAGACGGTGTGAAACGTGTGGACATCCCTCACGTTAGTATGGTCCGCCACATCAGATATTATGACTGTCTCCTTACCACATTACTAAAAGAAATAGCTAATGAATGGGCAGCCGAAGTAACTCTTATTAGAGGGTTGAGAAATGGTGCTGATTTAGCATACGAACAGAACCAAGTTCAGTTTATGAAAGAAATGTATCCTGAACTTCAAGTGGCGTATTTCGTTTGTGATAAGAAATATGAACATATCAGTTCGACTATGCTTAGGAATCTTAGAAAGTTCTCAGAGTTTGAATATCAAAAATATTTAGCCAAATAGAAATTATGAATTTTAAAGTAGTGTTGATGAAATTAAACAAGATATAGAAAAATTATGAAGCACGACAACGAAAATCCAGTTCAATATATGATGCTTCGTGGAAGCACTCCAGCGGAAATAACCGTTAGAGTTAATGATTATCTTTCGGAGGATAATAAAGAATACTATTGGGAGTTATATAGCGACCCGTTTAATTATGATAATTACATCCATCAGGCGATGGTTAAATACAAGAAATATTCTCCAATACCGGGCTACCCCAATTAAGGCTTGACTTTTTTCCAAAGTCGGATATACTTATAGTTGTAATGGGCCTGTATTGGTGCCGCCTTCTAAGCGGTTTACGCATAATTGGAATAAAATGTGGGTTCGAGTCCCGCCTGGCCTACCATGACTCTATAGTGAAATTGGACATAATAAAAGTTTCCTAAACTTTAGTTCTGGGTTCGAGTCCCAGTAGAGTCACCATTTTTATTGCGTTTATATCGCATTTTATTTCCACTCATATAACCTTCAAAAGATTCTCCGGTTTCCACATTCCATGTGCCGAATATTATAGCGGGCTCCTTTGTCTTTATCTTGGAAGTTTCCGTTGGACCGAATATCCATTTGAGAAATTTTATCATACTTGAAACTTCTTTCCGTCCCAATAACCATCTACATTGAGGAATTTATCAAAGAATCGAATGGTGATTCCTGCTTCATAGAATTTAACGCCCGATTTATAACCCACTTCAGTCCAAGGTCTATCAGAGTTGTTTGCCTTAATTTGCGGGATTAAATCTTCCCATTGTTTATGTAAAACTATTTCTTCGATACCTGATTGAATTACTCCATCGGCACATTGACAACATGGAAGCCCCTGCGTATAGAGGGTGGTACGGTCACTAGATATACCTAATCTAGCAGCCAGATAAAACACATTACGTTCAGCATGGGACATCCAATCGTATTTCTCCGGCCTTTCCATTCTTTCAGGCAAATCCTTTACACCTTGAACAATACCATTATACCCTCTCAGTATGGAGTGATTATCTTTGACTAATACCGCACCAATCTTAGTCATGGGGTCTTTGGATTTAGATGCGATTAAATATACTTCTCTCATGAATAATTCATCGAAAGAAGGCGGTATGTAATTTTTGAATTCTGTTACCATATTAGAATGTCTCTTTGATTTCTTCAATGGCACGATACAAATCACTATTACATTCTGCTAAGACTCTGTTTTGTGCTTTGGTAATAGTGGATGCCAAATCTTCACTATTATTTGAGATTGATTCCAAGAAACGTGATTGTGTTGCCCACGCATCACGCAATTTTTCCAATATTTCAAGTGATTGTTCAATAGTTTTCATATCGGTATGATACACCACAATGAACTACTTTACAACTTATTTTAAAGTGCCATTGACATTTTCAAAATGTCTGATATACTTAAATCTGAATATATGAAACTCATAAAATTTATAAATAAATATCATTTATTAAATACTCTCAGCGTTGACCATATTGCTATAAAACATCCTGAAACTGGAGATAAAGTTTATGTAGTTAGTCAGTGGGGTACTGGAATATGGGTACGTAAAACTAAAGGGTCTGCTGATAAAGAAGGTCAGATGTGGCCTATACAGTGGGATAATAAAATTGGGAATTTAGAAGTTCACAAAGACGCTAAAAAAGAATTGGGAATCACAGATTAATTATGACAAAATATTTAATTAGAGAAACAACAGCAACTGTCTTGGTAGATGCACAGAAAGGCTTTACTCCATTGTGTCCGAATGAATTGCCTGTGCCAGAAGGAAACTTGATCGTTGATGAGTGTAATAGGACATTCAAGAAAACCAAATTCAAGGTAGCGAGCAAGGACGCTCACCCATCGTATGCAGAGTGGATGACGGAATATAGGGAGAGGATTGGCAAACCCGTTGCCATACTCCAATCACAAATCGACCTGTCTTGGCCCCTCCACTGTGTTGTCGGAACTTATGGATTTGAATTACTTTCGGGACTTCCCGCAATGGAAGATTTCGATTTCATTGTCTATAAGGGAGTGGAACGGAACATTCACGTTTACTCCGCTGTCTATCATCTTCTACGTCCGAATCTCAATGGCAGCCGTATCTCCACAGGTCTCATTGAATTTCTCAAGACAAACAAGGTGGATACCGTTGTTATCGTGGGACTTGCAACTAATTATTGCTGTGCCTCTACGGCTCTTGATTTAGTGGATACGGGATTCCGTGTCATTATGAACTTGGGCGGCTGCCGGGGAATTGGAGATACTACTTCGGCTATTGAGAATATGAGGAAACATGGTATTGAGTTTGTGGATAGTGCTGATGAACTTATATCTCATTAAATGAAAATATTACAAAATTTAGAAGTTCCGACAGGAAACATCCTCATTGTTGAGGGAGATAAAGGTAAACTTGAAATGTTATCTCTCGGAGATTATGGAAAAGATCACAATCTAAAAGCTGATTTTCTTGGATTGAAAAGAGAATTGACTCAAGTTAAACATACGACCTTAATGCCTCTTGAAGATAAGTGGGTTATTACAATATCTACACAGTATGGGTGTTCAATGGGTTGTCGTTTTTGCGATGTTCCTACAGTTGGAAGGGGTATTAATGCTACATTTAACGATTTAATTCAACAAGTTCTTACTGGTATTCATCTCCATAACGAAGTTAAAAGTAGTAAACATTTAAACATTCATTTTGCTAGAATGGGAGAACCATCTTGGAATCCTAATGTATTAGATGCTGCTAAGTGGTTTCGTGAACATTTGTATAAAGATGATGATGGTCAAAATCATTACAATATCCATCCTGTAGTTTCTACAATGATGCCATGTAAAAACGAGTGGTTAAAAACATTCATTCATACTTGGATGAGAATTAAGAATCGTGTTTATGAAGGAAATGCTGGATTACAATTATCTATCAATTCCACAAACGAAGATGAACGAAAATATATGTTTAGTGGTAACGCTTCTTCATTGTGGGAAATTGCAAAAATAATGAATGGTGTCATTCCTTTTGGTAGAAAAATTACTCTAAATTTTGCTGTTGCGGATTATGAAATTGACCCAGCCGTTTTATTACGATATTTTGACCCAGCTCATTATCTCATAAAACTGACTCCAATGCATAAAACATCCACATGTCTTAAAAATGAAATTAAGACGGTTGGTGATTATACAACTTATCATCCTTATAAAGAATACGAAACAAATTTAAAGAAAGCTGGTTACGATGTATTGGTGTTCATC
>Ga0315294_10009181_pt1 | contig 10859 bp, 11 predicted proteins | sample YL17G13_40_MG_FD_203626 | JGI IMG/M metagenome (GOLD analysis project Ga0315294, IMG submission 203626) | Sediment microbial communities from Yellowstone Lake, YNP, Wyoming, USA - YL17G13_40 | ecosystem: Environmental > Aquatic > Freshwater > Lake > Sediment | place: USA: Wyoming | collected... | reverse complement strand
TTTTAACCTGGGTAAAAAGGATAAGGAGGAAGGTCCGATGCCTTGATAGTTAACAAAATCGTAATCCTCAGACAACGCGTCCAGGCTGGAGAAAAAAGTATGGGAGATGGCGTCTAAGTGTTTGGTCTTTATGCTTTTAATCTTTTTCAAGGTTACTCCCTTATACTCCCCTTCGATTTGAGTATAGTACGGTCTGCAGTAAACTGTTACCTGATGCCCCTTTTTCGAAAGCCTCAGCGCCACTTTCTCGGTAAAATCCTCAATCCCTCCGTAGGTGGCAGGTATCCCTTTTTGTCCAATAAAAGCTATTTTCATACTTCATTCGCCAGGGCAAAGGTCAGCTTTCTTGCCGGGATCTCCTGTTCCAGCTTTATCAATCCCTTCTCCTTCATCTCTTTCCAGATGGAGTTGAACTCTTTTACGGTCTCCTCGGTTTTCGGGTTCCGGGTCATCTTCTTCAAAATCGGGAAAGGAACCGTGACTATGTCTGCTCCGGCAAGGAAAGCTTTATTTACGTCAAGGATGGTTCGGATGCTTCCCACGATCAGCTTAGTGCCTATGTTCAGCTCCTTATAAAGAGCAGAAGTTTCCTTTATGACTCCTACAGGATCATACCCCATGTCTGAAATTCTCCCGAAGAAGATGCTGGCATAAGAAGCTCCAGACAAGGCGGCAAGGATAGCCTGATTGGTTGCCATAATCGCAGTGACATTGGTCTTAACGTTCTCATATTTTTCAAGCTGAGCAACTGCTTTCAGACCTTCTATCCCCATCGGTATTTTGATGATGATATTCTCGTGCCAGGAGGCATAGATTTTAGCCTCGTCCACCATTCCCTGGAAATCCTCTTCTGTTACCTCAACGCTTACTGGTTCTTTGACTAACTCCACAATCTCTAAGATCTTGTCTTTGAAGGAATACCCTCCCTTTTCATTGGACATAATCTTGGGATTGGTGGTTGCCCCGGTAATACAGCCCCAGGATAAAGCCTCTTTTATCTCCTGGATATTAGCAGTGTCGATGTAAAGTTCCATCTTTTACCCCCTTCCTACGGATCCGTTTCTCGGATTTTGGTTTCTATATTTTCTATGAGTTTAACTGCCTGATAAAGATTTTCCGCCATAAAATCTGGCCTGGTCTTTTTCTCCTCTATCAGCTTACACAGATCACATTTATGATTACCTAAAAGAAAAGTTGTGCAGCCGGCAGATTTCCCTGCCTGGATATCAGTCAGGGAATCTCCGATCAGATAAGAGCTTTTTGGGTCAATACCCATCTCTTTTGATGCCTTAAGGATTAACCCCGGCTTTGGCTTCCTGCATTTACAGATCTTTTTGAATCTTTTATCACCTCCCTGTGGATGATGCAGACAATAATAAATTCCGTCTAAGGATACTTTCTTTTTGGCTAACTCTTTATTCATCTTCTGGTCAATCTTCCAGAAGTTTTTCAGGCTCAGATGTCTCTTGGCCACACCTGGCTGGTTAGATGCCAGAACAGCTTTGAAACCCAGCCGGTTAATCTTCTTCAAAGCCTTGTCAACTCCTGGCAGAAGCTTGAATTGAGAAGGATGAAACGGAGTATCCAAAACCCCTATGTCCTGATGATAAACTATCTGGTTGATGACCCCGTCCCGGTCTAAAAAGATCGCCCTATTCATATTCCTCTATCTTTTTTCTTAAACAGTTGGTGATCAGATGCTCCATAGCTAAATGGAAAGATTCAACCTGAGGGGTTGAGTTAGCAGGTATGACCAGACATTCATCCGCTACATCTTTCATCGCGCCACCATCAAATCCGGAGAATCCGATCAAGGTAGCCTGGTATTCCTCCTTTGCCACGAGCATAGCTTTAAGCAGATTCTGGGACCACAGGCCTGCTTTATCCTTTCCAGACCCTCCGTGAACGGAAAAGGCAACCAGGTAGTCTTTCTCCTGCATCAAATTTTTGAGCTGTTCCGAGAACAAATTGTCAAAACCGTTATCATTTACCAGTGCGCTCATCAGCGGGATATTGTCATTCAAACAGATTACCCTGAACCTCTTTTTCCCTTCCACAATAGTGCATTTTGCCAGGTCACAGGCAAAGTGGGTGGCAGTTGAAGCTGAGCCGCCATTTCCCATCACAAAAATGGTCCTTCCTTCTTTCCAGGCGGAAAAAAGCAGCTCTACGATTCGGTCGATTCTCTCCCTGGAGAGCTTGCCTATTATCTCCTTCATATCCTCTAAATAGGAATCGATAAAAGCATGATTATTCAGCTTTTTTTCGAATGCCGGAGACCGGATTAAAGTTTTTTCCGCTATCATTTCTTTCCCCTCTTTTTAGATGTTTACCAGGACTTTTGAGCCATCAAAATCTAATCTGAATCTCATCTCTTTCAATTCCTCCTGTTCCATTTTCTTTCTGAACCCGTTTTTCCCGTTATTGCAGAAAAACATAAAGAACCCTCCGCCTCCTGCTCCCATCAGCTTTCCTCCCAAAGCTCCATTTTTTTTAGCTATCTCATACCATTGGTCTATCTTATCCTGGGTTATTTTGTCTGAAAGAGTTTTCTTGATTTGCCAGTGCTGGTCTAAGAGTTTTCCAAAAGTCTCCAGATCCTCTTTTTCAAATGCCTCCTTTATCTCCAGTCCAATCTTCTTGATCTGGTGCATTCCCTGGATTATTTTTTCCTGATTCAGGCTGGCATTTTTATTCTGAGAACTCAATACCTCTGAAGCAGACCTTTTTATCCCAGTGTAGAATAGCAAAGTGTTGCTCTCCAACTGGTCTAAAGAATCCTCTGACAATTTCAAAGGGGTCGTTTTAATGCTCCCTAATCTGTCAATCTCCAAGCAGATAATGCCTCCGAAAGCGGCTGCATACTGATCCTGTTTTCCGATCGGCTCCTTCAAAAGCTCGATCTCGATATAGCAAGCCTCCTCGGCTAAATCCTTAGCATTGACCTTTTCATTTTTGTAGGTATGAAGAGCGTTCAGCAGGCCTACTGTGAAAGAAGATGAGCTTCCCAATCCCGTATTGGACGGGACGTCAGCTATAGAGGTGATCTCGATTCCGGAATCTACTTTCAAAAGTCTTAATGCTTCTCTGACGATCGGGTGTTTGATGTCGTCGACCGAATCAGCAATCTCAGTTGAAGAATAACTCACCCTAATGCTTTTTTCAAACCTCTTGTTCACCGTGATGTAGATGTACTTATCTATGGCGGCGCTGATTAAAAACCCGCCATACTGGGTATAGTAGGAAGGAAGGTCTGTCCCTCCTCCACCCAGAGGTATCCTTACCGGCGTTCTAGTGACGATCATGGATTTTCTCCCCCTTTTCTACCAAATTTTTGAATTCCTCTAACCCCTCAAAAGAGCCTATCTGGTAAAACCTCTGTTTTACTTCATAGGCTGACATCTCCTCTTCGGAGATGAGAGTTCTATAGAGTTCCTCTAAGTCATAAGGCTCCTCCTCGGGCACCAAATTCAGGACCTCTTTTTTGAGAATTGAAAGCCCGGCATCTATATATTTTAAGTTTTCGCCCTGAAGGGTTTTATCATAAAGCTTTATCATGCCGTCCTGGATTAAGAGGTTACTTTTATCAAATCTGTTTTGATTCCTATAAGCGACCATCAGGGAAAGCTTGACCGAATCCCTGAAATGCCTTTCAATCTCCTGATAATCGTAAGGGAGATAGGAGTCCCCGTACATCAAGAAGAAATTTTCACTTAAGAGCTTATAGGCTTTTTTCAAAGCGCCTCCAGTGCCTAAGAGTTTGTCTCCATCAAAACTGTAAGAAAGAATCACCCCGAATTTTCTGCCATCTCCAAAATGGTCTTTGATAAGCTCACCCTTATATCCTACACATAGGAGCACGTCTTTTATCTCATACTCCTTTAAAAGCTCCAGTTGATATTCCAAAAAAGGTCGTCCCTTTATCTGAAGCATCGATTTGGGTAATTGCAAAGTCAGAGGCCTCATCCTGGTAGCCAAGCCTCCAGCTAAGATCACCATCTGCATACTTTTTCCTCCAGTATCTCCTGAATTAAGCTTTTTATCGTGCTCAAAACCGCCTGCTCAGAAGAGAGGGTCGGTCTCCAGCCTAATTTTTTTATCTTTTCAATATTGAACCTAACCTGCGGCACATCCCCTTTCCAACCGCGGTCTCCTCCGGTAAATTTAAACCTGACCTTTTCCAGTCCCATTTCTTCAGTCACCATTTTAGCAATGGTTTTAACGTCAGTTGTAGACTCACACCCTAAATTGTAAAGGTTCACCTTTTCGCAAGAGTTTTTCAACCCGAAAAGGATTCCCTCCACGCAGTCTTCTACTGATAGATAAGGTTTTTCCTGTGTTCCATCTCCCAAGATCTCCAGTTCTTCAGAATTCTTTTTGAGGTTATGGATGAAGTCAAATATCACTCCGTGGGTTCCCCTGGGACCAATGATATTGGAAAACCTGAAAATCCAGGATTGCATCTCAAAGGTATGGCAGAAAGCAGAGATTAAGCCCTCGCAGGCGAGTTTGGCTGCGCCATATAAAGAAATGGGCAGAACCGGACCATACTCTTCAGGCAAAGGAACCACCGGGGTCTCCCCGTAGATTGTGCCGGAAGAGGAGAAGACAATCTTTTTTATTCCATTCACCCTCATCGCCTCCAGAACGTTATAAGTAGCTAAGGTCTCCTGTTTCAGATCAAGAGTTGTATCTTCGATTCCTAAACGGGCATCTGGATTGGCTGCTAAGTGAAGGACTATGGTATGACCTTTCATCGCCTCTTTTAAATCCTCTAAGTCTAAAAGGTCTTTCTGGATGAAAACAAAGTTCTGCTTGCCAAAATGCTGTGAGATGAACTCAATCTTCCCAGAGGAAAGGTTATCATATACTGTAACCTCACCTTGGTGGATTAACCTGTCCACCAAATGACTCCCGATAAAACCTGCCCCGCCGGTGACGAAATAGCGCATTTTTTCTCCTAAGACTCTGTTAGCTGGCAATATATTTCTTCTTTCTCTTTGATCTCTTCTTTTTCAGGGAAATCCGGAATCTCGCTCACATCCCAGATAATATCTTTTCCTAAAAGAAGTCTTAGCTTATTCTTCAAAACCCAGATACCAGGCTTCAGAAGATTTTTTCTCATTGCCGGTCTGGAGGTTCCTACCATCCAGCAGTTCTCTGTGCATTTTGAGACTTTCCGCCTGACGTTCTGTGCTTGCAATCCGCTCCAGACCTCCTCAAAACTTTTTTCTTTTATATTCCCCATTGATTCTTTTAAGGCATTACAGGGATAGATTTCCCCATAAGGATCGATGAAGACTATATCCGTTCCTGCGCCGCAGGGAAGGAGCCTCTGGTCGCCCCGGATGAAATTTATAAATCCCCGGTTCAAATAGGCCCGGAACCAGTCTTTGACTCTCAAGGAATAATTTCTCCGCTTTGAGAGGAGTAATTCCCGGATAAAATTTTTAATTTGGTTTATAACTTCAGTTTTGTCCTCAATCGCATTGTAGGGTACTCTAAACTGCCAGGCATCGTGCACCACGCACTGGCTGAACTCAACTCCCATAGAAGCACAGAGATGATATAAGTCTTCCAGTTCTTCTGCATTTCGATGGGAGATGGTTATGGCAAAGCCGATGTCTTTTATCCCTGCTTGTTTGAGTCTGAGCATACTCCTCATGGCCCGGTCGAAACCGTTTCTTATGCCGCGAATCTCATCATTTTTCCTGGGCAACCCTTCCAGACTTATCCTTATCCGGATATCCGGACGTTTTCTGGCAATGGAAACCAGCTTATCGGTAAAATAGCCGTTGGTGCTGATCTCCAGATGCCCGGTCTTTTTGGAAAGAAGGTCCACCATCTCCAGTATATCCTTTCTCAGCGTAGGCTCTCCTCCACCCAGATTGATGCGGGCAAACCCTGGCGGAAGTTTATCCAGATCATCAAGGGTTATCTCCTCTTCCCTTCTGCTCGGATATTGCCAGATATGGCACATCTGGCAATGAGCATTGCATCGAAATGTCGGCATTATTGCCAGCTCAGTGTTTTTAAACATTCTTTGTCACCCCGTTTTTAATAAGGCTATCATACAAGCCTAAAAGCTTTTTATAATATTCCTCCTCTGAATATTTCTCCTCGACTTTTTCCCTTGCTGCCATTCCCATCTTCTCCGCCAAAAGCGGGTGGTGGTATAAATATTTTATCTTCTCCGCTAACTCCTCCACATTCTTTGGCTCGAAAAGAAGCCCGTTTATCCCATCCTCAATTAATTCCGGAACACTTCCCAAATTCGAGCCTATAACGGGCTTACCAAAAGCAAACGATTCCAGAATAGACATGGGGCATAAATGGTAAGCATGATTAGGGAATACCGTAAAAAAAGAGTTTGCAATAAGCTGGTTCAATTTTTCGCCGGTGACAAAATTCAGAAAGGATATATTTTCCAATTTTTCCTGTTTGACATAAGCGTCCAGGTATCTTCTCATTTCTCCCTCGCCGGCAACCTTTAATCGAACCTCGGGCAGATGCTTCATTGCCTTTATCAAAGTCTCGATTCCGTTTTTGTGCTCCAGTCGGCCAAAGAAGAGAATATAGTCCTGGCTTAGAAGCCGAGGAGAATACCCGCTTACTGATATGTAGTTAGGCAGATAAAAAATCTTCTCTTCAGGTACTCCATATTTAATGAATCTGTCTCTTGAAAATTCGCTTAAGACTATAAACGCATCCACGCAATCCTGATAGATTTTCAAAAACCGGTGAAAATACATCTCCAAAGAACAAACCAGGCTCTTCCAGTATGAGTCTTTCACGCATTTATGGATTACGGCTTTGTAAAAATGTTTTCCTTCACAGCTCTCGCAAGGGTCCCCGTTCCGCAGAAAAGTATAATTAGGGCAGAGGAGTTTGAAATCGTGCAAAGTCATAACAACCGGGATATTCTTTTTCTTCAAGACCGGCAATATGGAAGGGGAAATCTGGTGATAGATATTATGCAGATGAGCTAAATCCGGTTTTTCCTCCACTAAAAGGAGTTCCATTTTCTTTTTGGCTTCCAAGGAGTAGAACATATTCAAAGCCATCCTGGTTTTGTCAATAAATGAGCTTGAGCCGTTGTAATCCACGTTGCAGACGAAGTATCTGGAATAAGGCGTGGCAAGATTTTTAGGATGCTGCATAGAGAACAGAATAACTTTGTCCCCCAGAGATTCAAGCTTTTCCTGATACTGCAAAATGACCTTCTCCGGTCCACCGCTGGGATGATAATATTTGTTTACAAATAAAATCTTCATATCATTTTCTCAAACTTTGATTCAGGATAAGCAAATCGAGGAAACTTCAAGTTTCCCTCCCTGGTTTTGAAAAAAACCGACTCGAAAAAATCAGCGCCCCCTGATGTTCTTTCGGAGAGAGTAAACCCCCACTGATTTCTTATATCGGCACTCATCTCATTTACCTTCATACTTTTGCCCTCAATTCAACAGTAAAATCAAAGTCTCAGACAGATATCTCATTAAAGGTTTTTCTTCAATAATTTTCAGATTAGCTGAATTTATCTCTTCTTTTAAATCCTCTCTGGAAACAGGAAACCAGGGAGATTTATCTCCGGTGAATGATTTCTTGATTTTCCTTTTGAGATTAGCAATCGGCTCAGAGAGATAATAAGCCGCAATAAAAGGACCTTTCGTGACTCTCTTCATCTCCTTCAGAATCTTTACTCTGGTCTCTGGTGGGAGATGTCCAAAAAGCCGGATGCAGGTGGCGCTGTCAAATCGCTTCCCCTCGAATGGTATCCTCTCCGCCTCTGCCTGCTGAAATCTGATTGACTTTCCAAAACGTCTCAATTTTTCTATGGCAACTTTGAGCATCTGGCTGGAGATGTCTGTCCCGCATACTTTGTAACCGCTGGACAATAGAAACTCAGCTATTCTTCCGGTTCCACAGGCTAAATCTAAAATCTGGCTTCCCGCCGGGAGATGCTGCAGCAATTCTCCTATGATCTTCTTCTCTCTTGCATCCAGCCACTTTCCTTTAAGGCTTTTAAACCTTCGCTGGTCGTAAGTCTCAGCGGCCTGTTTGAACTGGTAAGCAGTTTTAGCCGGATAGGATAACTCTACCATCTGTCACTCCACAATTTCAGATAATCCTGAGCAATATCTTTTAAATTATAATTTTCCTTGACCCATTTCTTTGCATTGCTTGATACTTCCTTGAACTGATTCTTATCCTCTACAACTTTTTCTATTAAGCTCTCCAACTCCTGATTAGATTTAGCTACAAAGCCGGTCAGATTGTGCTTGAGAACCTCATCTGTTCCCGGCGCCTGGGTGCTCATAACCGGGATCCCTTTTACCATGCACTCTATCCAGGACAAAGGAGGAGCTATGGTGGATTTCGAGTTTTCTACTGGGGCTAACAAAAGGTCAATCTTATCCAGAAGTTTTAAGAATTCCTGATGGTCTGTAGTCATAACTTTAAGATTTTTCTCCTGGTAAACTCCGTATCTTTCTTGAAAGCATTCCGGCTTAAAGGCGAATATGAAATCAATTGCCCGGTTTTTCCTTATTATGTTTTGAGCAATAGATAAGGAAAGGTAAAAGCTTTTTTCCTTGATCTGCTGGGTGAAGCCTGTCCACAGTATAACCTTGTTTCGATGATTGGTTTTTCTTTTCTTAGACGCTCTTTGGTCTCCATTTTCCAGTGGAACCCCCCATCTGATAACTTTTGTCTTTTTGTTCGAAAACCCGTGTTCTACCAGTTTCTGCTGGTAGGCTTTTGAGCTGACTGCAACTCTGTCGAGATTCCCAAACACGAGCCTCTGGTAAAGCGAATAAGCCCTGGAAGGGAAACTATGGGTGTTGTAGGTGATGCCTGTGGCATAGACTTTGAGCTTAGGGAAGAACAATTTGACCAGCCCGGTCAAAAACCCGAAATTGTCCATCAGGTGGATTACCTGTATCTGGTGCGATTTTATTATCCTTTTCAGGAAGGGTATTAACTTAAGCAAAGTTATTGATCTCTGCACTACTCTCCAGGGAGGTGAGGTTTTTAGAAATTGGAGCCTTGCTCCTTTTATCCCGCCACTGTTCAGATGAAAAGAGGGCGGGAAATTATACTGGTAGATATTTCCCTCCTGCACAAATTTAGCAGGCGAGGAATTTACTGAGACGATCACTATCTTATCCAGCATAAGAGATAATTCCCTTGAAAGGTTCAGCCAGAAGTTTTTGTCTCCGCTTTTTCTTTGCAGATAAAACCCGAACCCTAAAAGCAAGACATTTTTTGAAACCGGCAATATTTCCGGGCAAGGCAGAGAGACAGAGTCTCCGATTAAACTTTCCTTTCTCATAGATTCCCTGATCTTCTCTGCCATTAAAGGCTCAGAGAACCTCTTTTGAACTGTTGACTGAGCTTTTTTACCCAATTTTTTAGCAAGTTTCGGCTTATCTAAGAGATGCTGCATTTTTTCAGCTAAATCATCTGGATTATAAGGCTCAAACAGTATCCCTTCCTCTTCATCTTTCAGATAATCAGTAACACTTGAAACCCCTGAAACTATAACTCCCTTTCCTAAAGCCATGCATCCCAACAAAGTCATCTGCCCAAACGCATGTCTCCTTTCCGGAAGAGGCAATACCACGAACTTTGCCTTTGAGGTTATCTCATTCAGAGTCACCAGATCTTTTTTGCCGGTAAATTCCACCCCTTCAGGAATCTTCTCATATCCGATCTCCTCTGGCTCGAATTTCTCTTTTCCCAGAATCAAAAGCCTGGTTTTGGTTTTGAGTTGAGCGTAAGCTTTTAGCAGGGTTTTCCAGTCCCTGAAATCTGAGCTTTGATATCCGATGGAGACGATGTAATCTTCTTCTTTTGCTCCGTTACAAGAAAATCTGGTCAGGTCAATGCCCAGAGGGAGGAAAGCGCTTCTGCTGATGATTTCGGGATAATACCTCTGATAATCTTCTTTCTGTACAGTTGCTAAATAGAAAAGCTGGTCTATTCCCCGCAGGGCTTTTCTTATAAAAGGTCGAACATACCATTTGTTTTTCCTGCCCAGTCCTTCCACGTCGATTAACACCAGAGGCGTTTTTATCCTGAAAATGCTTTTGAACAGAGCCGGGATTAAACCTATCTGGGAATGGAAGAAAATCAAAAGGTCATATTTTCTCATTTTGGGTAAAACCCTTAAGGACTGGAAAAGATGAAAATGCAAAAACTTTTTCTCGATTAAGCTCAGAAAAGGTATCTTCTTATAACCCATAACCTCTATTTTCAAATTATCCTCTTGCCAGTGCTTGAAAAACCAGTATCTCTGATCTGGCAAAAGCAGGTCAGCCGGATATTTTCTTTTGTCATCTTCTTTGGCTTGCTGAATTTCCCAGCCAACTACCATAAGTATCTTCTTCATATAGTATTTCCCGGTATAGATTTTGACCAGTTTCCGATCAACCCAGCGAATAGCCAGAAATAAAATGCTAATGGGCGAGTTTCCAGAGCTGCTCCTATAAAATCATAAAAGAAGACCCCAACTATCACCCCTAAGAATCCCAGGGCTATTCCTTTCTTTAACAAATCATTTGAATTTTTATAAACCTTGAATCCCATTTTATAGAATCTCCAGAAAATCCACAAAAAAGCCAAAAGCCCTATTAAGCCAACCTGACCAAGTATCTGAGCCCAATAAACATCCCCTAAGAAATAAGTTGATATTCTGTCTTTGATTAAATGCCAGGCAGGTCCAAAACCGAATAGAGGAGATTGAGATAGGGTTACTTTAGGAACTTCAAACAGTGTGAAAAGCCTGTTATTTTGAATGCTTTCAAAGAAAGTAACTGAAAAGGTTGCAGAGACATTTTTAAAAGGAGAAACTGCATAGT
>Ga0315294_10009180_pt1 | contig 10859 bp, 11 predicted proteins | sample YL17G13_40_MG_FD_203626 | JGI IMG/M metagenome (GOLD analysis project Ga0315294, IMG submission 203626) | Sediment microbial communities from Yellowstone Lake, YNP, Wyoming, USA - YL17G13_40 | ecosystem: Environmental > Aquatic > Freshwater > Lake > Sediment | place: USA: Wyoming | collected... | reverse complement strand
ATTGGCCGCCGACGCCCAAGCGGGCTATGACGCCGCCGCGGCCGTCGACAACCTGGTCAAGCAGGCCGCCGGGGAGCAACAGCAGGCCGCCGCGCAGGTCATCACCCACGTGGCGAAGAACGCGGAAAGCCTCGCCCACACGTACTGCGACTTCCTGGACGGTTTGGCCCAAGGCACGCAGAACCTCCAGAAGAACGCCGCGGACTTCAATCAGGGTCTGCAGACCGGTGCGGCAAACGCCATTCACGACGTGGCCGCCAAGCTGCTTGCCAAACAGGCGGACGGCGAAGGATTGCCTCCGGAAGCGTTGGCTGCGGCCGGCGCTCCCGGCGAAGGCGCTCCGGAAATGGCCGGTGCCGAAGGCGGAGATCCGAACGAGGAGCAGGCCGCCGAGGCGATCGCCGAAGCCCTGAACCAGGCCGGCGTTTCCCCGGACGAATTCCTCCAACTGGTGAAACAACTGCAGGAGCAGCAAGGCGGCGGTGAAGGCGGCGTCGAAGGCGGTGGCGAAGCCCCCGCGGAAGGCCTGGGCAACACCGGCGCCGCGGCCCACGAAGCCGGAGAAGCACCCGCCGAAGAGCAGATGGAAGAAGAAGCCGGGACTCCAGAGAAACAGGAAAACAAGGCCGCCGCTCTCCGCGAGCGGGCCAAGAGACTGTCGCAGGCCCGTTAAACTCAGGGCCCTGATCAGATCGAGGAGACGGACCATGCCGAAGGGAACGGTCGAGATTTTGGATAAGGTGGTCACCTTCATCGAAGGATCGAGCAACCTTCTGAAGGAAGCCTCCGACAAGAACGAGAAGTTCGTCCAGCAAGTGCCGGCCACGGTCGACAGGCTGATCAAGGCCGGGCATCTGCGGGAAGAGGAACGGGATGCCGCCGTCCGCAACATGTCCGCGGATCCGGCGCGCGCCCTGCTGGCCCTGCAGGGGCTGGCCGACATCGCACCGAACACGCCGCCGGCGATGGGCAAGGTGGCCTCCGCTCCGGCCGATGCGGGCGCCAAACCCCGCAGCGCCGCGGATGCGGCCTGGCTCGGCAACCTGGGATTTTGAGGAACTTGAGCGCCCGCGATCCGTGGACGGACCGCGGTCGGCTAACCGCTTGAAACACGCACCGGAAAAGGAGAGCTACAGATGGCTGGCAATCTCACCCCGAACCAGATGTTCACGCATGAGTTCAATGCGGTCAAGGGCTACGTCGACCAACATGCCGTCGACAAGACCGCCGCCCCGGCCGACCAAGTCACGTTCAACCGCGGCGTGACCCTGCACCTGAACACCGACGGAGACTGGGAACTCGGCGTCACCGGCACCCAGATGGGCTGCTGGGCGATGCAGGGCTCCGACGAGTACGACGCCAACTCCGACGTCGGCAACATGTCCGGCGGGCGCGTCTCGGCCTTGGTGGCCGCGGGCGCCTACGAGCTGGAAACCTCCGCGTTCGACGAGCAGGAAGGCGGCTACGATCCGAACACGCCGCTGCGCGCGGGCGTGGACGGCCTCCTGGAAGAGGGCACCGTGTACGAGGACGCCATCGTCGGCGTCACCTCCGACGGCGTCATCACCAACGAATACGGCGTCGACGTGCTGCGCTTCTGGCCCGTCTACCTGCCGCAGGACGGCCGCTAAACCCGGCTGATGCACGACTGATGCCGGACAGCCGCCAGTGAGCGCGGGTCCGGGAGAACTTGAACCCCGAACAAGGAGACACACCCGTGGAAGAACCCTCGGTCAAACTCGTGAACGAGACCTTCATCAACCGCGTGTCGTCCAACGACCCGGTGATGAAGAAGCAGGCCGCGGACGCCATCAACGACTACACGCGCATCAAGATGCGTGAAGACGGCTTCTGGCGCCGCATTCTACCCCCGATCCAAATCACGCCGAACGAATTGGATCGCCAGGTCGACACCGACAAGCCCGTCAAGGTGCTCGACATGGAACCCGAAAGCCCCGCGGCCGTCAGCGTGCCGTTCGGCGCCCTGCCGAACAACCGCTGGATTCGTGGCCGGCGCTACCGGGTGATGTTCGACCGCATCCTCACCCCGCGCTTCACCAAGGACGTGGCGGAACTCCTGACCTACGATTTGGACATCCGCCAAATCCTGTCGGACAACAGCATCAAGGATCTGTTGGCCGAGGAAGACGGCAAGATCATCGGCGTCATCAACAGCAATCTGGGCGGCATCCCCGACCAGATCGTCGCCGAGACGAACACCATCCAGTGGCGGACCCTCGACGGCGGCGTCACCCGCGACACGATGGCCGAAGCGCTGAGCATCCTGCCCCAGACCTCCAGGCACCTGAACTGCGCGACCGTCCTCATCAACAACATCACGATCTGGCAGATCGTGAAGTTTACCCGCGATGAGATCGGCGGCGACGTTTCGCAGGACCTGTTCCTCCGCGGCTTCACCGAGCGGGAGATCATGGGCGTCCGCTGGATCGTGACGATCAAGTTCGGGCTGGTCCCGACCAACACCATCTTCATGTTCGCCGAGCCCAAATTCTTGGGCAAGTTTTTCGTTCTCGACGACGTGACGATGTACGTCGACCGCAAGGCGTACCTGCTCGAATACTTCGCCTACGAGACGATCGGCAGCTCCATCGCCAACGTCGCGGGCGTCGCTCGGGCGGACTTCAACGCCGCCGTGGCGTAAGCCTTACCGGGAGCGCGGGGACGGGCCGGCGTATCCGGCCCGTCCCCTGCGGGCCCAGGGCCACCGCATTGAGGAGAATTCCGCACCATGACCCCGAAACAGGAAGAAGTCCTCTGGCACAACGTCTTCCGCCCCGCCTTCATCAAGACCTGCGCGGACCGCGGTTGGCCGATCACGACCGAGGAAGGCCTGCAGGCCGCCTTCCAGTCCGTGGATTCGATCCAGAAGGAAACCGCCAGACAGTCCGAAGACCTCCACAAGACGGCCGGTGCGGCACTGCAGGGCGCGTTGGGCATTCCGCCCGCCGCCGTTCCGCAGGCCTCCATGGCCGCCCAGCTGGCTTTCGACGCGAACATTCAAGCCGCCCTCTTGGGGTAACCAACCATGTCCGGCAGCAGGCAGGAATACCGCGGCTCGTATGTCACGCAGCGGGTGCTCTACCGCGAGACGCTGGAGGTCGATGAGGATCCCGCCGACGGCGGGATTCCCGTGCTCAACACGGGCGCTTCCGTGGACGGCAAGGACTCCCGCATCTTCATTTACGCCCTGCTGTTGGGCGACGTGTCCAGCGCCACCATCGACGTGTACCAAAAAGCCGAGGAGGAAGGCACCTCGCCTTACTACCCCGGCCCTTCGTCGTCCTCGGCCACGCCCGATGAACTTTGGGCGCTGGTGACGACGGCGGTCCTTTCGGTGTCGGGCCTGATTCCGGTCCTGAACGTGCCGCCGGGCAAGTTCAAAGTGGTCGTCCGGGAGAAGACCGGCAACGGCGCCGTCCGCATTTTGGAGCAGCACGCGGCGTAGGCCGCCCTGAAAAGAGAGAGAGAGCCATGAACAAGGAAGCTTTCCTTTACGGCGTGGAGACCTTCTGCCGGCAGGATCCGGCGCGAGGGCTCAAGATGGCCCAAGCCCTGAACGTCCACCCGGTGCAGCTGTGCGAGGCGTTGTGGCTTCGGAAGCAGGCCTTGACCGGCGAGGAGGAGGTGACCGATCCCCGAGAGCAGATGGTGCAAGCAAAAGACGAATACGATGCCGCCAACGCTGTGGGGCCGGCCATCACCGAGTATGATCCGGCCGATCGGGCTGCCGCCAATTACAGCCAGGATCATCCTTTCTTGTCGGCGCTCAAAAACCCCGTGACTCAAGGCATTGGCGCCGGCATTGGTACGGCCGGCCTGATCTACACCGTTCACCGCCTGTTGGCCAAGAAAGGTACTCGGAAGCGGGCGGACTTCGCCGGGGAAGTGACCGACCGTCTCGATCCGGATGAAGCGGAACGGCTGCTCCAGCAAATGTCACACGGCGGCGGCACCGGCCGGGATCCCTTGGACGTGAAGACGGAAAACATCGACAAAATGCGTCGACAGACCTTCTCATCCGACATCCAAGGCGGCCTTGGTTCCTACGATCGGAACAAGGCCAATTCGGCCTCTCCGACCGTGGAAGGTCCGCCGATGCCGGGCTGGCTGGAAAACCCCATGGCCAATCTACGGCAATTCCATGCGCAGAATCCGTACGCCGCGCCGGTGGCCGCCGGCATTGGCACGGCCGGTCTGATCTACGCCATCACTCGTTTGTTGGCCAAGAAGCAGGGCAAGTCCAAGAAACAAGTCGCCGCCTAGTGCGGCTGCGAACTCAAGGAGAAACACATGCGCACGGTTGTCACCAACACCAGCGGGAACCCCCGGTTCCTGGGTTACGTTCCTCCGCACGGTGCCACCCTGGCCAACGGGGCGGCGGCGGTGGTCGACGGCGATCTGCGGACGGTTTTGGCCGGCCGCCGGCAACGCCGGTCCATTGCGGCGCTCGACCGGGCCGTCCAGGCCGGAGCGATCACCGTGGTGAGCGAGGAAGATCCCAGCTCTTCCGGAGTCGGCGATTAAGTTCGCGCGGTTCCAATTTGAACTGCAGAAGCGCCGCGCGGTCGGTTGATCGGGCGGCGCTTTGCTAAGAGGGGACCTGAATGCCGTTTGCCGCCGACTGCATCGAGATGCCGCGCACCTGCCTGAACCAAGTGCAGACGTGGAGCGTCGATCAGGACACGACCGGCGAGTCGGAGTTCACGGTCCTGGACAAGGCCACCGGCCTGCCGGTGGACCTGACGCCCTACTCCGGGAGCTCCTCCTCTTCGGAGTCCTCTTCCGACACCGCCGACAAGCAGGGCGTGGAGCTGATCGTCAAGGAGCTCCCCTCCTCTTCCACCACCTACCTGAAGAAGATGCTGGAAATCACCGACGCGGTGGGCGGCAAGGTCAAGACCACGTTCACGGTCCACGAGTTGCGCCAGGGCGGAGCCTACGTCGGCGCGCTGGCCCTTTGGGCGCACGGCGACCGCAAGCGGAACATTCCGATCTTCTTCGACATCGAATACACCATGGAGGACGTGCAGCGGAAGGGCCCCCTGTCCGTGGCCGAAGTCCGCTTCGCCATCCGGGACCTGTGCCCTCAGGCCAACTTCCTGCTGGACGAGCAGGAGTTCACGACCAGCGAAGTGGTCTGGGCCATCCGGCGGCCGATCGAGCAGTGGAACGAAACCCCGCCGCCGGTCCGCCGCTTCACTCCGGCCAACTTTCCCTACCGCTACCATTGGCTGGAAGGCGTGATCGCCGAGCTGCTGATGATCGCCGTCTCGCTGGCCCAGCGCAACGACCTGGGCTACGCCGCCGGCGGCACCTCCATCGACGACCAGCGCCGGCGCTGGCAGAACTACCTGCCCATGGCCCAGGCCCGCCGGGCCCGTTGGGAGGAGTGGATGAAGGCCAAGAAGATCGAGATCAACGTCAGGGGCGGCTTCAGCCAGTTGGACAGCGGCGTCTACGGCTGGGAATACTGGTGGGTCTAAGCCATGATCGGTGAACCGTTGTGGCGCTGCTTTCGCAACGAGATCCCCATCGGACCCTGTGATTGTCCGACCGCCAAAGATCAGGTGACCACTCGTCTTTACCTGGGAGTGGACTACTGGGAGATCAAGCGGCCGCTCCATGACGCATTGACGCACCATCTACGGGGCCTGTATACTCATGGTTGAGTTGAGCTTGAAGCTGCTGCCCACCATCTCCCTGTGGAAGTGGCGGGCGCCAAAGTCGAAGGATGCGCCGAATGGCGGAATGCCCAACCCCGCCGATGCAGGCGGGCACGGAGCTGGTGAGCAGCCTGTGCACCACTGGCCATCGAGCAAATCTTTTGACCGGCGTGATCCTCAACCTCCTCCGGGACCACTTTTCCCGGGAAAGCAATTTGGAGTTCAACGGCCAAGGTGACGCCTCGGGCGACAAGTTGGCCGGGTACGTTTGGAACAAGGACGCGAAACAGACGCACATTCAGATCCAACCGGTCTGGATGTGGAACGTCCAGGACGTGCAGCGGCTGCCGGCCATTTACGTCCGCCGGGACGCCCTGCGCTCCGGCCGGGTGATTCTCGGCGACAAGGCCGCGGCCGGAGCGGCCCGCAACGCCGACGGCGGCATCAAGGAAGTGAAGGGTGACTACTGCCTGCGGGAGATTTCCGGTTCCCACGCGATCTTTTGCGTGGGCAAGACCGGGGCGGAAGTGGAACTGCTCGGTCAGGAGACCTTCAACCACCTGACCGGCTTCGCCCCGGTGCTTCGCAGGGAGTTCAAGCTGCACCGGTTCGAGCTGACGGATTGGGGAGCGATCGGCAAGCTGGAGGAGTCGAGCGAGCATTTCGTCGTTCCTCTGTCCTGCCGCTGGGTTTACGAGGATTCGTGGAGGATCGACAAGCTGGGGCCGCAGCTTAAATCCGTCTACGTGGGCGCCAAAGCCGATTGAGGAGATGACCAATGTCTTACGTTCTTCCGCAGGTGCTCGTCCATCAGGAGTTCGCCGCCGCACCGGCGACGGCCTCCCAACCCCAGCGGGCCTGCGTCGTGGGCCCCAACTACGACCTGCACCGCTACGCGAACGCTTCCGAGAAGAGCGGGATCAAGGTCACGTCGCACTACGACCCGACCAGCGAAGAATGCTTCGGGTGGCCGGGCCGCCGGGCGGGGGCCGTGGTCGACCTGGCGTACGTCAAGGCCTTCGTGGAAAAGGCCCTGCTGCGCTACTTCCACGACGCCATCGGCGCCGGCTCGGACATCGTGCCGGTCTCCCGCAACCGGATCCGCTCCGACAGCGTGATCTGGAAGACGGCCAACGGCTACGCCCGCAACGCCGCCCTGTACGACCGCGACGTGCGGGCGGGCGACGGCGTGCGGCTGATGTCCAACGCCTGCGGCACCCCGGAGACCTTCGAGACTTCGGTCATCGGCTTCGCGGCCGACAAAGATCCGGCGGTCATCGACCCGGCGACCATCGACACCCACAACCAGGCGGACCAGGGCGCGTCCGCGACCGGCGACCAGACGGCCGGCCCATACAACATGGTGTTGTTGGGCGCCGTCGACGGCAGCGCCTATGACGGCACGCCCGACGGCAACGTCACCGAGGTCTACACCGTTGAAGTCATCGGCGCCTCGGTGGGCGGCGACGCCACGACCGGCGTCCTCAAGGTCACCAGCGCCAGCGGCAACGACGACGTGGCCGCGGTCACGCCGGCGGCCTTCGGCGCCCCGACCAACATCGGCACCCGGGGCCTGACGGCGGTCTTCGACAACTCCTCCAGTTCCAGCTCCATGTCCCCGGACGTCGACGTCAACGACTTCGTGCTCGGCCAGACCTGGCGGATTGAAGTGCACCAGGCCTGGTCCCATGCTTTGCCGACGGCCGGCGGCCTGTTTGTCGGCGCCTTCGACACGACTTACGTCGTGGAAGTCACCCGGGGCGGGCTCTACACCAGCCCGACCAAGCCCCAGATCAGCGTCTCCACCACCACCGGCGTGGACATCTCCGGTCCGACCGACGTCACGGCCGTCACGGACGCCGTGATCGGCACGCGCGGCGTGCTGGCGCAGTTCTCCAATCCGGGCGCGGGCGCGGGCCTCTGCAAGGGCGACCGGTATTACGTCACGGTCACGGCGGAGAAGGACGGGGCGGTCAAGACCCTGATCTTGGCCAACAGCATGCCCGAGTCCTTCCTGGGCGAGTGCATCAGCTCCGGCGTCAGTTCCTCTTCGGGCGGCACGGCCTTGGACCTGGACGTGCAGCTCTTCATCGTCAAGAGCGCCGAGATCCCCAAGGATCGGACGGGCTTCGCCCCGCTGGTCAACTGGATCGCTTCGGCCACCGAGATCTGCCTGCAGGACGGCGTCGTGCTTTACGACTCCACCTGGACCGATCTGGCCGGCGTGGAGCTGCCCCTGCCGCTCCTGGACGGCGAAATCTACGTCCAGCACCGCGATCTGCTCACCGTCGGCTGCGACATCGTGGGCACGGTCGAAGAGACCTCCGCGGTGGAAGCGGCCCTGGGTCCGGTCGATCCGGACAATCCGCTGGCCTTCGGCGTCTACAAGGCCCTGCTCAACTCCGGCGGCGTCTCGGTCAAGTACGTGGCGCTCTGCGGCGTCGAGTTGGAAGACTGGCTCGCCGCCCTCGACAAGCTGGTCGGGCGCGCGGACGTCTACGGCCTCGTGCCGCTGACCTACGACAAGGACGTCCAGGACGCCTTCAAGGCGCACTGCGACGGGGAATCCCAGCCGGAAACCGGCCGCTGGCGGAACTGCTGGCTGTGCCTGCAGGCCGTGGAGATCAAACCGATCTACACGGAACAGCCCGACACCGGTCCGGTCCTGGCCACAATCACCGATGATCCCGACACCTCGGGCACGCAGTACACCCTGGTCACGGTCACCGACGGCCTGCTGCTCACCAAGGGCGTGCGGGCGGGCGACACCGTCCGGGCCCTGTACGTGGGCGACGGCTTCGGCAACTACACCTACTCGGAGTTTGAGGTCGACTCCGTGGAGAGCGAAGACGTGCTGAAGCTGGTCAGCGGTCCGTCCGCGCCGGTCAACATGCCGTCCAAGATCGAAATCCACCGCACCCTGACGGTCGACGAGCTGTCCACCGACCTGGCGCAGAACCCGGGGCTCTTCTCAGACCGCCGCGCCAAGCTGGTTTGGCCGGACGTCCTGGGCAACGCCGGCACCACCTTCCCGGGCTACTTCCTGGCCTGCGGCTTGGCGGGGCTGCGCTCGGGCGTGCTGCCGCACCAAGGCCTGACCAACATCGCCCTGACGGGCTTCGACGACGTCAGCCGCACGGTGGAGAAGTTCTCCGCCACCCAGCTGAACCGCATGGCGGAGGCCGGCTACTGGATCGTGACCCAGGACGAGGATTCGGGCGCGATCATCACCCGGCATCAGCTGACCACCGACATGTCGGACGTGAAGCACCGCGAAGACAACATCACGTCCAACCTGGACGACATCTCCATGTCGATCCTGACCACGATGAAGGAGTTCATCGGCAAGGGCAACGTGTCCGACGCCATGATCGACATCATCCACGCCGAGCTGAACGGCATCCTGACGGGCTACGTCAACACGATCACCGTCAAGCGGTTGGGACCGCAGATCCAGTCCTTCGCCATCACGGAGCTGGCCCAACACCCGACGCTGCTGGACCGCATCACGGCCCGGGTCTCCCTGACCCTGCCGGCGCCGCTGAACAACCTGGAAATCTACCTGGTCGCGTAAGCGGCCCCAAGAGGAGAGTGAAGCATGGCCACGACCTGGACGGACATCTTCAACCGCAAGATCGCGCTGGGGCAGCCCTTGGCGGCCGACGCCATGAGCGTGCAGATCCCCGGCCTGGTGGAAGAGGACTTCCTGGCCCAAGCGGTCAGCATGTCCTACGAGCAGAACATCACCCGGCTGTACGAGGTGGGCTCGCCGAAGACGTTCTTCGTCGGCGGCCGCACCCGGGGCCAGATGACCATCAACCGCGTCATCGGCCCGGGCGGCGTCTCCCAGGAGTTCGTGAAGAAGTACGGGGACATCTGCAACATGCAGACCAACCCCATCGCCTTCACGTTCAAGGGCGGCTGCAACGCCGACTCCGCCGCGAGTTTCGGCGGCGTTCAGGCGACGGGCGTGATCTTCAACTCCATCAACTACCAAGTGCAGGCCCAGGACACGATGGTCATGGAGGCGATTTCCGCCCTGGTAGCGGCCGTCAATCCCACCGGCACCGCCATCCCGACGGTGTAATTTGATCGAGCGTGGGGGGTGAGGTGGGAGTCGCCAAGCGCCGTCTCACGCCGGCGCCTTCACTGAAGACTCGGCCCGCTTCAGTGATCGCTTCCGCCGAAGAGAGCGGGTTGCCGCAAGGCGCCCGCTTTCTTTTTTTAGAGGGAGACCGCCGTGTCGGACAACAACACCCTCTTCCACGGTTTGCGCCTCGCCACCGTTTTGGACTACTTCGCCCACACGGGCCAATACCTCATCGCCGGGACTTCCCAGCCGCCCACGCCCGCCGTGGCCGTTTCCGACTTCGCCTGCATGCCCTTGGGTGCGCGTTCCCTGGGCGGTTACCTGCCCAAAACCACGGTGTTGGCCTTGTTCACCGAGGAACTGCACTTCGCCGTCATTCTGGGCGCCGTCCCCGCCAACTCCGCCGATCCCAGCCGTTTGCTGCCTGATTCCCTGACGTTGTGCGGCCGCGCCGGCTTCTTCCAGGAAGAGGCCCATCATCAGTTGTATGCCAACGCCAAGTCCATGCTGGGCGACTTCTCCGCGGGCCGGGCGGCCGACACCATGGCCGGCGATTGGGGCGCCGTTTCCGAACTGGGCCTGGCCATCTTCCTGGGCAAGCTGATGGCCGGATTCAAGGCCTCCGACGCCGCCAAAGTCGAAGCCTTCTTCGGCGACGATCTGCTCCGCCTGACGGGCTACAACCTGGAGACCTTGACCGCCGCCACGGAACACCAGCACTTCGACGACGAAGGCGAGATCCACGACGTCTGGATGGGCACGCCGTTCGCCTGGGAGGGCCTGGGCGCGCCGCGACCGGAGTTCGGCGCTCTGAAGGACACCGACGGCGTCCTTAAACCCAATCGGGAAGAAGCCCGCCTGGAACCCCAGGAAAAGTCGCAGGTGCTCCTTCCGCGGCACATTCTCATGCGCGGCTACCTGGGCGACACGCAGAAGGAATGGATCGTCAATCCGCGCGCGGACCAGATGACAAAAGTCAACACGCCGGACAGTGCGCCGCCGCTGGGCCTGTTGGAAGTCACCAAGCATATTGACGGCAGCTTCGCCCTGCGTTCCGCCAAGGAAGTGGCCATTGAGAAGTACAT
>Ga0315294_10009179_pt1 | contig 10859 bp, 12 predicted proteins | sample YL17G13_40_MG_FD_203626 | JGI IMG/M metagenome (GOLD analysis project Ga0315294, IMG submission 203626) | Sediment microbial communities from Yellowstone Lake, YNP, Wyoming, USA - YL17G13_40 | ecosystem: Environmental > Aquatic > Freshwater > Lake > Sediment | place: USA: Wyoming | collected... | reverse complement strand
ACTGCCAATTCAAGCGCTTAACGCCAAAGACGATAGCCGATCGAACCCAATTTGTAAGTGAGCTCGAAGGCGTTCGAAAGAATGGGTTCTCCATCAGCAACGAAGAATTTCGGGAAGGAATCCGGGCGGTGGGGTCGCCTATTTTCAACATGGAAAGCCGGGTGATCGGGGCCATTGTCATTGTTGCCCCCACATTCCGGCTGCGGCGCAAGGATTTTCCGCTTTTGGGCCAACGGGTGAAGAGGGCCGCCTTGGAGATATCCCAGAAGATGGGTTATCCCTTATCCGCCGTTTAACGGGGAACCCGAGGAAGAAGAGGATGATGCTGATCGATGAGAGCATTTGTACGGGTTGTCGGACCTGTGAGTTTGCCTGTGCGCTGCAGCAAAAAAAATCCTTTCATTACGATTTTTCGCTGATCCGGATCCGGAAGAACAAAGCGGAAGAGGGTTTCTTTCTCGTCACCGTTTGCCGCCATTGCCCCTCGGCCCCGTGCCTTGCAGCTTGCCCCGTGGAGGCAATCGGGAAAGATTCCCAGTCCGGGATCGTTACCATCGACCCTCAGAAATGCACCGGATGTGGACAGTGTGTTGACGCCTGTCCCTGGCAAGCCCCGGTTCTTTCATCCAATGATGGCTTTGCTAACATTTGTGACCTTTGTAAAGGCGACCCTCTATGCGTTAAATTCTGCCAACCCGGAGCCCTTCGCTTATTATAATTTGGGTCGAAAACTCGGAAATCGAGAAGAGTTCACGGAGGCCAATTTCAAAAAAGCAGGAGCAATAATAGATGTACGCCTACGCCGGCAAAATTTTGCATGTAGACCTGACGGCCGAAAAGGTACGTGAGGAACCTTTGTCCCAGGAGCGGGTGAAAAAATTAATGGGGGGACGAGGGGTCAACGCCGCTCTCCTCTTCGAGTTGACGAAACCCGGTATCGACCCGCTGGGGGAAGAAAATATTTTGCTTTTCGGCACCGGGGCTCTTTCCGGCACATGCGCACCTTCTTCCGGGCGGATGACGATTACCGCCAAAGGACCGGCAACGAATCTTTACTTAAAATCCAGCGTGGGCGGTCACTTCGCGCCGGAGCTAAAGTTCGCAGGGTACGACTATCTGGTCATTCATGGCAAGGCCCGTCGTCCGGTCTATCTATGGATCCAAGATGAAAAAGTAACCATTCGAGATGCGTCCCATCTCTGGGGGAAGGATGTCCCGGATACCGACGAGTTGATCCAGGAAGAACTGAAAAATGATCGGGTGGAAACCGCCGGCATCGGGCCTGCGGGGGAAAATCTCGTCAAGTTCGCCGCCATAATGATCGGTCACAACAGCGCCGGCCGCGGCGGCCTGGGCGCCGTCATGGGAGCGAAGAAGCTGAAGGCCGTCGCCGTCCAAGGCCACAAGCCCGTCGAGGTGGCCCGTCCGGAGCTTTTCAAAAACCTCTCCCTGCGAGCGCTTCAGACCCTGGCGGGTTTCGAGGGCCGCAAAGGGCTCTCCCTTTACGGTACGGCCGGGTTGGTCCCGATACGGAACGAGATGCAGCTTTTCCCGGTGAAGAACTTCCAGGAAGATCATTTGGAGGGCGCCTATCAATTCAGCGGCCAGTATCTTGCCGAAAAGGGATACTTGAAGAATCGGTTCGGATGCTCGGCCTGCGGAACCTCCTGCCACCGTTTTACAACCGTGGACGAGGGGAAATACAAAGGCTCCAAATCGGGCGGGCCCGAATATGAGACGGTCGCAGCTTTCGGCGGAGGATGTAAAGTCATAGATACGGAAGCCATCTTGAAGGCCAACGAGCTCTGCAACCGCTACGGCATGGATACCATTTCCACCGGCTCCGTCATTCAATGGGCCATGGAGTGCCGTGAAAAAGAGGTTCTGGATGCCGAGGGCGTGAACTTGACCTGGGGAAACGGCGAGGCCATTGTCGAGCTGGTGAGACGCATCGCCTTCCGCCAGGATATTGGCGATCTCCTCGCCGAGGGGGTGAAGCGGGCCGCCGAGAAGGTCGGACACGATTCGTGGAAATGGGCCATTCACGTGAAAGGTCTCGAACAATCACGGGCAGAGGTGCGCGCCCGGAAAGGCTATGCCCTGGCTCTGGCCGTAAACCCTCGCGGGCCGGATCATCTTTGTTCCCAGGTCTATGCGGAAGACGGGGCAACCCCCGAGGCTCGGGCTTTGATCAAGAAGATCTGCGGGAGCGAAAAATACGCCACCCATGTCATGCCGGAAAAAAGAGGAGCCATCGTGCGCTGGCATGAAGACTGTTACGCCGCCACCGACGCCCTGGGACTTTGCACCTTCGTGACCCTGAGCCGGGGATACCTGATCGACCCCAAGATGATGACCGAGTTCTATGCCCACGCCACTGGAACGGAGGTATCCGAAGAGGAGCTCTTAGAGGTCGGGCATCGGATCGTCACCCTGGAAAAGGCCTTCAACGTCCGGGAAGGGGCTACTCGAAAAGATGACACCCTGGCGTGGCGATTCATGAATGAGCCCATCCGGAGCGGACCCCGAAGAGGCATGACCACGCCGCAAAAGGAGCTGGATTTAATGCTCGATGAATACTACGAACTCCATGGCTGGGATCGAGCGACGGGCTGGCCCAAAAAGGAAACCCTGGAGAGCCTGGGCCTTGAGAAGGTCGCTGAGGAACTCGCCCGGTTCGGAAAAATTCCTCGATGAGGAGCTCCATGGCCCTTAGCCTTAAATTGAAATACTTTGTGCCGTTTGACCAGCTCATGGGTAAGACGGAATCGCTTCCGGTAGAAGACGGGTCTTCGGTCCAAGACCTGCTCGCTACCCTTGCCGCTAAATATGCCGGGTTTTCCCAAGCAAGCCTCAAGAGACATTTAATCATTCTTTTAAATGGGACCCTCTGCACCCAGGATGAGAAGCTTTCAGACGGAGATGAAATTTCCATATTGACTCCTCAATTGGGGGGATAGAGGATTTAGAATGTCCCGGAAACTTTCTTATCAGGATATGCAGGACCTCATCACCGGGGCCATCGTTCTGGGGTGCGGCGGAGGGGGAGACCCGGCCATGGCCCTGGCGATGGTCGATGAAGTATTTGCCAGCGGAAAGGAATTTTCCCTTTTAGATCCCAAGGAATTGAAACCGGAGGACTGGGTTTGTATCCTGGGGCATGTGGGCGGGGGAGTCGAGCCCAAGGAGAGGGAGATGGTGAAGGATCTCCCCCGCATCTGGCCCCGCCCGATTCTCGTTGCCGAGCGGGAATTGGCCGAATATACTCGGGTGGAATTCCGTGCCTATCTCCCCAGCGAAATCGGTGCGGGCAATACGGTGACCCCCCTTTATGCGGCTGCGATGCTCGGAAAGTGCGTCATCGACGGGGATGCCGCCGGGGGCAGGGCTAAACCGGAGCTGATCATCTCCACGACCCATCTTTTAGGAATTCCCGTTTTCCCCGTCGCCCTGGCGAATTATTTCGGGGACACCCTGATTCTAAAGAACTCGCCCAGCGATGATCGGGTAGAGAAAATCTGCCGCTACCTTGCCAGAGTATCGGGAGGAAGAGTTGCCGCCGCCCGCTGCCCTTCCCAGGGAAAGCAAATCCTGCCGGCGATCCACCCTTGCTCGATCTCTCTGGCCATCCGGGCGGGAAAAATCATCCGGGAAGGAAAAGAAGGGGTGGTTGAAGCCCTGATCGGCGTTTTCAAGGGATCGAAGCGATTCACGGGTAAGGTGGAATCCTTCTCCCGGGAAGAAAAAGATGGATTCATGTGGGGAGAAATTCTTTTTAAGGGAATCCGGGAGTTTTCCCGAGAAATTTATAAGATATGGTATAAGAACGAGAACCTGGTCGCATGGAGGAATGATGAGCTCGACATGACCTGCCCCGATGCGATCGTTATCCTGGATGCCCAGACGGGAAAAGGCCTGTATAATTGGGGAGATCATTTTTATCCGGGAAGGGAAATCGTAGCGGTCGGAATTCCCGCTGCCCCATTATGGAACTGCGCAAAAGGTTATGAGACATTCGGGCCGAAACATTTCGGATTTGACTTTCCCCCCAAGCAGATTTAGACGGTCTTGAACTTACTAAGGAGTCCATAATTGGCCAGACATATTATTCCGCAATCGAAGCGGAGTGTCCGGACCTCAAGAACCGGATTACCCTTCGACTCAAAGTCCAAAAGAGGTGAACCCAAGATGAAGGAAAATCTTTTAATGGTCCTTGGGATCAACGGAAGCCCGCGCGAAGGGAATAGCTTATTCCTTTTGCAAGAAGCGCTTCAGGCGGCGCGGGAAGTGGACCCGGCAAAAGTCCATGTTGAGGAGTATTCCTTCCGGGGAAAGAAATTCAACCCCTGCGTGGGCTGTTTCCAATGTGTCGAAGAAAAGTCCCTGGGTGAATGTGTGATCAAAGATGACTTTCAGCACTTGCGGGATCTATGGTTGAATGCGGATGTTATTTTTTATTCCGTGCCGGTTTATCATGTCGGCATCCCGGGGCAAGTTAAATGTTTCATCGACCGCCTGGGAAATACGATCAATCGGTATTACCGGCTCGCCTCTCCTCGTTTCCTTAAGGTCATCGGGGCCATCGCCCAAGGAACCCACTTTGCCGCCGGCCAGGAATTGGCGGTGGCTTTTATACTCCATCATGCCGTATTGAAGAACTGTCTCCCCGTGTCCGGAGATGGCTGGGAGTCTTATCTGGGGGCCTGTGGATGGACCCGGAACGACCGGAGCAAGGAAGCCATGAAAAAACTTCATGAAGCCGGGGAACCCGACGCGGTGGTCGCTGTGAAGAGTGCCCGCAGCCTGGGGAAGCGTGCTACCGAATTGGGGTTCATCCTCCGCGCCGGGGGGAAACAAATGGCCCAGGTTCTAAACCGAGACCCCTCTTACCGGCCCTTTCTGGCCAAAGGGATCAAAGAATAAGCCGAGCCGTGAAAATATTGCTTTCCCTCAATCCACTATGGATCCTCCGCAAAGGGGATAAAGAAAACTTTGGATCAATCCGGAGGGTATTGCCAGTTGCAAGGCATCGGCCGTTGCCGGTCAAATACCCATCCCGGTGCCCTTTTAGGTGTCTTCTCATCGGATCTCCAGGATCGAGGCCCTTCTGCGATTCTGGGATCAAACCCTTCCAGGATCATGCAGACCATTAACAAGAGCTACACCGCGTACATCGATCGGCGGTACAAGAGGAGCGGGCAGTGCGAGTGAAATGGTCTGGTGGAATGGGGAAAGCAGATTTAGGCTGGCATATTTATGCAGATCCAGATACATTTTTATGTATGAGAACGACGATCGAAAGCAGCGAAGAGCTTTTGCGTCAGGCAAAGAAGAAGGCTGCAGACGAGGATGCTCCATTAAGGGAGGTCATTGAGGCGGCGTTGCGCTTTTATCTGGGAAAGCGTCCCCAGAACAAAAGGTATGAGCTGAAATGGAGAACCGAGAAAGGACGTATGCTCCCCGGGGTTCGCCTCGATGACCGCGATGCCCTTTTCGACTTGATGGAGGGACGAACTTGATTGAGGACTTCACACACATAGGAGGAGCGTTCCGGCTGAACCAATTGCCCTTCCAGAAACTTTTGCGGAGGACACGATAAGGGCCGCCCAGGAGCGTGAGGTTGTCCGCAAAAAATGGCTGGTGGATGTTCCGCAGAACCTCTCTGAGCTGCTCACAGGGATTGCTGCCTTCCTCACACCCATTGCGGAACAGCCGGCAGCGGGCTGTATTTTCAAAGCAACCTGGGAGGCGCGAGGACCATGGCGCGAATGACGGGACAAACAGAATCGTCCCCGTTTCATTTTTAAAATAAATCAAAATCAAAAAAGGAGGTCTAAATGGGGAAAAGCGTAAACGCCATCCTTTGCGGAATCATTATGGCGCTCTATCTGGGCGGATGCGCCAGGGTCCCTTCCCTTGTCCAAGTCCCCATGGACGGGTCGGTTTTTTGTAAGGATTTTGAGGTCAAACCTTTTATACCCTCCTCTTACTAAGGAGTCCATAATTGACCAGACATATTCTTTCAAAATCTCCCCTGACCCCTCTTTTCCAAAGAGGGGAAATTCCTCCCTTTTGTAAAGGGAGGGAAGGAGGGATTTAGTCTTCAGTGTCTATATAATTATGGACTGACTAATATATATAGGCAGATCGGGACGTCCATAAATTGATAAGATTTCAACCCGTTGTTTATTTCTGGGGTCAACACTTTTGGGCCAGCCGGGTGGGGGCTATCCGGGCAGTCTCTGGATGAAACATTCGGGGAAAAATTCTTTTATTTTCTTTTCCTCCATATAGCGGGCGGCTTCCGCCCTGTTGGCAAAATGGCCAAGGTAGATTCTGTACCACACCCCTCGATCCTTGATCCTTATCTTGGCCAAATAAAGCGGCCGCCCGCTCTTTTTTTGCGTTTCCACAAATTCTTTCGCCGTATTCAAATCGCGCACGGCGCTCACCTGGATGGCGTAGCCTTTGGTTTTCGCAGGTTGGCTGGGCGGCTTCTCGAAGGGGGCTTCTTTTTCCCCGGCAACCTCCGCCTTTTCTGCCGGCCCGGGCTTTGTAGGGGGTGCGGCAACCGATGGTCTCGCTGATCGTTCAGGTGAATTTGTCGGAGGAGCTAGAGCCGGAAGAGCCGGGGGGGCAGCGGGTTGAGCGGCCGGGACCGGAGGATTGTTCCACTTTCCCCCGTCGAAATAAGTCATGCTGCCCGTAAGGCGGTTTGTCCTGACTTGATAGGTCCTATCCCCGGATGGGATCGTAGCATAATGGTAGAGGGTCGGCCAGAAAAACCCTGCCAAAAGCACGGCGACGACAGCAGATCCCCCCAGAAGAATTTGGCCCCAGGGGAAATGATGGCCCGTTTCTTTGCCTGGAGTAAAACGATCTGGCTTCTCAGAACTTTCTCCGGGCGGTTCTGCGGATGGAGGTCTGCTTTCCCTTTGGCGCGAGGCGAGGATTTTCTCATAGGCATGAGTGATTTCCGCTAGCTTCCTTTCCGCCTCTTCCCGGAGGGGAGGGTTATCTGCGAACTGACCGGGCTCCCAGAAATCGACCAACCGCTCATAGGTCTCCTTGATTGTTTCCAGGGGAGCATCGGGGGATACCTGGAGAGACTCGTAATAGCTTTGCAGGGCTTCCATCTGCACGCTGTCCGCTTCTGACTTTTCGGAATCGGCAACCCGCCGGTACATGGTTTCCAATTCATCGAAAAGCTTCTCTTCTTTTCGGTCTTGACTTTCCATGTTAAGCATCCTTACGGGTGTTTGATTCCCCCGGTCTGGTTTCCGGCCTCGATTCAAAGTCTTGGCTGGATCTGTCTGCCCGGGGCAACAGGTTGATAGCCCTGGAACCAGACCCTTCTATGAAAAGCCCGGCCGGGCGTACCGGAGACCCCACAGTGGGATCGTCCCCCTTTTTCAGGAACTCCCACCCTCAATCCTCTTCATATAGCGGCCGACAACGGATTCTGGATTCAGATGAAAATACTGCACGTAGGCTTTCAGGAAACTTCTTAAATGGAGACGAGAAGGCAACTCGTGGAACCGGTCCTCCTCGATAGACCGGAGCATGCCCGGCTGGATTTTTGTCCACTCGGCAATCTGCTCCAGGGAAACCCCCAATTCCATCCTCAATCTTTTTAGGTCCATTCCCGTCAGGTCCTCCCGGGAGAGGATTTCTTTGACCACCGGATTCTCCACGGCCTGGGATTTTTCCCCTTCCGGTTGGGAGGCCGTGTCTGCCGAGCCGTCGGAACCCACCGAGGCGACCTTTTTCCTGACGCTCCGGTATTGCGCCCCCTCCTTCATGACCCCTTTTTGAATCAGCATTTGATCGTATTCGTACCTGGCCTTCTCGTTCATCAAGGTGGCGAAGGCTTCGTCGAGCCGGACCCGGATTTCCTTTCTTTCTGCGGCGGAAAAAAGGGAATAGATCACCATCGAGTCTTCGCTATACACTTCCAACGCTCTTTTATAGGCCTTACGGATCTCAAAAGGTGTGGCCGCCGCAGGAAGGTCCAGCATTTCGTAACGGGTGAGTTCGATTAATGGCCTCATCGGATTCTACTCCTTATTATTCTCGCCCATCTGCAACCATCTCCAGAGCTTCCCCTGTGGGACCGATTTCCTCCCCCTTATTTCGCGCCATAAGGATGTGTTTGCAGAATTTTTCGAGGTCCGCAGCGGTTTGCGTATGGAGGTATTTGTCCAGAAAAGGAACTTTTTGACACACCGCATCATGGACCAGGTCGTCATAGGAAATGTTGCCGATGAATTGCAGGGGGAGGCCGAGGTGCTTTTCAATAATGCGGCAGATTAAAACCCCCAATTTGGGGTTATCCTGTTTGCGAAGCTGGTTCAGAACCAGCTTGAACTGGAAAGCCCGCAGAGCCTGTTCGACGATTTTGCCCTTCTCCGGCTCCAGTTCTTTGATGACGGAAATAAGGTATTCCGGATTATTGACCATGGCCCCCTCGTTCCTTGCCTCCGTCTCTTCAACCATGGTTCGGAAATGATAGGTCTTGAGAAGCTGCCAGATCTTGCGGGCATACACGGCTCGTATTAAGCGGTACACATTTTCAATGGACGTGGGCTCGGGGGTAACAACGAAAATACCCGAATCGGAGATCAAGAAAAAATCAATGGTGTTAAAGGATGTGCCCGGTCCCAGATCCAACAGGGTGAAGTCGTAAGAAAGCCTGGAGAGGGCCCGAAAAATCTTCATTTTTTGTTGGTAGGCCATATTGGCCGTGTCCAGGTTATTCCCGGCCCCGCTGATTAGGAAAAGGTTGGGAATCCTGGTTTCGATGACCGTTTCCTCCAGAGTTTGAACCTTTTTACTCAGAAAATCCGAAAGGCTTTTGGGCTGATAAGGTATCCCGATCATGGTGTGGAGATTGGCCGCCCCGAAATCGGCATCAATCAAGAGGGTTCTATGCCCCTGTTTGGCAAGCCAGATGCCGAGATTCCCCGCCAGAAAGCTCTTGCCCGAACCCCCTTTGCCCCCTCCGATTGGCCAGATGTTCGTCATTTGTGCTGAATCTTCACTCGTAAAGAGTACACGGAATTTTTGAAACCATTCTTTTGCTGCCCGTCTCGGGAAAGGATGCCCACGGACGCCTCGTTCCCCCATGGCTGGCAATTAAAGGTCTTATAAAAACCTGAAACATCCATAAAGAAAGGATATTGTTCGGACTTATTTAGGGATATCTAAGCAGTAAAGAAAGATTCCTTTGATCTCAAGAAGCTATTCTAAAACATTTTTCCCCATTTCACAACATCTTATTACCTACCTTGGCAATTCAGACACTATGGACATCTGTGGTTGGAGTGGAGGGGCGGTTGGGGGGGGTGCCAAGAGGTTTTGCCAGACGGAGCATGGGCGTGGGCTACGGTATCAGAATTATGTTGCGGGAAGAGCTTTTTCTGCGATCGGTGTTTTCTCACCGAGGGCAAAAAGACAGTTGAAAAAAGGGGACGTAGGTCCTGAGACAACTTCCACCAATTTCTCGAGATTTGCACGGGCATCAACGGTCATGATTACAAAAACGCCTTTGCCCTGCATGCCCGAAAAGAGGACCTTGAACTAGAGTAAGTTGCTTCGGAACCTGCGTCTCCTTCTCCCCCTTTAGCCTGGAAACTGGCGCGGGAATTGGGGGTGTCTTTGGCGGAGATTGGTCGGCAGTTAGGTGTATCGACCTCTGCAATCTCCCAAATTCTGGGCAGAAAGAAAATGCGTTAATAAACCTAGTAAACACCGTCCCCACCTGTCCATTGACGACGTCATGCTCGGCAACCCGGCTGTCCCGCGCCCGCGGAATCCGTGGCTTTCCGCCCCATCCTTGCGGATAGTTAGGCTTTCCTTCCGGCTTGAATACTGAAAGACATAAGGATTTTAAAAAAATGGAGAGAACCAGTCAATAAAAAAAGGCAATCCCCTCTTTTCCTCTGCGGCCTTTTATGAGAAAATACAGATATTATTCATTTCTGTATTGGAAAGGATCGATTGGGAGATGAAGAGATGCGGATGGGCCAGGACTGAGCTAGCCATTGACTACCATGACCGCGAATGGGGAGTACCGCAACACGACGACCGCACCTTATTCGAATTCTTAATCTTGGAAGGCGCACAGGCTGGGCTTAGCTGGGAAACCATACTGAGGAAAAGGGAGAACTATCGCAGGGCGTTCGATCATTTTGATGCCAGAATCGTTGCCCATTATGATCGGCGCAAGGTGAATGAATTGCTTGCCAATCCAGGGATCATTCGTAATCGGCTCAAGATCACCGCGGCCATTGAGAACGCTCAGGCATTCCTCGCAGTACAGGAGGAGTTCGGCAGCTTCGATGCCTACGTCTGGCAATTTGTGAATGGTCGGCCGATAAAGAATAAGTGGAAATCACCCGGGGTGCCCACACACACCATTGAATCAGACGCGATGAGTAAAGACCTGAAGCGGCGCGGATTCAAGTTTGCAGGAACGACCATCTGCTATGCTCTTATGCAGGCAGTCGGAATGGTCAATGACCACGAGAAAGATTGTTTCCGTTATAAAGAGATCGGTCCATAGAGGCTGAGTGCCAAAATAACAGGCGACCGAACCGGTCGTTGGACCGAAGCGCGGGCACCCCCCCCGGCATCTGACGGAGAGGGAAAGGAGATCTCTGATAAATGCTACGAAAAAGATGCCAAAATGAAAAATGCGTTAAAGATCGATAAAGCCTTTATCTTGATTGTATAGGAAATTCCTTTTTGGACACGGATGAATACAGATTATCCGGATAAACGAAAAAAAATAATTATCTGTTGTTATCTGCGAAAATCTGCGTCCTATTAAATTTTAGATAACGCGACCCGAACGTACG
>Ga0315294_10009177_pt1 | contig 10861 bp, 8 predicted proteins | sample YL17G13_40_MG_FD_203626 | JGI IMG/M metagenome (GOLD analysis project Ga0315294, IMG submission 203626) | Sediment microbial communities from Yellowstone Lake, YNP, Wyoming, USA - YL17G13_40 | ecosystem: Environmental > Aquatic > Freshwater > Lake > Sediment | place: USA: Wyoming | collected... | reverse complement strand
CGCCTCCTCTGACGCCACTGACGATGAGGCCTCCTCTTTCGACCTCGGTATTCTATCCCCTTCCCCCTGAGCCAGTCCCTTAAGGTCTCTCGACTTAAACCTATCTTATCTATCTCAAAAAGCTTCTCTGTCGCTAAGGTCGGCCCAAATCCTGAATACCTCCCCTCATAAAGCTCAAGAACCCTATTCTTTATCTTGTCCGGTATCTTGTTATGCGACGGCCTCCCTCGAGATCTGTGGACTATCCCGCTGTCGCCTTCTTCTAATACCCGCTTTACTATCCTTCTGACCTGCCTATTGCTTAAGCTTAATATACTGGCCGCCTCTACCTGAGTTAAACGCTTATCAATTGCTTGGTGAATCACACGCACCCTTCTTATCTCCTCTTGACTCATCCTGATCATGTCCTTTCCTGCCATAATATCCTCCTTTAAAGTAAGATATTGTGGCAATCTCAAAATAGGACATTTCTACTTTGCTAAAACAGGACATTATTATATTGCGATTACATTCGTCATTTTTTATATTGACATCTCTCCTCAGAAGAGATAAATTCCTTTAAAAATCTTATGCACCTAACGGCAGGACCGAATCATTTAATATCTCATAAATTCAAAGAGTAAATCATGCTTTCCCGGGTTCTCTCCAGTGCGGTTTTAGGAATCGAGGCTTACGTAGTCGAGGTGGAAACAGATTTATTTCCACAACTTCCTTCCTTTGCCATGGTCGGACTTCCAGATAATGCAGTTAAGGAGAGCAAGGAAAGGGTTCAGTCTGCCATAAAAAATTCCGGGTATTATTTCCCTGCCAAGAAGATTACCATAAATTTAGCCCCTGCAGATATCAAAAAAGAAGGCTCTGCTTTTGACCTGCCGATAGCTATCGGGATTATAAAAGCTACCGGACAGATCCAGAGGGAGAATTTTGATGATTACATAATCTTAGGTGAGCTTTCCTTAGAGGGAACCTTAAGGCCTGTTCACGGTGCCCTGCCAATGGCTTTATCTGCCCAGGGGAGCGGAATTAAAGGGATGATTCTGCCTAAGCAGAATGCCAAAGAAGCCGCTATGGCGGAAAAGCTCAACGTTTATCCTGTCGAGTGTCTGAGAGAGGCAATTGAGTTCTTGGAAAATGGTAATACGATCGAGCCTTTTAAGATTGACATCCAGGAGGTTTTTGAAAGGTCACTGGAGTATCCTATAGATTTCTCAGACGTCAAAGGCCAGGAGCATACCAAAAGGGCTTTGGAGGTTGCGGCAGCAGGAGGGCATAACATAATCCTGATCGGTCCCCCTGGCTCAGGCAAGACTATGCTTGCCCGAAGGCTTCCGACTATACTTCCGAATTTAACCTTAGAAGAAGCGCTTGAGACTACCAAAATCCATTCAGTTGCAGGAGTATTGCCACCAAATACAGCTCTAATTGCCACCCGCCCTTTCCGCTCACCCCATCATACCATAAGTGATGCCGGCTTGATCGGAGGAGGAAGAATTCCTCGTCCGGGCGAGGTGAGTTTAGCCCATCACGGGGTTTTGTTTCTGGACGAGATGCCGGAATTTCACAAAGACGTCTTAGAGGTTTTAAGACAGCCGATGGAAGATGGAAAAGTTACCATCTCCAGAGCTTCGATGGCTTTGACCTACCCAGCCCAGGTAATGCTTGCCGGCGCAATGAACCCCTGCCCTTGCGGCTATCACGGCGATTTAGCCCACGAATGCACCTGCACCCCTATGCAGATCCAGAAATATATGAGCCGCATATCCGGACCTTTAATAGACCGGATCGACATTCATATCGAGGTCCCAGCAGTTAAATTCAAAGACCTGTCCGGACAGCCAACCGGGGAGCAATCCAAGGTCATAAGGGGAAGAGTGAACAAAGCCCGAAAAGTCCAGTTGCAGAGATTTAAGGATGAAAAACATATCTTCTGCAATGCACACATGGAGTCCAAGGAGATAAGGAAATACTGTGTAATCGATGATGAATCCAAAGAGCTATTGAGAATGGCAATAACCAAGCTTGGCCTTTCCGCCCGCGCCTACGACCGCATCCTCAAAGTCTCCCGCACCATAGCGGACTTAGAAGGCGCAGAAAATATCCTGCCCCAGCATATATCTGAGGCAATTCAATACAGAAGTTTAGATAGGAATTTGTGGATGTGAGAAAGAGTATTCCCTTCTTGATAATGAGGTCAATTTGGGTGGTGTGCTAAGGGCACAACGTGATATAAGCTGTGAACATAATATGATACAGTGGCACTGAAGAAAGAAAAGAAATTACAGAAGAGTTTATCTTTTTGTCTGCTATCAACATTGCGGACGCCATACTAAGAGAGGTGCAGTTTAATATGCAATGGATTGATGCTAATGATCTAAAAAATTGGGCTTCAAGACGAGATTGCCAAGGATACCTACCCCTTGTAATCCGTCGTCTTATACGGGCAACTGCGAAAAGTATTTCTCATATTAATTTCCCCGCCAGAGATAGTGTTGTTTATCCCGGCTGGGATGGGATTCTTGAAACGATGGTAGGTACAGAATACCTTCCTCAAGGTTTTTCTGTCTGGGAAATTGGAACCAATCAGGATATTAAAGGAAAAGCAGAAAAAGATTATGAAAAACGAAAAAAAGACCCTTTGGGAATTAATCCGAAGGAAACAACTTTTGTGTTAGTAACCCCAAGAATCTGGTCAGAAAAAGATGAATGGTGTGAAGAAAAGAGAAACGAGGGCTTTTGGAAAGATGTACATGTTTATGATGCGAGAGTGTTAGAAGAATGGCTTGAACATGCTCCTGCTGTTGGCGCTTGGTTAGCCAGACATTTAGCAATATATCCACAAGGTGTCATGGCGCTTGAGGATTTTTGGAAAGAATGGAGTTCAATGTCTAATCCTCCTCTTACGCCAGGAGTAGTTTTAGCAGGTAGAGACAAGGAGGTTGAATCAGTTCGAAAGCAACTGAGTTCTTCTCCTTCACTGTTGGCCATACAAGCAGCAACCAGTGACGAAGCCATAGCATTTCTGTCAGCAGTGATAAATACTCTGCCAGAAATTGAAAGAGAGTTTTTCTTGTCAAGAGCCATTATTTTAGAGGATTCTCAATCTTTTAGACACCTGACTGTAACTGGAAGAACAGGATTGTTGCTTATCCCACGATTTGAAGAAATTGAAGGTACTCCTCAAGCTACACAAAAAGGACATAATGTTTTTATCCCCTTAGGTCCTGACAATAAGGTTACTTCGGAAAAAATTGAGCTCTTTCGACTTGGACGGGAGGCATTTATTGATGCGCTGAAGAAGATGGGGTTATCAGAAGCAGATGCCCAAAAATATTCTACAGAGACAGGCAGAAGCCTCACTGTTCTCCGCAGAAGGTTAGCGAAAATATCTGAACAGCCCGAATGGGCTAAATTAGATTCGGTACGAGATATCATCCCTTCTTTATTGGCAGGTCGCTGGACAGAAGCAAAGGAAGGAGATAAAGAAATTATCAGTCAACTTGCAAGTAAATCCTATGAATCATTTTCTCAGATATTATCAATATGGTTGCACAAGCCGGATTCTCCAGTACTGAAAATCGGTAATTGGTGGCGTCTAGTATCGCCCTTAGACTGCTGGTTTGCACTCGGTCCATTTCTAACCGAAGCAGACCTTCAAACATTTAAGATGGTTGCCCTAAAAGTTCTTGGAAGTATAAACCCCGCTCTTGACCTTGAACCAGAAAAACGGTGGTCGGCATCAGTGTACGGGAAGGATATGTTTTATTCAGAAACTTTACGTGAAGGAATTACCCAGACACTTGTTCTCATGGCTGTCTTTGGTGATGATATACGAATACCTGTATCGACAACAGCTAAGGCGTATGTTGATAACATAGTAAGAGAATTGCTCAATGATGCAGACTGGAAGCTCTGGTATTCTCTTTCTGACATTCTTCCGCTTATTGCTGAGGCGTCTCCCTCTTCGTTTCTGGAAGCAGCGGAATTGTCAATTTTTCATGAAGATACACCTATTATGGGTATGTTTTCTGAGACAGAAGGTTTCATAACTTCATCCAGCGCTCACCCTAGTTTACTGTGGGCATTAGAAGGTTTGGCTTGGAGTTCACAGTTGCTTGGACGTGTAGCACTCATCCTGGGCAAACTAGCAAAGCTCGACCCGGGAGGAAAACTCACCAATAGGCCAATTAATAGCCTACGCGACATTTTTCTTTTGTGGCTTCCTCATACATATGCCCCAATAGAACAACGTCTGAAAGTTATAGACACATTAATAGGGCGAGAACCCGAAATTGGTTGGAAGCTTTTGGTTAGTTTAATGCCACGTAACCATGATATTTGCACACCTACCCACAAAACACGATGGAAAAAATTTTCTGAGAAGACAGAACATGCGATTACTATAACTGAACGTTTAGAAGGTGTGAAAGCAATAACGAGTCGAATACTTACTCACATTGGCAATGAAGGGCTTCGCTGGGTGGAAGTTTTAGAGAAACTTTCCGATTTACCGCCCAAAGAGAGAAGCGATGTCATTAAACAGCTCTTATCTTCTGCAAACGAAATTTCGAAAGGTCGTCTTGAGGTATGGAATGAACTTCGAAGTATTTTGTCGCGGCATCGTTCTTTTAGTGATACTAATTGGGCACTTCCGGAACCAGAATTAAAAGAAATGGAGAAAGCTTATTCCCTCTTTGAGCCACAAGACAACATAGAGCGTTTTCGCTGGCTCTTCGATGAACACTGGCCTGAGCTACCCGAAGGTGAAGATCGAGGTGATTACCAAAAATCACAAATCATAATCTCACAACGCAGATTAGAAGCTATAATAACAATTAAGAGTGAAGGAGGGCTTGAGGTATTAATCGAGCTTGCAAGACAAACGAGCAATCCTTGGTTAGTTGGCATTACGCTGTCCGAAGCAGGTTTGAGTATTGAAGAAGAAGAAACATTACTTTCTTTACTTAGAGAAGAGGAAGATAAGAAAGTGAGCTTCACTCAGAGTTACATTCGCCAACGGGCACTCAAAGAAGGAGATGATTGGGTAAAAAGGCTTGTTGATAAAGCGCGTTCGCAACAGTGGCAGCCGAATAAGATTACTAGTCTGTTTGTTGCATTTCCCCAAAATCGAATAGTATGGGATCTATTAGAATCATTTGATAAAGCAATTCAAGAAGCTTACTGGAGGCAACGTGAATTACAGCTTTCTGGTTTACCAAGAGATGATAAGATTTATGGCATAAAACGATTAGTTTACTTTAAGAGACATTTTACAGCTCTTCATTGTGCTGCTCTATTTTCTGAAGAGGTACCAGCTGTATTAATTGCGGAGTTGTTGCAGAAGGCTGCTACGGAACCGAGCTCGGAAGATTCTCACAGACTTGATTCTTATAATATTGAAAAGTTGTTTAAGGTGCTAGATAAATCTACTGAGATAAATGAAGAAGACACAGCTCAACTGGAATGGTTGTACTTGCCCTTTCTCGCAAAAGTGGGTAGTTCGCGACTGCCTAGAATGTTGCATAGGAAGTTGTCAACTAATCCTGAGTTTTTCGCTGAGGTACTTAAGTGCATCTATAAACCGAGTAATGAAGAGAAGGAAGAAGAGAAAGAATCCCTCCCTCAAGAATTAATAAAGCAACGCGCACGTCTCGCGTGGGAATTGATTGACAGCTGGAAAACCGTGCCCTGGATTGACAGTAATGGGCGAATAGACTATAAAGAATTGGAGGAATGGGTGGTTAAGGCAAGAGAATTATGCGAAAAATTAGACCGGAAAGCGATCGGAGACTCTCACATTGGCCGAGTATTAGCGCATGCAAAATCAGAAGAGGAAAATATTTGGCCCCCTGAACCAGTATGCAAAATAATTGATGACATCCAGAGCAAGGAATTAGATGACGGATTCAGTGTAGGTATTTTAAACAAAAGGGGAACAGTTTCCAAGTCAGTTTTTGAGGATGGGCAACAAGAAAGAGTATTAGCTGAAGAATTCCGACGCTATGCAGATAAATGGGCCATTTCTTATTCGAGAACTGCTTCCTTACTAACAAAGATTGCGGAGCATTACGAGAACGAAGGAAAACGAGAGGACAGAGAAGCGGAAAGACGAGATTTAGAATATTAAGTTATAGTGTAATGAATCTATACTCGGGCTCCGGTTCTGTGCGAACGTAAGAAGTATCGGTATACTCACATTGCCTCCAGCGCGGGTAAGATTGCCTGAGTTGTGGGTAAGATGGGGATACTGGATTATGGAATGCATCTTGCCAAGGCGGGATGCTGCATTGACACGGTCAATGCACTCCAAAAATAACAATTAAAAGGAAAACAACATGTTTCACAATATGCCTAAAACCATCAAAGAAAGAATGCATTATTTAGAATCCCTTGATAAAGAGGACAGGTTAGCTGGAAAATCTCCTTTGGAGAGACTCAGGCAGGTACCTCCTGAGACCGGAAAATTCATTGCCTTGCTTGCTGCTACTGCCCCAGAGGGAACTTACCTGGAAATCGGCACGAGTGGTGGCTATTCTGCTATGTGGCTGGCTTTAGCCTGTAAAGAGCTGGGTAGAAAGCTCATTACTTTTGAAGTGCTTGAAGAAAAAGCTAATTTAGCCCAAGAGACATTTAAAATAACCGGGCTTGAGAATGTGGTTGAGCTTGTATTCGGAGATGCTAAGGAATACCTGCACAACTACAAAAACGTTGCCTTCTGTTTTCTGGATGCAGAGAAAGAAGACTATTTTGATTGTTACGAAAAAGTAGTGCCTAACCTGGTAAAAGGAGGGATACTGGTCGCAGATAACGTCATAAGCCATAAAGAAATCTTAGAGCCGATGTTAGAAAGAGCATTAACCGATGTTCGTGTGGACGCTCTGATTGTTCCGATTGGAAGAGGGGAATTAGTCTGTAGGAAAATATGAGAGATTTCGAACTATCCCCGCCCCTTAGCTCCTTGTGGATGTTATCGTCCGCAAGGAGAAAATTAGCGAGGATGATAACATCCTCGCTGAGCAAAAGCTACTAATGTCATTCTGAGTCCGCCGAAGGCGGGACGAAGAATCTACCTCAAGGTCAAATTCGATAGATTCTTCGGTCATCCATCTGGACTCCCTCAGAATGACAAGAAAGCAAAGTGGGAAACGATTTAATCGTAGAGACGCATGGCCATGCGTCTCTACCTCCGCATTGCCCCCGATAATGGCAGGACGCTACGAGAAAAAAGAAAGGAGGTGAGAGAGATGAAGATATTTAAGGCAATCGTGCTGGTCTTCGCCCTGATGATGGTTGTCACCGCCGGCATTAACCTGGCTACCGTTCATAAGGCAACGGTTACCGTCAATGCCGGCTCAGGATTTGTTTTTGAGGGATGCTGGGCTTATTTCCCGGCTGGTCCGTGCTACGACATTTATCAGGACGCGTTAGGTAATTACTGGATCTGCAGCAAGTGCGGGCAGACCAAAAATCCAGGACCGAAAACGTGCCGGATGATTTCTCAGGACACGCTCAACCATGGCTACTGGTGCTCATAAGTTTTTGCCGTTCGCGTAGGGGCGGAGTTTAACCCCTCCGCCCTGGGCAACGGGAGAAGATAAGCTTCACCCCTGCGCAATTGTGCGTGAAAAAAAGAAATTCAGCGAGGATGCTAACATCCTCGCTGAGCAAAGATGAAATGATCGAACTATTCCGCCCTGATTTATTTTACCGCTTTATGGATGGCCGTTACTCCGAAAAGCAAGCGCTTAAATGTAACCTCGCTAAATCCTGCTTGCTTTATAATTTCTGCAAATTCCTCTGCCGTATAAAAACGGGGGATAGTGGAAGAAAGATAAGCATAGGCGGATTTTGACCCGGAGATTAACTGCCCGATCGGTTTTACTGCAAGGCGTATATAAGTGTGAAATATCTTTTTGATTATTTCTGATTTAGGCTGGCTGGTCTCAACCGCCACGAACCTGCCCCCTGGTTTCAAAACCCGGTTTATCTCTCTCAAAGCTATAACAAACTTTTCCCTGTCGAGATTGATATTGCGCACTGCAAAGGAGATGGTGACCAGGTCAAAGGTATTATCCGGGAAAGGAAGAGTGTTGATGTCTGAAACTATGAAGGTGATTTCAGATGCTTCTTTTTTCTGCCGGGCTTTCTGAATCATCGGGAAGGAGAAATCACAGGCAAATACTTTCGTCTTTTCCGGAGCGAGCTGTTTGAGGTAAACAGCCATCTCGCCAGTGCCTGAGCAGACATCCATCCACATGCTGCCGTTTCCTTCGACTGCAATCTGGGCCGCTTTTTTTCGCCAGAGGATATCCATCCCGAAAGTCAGAATATGATTGATCAGCTCGTAGGTTCCAGGAACCTCAGAAAATATTTTGCGGATGCCTTCTTGCATTAGATTTTCTAGTCGCGTAGCGGAGGTTTTATATCTCCGCTGAGCCCTAATCCGCCTCTGGCGGACAGCTACGCGTGCTGCAGTCTCATTTTATGGTGGAACAGGCATCTTGCCTGTTCTTATGTTCAGGCGGGACGCCTGAGCCACTTTGCCCAATGAATTGGGCAACTACCGTCAGTAGGTAGCCGCAAGTCCTACGGATCCGTTACTCAGGACTTCAGCTTGCACAAGAGAAATCAAAACGCTGCTTCGCAGACTGAAGTCTGCGGCTACCAAGCACGGTCAGACAGGAATGTCTGATCCACCGGGATTATAAGGTTTAAATATCTCGTCCAGACTATACTTTCCTGGACCGATAAGGACCAAACTTAGGAAAAGAATTCCATCTTCAATCGCATGCGAGGCAATGCCCAAACCATCTCCTCGATTTAGATGCATCGATGTGGCAACAATCATATTTATAGTCAGGAGGACGCAGGCTGGTCTGAATAAAAAGCCCAGGATAAGAAAAATACCTCCAAAACATTCTGCAAAGGAGGACATAAATCCCCAGAATACAGGCAGCAAGTGAATGCCAAAAATCCCCATAGTTGCTCCCAGCTTTTCCCACATGTCAGGTCCACCAAGGATTTTTGGAGCACCATGAAATATAAACATCCCCCCTATTCCCAGACGTAGAATCAAAAGTCCGATGTCTCTATATTTGTTCAGAAATGTCAAAATCATTTTCCCTCCTTCAATCTAAGACATTTTTACCTTATACGAAATGCTCAATCAACAGAGCAACTACCGTTTGATTTGGTGGTGGAACAGGCATCTTGCCTGTTCTTGTGCTCAGGCGGGACGCCTGAGCCACTATTCCCAATGAATCGGGCAATTATGGTCAGACAGGAATGTCTGACCTACCAGAACTGCCCTATTAAATTGGGCAACTACTTTTTGTCCTTTCCATAAGTAAAATCCCTGACATGCATTCCATAGATTTCTCTGAACCCCAATTTCTTATAAAATTCACCTTTATCCGGATCAGTTATTAAGACAATATCATAATATCCCTTGAAATTGGAGATTGCCAACTCCATCAGACGCCTGCCAATCCCTTTCCTCTGATGCGACTCCAGAACTTCAACCAGGGTAGTGAATGCATGCATGGCCCCATCGCTGATGGCGGTGAGAAAACCTACAAGTTTACCATTTTCCCTTGCGGTTATAACCAGATCAGAACCGGTTAAAAGCTTGCTTCTGGTCTCCGTTGACGGAGGTGATTTCCAGTTCTGGAAAAAGGTATTTAACTCATCCGTGATAATTCTGCCATTTATTTTATACTCGATCATCGGTTTGTCTTTGTAGTATTTTGGTTTTCGTGTTGTGCATAAAGCCCAACATCACAATCCTCTTAAAAATCGGTAGAACAGGCATCTTGCCTGTTTTTATGCTCAGGCGGGGACGCCTGAGCCACTATGCCTAATGAATTGGGCAACTACAGTCAACAGTCGCGTAGCGTAGGTTTTAAACCTCCGCTGAACCCTGAAGGCTCAGCTACGTGTGTTTCTCCCTCCGGGCAGCTGGAATCCGCATTTTGAAAGCTGCTCTAAAAGTTTTTTAGGTGAGGGGTTCCACTGTCCCCATTTCCGGGAGATATGCTCGGTCCAGGAATAATCATCAAAAGTAAATTTTTCCTTGCGTCCTTTCTCCAGAGGAACTCTGTAGTTCGACTTACGATAATAATCTTGAGCCAGGTAACCCTGGTCCGTCTTTTTCATAGCTTTCTTTATGTCTTTTTCTTTGAATTTCGGGTATTCCTTTTCAAAAAGAACAAACTCCAGAGGATATCTTGGGCGCATCGGCGGATTTTCTGCGGGGTATCCGATAGCAATTTGAGTCAAAGGAAAAACCCTCTTGGGCAATTTGTATTCCTTCGCAATTTTTGTGGCCTGGTAAGGGGTATTTCCCAGAAAGCAGGTCCCCAATCCCAGGCTTTCTGCGGCAATCACCATATTCTCCGCCATTAGAGAAGCATCCTGAATCCCCATCAGGAGACAGAAAAGGTCATTCGAGACCAGTCTCCAGTTTCTCTTCTTCATAATAAGCTGGAGTTTGTGAAAATCGATACAGACAGTGAACAAAAGGGGAGCCCTGAAAGGATTTTTCTTTTGATTCCGTGAGAGTAACAGACTATAAACTTGAGAAGAGAAAGGAGCCTGCTGTCCTGCCCGGACAATTGTTCTTATCGTCTCCATTGTTGGTGACTTCGGTTTAAACCGGCGAATAGATTTGTGATTGATTATGGTTTTGATTACCTGATTGTTTTTCATTGATTCTCCTTGTCTAAAAGTATAGTCAAGTGGTAGGGGCATCCCGCCGCAGGCGGGACTGTACCCCTACAAATTTCTTCTCGTTCAGGTTATCAACGTACAAATTTTGTCAAGCAAAAATGCAGAGGAAACCTTCAGGTTTCCCTGAGTCAGACAG
>Ga0315294_10009176_pt1 | contig 10861 bp, 9 predicted proteins | sample YL17G13_40_MG_FD_203626 | JGI IMG/M metagenome (GOLD analysis project Ga0315294, IMG submission 203626) | Sediment microbial communities from Yellowstone Lake, YNP, Wyoming, USA - YL17G13_40 | ecosystem: Environmental > Aquatic > Freshwater > Lake > Sediment | place: USA: Wyoming | collected... | reverse complement strand
CTGGAGAAAAACAAGGTTTACCGGCTTAAGTCTGTTTCGGAACAGGTTATTACGCAGACAGTAAACGGGAATCAACAAACCACAGAATCCAAAGTTGATTATACACTTTCGCTGAAAATGATTGATGCTACGGCCGATTTCCTGATCACTGAAGTACATTTTGACACTCTGATTACCAAAACTAATACAATGGGGAAAACAGCCACCATGAGTTCTGTCAGTGAAGGGGATATCAAATCGGCTGAAACGGCTGATGTTATTTCATGCATAATGAACCGGTTAAGCAAAAATGCCCTGTATGTTAAAATGGATTTTGCAGGCAAACCTCTTGAAATTGTGAATTTAAAAATGTTGTCTGACTTAGTTTTGAAAGATACAAGTTCCATCACCCTTACCGGTCAAACAGCTGCTGCTGTTAAAAAGCAGATAATAAATATGGTCAGCGATAATTCTTTAAAAACAATGATCGAAATGTTTACCTGGTGTTTACCAGGGAAACCTGTTTCACCGGGTGATAATTGGAATGTGACACAGCAGACGAATTCCGGCGGAATGATGCTCGATATAATTACCACGTACCATCTGGATGGATTAAATGGCAGTAATGCAAACATCACTGTCGAATCAAATATTAAGGCGGCAGAGAATGCAGATCCTATTGAATCGGGCGGCGCTAAAGTGACCTATGACGATTTAAAAGGGTTGAGTAAGTCAAACCTGGTAATTGATATCCGTACCGGTCTGATAGTCGAAGACAAAGCAAAAACACATATTGCCGGAAATCTGGGCATCAGTGCTCCGGGCTTCAGTATGCAAATGCCCATGGATATTAACGGGGAGTCGAAAGTTATTGCATTGCAGTGAATTGAATAATATATAAAATGAAAAAACTTATAGCCGGGTTACTGCTGATAACTTCCGTTACTGCTCAGGCTCAAAACATCAGTGGAAAAGTATGCCTTGAGAAAGATAAATCACCCGTCCAGTTTGCTTCTGTCGGGCTGGTTCAGTTGCCTGATTCAACAATGATTACAGGGGTTATAACCTTAACCGACGGGGGCTACCTGCTCGAAAAAGTAAAACCGGGTAACTATTTTATAAGGGTGAGTTTTGTTGGTTATAAAACCAACGGGAAAAAAGTTGTTGTTGAAGCGGGTAATGCTGAAATTCCTGTTGATACTATTTATTTAAGCGAAACCACAGCAAGTTTAAATGAAGTTACAGTGGTAGGTGAGCGTCTGAAGGGCAAGGAAATGGTTGACCGGACTGTTTATGCCATTCCTTCAGTTGTATCCAAATCCGTCAGCAACGGGTACGATCTTTTAAAAAGAATACCGCAGGTCAATGTCGATTTTCAGAACAATGTAACGCTTAATGGCAGCAGCAATTTCATAATCCAGGTGGATGGCAGACAGCGCGACAAAGAATTCCTGGCCCGAATTCTTCCATCTGATATCGAAACTATTGAGATTATCAGCAATCCGTCAGGCAAATACGAAGGCAATATCGATGGTGTACTAAGCATTATCCTGAAAAAAGAAGCGCGATATGGTATGAATGGTAATGTTGGTCTCGGTATTAAACCATTTAATAAGATCACCAGCCAGGCAACAGGCAGTCTCGACTATGCACTTGGTAAGATAACATTTTATGTGACTGTCTTAAATATTTCACAGAGACTTGATATAAGTAACACGAATGAAAGCCGTTTCACAATGATTGATTCAACGAGCATCCTGTCGGGGACCGGAGGCATAAAAGTGACATTGTCGACCATCAACAGCGGATTCGATTATTATATCAACGATAAAAACAACCTGAGCTTTAATGTCAGTTACAAACCGATACATCAGGATGTAGATCTGTTAAGTGAAACTATCCTGTATAAAAACAATAATCCCTTAAACACGATTTCATCGCTGACCTTTAATGGCTTAGGAAGTGATGAAACATCAGCATCCCTGTTTTTCAAAAGGACCTTTAAAAATCCGATTCAGGAATTCACGGCTGAGAACACTTATTATTATTTTAAGTCAGATGAAGAGAATGATTTTACAAATACCCGGTACCCTTATAATTCAAATTCCATACTCGATACGTATGTCCGGCTTGAGCATAATCTGAACGAACGGAATTATTATTCAGCCAAATTGAATTATGTACAGCCAATTGGGATGTCTGCGAAAATTGAAACAGGATATCAATTGTATTACCAGCAACTGAGCTACGATTTCAGAATAAACGATCAGGAGTCAGATAACCTGTTTGAATATGCCGAGTTTAGGAATTCGGTCTATGGCGGAATTACCTATAATCTGAAAAAAATCGGATTCCAGGCTATGCCTAGGGTAGAAAACAGCCATATTAGGGCTGATTCTGTTACCGAGCCGGATTATTCCTGTTTCCTGCCTTCCATCAATCTTCAGTACAAATTTTCAGCATCACATAATCTGAAATTCACATATAACCGGAGAATTAACCGTCCAGGAATTTACAGTATGAATCCTTATTACAGAATAGACCAGAATTACAATATTTCCCAGGGAAATCCAGATCTGAAGCCTGACTATCGTGACCGCCTTCAACTTACCTATACCTGGAACTTTGGCAGCAATTATTTTTCACCTTATGTTTATAAGGAATATTTTTCCAATAAGGTAGGAAATGAATATCTGGTAATTAATTCTCCGGTCGACAACACGCTGACCACATTTACAAAACCCTTTAACCTGCTTAGCGGCAATGAACTCGGGGGCGGTATTAATGCCACGTTATGGTATATAAATTTCAATGCACGGATCTATAAGGGACATTTCAACGAGTACACGGGGAAATCAGTATCCATACCTGCCAGGGATTATTTCTCCTACAGTATAACCGGCACAGCATATGGTAATCTTGACAAAAAAAAGACAATTACTGTATTTGCTTTTTTGAGTTATGAAGGAGTAAATATTAATGCACAATCCAAAACATACAGTATTCCTTTTTATGGCCCTGGTGTTCAAAAACAGATAAAGAACCACAGTATTGGTGTGGTTTGGGTATTGCCGTTATCAACGAATGTCAGATTAAGCAGGACTGAAACCGGGACACCTGCTTTTAAGTCAACGAATATTATAGGATTTGATGCTTCATATTATATCCAGTTCATGTATTCTTATAAATTCAACAAGGGGAAGAATGTTAAAAAGCTCGGCCGGAAGATCGATGTGGAGAGCGATAGCAAAAGCAATGCGATCATGAACTAATTGTTTCAATATTACGTTAACCTAATTCCTGAGGCAGCGAATTGATTCTCCGCGTTGTCTGGGACTGCTGCTCCTGCCTAAATTGCCACTAAGTGAAAGGTAGAAGTCAATGGCACTGGAAGCTTTGCCTTCTGTTGAACTCCACCATGTTCCAATACTGCCAAGGTTGAGGAACGTTCCGTTCTCAACGCGATAACCTCCCGCAAAGCCTGTAAATCCGCTTTCATTGGTTCCAGTGTTACCATCAATCCATCCGCTGGTGGTTTTCATTTTTCTCCCCGAAGCTTCCGGACCTCCCAGATAATACATCAGCTTTGTCCAGTCAGCATCACCGGGTAAAGACCAGCCAGCCGGAGCTAATCCTCTTGGGTCATTCACTACATACCAATTGTACAGTTTTCCGTATTTTGGACCGTTTGCAGGGTCGTTATTATAGTAACACCACGCAGGTTTTCCCGATTCACCGGATGTTACCCATTCTTTGTTGGTTCTTGCCTCAGGAATTGTATCGCCATTCCGGAAGGTGCTTACATTCAGGTTTGCTACTGCCCAGGTTTGTGTACCGATCCTTACAATTCCAACATCTTTGCTCTTATTAGCTGGTGCAGGTGTTGAGCTTTTTTGGACGGGTTTAGATTTCGGCTGAGCAGTTTTTGTGACAGTTTGGGTAGACTTTGGTTTTGTCTGTACAGTTTGTGTAGATTTTGGTTTTGCCTGTACAGGTTTTGTAACTGTTTGTGTGGATTTTGTTTGTGTCTGAACAGATTTGGAAGTTGTCTGGGCAAAGAGATTATCTGACATATTTCCATAAGAAAATAAAAGAACAAAAACAGCAGTTACTGTGATGATCGGGTTTGCTTTTTCCATAATTATCTTCTTAAAATTGTTGGTAAATGTGAAGAAAGTCCAACGGTTGAATTTACTGAGCATCAGATATTAAACGTGTCCGGAAAGACTTTATTATGCAAGTTTATATTGAATTTGGACTTGCATGACCAGCGGGACCTGCACGACTTATTGCGCGAACCCCGTCCCCCTTACCCCATACCCTGTGCCGCTTTTCATAAATCTTCCTACCTTTACCCATGGGACTTATCAAAGGAACAAAATTCAAAAGGATCCTTGTCAGTTATCGTCAGACCGATGGTAAAGAAATGATAGCAATAGGTACAGGCGGTAAATATTTATCAAAAAAAGATCAGATTATTATATCAAACATTGGAACAGGAACAGCGATAATTGAAGTTAATGGAAATATCATCACCCACCTAGGCGGAACAGGTGTTGGTGGCGGCACTATAACTGGTTTGGCAAAAGAATTACTAAAAACATCCGATTTCGATACTATCATGCAATATGCATCAAAAGGGAATATAAATAATGTAGACTTGAATATTGGAGATATAGCAGAAACCAATATAGGCTTTTTAAACAAAGAATTTACAGCATCAAACTTTGGCAAAATGCTTGATACAGCAACAAAAGAAGATATTGCCATTGGAATAATTAATCTGACTTACCAGGTTATCGGAATGGTTTCCGTATTTGCAGCGAAAAGTAAAAACAATGATACGGTCGTTATTACCGGTAACGGAAGCAATAATCCGATCGGTCAGAGAATCCTGAACAATATTTCCCAGACATATAAAATCGACTTTGAGTTTCCGGTAGATGCCGAATATGCCACAGCAATAGGTGCTGCATTATCAATATAGGTAAAATGACGAACTATTTCATCTCCAGGGGTAGTGGCAGAATGGAAGATGGGAAACAGATTGTGTGGCAATTCCCTGAATTTGATATGGAATTCCCTGTTCGGGTAGGTAAGACTGAAAAGGACAAATGTCTTTTTACTTGGATATGGACGGTATTGAACTCTTAGCAGAGATAACGTTAAATCCCGGGAGAAACAAACTCTACTCTCATAACAATTACTGAGAAAAGCAGGAAAAACAATGAGGCTGGGATTAAATGGCTTAAAGGTAATACAGAAGGCTGGGCAAACTTCCTTGCATGTTCGCAATGGAAACAGCACTTGATGGGATGTCCAGCTTTTATAGTTTCTAGCCTGGCTTGCCGGTATTACCGGCAGAGGAAGGAGCTCCCCATTATTAATTACTTTAAAATAGCTTGACAAATGCGACCAAAATTAGTACCTTCGTATATATTTAAAATCCTGTACGATGGAGACAATTAAGAATTTACCAGGCAGAAGATTGGATCTGAGAACCAAAAAAGCAAAAAGAACATTTCTGATTATAAATATTCTTTTATTCTTTGGTATTGTTTTGATTGTTTCTACTCTATTATATCTTTTATTTAACTTAAATCAATCAGATAGAGTGATTTACAAAAGTATTTTTATAATTATTATTGGTTTGGAATTGGTTATGTTCTATGCTATAGGATATAACGAAATTAAGAAAAAACAAAATGCTCATAATCACTACTTTTAGAAGACTAAATTATCTGACTTTCCTTTCTATTCTATTCAACTAAAAATGTAGAGATATGAAAAACAAACGGTTAATTATTTGTACTATCGGAGGAGTAATTGCAGGTTTAATCTGTTCGGCCGGTGGTCATTTGAGTGGTAGTATTTCAGAGCTTTCCTTCCTTACAATAGCACCCACATTTTTTAACAGAGTGATGCTTGGCTTTATTATTGGAATAAGCAGTTTAAAAATGAATTTCTTATTTCATGGCGCATTGATTGGTTTATTAGTCTCACTAATAACCTCAATCCCCTTTCTTGAAGATGGTGTTAATGGTTTTTTGCTCTTCACAACTGCCGGTATCATCTATGGTATATTAATAGAATTGTTTGCCACAAAAGTCTTTAAGGCTAAAGTTGTATAATTAATAGAAAATAAAAACCGCTGCCATCAGGCCTTGAAAGCAGTTTTGCTGTTTTGCTGTTCTGCTGTTCTGCAAGTCTCAATTTTCAAATAGTCCCTGCGAGGTGAATTTACCGGGAGGCTTTATGGTCTGATTATTATTTTTCCGCGAGGCTTGCCATGTTCTGCAAGTTTAAAAGCTTCGGCTGAATGGTCCAGGGTAAAGTAATTTTCAATTACCGGATATAGCTTTTTGTCAATGATTAGCCTCTCCATCTCTTCCATGTCTTCAGGCCTGGAACGCATATTTGATGAGGTAAGCTTTTTCGCGTAAACTAGCTGAACAAGAAGCGAGGAGAAGAAAAGAAACGGCTTTATCTGAGTTGTGGCATATATTCCGCCGCGTTTAAGAAACCGGCAGACATCCTCAAGATCCATCCTGCCGTATGCATCAAGAATTGCATTGAATTTCTTTTCGCTCTTTGCAAGTTCCTCTTTGCTATACCCAATAGTTTCATCTGCTCCCAGCGTTCGTGCAAGTTCGGCATTCCCCTGACTGCATGTCGCTGTAACAATGGCCCCTTTTGCTTTGGCGATCTGGATCGCAAAATGGCCGACCCCGCCTGTACCGCCGTTAATAAGCACAGCTTTCCCTTCAGTTACTCTGCATCTTCTTAACCCGTTAAGGGCCGTAAGAGCAGCAATGGGCAGTGATGCAGCCTCTTCAAATGATATCTGTTGGGGTATAGCCCTGGCGAATTTCTGGTCGACTGCCAGCAACTGTGCCAGCGCACCCGGTTTGCCCCAGATCACCGGAGTCGCACCATAAACCCTGTCGCCTGGCTTGAATTGTGTTACTCCGTTACCGGTGGACTTGACAACTCCGGCAAAATCAGAACCCAAAATGCGTGGAAACTTCGAACCGCTCATAAATTTTGCGATGCCTCGTTTCACCTTGTAATCCACAGGGTTGATCGATACTGCCTTAACTTCGACCAGCAGCTGTCCATTGCCAGCTGAGGGATCCGGGAAATCTCCGTACTGAGACACTTCCGGTCCGCCATAGGCTGTTGAATAATATGCTTTCATGATTTAATATAATTGCTATAAAATTACAACAAAAAATGGAGATTGGTTGTTACTGTTTAGCTCACGGATTTTATCAAACCGGGGCAAGGGGATTCCATCTGGCTACCCTCCTTGGAGAGGTTGTGGGTGGGTTAATTCTTGCACAGAGCACAGAGCTAAGGGCTTTTGGAGAAGTGAATTGTTAATATAATCTGAAGGATCGGAGGGAAACTAGAAATTTCAGCAGGAATTATTAAGAAAAGTGATTGACTTTGATATTATATTAGCAGAACTTTGCAAAAGAATATGACACGTTAAAATAAAATTGACTATTGGTTTCTATCGTATTAAATTAGCTTTTTAGAAACATTAAATCATTAACCAATGAAAGCAGTCAATTATCTTCTCAATGGATTTCTGTTTTTGGCTGTTGTGTCTGCCGTACCTTCTTACGGACAAATGAAACTTAAAAAGATCACAATTACAGGTTATGTGGTTGATGTAAATCATTACCCTGTCATTAATGCCATAATAGTGATCAATAATAATGAAACCGGCGTTGTTACTGACAAAAGAGGATTTTATAAAGTAAAAGTCAAACCTTATGCAACATCGATTGGTATTATTTCTTTTAAACATGGTATTCTTGAAGAAGCTATCAATGGAAGGACAAGGATAAATTTTGCTTTTCCGAATTCAATTCTGGTTCATAATATTATCCCGGACTATAAACCGGAGGAGGAAGAAATAAATGTTGGTTATGGCACCGTGAAGAGAAAGAACCTTACAACACCGGTAAGCAAAATATACGGCAGGAACATTCAATCTGCATCATTCACCTCAATTTATGATATGCTACAAGGGATGGTGCCTGGAGTTATGGTAAATAATGGAAATGTAAGAATAAGGGGTGCACCATTTAAGCCAGGCTATGAACCTTTGTATGTTGTTGATGGTACACAAGTCAGCTCGATAGCAGAAATCCCGCCTCAGATGGTGGAATCAATCGAGGTTCTTAAAGGTCCCGCCAGTGCGATTTACGGATCAAGAGGTGCAAATGGTGCAATCCTTGTTGATCTGATAGGTGCTCGTCCATACAGAGATAGTTTAACATTAACTGCTCCCGGGAAGGTACCATATGTTGAAACACGAGCCGCCACAAGTATTAAGGGGAGCACTGCTACTCTGAACGGAGTAGTAAATGCCAATGGTCTTTCGACTTCTGTTACATTTGAATATAGTCCAACCCCGGGTCATGGAACTACAACAATATCAGCTGATCAAAGTCCTGTTACAGGTAACATCTCTGGCTACGTCAGCGCTGACATTACAGGGCTTAAAGCCGGAATCACCTACTACTTCAGAGTTGTTGCAGCAAATTCCCTCGGTAAAACAACCGGCATTGATATCCCGTTTAAATACTCAGGGGAAGTCCCGTTTGCTGAAACAAATGCAGCAACAAACAGCTCACCCCGGACAGCACAATTAAATGGTATTGTGAATGCGCGCGGTTTGTCAACTGTTGTGACTTTTGAATATGGTACAACCACAAGCTATGGAACTACAATAGCAGCCGCTCAAAGTCGTGTAACCAGACTAACCTCTGCCAGGGTAAGTGCAAATGTTACGAACCTTAAAGCCGTTACAGATTACCATTACAGAATCGTTGCAACAAACGACGAAGGGACTACTAATGGCGAGGATGTGACATTTAAATCAGAATATGTAATAGGAGAGTATTTAAATGGTGGCTATATATTTTATATTGACGAAACGGGAGAACATGGCCTGGTATGTGCACCATCCGACCAAAGCCTGAATGTACTCTGGGGCAACTCTGCTCCTGCAGGAGCGACTGGCAGGGCTATCGGTACAGGTTATCAGAATACGACAGATATTGTCCTTGGTTGCCCTGAGGAAGGAATCGCAGCCAGATTATGTTATGATCTGGAAACGAATGGGTACAGTGACTGGTTTTTACCGTCAATTGACGAATTGTTTCATATGTACACTAATTTATATACAAAAGGCTTAGGCGGTTTTGAAGATTGCTTCTACTGGAGTTCTACCCAGGATAAGTACGGAGCATGGGTAGTGAGTTTTCATTATGGCAGTAAGAGTAATCAGCCCAGAGATAAAAAATCAATCAGGACTCGGGCAGTCCGGGCTTTTTAAGTGAAACCGGTTAAATTGTCAACGCTTGATGCCATCTGCAAGGCACTCCAGTGTCAGCCCGGAAATATTCTGGAATTTCGAAAAGCAATGGATAATAAAAATTGCAGCATTAATGAATTTATTTTTTTTGATTAACTTTCTTTCTCCTTTCTGTGCAGTTTATAAAATTTTTTTGCCTTTCTGATTTCTTATTTGAGGCATCAATGGAAAACCAAACCAACCTTGAGGACAAAATATTCACTTTTGTAATAACCGTAGCCAGTTTCAAAGGTCGTAATGGCATTAAATTGAAAATCATACATTTGTAAGGGAATAATATAATAAGTTTGTAAAGCATAATTGGAAATACAATGGGAAAAAATACTACTAACCGCAGGGACTTTATTACAAAAACAACACTTGCAGCAGCTGGTTTATCGCTGGGATTGAAAGCCAAATCCCTTTCTGCAGGGCCAAACGATAAAATAAGGGTCGGTTTTATTGGTGTTGGTAATCGAGGGTCACAGTTGCTCAAACTGTTTATGGCTCAGCCCGACTGTGAGGTAGCCGCTCTTTGTGACCTGTATGAACCTTATCTTTTAAGAGATTATGCAAAAGTCGATAAGCGTTATACTGAGGGTTTCCTTGGTAAAGATGGCCGCATTCCCAAAATGGGTGAGACATTTAATGGTAAGGTAAAACTCTATAATGATTACCGGAAGCTTCTTGAAGATAAAACTATCGATGCGGTTTGTATCGCTACCCCCGATCACTGGCATGCTTTGCAAACTATTGATGCAATGAAGGCAGGTAAAGATGTATATGTTGAGAAACCCCTGACCGCAACCATATATGAAGGCCGTGCCATGGTAAATATACAGATTGCCAGCGGGCGTGTTGCAGCAGTAGGATTAAACCGAAGAGGCAATTTGGTATATCAGAAATTATCAAAAATAATGCAGGCGGGCAAAATCGGTAAATTAACCATCGGCAGGGCATCTCATGTCAATAATATGTTCCCTGCCGGTATCGGGAAAATGAATCCTGACGCTCCTCCAAAAGATTTTAACTGGGATATGTGGCTGGGACCAAGAGCTTATGTTCCGTATAGATATAATATTGCACCATACACATTCCGCTGGTGGAGTGATTATTCCTCACAAATCGGGAACTGGGGCGTCCATTATATTGATGTCATACGCTGGCTGATGGGAGAAAAGGCACCCTTATCAGTTAGTGCACATGGAGGTAAATATGTCCTGGATGATGACAGTACTATTCCTGACACGTTGCAGGTGACATTCGAATTTGCCTCAGGATCAATTATTATGTTCAGTGATAATGAAGCAAATAGCGGAGCGATGTTACCTTTTGGCGAAATTGAGATCAGAGGGACAAAAGGAACGTTGCTGGCTGATGAAAACGCCTATAAAATTGTTCCTGCAACCCACGGTCAATTCCAGACCTGGAACAAACTCATTGAAGCTGAAGAGTTTGAAAATATCAACCGTACCCTCGATGATGGAAGCAGTGCGGACAGTACTTCCACAC
>Ga0315294_10009175_pt1 | contig 10862 bp, 11 predicted proteins | sample YL17G13_40_MG_FD_203626 | JGI IMG/M metagenome (GOLD analysis project Ga0315294, IMG submission 203626) | Sediment microbial communities from Yellowstone Lake, YNP, Wyoming, USA - YL17G13_40 | ecosystem: Environmental > Aquatic > Freshwater > Lake > Sediment | place: USA: Wyoming | collected... | reverse complement strand
ATTTATTGTAACTTACGATGATTTATCATTTCATTTTTTTAAAAAAAATTTTGATGATTATAAAAACAAAAGAAACATTTTCGAAAAAAATGTTATCACTATCAGCGATCGAAAATGAAGGAAAGAAAAGACTTTATAAACGATAATTCTATTGCAAACTGGCTCTCATCATTGACGCAGTGAGAGGGATGGCATACAATGTCAACGTATTGCTCTGTTTGCGGAGACGAACTCGAACCTGAGGAAGAAATGGAAGGAATTTGCGAAAGTTGTAAACTTGCAACGAGCGGGCAGATTAGCACTGACGAAGTCGAACCTTAGGTTTAATAAACGAAACCATTAATAAAAAATAGAATGAAGAACATCGTTAAAAACAATATGAAAAAGAAAGAGGAGAGAAACAGATGGCCGTAGGTTTTGTTTTAATAAATGTCGTCCCAGCTCATGAACATGATGTCTACAACAAATTATCAAAAATACCACAGATCGTTGAACTACATCCATTATTTGGAGAGTACGACCTCATTGCAAAAATAGATGCAACTGATTTCGAAGAACTTGGCACCATTATAGTAAATAAAATACGATCAATCACAGGTGTCCTTGATACAAAAACATTAACCGGTCTCACATTTTAAGAAAGAGAAAATAACGTCAATCTTCAATACAAAAAAATTTATGTGTTATAATGAATCACAGATTTCTTTTTTCAAAAAGATATAATGTAATTTTCGTATTCTGTACATAAATTGTTGAATGAAATGATGGCAGATTAGAATAAGATCAATCTAATATTGTAACAATTGCTATATAATATATAATGTAATATGTAGAAAAGAAAGATTATTGATAGAAACATTCTTAATAGACACACGATTTTTATTTTTCGGATGAAAAAACAGATTCGTATTCTTGGGATAGATGATGCTCCATTTAGCTTTGATGAAAAATATTCAACAGTTATCGGTGTGATTATGCGAGGAGGCGAATATCTTGAATGCATCTTACGAAGCCAAGTAACCATCGACGGAACAGAGGCAACGATGATCTGTAAACAGATGATTCAAAATTCAAGATATCGACAACAACTCAAAGTTATCATGTTGGACGGTGCCTGTCTCGGTGGTTTCAACGTCGTTGATATCAATGAACTTTCTGAATCAACGAATTTGCCCGTAATCACAATCACAAGAGATAAACCAGATCAGCAAAAAATAAAACACGCGTTACAAAAAAATTTCAAAGACTGGAAAGACAGATGGTTACTCTTACAAAAAGGAAAACTGCATAGGATAGCCACTCAACATAACCCTATTTATATCAAATATGCCGGGTTATTATTAGAGGAAGCAAAAGAAATAATAAATATCTCTACTATTCGTGGTGTCATACCTGAGCCAATTCGAGTTGCACATCTGATAGCTTCTGGTATCACACGAGGTGAATCGTATGGCAAAGCCTAAGGCAGTTGTGAAAAAAGAGAAATGTTTGGCATGCGGTGGCTGTATCTCTGTCTGTCCGCAAGATGCCATTCTTATAATCTCCAGTAAAGCAGTCGTGAACAAGGAACAATGTAACAGTTGCTCAATTTGTGTGAAAACATGTCCGATTGGGGCAATTGACTGGGAGGGAAAATAAGATGAAATATGATGCGATCATTGTCGGAAGCGGACCTGCTGGGAGCGTGACTGCACGGTTTGCTGCAGAAGCAGGTGCTAAGATTCTCATAATCGAGCGACGTGCTGAAGTCGGTGTCCCGGTCCTCTGCGGCGAAGGAATTAGTCAGAAGGTCGATCACTTTAAACTCCTTGAGGGAAAACGATGGATTGCGACAAAAATGGAAGGAGCGCGTGTCTTTTCTCCTAATGGAACGAAAATAACGTTGTCTGCAGAGTACGCGGGAAACGAAACAGGATATGTTGTGTATCGAGATATTTTTGATCAGGAATTAGCGAGAGGAGCAGCGCAAAAAGGTGCGGAAATCATGCTGAATACATGTGCGATTGATCTGCTGAAAAAAGATGGAAAAATAAACGGGATTATAGCACGGCATTTTGACGAAACCCTTGAAATTGAGGCGAATGTCGTTGTAGGAGCCGATGGAGTAGAGTCACGAGTTGGGAAATGGGCAGGGATTCAAACCACTCTAAAACCCTATGATTTAGAAACCTGTGTACAATACACGTTAAGTAATATTGATTGGGACAGCCCCTATTGCGATTTTTTCGTAGGAAAACACGTAGCTCCTGGCGGCTATGTCTGGGTGTTTCCGAAAGGCAAAGATGTTGCAAATGTCGGGATTGGTATCCTTGCGAGCCTAAGCGAATCAGGAAAAGCAGTTCAATTCCTTGATAAATTCATCGCTACTCGGCCTGAGTTGAAAAAAGGTGAACCACTACGTGTTATCACCGGAGCAGATCCTGTAGCTGAGCCAATCCAATCAGTCAAAGATAACCTTCTATTAGTCGGTGACGCTGCTCGTCAGGTTGATCCGATCACAGGTGGCGGCTTGATGAATGCGATCGAGGCGGGAAAATATGCTGGTGAAACCATCGCCAAAGCAGTTGAGAAACAACGTTTCGATACTCAAACGCTTTCAGATTACGAAACCCGGTGGAAGAACGCGTTCGGAAAAAAACTACATCGGAATTATGTGGCAAAAGAAATCATACTTGATATGGAAGATAAGACATTGGATATGCTAGCTGAATCCTTGAAAGATTATAAATTTGAAGAGTTTAGTACGCTAAGTATTATTAAGGCATTGGTAATGAAGCATCCATCGTTGTTGATGAAACTCACACCATTGATGAAACTTGCGAGGGCGTAAACGTGACCATGAATTGGGGTCTGGTATGTAACCCAGGGGTGAAACGAACAGTTACTTTAGCCAAGGATGTCGCTGAGTTTTTACATGACCATGGGAATGTGCTGGTTGAGGAAGCTATCGCATCTGAGATCCAACAGAAAGGATCATCATTCAAAGAAATTAACAAGAACGCAGATATCGTGGTGACCATTGGTGGTGATGGTACAATTCTCATGGCGATGAGTGAGATAGAAAAACCAGTGTTTGCGATAAACTCAGGTGGAATTGGTTTCCTTTCCGAGGTTGAGTCGAAATACGCGTTTGAGGGATTAAAGCAGATTATTGACGGAAAATATAATGTTGAAGAACGGGCGAAATTAAAAATCACCCTGGATGGGAAACGATTGCCTGATGCGACTAATGAAGTGACAATTCAAACCGCGCGGATAGCAAAAATACTCTACCTAAAAATATTTGTTGATGATGAGCTAATTGAATCGATGGGCGCAGATGGTGTCATTATCGCAACACCGACTGGCTCGACAAGTTATTCATTAAGTGTTGGTGGTCCTATCATGGATCCAACCGTGAACGCAATGATTATCGCACCGCTTGCAGCATTCAAACTATCTGCACGACCATGGATTGTTCCCCTTGATTGCAAGGTCGGAGTGTATGTACTCCCAAAAAGCAAGGAAACAAACCTAGTAATCGATGGAAGATTTCTCACACCGGTGACGCAAGAGAATAATATTATTGTCACTGGTTCAGAAAAAAAAGCACGGTTTATAAGATTTGGTGAAAGTTTTTATCAAATGGTTCGCTTAAAACTTATGAGATGATTCATGGGGCTTTTTCGAAGAAAAACAAAAGAATATACCTCTAAACAATGGAAAATAACACGTAAATGCCTTACTTTGATTTTCGAAAGTTCAAAATCAAATTATCCGCAAGAATTTGGTGCGCTTCTTCGTGTTGACCGGGTGGATAAAAACACGATTATTGAGGTAATCTTGCTTCCAGGAACTATCTCCGGTGATTCTCATGCGATTTTTCATTTGCACATGCTTCCCGTGGATTTCAGTGTCGTAGGGACTATACATTCCCATCCTTCCTCGATTGCACGACCATCTGATGCTGATTTAGATTTGTTTAGCCATTTTGGGAGAATTCATATTATCGTTGGTGTGTCACCCTTTGGTGACGTGACATGGAATGCATATGATTATATGGGTCATATGGTTTCGATGGAGATTATTTAAAAAAGATTTTTATATCCTCGGATGACTACCATTCCGGAGAGAGATGGCAACCGTTCCATTGAATATCGATAGTTTAGTTGGAGCAGCACTTGCACCTATTCTGGGTGTTGCTGCTTTTTGGTTTCTCCAGCTTATCTTCATTGAAATTCAAAAACGAATACTCTCAAAATTACGCCACCGTCACGAAGCATTTTGTCGATTCACCAATTACATTGGCATCTTGTTTCAAACGATCTGTCAGATTCTTGGTTATACGGTTACAGGAAGCGGGATCACTTCTTTCCAAGTGACAGTGAATTATGGGAAAGTCCAGCCAAAGAAAGAGAAAACAGGGATACTTGAATGGATTGCGCGTTCGTTTCTCCTATTTGGCCCCTTTTTTATTCCTGCAGGTCTTGTTTTGCTTGCCAGTTACTTTGTCATCGGTAAAGGGTTTATGTTCCCAACGTCTGTCCATTACACATTTGTAGAATCATTGACTGGTTTTTTTGCAAGCCTGTTCAAATTCACAACTGAATTTGTTAGCTTCCTAGTTAACATTGATTTGTTCAACCCGCTTCATATCGGATTCTTATTTGTGATATTGTTTTTTGGATTCGGTATACGACCGAGTTATATAAGAGAAAAACGAGAGGAGAAAATCGACATACTCCATGACCTGATACTTATTAAAGATCACCTGGTAAAAAAACCTCTCTACATTCTTGCTATTATTTGTGTTATTTACGTGTTTTATTTATTGTCGCTGTTCCTGAATCCGATAGTCTACTTTGGCTTGTTTTCTATATTTGGATGGATGTCGCTTACAGCGATTATCGCTTTACTTCTTACGTATCCTGTTTGCTTATTAATAAAAGCAACCGATGAAATCCGAACGCATTTGAAAATAGTCCCTTTCATAACCCTCATTGTCTCGTATGTAGTCGCGCGTGTGTTTTTCATCAATTACCCAATAAAGCAAGCCGAAAGTGTTTCCCTTCTACTGATGAGTATATCAACAATTGTTATAGCCATCCTGCTGATAAAATATAAGAAGACCAATAGTTTTAAGACCCCGTCAAAGATGAAGCATATGAGGGTTGCGGATGGTAAGAAAAGAACTTCTAAAAAATGAGCAGATTGAACGGGTACTCTCCCCCCATCCACTGTCTTTTATGAAATTGCAAGCACTTTGTGTTTTTGTCATAGTATGGGGACTTGTGGTCTGGTGGTTAACAACATATTCAGATTATAAAAGCATATTATCTGAATGGTACTCTCTTATTCTTTGGGGACTCGTTCTTTTGTTCATCGGCGTTGCTGCTTCGCTTGTTGCGATACGATGGACTATTTTTTTCCTATACCTTGGTGTCTTTGCTGGTGCATTAGGTTTAATTTTTTGGCAACATTGGGAGAAATCCATTGAGCTTTTAATCCCCCTATATTCGATTGCTGTCTCTATCGTTGGTTTTTTGATTGTCGAATTATATCGTCGATCACATAAATATATCATAACGGATTTCCGTATTATTTTTAAAGGCGGAATATTTACAAAACGAGAACGAACAATCCGTTATGATAAAATCGCTGATATTGATGCGAAACAAGGCATCCTTGGGCAGATTTTTGGATTCGGAACGATTATTCCAGTGAGCCAATCGGGTTTTGGGTTAGGGAGTGATAAAACCATGGCTGCAGGTGGCGTTGAAGTAGGGGTAAAGAAAGCTAGATTATTTGGATTTGCTGGCGGGGGAAAAGAAGTGCAAACGCCGATTGCACGAAGTTACTACGAATTACACGGAGTGTATCCTTATAAGGATGTAAAACTGCTTGTAGAAGATTTATTACAAACCCATGTACCAACACAATATCAAAAAGAACAAATAGAATTTGAGAAACAACAAGTCGATATTCAGACACAGATGCGGGATCTCCTGCATAAACAGATTAGTGAAAAACCAACGAAAAAGGCCGGGAAACAAATAATCGAAGGCCCTGAGAACGAGGAAAGTGAAGAGGAAAAAACTTCGATGAAAAAAACGTTCATTCCCGAAGATACATATCAACCAGAGCAGGTTGATATCCAACAACAAATGAAGGAACTTTTGAAAAAACAAAAAACCACTAGAGTAGTACAACCAGAGGAAGAAACAGAAGAGGAAATCGAAGAAGATGAAAGTAAAAATGAAAAAGAAGAGAGCATATAACTAGGGGATATCTTTATAAAATAAATTTGATTTATAGTTAACAAATGGTACCAAAAAGAGTTTTTTTTACGAAGGGAGTGGGAAGACATAAACACGAACTTCAATCATTTGAACTTGCATTGCGTGATGCCGATATCGAACAATGCAACCTTGTTTATGTTTCAAGCATCATCCCTGCACACTGTACTATTATCTCAAAAGAAAAAGCAATCAAAGAACTCGACGCAGGTGAGATTACCTATGTTGTTATGTCCCGGAATATGACCAACGAACCAAATCGACTTATCGGAGCCGCTGTAGGTATTGCAGTTCCGAAGGATCGCTCACATTATGGGTACATTTCAGAGCGTCATGCCTTTGGAACAACGGGTAAAAAGCTCGAGGATTATACGGAAGACCTTGCTGCGACCATGCTAGCAACTACGCTTGGGTTAGAATTCGATCCAGATAAAGCATGGGACAAACGGAAACAGGAATATAAGATGAGTGGGCAGATTGTTCGTACACAGAGTATTGCACAAACGGCAGAAGGAGATAAAAATGGATTATGGACCACAGTGATTGCTGCTGCTGTTTTTATGGAAGATGATGGAAAGTAATTGCCCCTAATTTTTTTTTAGGTTATAGAATTTACAAAGCAATATGAGAGATTTAATCTTACAATTGTTATCCTCAAACAATAGACCTGTAAAAAGAATTTATATGTCAGTTCATATTAACCCCTCTTCATGAAAGGAGAGCTTTCAATGATGCAGGAGTTTGTAAAGTGGTTTGAAGATCTCACCATCAGTGACGTGCCTTCAGTTGGTGGGAAAAACGCCTCACTTGGAGAAATGATTCGAAATCTAAGCCAGAAGGGAGTTCGAGTGCCCCCTGGGTTTGCGATTACTGCCTACGCATATAAATACATGATTGAAAAAGCAGGCATTGACATCGAAATAAAAAAGATACTTAAAGATCTCAACACACATGATGTGACCGATCTTGCAATACGAGGAAAAAAAATCAGGGATCTCATTAAAAACACTCCGATCCCACAAGAATTAGAAGAAGACATCAGACGACACTACCGAGAGATGGAGTTCCGTTATGGAGAAAATGTTGATGTCGCGGTACGAAGCAGTGCTACTGCAGAAGACCTCCCAGATGCAAGTTTTGCAGGACAACAAGAAACCTACCTCAACATCCGAGGTGAAAACGAACTTATAGAGAAAGTACGAGATTGTTTTGCATCATTATTCACAAATCGTGCGATCTCATATCGAGTCGACAAAGGATTTGACCATTTCTCAGTCTATCTTTCTGTTGGTGTCCAAAAAATGGTGCGCTCTGACCTCGCATGCTCTGGTGTAATGTTTTCTATTGATACGGAAAGTGGGTTTACAAATGTAGTATACGTCACTGGCGCTTATGGTCTTGGAGAGAATGTTGTACAAGGTATAGTCAATCCTGACCAATTCTATGTTTTTAAATCAACCCTTAAAAAAGGATTTAAACCAATTCTTGAGAAGAAACTTGGATCAAAAGAAAAACGCCTCATCTACGGATCAACTGGAACCAAACAAACAAAGGTGAGTGCTGAAGACAAAGCAAAATTCGTTATCAATGACGATGAGCTTTTAACACTCGCAAAATGGGCATGCATTATTGAGGAACACTATAAAAAACCCATGGATATCGAATGGGCAAAAGACGGCCAAACAAATGAGCTCTTTATCGTACAAGCACGTCCAGAGACAGTTCATTCACAAAAAGACATGGCTACCATGAAAACCTATGTGCTCGATGAAAAAGGAAAACTCTTAGCCGAAGGAGAAGCAGTCGGCAGCAAAATAGGACAAGGACAAGTAAATGTCATAGAGAATGCTAAAGATATTAATCAATTCAAAAAAGGGCAAGTCTTGGTCACTGATATGACGGATCCTGACTGGGAACCTATTATGAAAATTGCAGGAGCTATTGTAACTAACCGTGGTGGACGTACCTGTCATGCTGCAATCATCTCCAGAGAACTTGGGATCCCCTGCGTCATTGGAACAGGTAACGGTACCTCAGTCATTAAGAAAGGTTCTAACATCACGATCGACTGCTCTGAAGGAATTGGCAGAATTTACGAGGGATTACTAAAATTCCATGTGGACGAGTTAAAACTTGATGAACTTCCGATAACTAAGACACAGATTATGATGAACGTCGGTGTACCAGAACAAGCATTCCAGCAAGGACAAATTCCGAACAATGGTGTTGGTCTTGCGCGAGAAGAATTTATCATCAACTCACATATTGGTATTCATCCTCTAGCGTTACTTGAATATAAAACATTAAAAAAGAAAGCAGTAAAAGACAAAAAAATCGCAGAGGTCATTAAAAAAATCGATGAACGTAGCGTTGGCTATGACGATAAAGTAGAATTCTTTGTTGATACGTTAGCACGAGGGATCGCAAAGATAGCGGCAGCTTTCTACCCCTATGATGTAATCGTGCGGACGTCAGATTTTAAAACAAACGAATACGCAAACCTCATTGGCGGATATTTGTATGAACCTGAGGAGCACAACCCCATGATCGGGTGGCGAGGAGCCTCTCGATATTATGATGAGAAATTCGAACCAGCGTTCGGACTCGAATGTACTGCACTCAAGAAAGCACGAAACGAAATGGGGCTGACCAATATCAAACCCATGATCCCTTTCTGTCGAACACCAGAGGAAGGACGGAAGGTCATCCAAGTTATGAATAAATATGGATTAAAACAAGGGGAAAATGGACTTGAAGTTTACGTAATGTGCGAAATCCCCTCCAACGTCATAGTTGCAGATCAATTTTCAGAAATCTTCGATGGCTTTAGCATCGGATCAAACGACCTTACCCAACTCACTCTTGGTCTCGACCGAGATTCAGATCTCGTTGCACATATTTTCGACGAAAGAAACGACGCTATCAAACGCCTTATTTCTCAAGTAATCACAACCGCTCATAATCATAACCCACGAAGAAAAGTAGGGATCTGCGGACAAGCACCCTCTGATTTTCCAGAATTTGCAGAGTTCCTCGTTGAATGCGGTATTGACAGCATTTCACTGAATCCAGATACAGTTATTAAAACAAGATTAAAGATCGCTGAAACCGAACGGCGGCTCGGAAGATAAAAACATACCTTTTTCTTTTTAGTATAAAATACAACATCTGAAAAGTATTTAGTGACGTACCTGATTGCCTTGAGTATGAATATCGTTCCGCTCATCTCAATAAAAAAAGGAATACTCCTTGACGGAAAAGACGGAAATCAAATATCAATCGACAACCTGTTCAAACAAGTCGAGAAAGATACGATGCTTTATGTTCTTGATCTCAATGGGATAGAGCACAACAACCCATCTCTTGATCTGTATCAAAAACTTACAGAACATTGCACTCTCTGGATAGATGATGGCCCTCGACGCCTTGATGATATAATGGATACGATCATGGCAGGGGCAACGAACGTCACTTTACGAGAAGAACTCTGGCCAGAGATGGATCTTCCTACTGTCTTCGAACTGACGGACGATGAAGTTTATCTCTGTATCAATTCAACATATAGACAACAATCTCAGATAACCACGTTTGCCCAGCAAGACATCGGTGTTGTTGTGTTTAATCAAGAATCTTCAACGAACGATGATTTAAACTCTGTGAATTTTTTTAAGAATCTCGCAATAAAACATAAAATATATCTCTATACAGCTGAATCAGATATCAGTTCTCTTTGGGAGGAACGGGGCGTAACTGGTATCCTTGTTGATTTGAATAAAATCTAAACAAAAAAACTAAGGGATCAATATGAACTCTGAAGCAAAAATCGTTATTGCATTCCTCTTCAACCGGAGTGGAAAAACTGAGTTAAAAGCTTCAGAACTCTATTTGCCACTCTCCATGGAATTAGGCTGGTTATCGGCAAAAGAATCACAGGACTTTATCAATTATGCAATCAAACATGAACTGCTAATAAAAAAAAATGGATTGCTACAACCAAATTTCCCGCTTGAAAAAATCACAATCCCTCTGAGTTTCACCCCATCGAAAAAACTATTTAGTGAAAAAACAGATGAATTTAAAGAAGAAAACATTATCGATGAAATTGTAATTCAAATTAGCACACTAACCAATCATAGTCAAAGAGAAATACTTGACGAAATAAAACAAGAGCAAAAAGAAAAAAATCTTTTTCTTGAAGTTGCCGCGTTATATGTTGCAAGGAAATATAGTGTTGATATTTCTGATTGGTATGATTCTGTTGAAAAGATGCTTATCAAGGGAAATAGAGATTAATCGAGACAAGAAAAATGTCCATTCAGTGACTTCATTTCTTACATCCCCAAAGCGGTAAGAATCCGATATCGGGTAACGATGATCGCATGATTCATCTAAATGGAAATCATTTTCTCCTGACTTACATTATAGAAGTTATAATAAAGCGTCTCTTTATTTAATTAACTTTTTGTTATTCCTATTCAAATAATTTGTGTAGGGACAGGAGATATGTCCCTTCTATGATTTCATGACAAGGATTTCTTCTAATTTAAGGCTTTTGACAAGATGATCATACCATTCCACATCTATTTT
>Ga0315294_10009171_pt1 | contig 10865 bp, 5 predicted proteins | sample YL17G13_40_MG_FD_203626 | JGI IMG/M metagenome (GOLD analysis project Ga0315294, IMG submission 203626) | Sediment microbial communities from Yellowstone Lake, YNP, Wyoming, USA - YL17G13_40 | ecosystem: Environmental > Aquatic > Freshwater > Lake > Sediment | place: USA: Wyoming | collected... | reverse complement strand
AAGGTCGAGGGGCGGCTCAGGGGCCTGGGCTCGTCGTACCTCAGGATAGGCCCTGCTGACACCGCAGCTTACATAATCAGGAGCGTCAGGAGGGGGCTGGCTTGACCCCTAGGACGAGATTAGCCGTGAGCTGCGCGCTCGCAATCCTGTCCGCCGCGACCATGCTCGCGTTCTCGAAGGCGAACTTCGGAACGTTGATCGGCGTTCTCGCTGGGGACATACTGGTCATAGCTGGGCTCCTGAACAAGTACATGCCAGCAGCCGTCTCTGGAATGCTCGTCGCGACGGCCTCGACGGGGGCTTCAACTGACATATATACGCTAACAGAGACGAGCACACTGATGACAGCCATCCTTGGCCTATTCCTGCCAGTGATTGTGCTAGCCTGGCTCGCATTGTCGGCGGAGGATGAGGAAATCAGTGTGGGAAGAAGACCTTCCCTTGTGACCTCTGCATATGCCGTCATCTCGCTGCTCTCCGTCCCGATAGCGATGGCCGTCGGGGGCGTGTTCGCCCCCGCAATCAGTGCGCGCATATCAACAATGACTGAGATTGCCATCGTGCTGTTCGTTGCGACCATCGGAGCGGTCATTCTAACGTCTGGCACCCCGCCCGTACCGAAGATGGAAGGCGAAGAAGAGGCTGCTGCGGATATCGAGGAAGGAGGGAGTCCTTCCGAAGAGTGATCACAATGCGGCCAGTGGGGCACCTGCACGAGCGACCAAGAACGCATACTGGCGCTTGAAAACGACTATCGTTAAATAGGTGCTAGCGTCTGGGAGGCGGCGTGAGGCTCCGTAGGGAATGGCTCCTGCTGTTGGGCTCACTTCTGGTCGCCGCCGCGCTCTACAGTCACTACATTGGCGGCCACTCAGCACTGCTGATAGAGCTGATCTTTGTGGCGCTGGGGATACTCCTCGCGTTCTTCTCGTTGAAGGCTTTCGAGACTAGAGAAGGGCCCCCAAGAGACGGGCTCCTGACCGTGATCATGTCCAGATTCGTTCCCAGGGACAAGGTCGCCATCATTATCCCGTTCCTGGGATTCCTTATACTGCTCTCATGGTCTGCGTGGAAGATCGGAGTCGCAGGCTCGACCGACTTGCAGATGCAGGACTTCATCGTCACACTCTTCTCGCTCTCGCTAGTGCTCTACTTCTCAGGCCCTTCGAAACTACAGCCGGTGAAGGATTTCGTGGTTCTCTATTTGATGTTTCTGACGATAGTGTTCGTGATCATCTGGAGAGCCTACGAGATACTGTCTGGCGAGTCATCCGGCGAAATCACAGGCTACGCCGAGTACTCCATCGTCACAAAACCCGTGGTCGGCATCCTCCAGACACTGGGATTCCGCGCACATTCAATCCTCGACCTCAACGGGCCTGGCCTCTCGAACATCATAGAATACGAGCATAACGGCGTGATGCTGAGGGTAGGCATCGGAACTGGCTGCAGCGGCCTCTACTCCGCAGGGCTATTCTTCTCGGCGTTCCTCGCGTTCGTGTTGGCCAGGTACAGGAAGGTCGACAGGTACATAGGAACCGCGCTGGGCATAGGGTTCTTGCTCACTTGGGCGGCGAACATCATCAGGATGGTCATCACCGTCATGACTGGGATAGCATGGGGCCACCCTGCGCTCGCGACTGTGCACTCCTACTTGGGCGTGCTGATATTCGTAGCCTCCATAACAGTCTTCTGGACGCTCATCGTCAGATGGCTCGACAAGAAGGAGCCCGAGACAAACGTGCCACCACCGACGCAGCCTCAACCCTCTCCGGCCAAGTGATAGGATGCTCTGGGCCGGATGGGTGCCTACTTCTCCTCCTCTGAGTCCATGAGCTTCTTCAGGTTCAGCCCGGAAAGCCGCCTCGGGTCCTGCTGGCCCTTGGTCCCCGCCTTCATCATCGCCTTGACGACATCCTGCCGGAGCAACGAAACCTGCTGCTGGAGCTCAGTGAGCTCCTTCGCTATGAAATCCTCCTCCTCGGTGGGAGGAGATTCCTGAGCAGCCCTGGGCGCAGGCGTGCCACTTGTCACCACAGGCCGAGCAAGCTCGAATCTGAGTGAGACAGGTTTCACAGCAGGGGCGGTCGGGGGAGCCCTGGCTGCCGGATGAATAGCCGACTTGACCGGCGAATAGGCCTGGGCGAGCGTGGACAGCGTATGGAGCTGGGGCCCTGGAGTGACTTCAGCCAGCCTCTCATGCTCGGACTCCTCATCCTGCTCTGAGCGCCTTGAATAGAATAGTATGATCAGAATTGCGATGGCGGCGACAGCTGCGGCTATCGATATAAGCCCTATCCAACTCGTGACGAATGAGACAGCTCCGCCATTGTGATCGTTCCCTTCATCGGGCGGTCCCGGAGCGACGCTTATGGCAAGGGTTGGAGAGTCCGCATCGTTGCCAACGGTGTCGCGGGCATAGATGTGCACAACCATCCCATCCCAAAGTTGGGCGTACGGTATCGTCGCCTGGTAGAACGATCCAGTCCAGTTCATGGGCATGGACGAAGTTCCTCCGCCCTGGAGCTCGTAGACGACCGACGCGTTTGAGACGGCGTAGTCATCAGTAATGCGTGCAACGACCACCAGCGTGGAGTTCTCGTGGAAGTGGTCGGGGTAATCGGTCACGATTGCAGGAGGTGAGGTATCTACATAGAAAGATAGGTTCGTGGAGCTGCTCTTGCCCGAATAGTCGTTTGCCGCCGCGTTGAGAATGTGCCAGCCAGAGGAGAAGCCTGAGGTGTCTATCTGATACGGATCGGTGATGGCATTCGTGGCGGAGCTGTCGAGGCCCCACGCTACTGTCGAGAGGAATTCATCGAACGCGGATATGCTTAGAATGGTTCCAGGGGCAATCGCCCCTCCAGATGGAACTCCGACAATGGACACTCGCGGTGGCGATATGTCCATCGCAAAGGAGAACAGCTCGTTCTTGCTGTTGCCCGCCATATCAACAGCCGTGACATCGAGTGTGAAGTACCCCTCATCCGTGAACCCTGACAGAGAGACGATATTGCCCCTCGATGTGCTCTGTTGGAAGATACCCCAGATGGTCCAGTTCACAGACTCGAAGTGCAAATCATCGACGGTGAAAGTGATATCATCATTCTGTGTAACGAAAGACCCATAATCGGGAGAGACGAGGCTCACAACAGGTGGGGTGTCGTCTATGACCATCGTCACGGGGAGCTCGAAGGATCCGCCGAGATTGTCGAATGCATTTACGAGGATGTTATGGGTGCCCTCCAACCATCCAGTCGTGGAAATCTCATACGGCGGGGACACAGTTCTTGACACGCCCTGCTCGGACCACTCACAGGATAGGCTGCCAGCACCGGAAACCGATAACACTATCGCCACGCCTGAATGAATCACTGAGCCATTGGCCGGGCTCAGAAGGGACACGACGACCGTGCTGTCCACTATCTCGAATGTCGTCGTGGCGTTGGTCTGATGGCCCACGGCATCAGTGGCAGTGGCGCTCACAGTATGCGTCCCCAAGGGCCATGAGGACATGTCAACCTGATACGGAGGCGCGATGACATGGTTCGGGCCGCCGTCAAGGGAGTACACGACCTGGGATAGGTGCGCGTCAGATGCGCTGATCACGAGCGTTGACCCGATGGGCACCTGTGAGCCATCGGTCGGGCTGAGAATCGCGAGCTGGGGAGCGACAGCATCAACCGTGAATGTGAAAGAGGCTGTAGTCGTGAGGTCATCGTCGTCCGTCGCCGATACCCGAAGTGTATGGCCCCCATCCGTCCATGAAGCCGTGGTGATGTCCCACGGCGATCCGAAGGGATTGGAAGCGCCGCCGTCAACAGAGTACTCAGCTGAGAAAGTGCCATCGTCCGTTATCGAGAGATCGAGAGTCCGGCCAGGGGCGACCAGGGAGTTGTTTGCCGGCGAGACGAGGGATATCACCGGGGCAACATCCAAAGAGGGGATCGAATAGAGTGAGAAAGTGACCGTCACGGGCTCGTAGATGCCCAGGTCAATCGTTGCAGTGACACTGACCGTCTGGTCAGGCCCTGTGAACAACAGCGTTGGATTGACGTACCAGTCGAACGAGATGATGCCATCGTGCGAGTGCGATCCTGAGAGCATGTGCTCATCCAGGAGCATTGCCACCTTCTTTCCGTTGGCCATCAGCTCTATCGGGACACCGCCGAGGGCGTTCAACGGCTGCCCCGAAGAATCCGTGAGGTAGCCCGACATGCCGATCAGCAACCCTCTGTCTTTGTACTCGAGAATATCCGTTGAGGGGTCGAGGTCGAACCTGATTGGAACCTGCTTCAGAGATGCATCGTGGATGGTGGTTTGGATGAAATTGCCAGTGCTATCTGTGACCCTCACAAAGAGGTCGATCGCATCATCACCCACGCCGGTCTGGATTGCGGATGTGAAGTTCCCTGGAGAGACCGTCACGAGAGTCAGCGGTATCCAGGAGGTATCCCCTGCCTTCCTCCAGCTTATCTCTGCCGTGAATGTCGAGTCGGAATCGTACGCCGTAAGATGCACGGGGATCTGTTGTCCGGGCACAAACCTCTGGGACATATCGAACCCGAGTATCCGAGGCGAATCGCGGTCGTTCGCTGGGACGGAGAACCCGAGCTCGGTGAGCACCTCTTTCGAGACCTGGCTCGATAGGGGCGTATCTATTGAGACAGTGTAATCTCCAGGACCAGATAGGTCGATGATGCGCACCGCATCCGGCCTGGCTACGAAATCCGAAAGAAGCGTTATGCCGGCCATCAGGCCGTCTTTATAGAGGTACATGGTAGGAGTTGACATCATGCCGATCTTCGCGCCGGACTGATCGCGAAGCAGCGGCTGGAAGAGCACCATCGAATCGTTCGTGTTCTCGGTCCTCAAGGCCGAGAAGAACGGGCCGACGCCAACGCGGCTGTTCACCGTAGTCGCAGGCAGGGGTGACAAGAAGTTGCGGTTCGGGAGGTATATCTCAGATACCGTGGCCGCTCGGACAAGATAGTCATAGTTAGACGCGTACATCTCCGTCTCTGCGAACCCATTCAGCACATCGCCGGGGTAGTAGATGTCCGTGAAGACTCCCTTGACAAAGATCGTCCTGGTCATTCCCGAATAGAACGGGTTGAGGGAGGTATCGGTGTCTCTGCGAACCCAGAAGATAGCATCGCCTCCGGAAGACCTGTGGTTGCCCCAGTTGCACCACGGATCGGTCAGAGTCCCTGGAATGTCGAACTTGGTGACGTACTTCCTAGACGAGCTCTCCTCCCAGGACAGAACAGAGGGAGTTGAGGTTGCCACGCCATTGTACTCCCACGAGAGAAGGTACTCGAGGTCAGCACTCGCCTCCATCATGAATCTCGTGGACGTCCCGCTAGTATACTCGTACCAGTGCTGCCAGTTGAGTTCCATGAAGGACCACATGGCTGGCGAGTAGGAGAGGCCTGCAATGGATATGCCAACAGTTTCGAGCGTATCGCTCACATAGATGCTGAGCGATTTCGGGAGCGTGAATATCTCGGACCCCGTGACCGAGTAGTCGGTGGAGGTCACGTCGAAGGACACGTTCCTCGCGCCAACATGCCTGACGTAGGTCCTGTAGTCCTTGATGTAAATCGGCTCTCCGCCGCTGGTCGTGAGGTTCAGCTCCATCTTATGCGCGTCGGCCATGTGAATGTAGATGTCGGAAGTGCTGAACTTGCCGATCGTGAACTTGTCGGACAGGATGTAAGGGTCGGAATAACTGTAAATCAAATGGTGTCCAAGTGCATGGACGGAGTATGTCCCCGACGGGAGCATGAATGTAGCCGGAGGCGATGGCAGACTATCTCCCCTGATCCCAAATGCCACATTCGCATCTGGGATATCGTACACCCAGACGCCGCCGTAGGGGTCAAAAACTTCGGCGCCCGAGACATCGAGAACATGGACGGTGACCTGGCTCAGGATCATGAATCCAAAGGGAACTCGTAGGGACCTCGAGCTGCTTGTGAGCTGCATCCAGCCATCGTAGTAGCCTTCGGGCAGGGCATCGGAACTGGCATCCATGCTGACGGTCGCGGAGTCTTGGCCACCAGATCCGAGCGTTATCGAGGAAGGAGAGACGGAGGACACATTGGTCCACTGGGCAGCGGGCCTCCGCCCATCCGCGGTTAGGCCGAATCGGTCATAGGATGAAGTTGAGAGAGTGGTTCCAGAGCCTAAGTTCGTAATCGTCAACGATTTCGAGCCCGCGTCACCCATCCCGTAGGCCAGAAGGGATATCGAGGAAAACAAATCTGCGTCAGCTGACGAAGGCACCCAGATCTCTCCGGAGCCCGCAGACCAGAGCGATTCGTCAATCTGATTCGCGTATGTCACAAGTGCTGACTTGACCTGGGCGGGCGTCCATGACGGATGCATCTGAATCAGAAGAGCGGCAGAACCGCTCACATGCGGCGTCGCCATGGAAGTGCCGCTCATCGCCATGTATCCTGTCGGCGATGTGTGGCTAGCGCCGGAAGTCGGGACTGTGGAGTAAATTGCCACCCCGGGTGCGGACACCTCGGGCTTCATCACCATATCTTCCGTTGGACCCTGGGAGCTGAAGCCCGCGAGATTCCCGGAAGCATCCACTGCTCCGACTGTAATCGCATAGGATGACAAACCAGGAGACGCTACGGTCCTCATCGCCGGTCCTTCATTGCCAGCGGCGACCACGACAACGACTCCTGCGGCTACGGCCTTCTGAACAGCCATGCACGCAGGGTCATCTGAGCTCCCCTGTCCGCCGAGGCTCATGCTAATGACATCGACATGATCTGCGGTCGACCCATCCCCATTGGGATCGAGCGCGGCGTCAATGGCTGATACGATCCCGCTCATGCTGCCACTGCCGTCCGCGCCAAGGATCTTGTAGGCGTAGAGCGTGGCATTGGGGGCGACGCCCTTGATCACGCCGTTGGCTGCGATTGTGCCCGCGACATGCGTGCCATGGCCGTTGTCGTCCATCGGATCCGCATCGCCGTTATAGAAATCGTATCCCCCGACAACCTTGAATCCGGGTCCGAAGCCGCCGCCCAGATCGGGGTGCATGTAGTCAATCCCGGTATCGATAACAGCCACTGAAACACCGTATCCAGTGACCGAATGACCGCCCGTGTCGACACGAGACCAGACCTGATCTGCACCGATCTGTTGGATGTTGTCGAGCACCGTCACATTCACGGGCAGGTCTGGATAAGCCTGTATGGAAGGATCTGAAGCGAGGAGTTCCTGGAAGAGATCGAACTTGATCTTTGCGGAGAACCCGTGGATGGTGGAGGAGAACCGCTCGTGAATCGCGAACAAAGATGAAGTGCCAGTAGCGCTCTCGATGTCGCTTGACATGCCATAGCCGAGACTGGATTCGGCGCGCGAAACCTTCGTCTGGAATGCGCTGACAGAGTCAGTCCAGACTATCACATGCACGAAGCCCGAATCGTCCTGCAATGCCCGCCAGTCCCAGTGATGGGACGACCAGTCAGGGGCCTGCAGATTGAGTTGCTCCAAGTCAGGAATCGTCTGTGAGCCCTCCGTCCGAGTGAGCTCATTGACCGACGTTCCAGTGGCTAGAGGGATACTAAAAGAAGAAAGCAGGAGCGCTAGGACGAACATCAACGAGAAGGCCTTGGAGGGCCGGAAGAAGACCGACGCTCTTGATTCGGGGGTGGGGGCGTCTCGGCACGCCATCTGCAGCTGGAGATTTCTGTACAGCAGTCACCATCTCCGCTTTTCAATTCGGCTGGGACCATATATCAAGGCTATTGTACTGTTATCATTGACTGTAATGGGTCATGGGATAGATACATGGCGAGCTTACCAAGGGGCTGACGGGTGCAGTGCAGGATGCTGGAAATCCAACATGCCGAAGAGCCTAGCGTCTTCGCACACAAACGACCGCCACTGCGGCCACGCCGCCCAAGATGCCAGCAGTCGCGAGCAGCCCAACAGTATTCCCGAACTCAGGAATCTCGAACAGATATGTGACATTGAGATATATTATGTTCCTATCGACTGCGGGTCTGAAATTGCCATCCTGACCCGACGGGCAAGTAGCTATGATTGTGAAGTTGCCGTCTGGCCCTGTATCCCATTTGCCATCTAGGAAGTCCACTGCGTAGTAACCTGTGGCATCCGTGGTGTCCGTCTTCGTGTCGAGCACTGTTGTACCATTCAGGCTCTGGACGGTCACAAAGGCGCCACTGACTGGTCTATGTGCGGAATCCCAAATGTATCCCCTGATCTGTGTCGGATGAGTTGCTGGGGCCGCGCTGGCTCCTGGGACGACGACCATCGAGGCCACCAGAAGGGCGATTGCGCAGAGCGACATAGCTGCTATTGTGGACTTCAAACCTGAGCGTGAGCGACTGGGGGGAATCGACATCACATCACCTAGAGTGCATCACTTTGGCTAGGTAGACTATGGAACTACAGATATTTCAAACCAATGCGCCAAGTATCGAGAATACGAGTTTTGTGAAAGAGGTTTCGCCGATAAGGCAATTCCTCAGTTCTGCGTCTTCACTCACGCTTCCTGAAGAGAACTGTGATTGCCAAGATACTCAGAGCAAGAGCCACGACTATCGCGCCGAGCATTGTCCCGAACTCGGGTATCTCGAACTTGAAAGTCACATCGACGGTCTGGTAGGGCTCGCTATCACAGTCGGTGCTGTTTGTCTCAGTCTGTGAGTTGAAGGTCGCTGAAACCTCTATCGTCCAACCGACCTCTGCGTTTCCGAAGGTCGTGGTGTACCGTCCGAGGGCGTCGGTGGTTGTCGACTGAGAGTCTTTCTCAGTCAGACCATCGAACAACTTCACAGTGACGAGCGCCCCCTGAACTCGAGTCCCAGCTTGATCCCGCACGATCCCGACCACGCCTTTGGGAAATCCCTGAGCTGCGGCATGCTCTGGAACCAGCGCAATAGCAGTCAGAATGAAAGCCATGGATGCGACTATCGATATGCATCTCTTGACCCTGATATCGGAAGCGAAAGAGTCCACTGGAACCTACCTCTCCTTTGTGGTCGGGCACTATGTCGGCCAAGTAGTTTAAAGGTTTTGCATGGCGGCAAGAAAAACGCCGCCTAGATCGAAGATGTTTCGCCTACGCTAGCGGAACTGTGGCCGCCCCGTTGGCCCAGATGAAGTATCCCCGGCCCTCAGAGACCAGGAAGTCCTCCTCCGGGAGGCTCCAGCCCTTGATGAACGAGTGGTACTGGCCTGACGAATCGAGGCTGACTATCATCAGGGCGCCGGGCCCAGAGACCTTGGACAGCAGCGCGCTCGCCGTTGTCGGGACCAGAGAGTTCCAGCCGATCAGGTTCCAGCCCTTGGCCAGGCTAGCGCTGCTCGTGCCCGTGAACTCGCCCTCGAGGTGGAAAGAGGCCTGTCCCTTGGCGTATATGAACACGCCCTCGCCCATGAGGATCGTAAAGTCCTCTGTGAGCGGGTCGCTCCATCCCGGTATCCATGATACATATTGCCCTGTCGCCTTGTCCAGCTTCGAGATCATCACGCAGCCTGAGCCGATCGCGGTCGCCAGCTTGTTCGCCGTCAACCCGTCCTTCACCATCATCGGGGTCGACCAGAGGTTCCAGCCCTTGTTGAGGGCGAACGGAACCTGTGGGTCCTTGTTCGGCAGTAGGTTGGCGAAGAAGATCGGTATCTCCACTGGGCCTTGCGGGAACGGATAGACCATCACAAGGTTGGCTATTGGCCTTGTGGCCGCATAGCCCTTCAGGAGGGTCTCGTTGACCCAGTACATGCCCGGCAAAACATTGTCGAACGAGTAGTTCCCAATGTCCGTCTTGTTCGGGCCATCCGCGGTCAGAGTCCAGCGGTTCACCCGATCGCCCAGGTCTGTGTAGCCCTGGAGGGTTATGTTCCAGTATGGTATGCCGACCTCGTCCGGGTCCTTGATGCCATTGGGCCAGTACGGATAGCTCTTGCTGTATGTGTCGAGGAACTTGTAGCCAAGGATCTTGGCGTACTGGACGTTGCCGATATCCACCCTGACATAGAAGTAGGACATCCCACCGCTTACGTCAACGGGCTGCGGCCCGGTCGTGGACACCCAGCTGGCGTCCGGCATGACCTCGTCGATGACATACTCACCGGGCTGAACGTTGTCGAACCGGTACTTTCCTAGAGCACCAGTGGTCGTCCAACGATCTACAACCTGGCCGTGATCATCCGTGCCCTTCAAGGTGACATTCCAGCCTGGCAGTCCGGGCTCATCACCAGTGTCGTTGTATCCGTCCATGTCCTTGTCATAGAACTTGTAGCCCTCGATGACACCGTAGAGGACATTGCCGAAGTCGAGCCCACTTAGCGAGTCGCCGCTCTCAACCGTGAAAGTGTGCTGAGTCACGGTTGTCGGAATCCATCCTGGCAGCGGCGCTAGCTCGAGCCTCTCGGAAACGATATATGTTCCTGGGGGCAAGCCAAGCGCGGACCACTCGCCCAAGCTATTGGTCTGCTTCGATACATTCACCCAGTCGGGGTGAGCGGTCGTGCGGTTGATCCATATGATCCAGTTAGCAAGCCCGCCCTCGGTATCGTTCTTGAGCCCGTCCACGTTCCAGTCCCAGAACTTCATGCCATCAATGGCTATCGAACGGTAGTTCCCGAACCGGAACTCGCCGAACAGGTCTCCTGACTGCACGTCGAGGAGATCGTAGTAGCCATCCTCCGGCTCGTACTGGGTCCAGCCAGCAACGCTCTTCTCCACGAGCCTGTAGTCGCCACCTGTGTTAATGATGAACTCGCCCGTGCCATCCTCGAGGGTCACGTTCTCGTCCACTTTGACCCAATCAGTTCCGTTCCACTTCTGGAGGTAAATCGTCCAGTTCTTGAGC
>Ga0315294_10009169_pt1 | contig 10868 bp, 10 predicted proteins | sample YL17G13_40_MG_FD_203626 | JGI IMG/M metagenome (GOLD analysis project Ga0315294, IMG submission 203626) | Sediment microbial communities from Yellowstone Lake, YNP, Wyoming, USA - YL17G13_40 | ecosystem: Environmental > Aquatic > Freshwater > Lake > Sediment | place: USA: Wyoming | collected... | reverse complement strand
CTCTCTCCACCAGGCCTTCGAAAGAATAATATCGAAGGGACGGCGGTAACGGCGCTTGACAACATGATTCAGATGGGGAGATGGCAATGAGGATTATCGTGTTTGTCAGCGTGCCTACAGCAGCGAGTTCCTTGCATCGCTGCTATCGACATCTCTGCTAGAGGCGGCTTCCAGTCCTTCTTGGGGCAACCCCCAAGTGGTCGAAACTAGTGAGTGGGGATGGTCCTACAATCCGCAGGTGGCAATGGACGCTTCGGGAAATGCTTTTGTCGTCTGGGAACAATGGGACGGTTCTCACCTCAATATCTACTCGAAGCGATACATCGTCGGAGATGGTTGGGGGGAAACTGAGTTGGCCGAGACCGACGACTCGGGAAATGCTGTTGAGCCCAGGTTGGCCGTCGACTCTTCAGGGAATTCTGTTGCTGTATGGATGGTGCAAGATCCAGACAGCAATTACAGGGAGGACGCGTGGGCCAATAGGTACGTCGTTGGAACGGGCTGGGGAACAGCCCAGCCGATTGAAACCGATGTCTCTGGAGATGCAAAAGGTCCAGAGGTCGCTGTGGATAGCTCAGGGAACGCAATCGCTGTCTGGTACCAGGAAAACGGCTCCCTCCACAACATCATGTCGAATAGATATGTTGCCGGAGCTGGATGGGGAACCGTTGAATGGATCGAGTTCGGCAATGTAGACTGTCACGATCCCGAGATTGCCATCGACAGCACTGGGAATGCACTTGTCGTGTGGAATCAGGGGGACAGTCATTACATCAACATCTCATCAAGCAGATATGTCGCCGGGACAGGTTGGGGGGCAGCTCAGCTGATAGAGGATGATCACGACACTTCTGCTAATCCCCAAGTGGCTGTCGACGGTTCCGGCAATGCGATCGCGGTGTGGGTCGGAGCTTCTAGCGACATCAAGTCGAACAGGTATGATCAAGGAGTAGGCTGGGGGACGGACCAACCAATCGATGACGAGAATGAAGGTTGGAGTCGGAACTTCCCACAAGTGGCAATCGACGGCCTTGGTAACGCCCTCGCCGTATGGGAACGGGAAGAAAGCGCTCACGTCAACATCTGGTCAAACCGATATGTAGTCGGAACTGGCTGGGAAACCGCCCAGCTGATTGGAGCTAACAATTCGGCAAATGCTAGCTACCCGCAGATTAGCGCCGATGGCCTTGGGAATGCAATCGCCGTCTGGAGCCAGCCCGACGGAATCAATGGAAGCATTTGGGCCAACCGGTACGCTGTTGGATCGGGGTGGGGAATCGCCCAGCCAATCTCGGCTGACGTGTCAGGATACGCTGCCCGTCCTCAAGTTGCAGTAGACATCTCTGGAAATGCAATGGCCGTATGGTTTGGCGGTTCCAATGAAACTCACGATAGCATTCTGTCGAACCGATATGCCTCTCCTGAGGAGCCCTCTGAATTCCCATTGCTTGCCGTAGGAGTTGCCATTGTTGCAGCTGTCGCTATTGTCCTCGTTGTTGTGTACATATACATGAGAAGGAGACTACCTCCCGAAGGGCAGCAGCAAGCGTAGTCAAAGATCGGTTGCCGTTTCCTCTGTCCCCGACTCGGAAAAGCTCATATTGTAGAGACGCTTCTCGAGTAGTGGGGGGAACCGGATGAGGTGGCTGTCGTCTTTCGTCCTGCTCTGTCTTGTGGGCTCAGCTTTCGGATGCTTTGATGTCGAGAACAACTCGGACTTCGAACAGGAGCAGAGATTCGATGTCAATGACGGTGAGGACGCACAAGGCGCCAGTACGCTCTCTTCAGCGAGTCTCGCGCCAGGAATAAATGTATGGACTGGTCTCACCTTTTCATCGGACTCTCCATCAGACCGATCAGCACATGCCATGGTCTATGATTCCTGGTCTGATAAGATGATTCTCTTCGGAGGGGATGACAATCTACCGGGGTACTCAGATGAGACCTGGATGTACAGCTACAGCGACAATCTGTGGGTAAGACTGAGTCCGAGCAGCACGCCCTCTGGTCGTCAACTACACTCCATGGCCTACGACTCCGAATCCGATCGCGTGATTCTCTTCGGCGGCGCCACCGTCCCGAACACGTGGACTGTTAGTGACGAGACCTGGGCATATGATGCCAAGAACAACCTTTGGACAAACATGACGACGGGCTTGAAACCATCTGCAAGATGCATGCACTCCATGGCCTACGACTCGCAATCAGACCGCGTGATTCTCTTCGGTGGTTATGGTATGGGTAGTAACGCCGAAACCTGGGCATATGATTTCAACAGCAACACCTGGACCGACATGAATCCATCTCCACATCCTTCCGCCCGCAACTCTCAGGGAACGGCGTATGATTCGGCGTCGGACCGTGTAATTCTTTTCGGCGGATCAACTTCGGGAGGGGTTCCAAGCGATGAGACCTGGGCATATGACTTCAACAGCAACTCTTGGACGATTATGAATCCCAGCGCCAAGCCCTCCGCAAGGGAGAGGCATGCGATGGCGTACGACTCTCAATCCGATCGGGTGGTCCTCTTTGGGGGGTGGCAAGGGACGACAAACGACGAGACTTGGGGGTACGATTTCAACAGCGACACTTGGACTAGCATGGATCCGAACACCAAACCCACTGCAAGGTACAGCACCGCAATGGTCTACGACTCGAAATCCGATCGTGTGATCATCTTCGGAGGTCTTGCCGTCGTCGACTTGGGACAGACTATGGCGTACACCATCGACGGCAACGTTTGGACCGTCATGCAACCTAGCATTAGACCTGCCGCACGACAATCTCATGCGATGACATATGATTCCCAGTCCGACCGAGTCGTCCTCTTTGGTGGATTACTGGACTCATCAGTCTACTCCTCAGAGACATGGTCGTATGACGTTAACGGCAATCTGTGGGCCAACATGAATCCGATTTCGAGACCTTCTGTGAGATCTTATCATGCGATGGCTTACGATTCTCAATCCGACCGCGTCATTCTCTTCGGAGGCGATGACATGCTTCTGAAAGACGAGACCTGGGCGTATGATTTCAACAGCAACACCTGGACCAACATGAATCCGATTTCCAAGCCTTCCGCTCGAAATCGCCTTGCGATGGCCTATGATTCTCAATCCGACCGCGTGATCCTCTTCGGAGGTTACATTGGAGGAGATGCCAGCGACGAGACCTGGGCTTACGATTTCAACAGCAACACCTGGACCAACATGAATCCGATTTCGAAGCCTTCCTCTAAAGAGAACCTTGCGATGGCTTACGATTCTCAATCCGACCGCGTCATTCTCTTCGGAGGCAATATCGGGGATACCGGGTTCCTTAGTGACGAGACTTGGGCGTACGATTTCAACAGCAACACCTGGACCAACATGAATCCCATTTCGAAGCCTTCCGCTCGATCAGGGCATGCGATGGCCTACGATCCTAGATCCGACCGAATAATCCTCTTCGGCGGCTATGACACGGGCTACGACGACGAAACCTGGACCTACGATTTCAACAGCAACAATTGGGCCAACCTGAATCTCGCAAACAAGCCCTCAGCCCGTGCCGGTCACACGATGGCGTTTGACTCCCAATCTAGCTGCATGGTCCTCTTTGGCGGCTGGGATGGAGCAGTTGATGGCGAGACTTGGCTCTACAAGTCCGCCACAAGACCCTCCGTTCCTATCGGACTTCAGGCCTCTCCGCTCCCCGGCAAGGTTGTCCTCCAATGGCAACCTCCGTCTGATGACGGAGGCTCAGCCGTATATGGGTACATCATCTACCGGGGTACTTCGTCAGGTAGTCTGTCGTTCCTGACTTCGGTCGGCGATGTGCTCACACACACCGACACCGGTCTAATCAACGGAATGGTGTACTACTACGCAGTGACCGCGGTCAACTCCGTTAACGAGAGCGCGCGCTCGAACGAGGTCTCCGCAAAGCCGACCGCAGTGGTAACCCAGCCGTTGACTGCGCAAATCAACTCGAACAGGACATCGGGACCCTCGCCTCTTGGGGTGTCGTTTGTCTGCAACGTCACCGGTGGTGTTGCGCCTTACACATACCATTGGGATTTCGACGATAATGGCACTAGCACCCTTCAGAATCCGACGCACGTGTTTGAGTCAGCAGGCGACTACACAGTCACGATGAATGTCACCGACTCCGCGGGCAACCACACAGAGCAAAGTATCGAGATCACGGTCAGCGAAGACGGCGGCAGCACCCCAGAAAGAACATCTTGGCTTCCTATTGCCCTCGCAGGGATTGTCGCGGCAGTTGCTGCGGGAGTCATCCTGATGATGCTAGTGCGCCGGAAAGGCAGACCGGCTCCTCCGACGCCGGCCGCGGAATCACAGGCAAAGAACGACGAACCTCCTAGAGCGGCGTTCTGCACGGACTGCGGCAGTAGCGTTCCTCCAGGAATCGGCTTCTGCACCAACTGCGGCAAGAAGCTCTAGTGCACGTGATCTGAGGATCGGCCAGTTTACAGTGGTCATCCCTGTCATACTGCGAGGGCCGGGATCATCAATCCAAGCGCATTGCCCAGACGGGATCTCCAATCTACAGTGAGCTAGTCCACTCTTCATCGGTTGCGCCTCAGAACATAAAGTGGTCCTACAACCACCTCTGTGACCAGCACGGCCACTATCGAAACCGCGAGCCAAGATAGTGTCGAAGGTGCTATTATCTAGATTGACATTGAATTCACCAGTCGCCTCTGCGGAATTGCCAGCTCTGTCAACGGCTCCTATCACGAGCTCGTGTATGCCACACGAGAGATTCGAGAGAGATGTCCTCCGCACGGGAGGTATCTCACTTGTCCGACGGGACCACGGACGGTACATCTACCAAAGACTCACTTCGTTTTATGTAGTCACAGGATTATTCCTGCCACCGGAGGAAGGACACATGAGATGCATCAATTGTGGAACAGAGAACCCAGAAGGAGTCAGATTCTGTGGAGGTTGTGGACAAGCGCTCGCTGTTGCAGCGCCGCCTCCAATGGTCCCCGCTGCCCAGTACCAAACCGCTCCGCCGCCTCAGCCGCCGCCTCATTCGAACAAGAGGAAACTTGTGGCAGTCGCCGTTATTGCGGTCGTCGTGATCGCCGCCCTCGCGGCGGCAATCGTGCTCTCTTCATCTGGAGGGGCGTCTAGCGGAGGTTCGAGCGCTCGAGACTGTTTGGAGAAGCTCGAGACATACGCTAACAATAGGGAATTTGACAAAGTGGTGGATTGTTCTGTCATCCATTTCATGTCAGAGCAAGACAAGCAAGATGCGGCAGAAGTAATGGAGGATGCTCCCGATACCCGCATTACAGTGAGTAGCATCCGTACCGTCCCAAGAAGCGAAATTGACCCGGTTGATATCGCTGAAATCGAAGCAGCGATCGACGATGTTGAAGCCGAGATTGACAAGACAGTCAGCGATTGGGTCGTTCTGGAGTACGACGAAACTGATCGCGACAGAAGCACTGGAGACATCGTTGAAACGTTTACAGATTTGCAGTATGTATTCGGTGAGATTGGCTCGAGGTGGTATCTTATTGGAGGTTGAACCAACTATCCCTGCTTGCCAACCCGATGTTCCTCGCTTCCGCAGCCGAATGAATAGATGACTTCAAACCCTTTTCTTTCGCAGATTTCAAGCACTTGTAGATTGAGAGCTATCATCTATCATAATTGCGAAAGAACCATAGTGTAGGGAGGGCAATACCCCCCAAAAAAGGGGGATAGTCATGAAGTGTGGTTCTTGTGGTTCGGAAAACCGCCCAGGCGTAAGGTTTTGTGGTACTTGTGGTCAGGCTCTTGCGATGAGCGCCAGCGAGGGATACGTGGCACCGCAGCAAAGTCAGATGCCCCACGAGCCTGCGCGACAAGTCGCTCCTTCGGCTGCTTTGACCCGCGGGAAGTGGAGGGCGTTCTTGCCAAAGATGATGGGATGCATTGGCTGGCTCTTGGTGTCCATCGGGACGTTCATTGTGGCTTATGGATATCATGAGATATGGTTGAATGAAGATCTATATTCCTCTCTCAAGATTGAATATGGGATAGAAGCATACGCAATTGCTGCAATCTTCTTTGCCTTGAGCAGACTCACCAAGAGGGACTGAACTATAAACTGAGTCTTTGATTCTATCAGCTATCAGTTTCGATAGATTGATAACCGATTATGAGGATTCAAGACTCTGAGGTGGACAATGGCTGAGGATTCTCGAAGGGCGTTGTTCTTGGGCGCACTAGTATTCAGTGTCTCGGGCTTGGCTCTCTTGTTGTTGACCGACTTCGGCGGTTGGTACGAGTATCACGGTGGATACCCCTATGACTACGGATACAGGACCTACGATTACATCAGCGTCTGGGAATCCCCCCTCTATGGTCTGGGGCTTTTGGTCCTTTCCATTCCTTTGATGGCATGCGTCTTCACTTCTCTGCGTGGCCTCCAGAACCCCGGTTACTTGTCGAGACGGAAGGTGTCGCTGGCATTCGGAGCAGCGATTCTGCAGATGTGTATTGTCGTTGTCGGGGCTATTGTCTTTGTTGCAGCTGTCGGAGGTGCAGATGACTGGTGGCTTGGGGCCGGTTTCTATGGATCTGCCGTTGGCGCTTTCTTAACGATCTTGTTCCTTGCCAAAGCCAGGACCACTTATGTTGACTACCCGTATCCATTCGGCCCTGTTCCCAATGTCTATGGGGGATATCAGTACTTCCCGCAAAACCCACTGCCGGCTTACCCCCAGGACTATGCCCACTCTAGTCAACAGCCATATGGTCCGCAGATTCAACCACAGGAGATGAGCCTCATGCCTCCTGCGCCTATGCCACAATACTATGGGCAATCACAGCCTCAGCCGTCGCCCGTTCCGGGAGCTGCGTTCTGCACCAACTGTGGACATCCTATTCCACCTGGGGACACCTTCTGCTCCAATTGTGGTCAGAGAGTATAGCGTCCAGAACCTCTTCGGATTCCAGAGTTCGGAACCAATCATCTACATACTTGGCGAGTTCGCGAGAATCTACTGCCCGCGACTATCTGGATAATCGGAAGGTATTTCCTCACAAACTCTATTCCCCTTCAAGGAGGGACTAGACTTGAAATGTCCAAATTGTGGTGGTGACAATCCCGAAGGCGTGAAGTTTTGTGGAAAGTGTGGAGCGAAGATGGTCGTCGCACCCAAGCCTCCAGTTTCGAAGCCGACCAAGGCGGTTCCGAATATGGTGAAGTGTCAGCGGTGTGGGAGCGAGAATCCAGAAACCTTGAAGTTCTGCAACAGCTGCGGTGCGCCCATGGGGTATGCATATGCCCAACCACCCGTACCCGCACAGATGGCTCCCCCGATGCAGATGCCTCCACCCATGCCGATGATGCAAGCTCCGTATCCGGTCCAACCAAGAGTGACAGCAATGGGTCCCATAATGTCAAAGCTGACCAATATTGACATGGCGGTTTTCGTGCTCGGACTCTTCGTCGTCTTGTGGGGAATCGTTGGGGCCTCATATTTGGCTGAACATCACGTTCTGACCAGAGACAAGGTCGCCTACGTCTTCGCACTCATCCTAGGAGGATGGGCGGCTATCGTCGGTGCCATGTCGCTTCTAGGCATGAAAACGCGTCGCTGAGAGGCTATCCACAAAAGGCAGGCTATCTGCGATAGGTGGACAAGGCTCCGAATGGCAATCGTGAGCAGAACGGCACCTCACCTTGGCAAAGAAGCGAATAGCTTCCTGATCCAGAGAGCCTCGATCAACTGTTATGGAGTATGCTGAACGGCCCCTGCTACCCTTCTCAATCATGAGCGTTAGATGGAGAAGGCTTGGCCAACGGCAGGGACAGCTATCCAATCGTAGTAATCACAATGAAGATCGAGGAGAGGCCCATCACGATCACCACCAATCCCACCATGAGGAGCCTTATCTTCCACATACTCGCCGTGATGCCAATCGTCGCAAGTACCCCTGAGAAGGCCATGAACACAGTGCTGAGGAGGTAGCTGCTGCTCATCTGCGAATGGTGCTGGGCATCCAATGCCTCTAATTCAGACGCAAGCAGATGCGTCCTGTAGTCTGCATAGAGAGAATCATCATATGCGTTCATCGCAAGTTCGTAATCCCCGCCATATTTAGCAGTCACATCTCCCTTGTAGTCCAGGTAACCATCCATCGCCAAGACGGTGGTGTTTCTTATGTAGTAGGCAATTTCCCTGAAACTCTCGTTTCCTTGAACATCCGCCATAATCTCATAGATCTCAGCTTCTCGAAGGGCATCGACATCGAGGATGAACATCTGATTTGCATCGAGGTAGTACGTGTTCGCAAGATTCTGCTCTTTCAGGCTCAGACCTTTCGCTCGGTTCTCCATATTCTTGGATTCGGCCGACAAGTAGCCAGCCGTTCCAGAAAGTGCAGCCGCGACAGCAATCAGGATTGCCAGTATTGTCTCAAAGGGTTTTCTCACATCAGATTTGTCGTCCATTATCTGCCACCAGAAAGCTGCTATCGTATTGCGATAGATTGACTTTTCGGTTTGGCCTTGGGTCAGTAGCCTATGAAGACAATGCAATCGTGAATTGGGCTGTTCCTGATGCAGGAAGTTGCGACGAGAAGCTCTTGCTGGTGACTCGCTGCTCATCTTGGCAGGAGCACACCACGATGAACTTGGCCAATCTGCAGCTTGTCTACTCGATGGGAGAACCACAACTCGCGCAGAACTTACCAAAACCTACAACTGGCGATCCGCATGAAGTGCAGAAACGAGAGGCAGGCGTTGCCGGGGGCGACGGAGGCGAAACGATCGCTGGCGGTGGTTGTGGCGCAACCTGCTGTTGGTATGCTTGCTGAGGCGGCGGTTGTGGAACGTAGGGATTTTGCTGAGGATATGGGACCGCTCCGCTCTGAGCCCATGGCTGGACAGGTGCCGCTGGCGGCATTGGCTGCATTTGCTGAACTGGGTATTGCGGCTGCTGGAACCCTACGGCCGAGAGCATCCCCAATCTCCTCGATAGCTCATCCATGGCCTGATATCCTTGCCTCTTCGGCAAGGCGCCCATGATTGCCGAATCGGAGAACGCCTCCTCTTTTCCCATGCTGAATGGGTCCTTCATGTAGCCCTCGAGATGCACCAGGATACCGTTGGGATCCTGGGACAGAGTGATCTCAACCACGCGTTTCACTGAGGCAATGAGCCCCCTTTGCCAGACGCTCACGGGAAGCTGAACTTTGAAGTAGGTCCCTCTGTTCTCTTCGAAAGCAGCCTTCCCGACTGAGGCCCAGGCCATGATCTCATTCTGCACTTCCTGCATTCCCCGGCCGTACACCGGAATGTCTCGGATATGCCTTGCCAACTCCCTACCCCCCAGGAACTGAATCCATATTCCTCCATAATAAGCTTGGCGACTAGCGATGAGCACAATCATCTGGATTAGAAATCATCGTAGCATGCAGCTGGGGGAGCAATCACAATGATCACAACCACGGCTTTCGTCGCAAGTTCCTTCTTGTTCTAGCGAGCTCTATGTTGAGGTGCTGAAACTGTCCAATACTCGGGAATTGACGGCGGGGGAAGGTGGCGCCCCAGCAACTACTTCATTGCCAAATCGTATTCAATACCCAGCATTCTCGGACAATGCCCTCCGCCGCTCGGACCTGCTCCTTGTTCTGTATTGTAGGTTTGCGATAGAGATCGAACATCGATCCCTGTCGCATCTAGACTGACGACTACGGCGGTCGAGTCCGTCTCGGAAGAGGGTTCGCAATTCGGGCGATAGATCTTCAAGGCTCTTGCTCACTGCTTATCTGAGCGTCTGCATCTGCCCATTGGGGTTCCCACAATTGGTGCAGAATACCGTTCCCTGCTCAAGAGTATGTCCGCATGCAGAGCAAGACAGAGGTCCTGTGACCATCTGCTGGGGTCCGTATGGCGAATTCTGTACTGTGGATTGAGTGTAGTTCTGGTCAAACCTGACATTCTTCATCGCCTTCCTTATCGCTTTTCTCGTCGACCTCGGGAGTCTGCCCACAAGCTTGTAGGCTCCAAATGTTACCAGAAAGATCGTGCCGAAAATCACGATTCCAGTCAACCCAAGTATTCCTCCGCCGGTCGTGCCGTAAGCTATGCCGTCAATAATCAACATCAATCCGCTACCCAACATCAGCAAGATCCAAATTGTCCCCAGGCCCTTCGCCCACATGGGTGCATCCAAAGTGGATGAAGCGTATGAAGCAGCTCCTTGAGGGATCTGTTGAGGACTAGTGGAAAGTGGAGCACCACATTTCTCACAGAGTCCATGATCAGCAGGGTTCGTCGCGCCGCATCCAGTGCAATAGACGACGGCAGCTGATGAGCCGTATGCATTTTGAGACTCAGTCTGATGTCGAACCTGTGATTCGTACTGAGACGATCCTGGCACAGGCCATTGATCTCGCGCAGCCTGCTGTGCATAGCCTGATGAAGCATTGGTAGGGGCGGGCGGCTGTGAAAGGGCGACTCCTGCATGAGCCGAGGTGTCTTCAATCGGGAATCCGCATTCGTTGCAGAATCTCATCTCATCGGGATTCTCTGTTCCACAATTGATGCATCTCATGTGTCTCTCCTCCGGTACGTGGAATTGTCGTAGGGCATTATAAAATGCGGTGAGTCTGAGCCTCTCCTCTGAAAAGCTCATTAGGGGAGGAAAGAAAGGAAAGGGTTTGCGGGGACAACGGGGCAAAACTCAATTCGCCCGAATTGACCAAGTGGCCAGAGGTGGCATTCGCGACTCGCGTTCAAATCGCGACGGGCCCACTCCAGGTCATGTGCCGGTCTTAGATCCAGTGACGGCTTTTGCGATGAGTCGCTCGTCCGCTTTGGGCAACAGGACCACCATCTTGGTGCCCTTCGTGTGG
>Ga0315294_10009167_pt1 | contig 10870 bp, 7 predicted proteins | sample YL17G13_40_MG_FD_203626 | JGI IMG/M metagenome (GOLD analysis project Ga0315294, IMG submission 203626) | Sediment microbial communities from Yellowstone Lake, YNP, Wyoming, USA - YL17G13_40 | ecosystem: Environmental > Aquatic > Freshwater > Lake > Sediment | place: USA: Wyoming | collected... | reverse complement strand
CATCCGCCGGAGAAGTCGTTTTTACCACGGCCATGACCGGTTATGTTGAAGCTTTAACAGATTCTTCTTACAAAGGACAAATTTTGGTTTTTACTTATCCCCTTATTGGTAATTACGGAGTTGTTGACCGCCGGTTTTTTCAGTCCGATAAAGTCCAGGTCTCTGGAGTAATTGTGGCCCAGGTATGTTTTTCCCCAAGTCATTGGGAAAGTCAAAAAAGCCTTGATTTTTGGCTGAGGGAAAATAATATTCCCGGTCTTCAGGGAATTGACACCCGCGCTTTGACCCAAAAATTGAGAAATAAAGGAACAATGTTGGGAAAGATTCAAAACAAAAACGAAGAAATTTCTTTTTATGATCCAAATAAAGAAAATTTAGTGGCGGAGGTTAGTTCAAAAAAACCAATAACCTTTAAAAGCAGGGGAAAAAAGGCAGTTTGTTTGATTGACTGTGGTTATAAAAGATCAATTTTAAATTGTCTTTTAGACAGAGGATTGACTGTTAAAATTATTCCCTGGGACTTTGACCCTTTTGGAAAGTTTGATTTTGACGGGATGGTTGTCTCCAACGGACCGGGTGATCCGAAAATGGCGACAAAAACAATCAAAATCGTAAAAAAGGCGATTGGGAAAAAACTGCCTGTTTTGGGAATTTGTTTAGGTGACCAAATTGTCAGTTTGGCGGCCGGGGCGCAAACATTCAAACTTAAATTCGGCCATCGGTCTTTGAACCAGCCGGTTAAAGACCAACGATCGGGCCGTTGTTTTATCACCTCTCAAAATCACGGATTTGCGGTTGATCCAAAAAGTCTTCCTTTGGGGTTTAAACAGTGGTTTTTTAATTTAAATGATCAAACTTGCGAAGGAGTAATTTCCGATGACGGCCGGATAATGGGAGTGCAATTTCATCCGGAAGGCAATCCGGGACCAACCGACACACAATGGGTATTTGAGGAGTTTATTAAAAAATTATGATATGACAAAAAACATACTTCCTAAAAAAGTCTTGATTCTCGGATCGGGGGCATTGAAAATCGGCCAGGCGGGAGAATTTGATTATTCCGGCTCTCAAGCGATCAAAGCCTTAAAAGAAGAAAAAATTAAAACTATTTTGGTCAACCCGAATATTGCCACGGTTCAGACCTCCAAAGGTTTCGCCGACCGGATTTATTTTCTGCCGGTCAATCCTGATTTTGTGGAGAAGGTAATCGAGAAAGAAAGACCAGACGGAATTTTATTAAACTTTGGCGGGCAAACCGCTCTAAATTGCGGCCTGTCTTTGGCCCGGAAAGGTGTTTTGGGAAAATATAACTTGAAGGTTTTGGGAACCCAAATTGAGGCAATTGAAAAAACGGAAAGCCGACAACTTTTTGCCTGGAGTTTAAGGGAGATTGGTTTAAATATTCCAAAGAGTTTTTCTGCCGGTAGTGTTGAGGAAGCGCTTTTGGCCGGAGAAAAAATCGGTTATCCTGTAGTTTGCCGAGCCGGTTTTTCTCTTGGCGGACAAGGTTCGAGCGTGGTTAGAAATAAAAGCCAGTTGAGAAAAGTCGCCAAAAGGGCGTTGGCCTTATCTCCTGAAGTTTTGATTGAAGAGTGTCTTTACGGTTGGAAAGAAATAGAATATGAAGTGGTGCGGGATTGCCGGGATAATTGCATCGCGGTTTGCAATATGGAAAATTTTGACCCGATGGGAATTCACACCGGCGAAAGCATAGTGGTTTCCCCCTCACAAACCCTAACCAATAACGAGTATTTCTTACTGCGGGAAATCTCCATAAAGACCATCCGGTACTTTAAAATTGTCGGTGAGTGTAACATCCAGTTTGCTCTTCATCCGCAAACGGGTGAGTACCGGGTAATTGAAGTTAATGCCCGTTTATCCCGTTCATCCGCCTTGGCTTCAAAAGTCACCGGTTACCCCCTGGCTTTTATTGCGGCCAAACTGTCCTTGGGTTTTACTCTTGATGAGCTTAAAAACTCGGTCACAAAGACAACTTGCGCTTTTTTTGAGCCAGCCTTGGATTATTTGGCCATAAAAATACCGCGGTGGGATTTTGAGAAATTCGGCCTGCCCTATCAGGAGATTACAACCGAAATGCAAAGTGTAGGGGAAGTAATGGCGATCGGCCGCAGTTTTCCGGAAGTTTTACAAAAAGCGGTTCGGATGTTAAACCAAGGACACGAGGGAATAATTGACGGCTTTGATTTACCCAAAGCCAAGTTGCAAACAATGATTAAAACCGCCAATTCCAAAAGGATTTTTCAAATAACCTCGGCCTTATTAAAAGGAATCTCCGTTAAAAAAATTGCCGGTTTAACAAAAATTGATAACTGGTTTATTGCCGAAATTAAAAAAATAACCGATTTTTATCTGGATCTTTGTTTGCAGAAAAAACTCAACAAACTGTTTTTAAAACAAGCAAAGTGTCTTGGTTTTTCCGACAACCAATTGGCAAAAATCTTTTTTGTCTCCCGCCAAGAAATCGCCAGACTCAGAATAAGGTCCGGGATTGTTCCGGTAGTAAAACAAATTGATACTCTGGCCGCTGAATATCCGGCTAAAACTAATTATCTGTATTTAACGTATCACGGCACCAAAGAAGACATTAGTTTTAAAGAAAAAAAACAGGTAATGGTTTTGGCTTCCGGTCCATACTGTATCGGTTCCTCGGTTGAATTTGATTGGTGTGCCGTTAATACGGTAGCGACTTTAAGAAAAAACAAAAACAAAACTATTTTGGTAAATTGCAACCCGGAAACGGTTTCCACCGATTATGACATCACCGACAAGCTTTATTTTGAAGAACTTTCCCTGGAAAGAATTTTAGATATTTACAAAAAAGAACGACCTTTGGGAGCGATTCTTTCCGTGGGGGGGCAAATTCCCAACAATCTGGCCTTGTCCCTAGCGAAGGAAAAGGTAAAAATACTGGGAACTAATGCTGAGGACATTGACAAAGCCGAAGATAGGCAGAAATTTTCCGCACTGTTGGAAAAAATGGGGATTGACCAGCCTCTTTGGCAGCAGCTTTCCGACAAACAAAAAGCAATTGATTTTGCGCAAAAGATTGGTTTTCCGGTAATTGCCCGGCCGTCATATGTTTTATCCGGCAAATCAATGATGGTTGTTTACTCTCCTGAAGAACTGATTAATTATCTGAATGTTTTACACGACCAAAACATTAAGGTTGTTATCAGTAAGTTTATCCAAAATGCGAAGGAAATTGAGGCGGATTTGGTGGCTAAAAACGGGGAAATTATTTTGTGTGCGATCAGTGAGCATATTGAAAATGCCGGCGTTCATTCCGGAGATGCCAGCATTGTTTTTCCACCGCAAAAACTTTATATAGAAACGATAAGGAGAATTAAAAGCGCCTCCCGGCAAATCGCTAAAGCGCTTAACATAAACGGGCCCGCCAATATCCAATTTTTGGCCAAAGACAATCAAATTAAGGTGATTGAATGCAACTTGCGGGCTTCAAGGACTTTTCCTTTTATTTCTAAAATGTGTAATAAAAATTTTATTGAAATGGCGACACTGATAATGTTAAAAAAGAAAGTTCAGGCTTCAAACCAAATTCTTGATTTGGAGTATGTGGGAGTTAAAGTTCCCCAGTTTTCTTTTTCCCGTCTGCATGAAGTTGATCCTATACTAAGAGTTGAAATGGCTTCAACCGGCGAAGTTGCCTGTTTGGGAGAGGACGTTGAAGAGGCTTATTTAAAGGCGGTGATTGCCACCGATCAGCATCTTCCGCAAAAGTCTGTGTTGATTAGCCTTGGCGGAGACGAGAATAAACTTAAATTTTTAGATGAAGCAAGAATTGTTTTTAATATGGGTTTAAAAATTTACGCCACCCACCATACTTGCGATTTTTTGACCAAAAATAATATAAAAGCGGAAAAGTTGTTTAAAATTCACGAAAGACAAGAACCCAATATTGCTGACTTTCTATCAGAGAGGAGAATTGGTTTGGTGATCAATATCACCGACCCGGACTTCGTTTCCGAAAAATTGATTGACGACGATTATCAAATCCGGCGCAGTTCGGCTGACTTTGGCATTCCCCTTTTTACCAACCTGCAAGCGGCAAAACTCTTTGTCCAGGCATATTCTTTAAAGAAACCCGACGACTTGAAAATTAATTCATACGAAGACTATTTAAGGTAACTGTGATAAGATATTTTCACTGATGTTCGGCACCGCAATTTTCGAATTTATCAAGCAAAATGGAATTAAAAGCGTTATTTTAGGTGGACTGATAGAACAAGTAGTGGTGCCGATTCCTTCCCCGCTGGTGCCAATGGCAGCCGGTCTTTTATTTGTTTCTCCGACTCTTGAATTTTGGCCGGCGATAAAAGAGATTTTTTTGAAAGCGGCCCTGCCCTTTGCAATTGGCTCAACTATCGGATCAACCATGGTTTATGCAGTTGCCTGGTATGGGGGAAAATGGCTGATTGATAAATTTTCCAAATGGTTTTCTTTTAAATGGGAGGATGTGGAGAAGTTTCAAAAACGGTATTTCCATGGCCGTAAGACCGATGAACTGTTGATTTTTCTTTTTCGGGCGATACCCTTAATCCCTTCGGTTTTGGTTTCCGCTGCCTGTGGTGCAATAAGAATTAAACCGCCGGATTTTTATTTTTTTACTTTCTTAGGTTTACTTATCAGGGGAATTATTTTAGGTTTTGTCGGTTGGCAAAGCGGTGAGGCACTTTTTAAAGTATCCGAAGGACTGGATAAGTGGGAAATGGTATTTAGCGTGATAATAGTACTGGCAGTGACAGCCGGTCTGGTGTTGGCTTACAGGGGCCGGAAAAAGTGGTTGAAAAAAATCGGGATAGAATAACTTCGTGATATTGACCTTCTGGATTCAAAGTGATAAACTCTCTCCAGTCAATTTAATAAGCGTTTTTTGGAAAAAGGGAGGCGAGGATGACTCGCCTTTTTAAATAAATAAGGATATATGGCTAATCTAAACATACCAAGAACAGAATTTGCCGCCGCTCTTTCACAAGTGGCCTCGGAGCGCGGGATTGAGCCGGAGCAAGTTTTGGAATCGATCAAGCTGGCGATAATTACCGCTTATAAGAAAGATTACGGAGACAAGGAAGGGCTCGAGTATGAAATTTTAATTGATCCCGCTTCGGGAGAATCCCGGTTGTTTGCCTGGCCGCAAGGTAAAGAAAAAAAGAAAGAAGAGATTACCCCGGCCGGTTTCGGCCGAATTGCCGCCCAGCAGGCCCGCAATATTATTGTCCAGAAAATCCGCGAAGCGGAAAAAAACGCCCTGATTGAAGATTACGAAAAAAGAGTCGGCACTCTTGTTAACGGCATGATTTTGCGTTTTGACGGCGACAATATTTTGGTTGATTTAGGTAAAGGAGAAGCGGTCATGCCTTCCTCGGAACAAAACAAAAAAGAAAGCTATCATCTTAATATGAAGCTGACTTTCTATGTTGAGGGTATCCGGGAAACGGCTAAAGGGAAACAAATTATTGTTTCCCGTTCCAGTCCCGAGTTGGTCGCCTGTTTGTTTAAAAGAGAAGTTCCCGAGGTATCTTCCGGGGCGGTTGAAGTCAGGGAGATTGCTAGGGAAGCTGGCAACCGGACAAAAATTGCCGTTTATTCCAAACAATCCGGAATTGACCCGGTTGGGAGCTGTGTCGGCCAAAAAGGGGTCCGTGTTCAGGCGGTAATTGAGGCTCTCGGTGGCTTGGAAAAAGTAGACATCATCCAATACAACGAAGACCCGGAGAAATTTATTTTATCCGCGCTGTCCCCGGCGGAAAATTTAGAGATAAAAATAAACAAAACCGCCCATACGGCGGTTGTCTCCGCTTTGGAAAAAGATTTGTCGCTGGCGATTGGGAAAGAAGGTCAAAATGCCCGTTTGGCCTCGAAACTGACCGGCTATAAAATTGATATCCGGCCGATTGAGGAAGTAAAAGAGAAAAAAGAAACAAAAGTAAAAAAAGAACCGAAAGCTTGACGAAGGGTAATACTTCAAAAATATATGGCTTTACAAAAAAAACCACCAGTAGTGACAATTATGGGCCATGTTGATCATGGTAAGACTTCACTTTTGGATTACATCCGTAAAACAAAAGTTGCTGCGGGCGAGGCAGGGGAAATTACCCAGGCCATCGGCGCTTATCAAGTTGAGCTCAGCGGTCAAAAAATTACCTTTATTGACACTCCCGGACATGAGGCCTTTATTAAAATGCGCCAGAGAGGTGCGCAAGTTTCCGATATTGTCGTTTTGGTGGTAGCGGCAAACGATGGAGTGATGCTCCAAACAAAAGAAAGCATTAAGATTATAAAGCAAGCCATGGTGCCCTTTGTCGTGGCGATCAATAAGATTGATTTACCCGATGCTTCGGTCGATAAAGTGAAAGCGCAATTGGCGGAAAATGAAGTTTTCGTGGAGGGATATGGCGGCGATACGGTGGCGGTTCCCGTTTCCGCCAAAACCGGTCAGGGAGTTGATCAACTTCTGGAAATGATAATTTTGACCGCGGACATGGCCGGTTTTCAGGCAAATCCGGAGGCAGGGCTTAAAGCCGTAGTAATTGAGTCCAAACTTGACAAGCTTTGCGGCCCAACCGCCACTTTGATTATTCAAAATGGACAACTTAAAGAAGGAACTTTACTTTGGGTCGGCGGTGTTTGTTCCAAGACCAAGATGCTTAAAGATTACTGCGGGAAGTTAATTCGCAAGGCGCTTCCCGGAGATCCGGTGCTGGTTTTGGGTTTCAGTAGTTTGCCTTCCGTCGGAACGGAAGTCGGTTCGTGTCAGGTTGAGCTTGAGCAAAAACAAGAAGCGGAAAAACCCAAAATAACAGACAAGCAGAAGCCGATTTTAAAGATTCTGCTAAAAGCGGATGCTTTTGGTTCTCTTGAAGCTGTTTCGGGGTGCTTGCCGGACAATGTCGAGGTGATGGAAAAATCGGTCGGTGAGATCAAAGAGTCTGATGTGCTGCTGGCCAAAACCCTTAAGGCGGAAATTTATGGATTTAATCTCCCCGTTTCTTCTTCGGTTGAGAAGCTGGCCCAGGCCGAAAAGGTCAAGGTCCGCACTTTTAATATTATTTATGATTTACTTCAGAATATCGAGAAAAGAGTTTTAAAACTTCTTTCGCCCGATATTGACCGTAAAATTTTGGGTAGGGCGGAGATTTTACAAGTATTTGAGATGAAAGGCCAAAAGATTGCGGGTTGCCGGGTGACCGAGGGGAAGATAAATAAATCCTTTCCCGTCAGTATTAAGCGTAAAGAAGAAATACTATCAGACGTAAAAATTATTTCCTTAAAAGAACAAAAACAGGATATTAATGAGGCGAGTGAAGGGACGGAACTGGGTGCTGTTTTCAATCGAAAAGTTGATTTTTTACCAGGTGATGTGGTAATATCCTACAGCCTAGAAGAAAATTAAATAGGTGAAGAGTATGAATAAGAATTATCCATTTTCCGAGATTCAGGGAAAAATCACCAATGCGCAAAAAGTTTTAATCGCCTTGCCGTCCAATCCCCGTTATGATCAGACGGCCGGAGGTTTAGCCTTGTTTCTTTTGCTTGCCCAGGCAGGGAAAGACGTTTCTGTTATCTGCCCTTCAGCCATGACGGTTGAATTCAATAGTTTGGTCGGCGTGGATAAAATTTTCCCCAAGGCTAAAGGAACCGACCTGGTGGTTTCTTTTAATTATTCAATGGACAATGTGGAGAAAATCAGTTACAACGATGACGGCGGAAGGCTGAATTTGGTTATCCAGCCTAAAGGCGGGGCGCCCGCCATAAACGAAAAATCAGTCAACTTGTCTTATGCCGGAGTCGGAGCCGACTTGCTGGTTACCGTCGGGATTAAAAACATTTCTCAGTTAGATCAATCAGGCCTTGGTTCGATCAGTCCGGAGTCGATTATTAATATTGACAATTGGTCCGATAATATGAATTTTGCCATAGTTAATGTTATTGATGTCGATGCCTCTTCAATTTCGGAGATTGTCCTGGGCCTTTCTGGAGGTTTGGGTTTATCTTTGGATATAGATGTCGCTCAAAACCTGCTTAACGGTCTTTGGCAGGCAACCCAAGGGCTAAAGAAACCTGATTTGGGACCGGATACTTATGAGGCGGTGGCGGCTTGTTTAAGACTGGGGGCGCAAAAGCCATCATCGGAACCTATTCCCCAAAAACAAAAAGTTTGGTTACCCCCAAAAAATGAAAGAAAAAACGTTGCTGTCAGCCAAAATCAATCGCCACCTCCGCCGGCCGATTGGCTTGAGCCGAAAATTTATAAAGGGTCGAGTAACGTTTAAAAACCCTTGTTTTAAAAAGCCAAATCGGATATAATTGAGTTTACATATGGCACTGTCACCCGACGAGAAGAAGAAAATTATCGAAAAATACGCCACAATTAAGGGCGATACCGGATCTCCGGAAGTGCAGGTTGCTTTATTGACTAACAAGATCGACAGATTAGGTTCTCATCTAAAAGGCAATAAAAAAGATGTTCACTCGCGCAGAGGGTTGCTTTCCATGGTTTCCAAAAGGCGAAGATTATTATTTTATTTAATGAAAAAAGACGGCGAAAGATATCAGAGAATCCTTAAAGATCTTAGTCTTTCAAAATAACACCTCCGTAGGATAACCAAAAGATAATGAAAATTATTGCAAAAGAAATTGATTTTGGCGGCCGGAAACTGCGTTTAGAAGTCGGCCGGTTGGCTCCGCAAACCAACGCCAGCGTTATCGCCCAGTGCGGTGAGACGATGGTGCTGGTCACGGTTGTTTCTTCTTCCCCTAAGGAGGATTTAGGTTATTTTCCCTTAAGCGTTGAATATATTGAGCGTTTATATGCCGGCGGGAGAATTAAAGGGTCCCGTTGGGTTAAAAGAGAAGGTCGTCCTTCCGACGAAGCGGTTTTAATCGGCAGATTGGTGGACCGTTCCATCCGGCCTTTGTTTCCAAAAGATTTTAACAATGAAGTTCAGGTGACGGTCACCGTTTTGTCGGTTGATTCGGAAAACGAACCGGATGTCCTTTCGGCAATTGCCACTTCGGCGGCTTTATCTATTTCCAATATTCCCTGGAACGGACCGATAGGAACAGTCAGGGTTGGTTTAAAAGACGGAACTTTTTTTATCAATCCGGTTGGAGTCGAGGGTGAATTTTCGGAGTTGGACTTGATTGTTGCTTCAACAAAAGAAAGAGTGGTCATGATTGAAGGTGGTATAAGAGAGATACCGGAGCCCCAGGTTATAGGGGCGATAAAATTTGCCAAGGAAGAAAACTTTAAGATTATTTCCTTAATCGAAGATTTGCAAAAACAGCTTGGTCAGACAAAAATGACAGTCAGTTGCCAGGAAATTGACCCTGATATTAAAAAACAGGCTCATGATTTTGTAAAGAAACAGATTGAACAACTTTTTGAAAAAAACAAAAAAGAAATGCCCGGAGGCGGTGATGTTGACGATCTTAAAGCCAGTTTTCTGGAAGGCTTTGAAACCGGCAAGGGTAAGGCGGCTTCTGCCTTCGAATACTTTTGGAAAAAATTATTTCGGGAGAAAGTGCTGAGTGGGCAAAGAATTGACGGAAGGGGGGCAACCGAAGTTAGACCGATTGAAATTGAGGTGGGGATTCTCCCCCGGACCCACGGGAGTGCGGTTTTCAAAAGAGGTTTAACTCAAGTTTTAACCGTGACAACTCTGGGAGCGCCTTCCCTCCAGCAATTGATTGAAAGCGCGACCGGAGAAGAATCCAAAAGATATATTCATCACTATTCAATGCCTCCGTACTCCATTGGGGAAGTCGGCCGAATGGGTGGTGTTTCTCGGCGGGAAATTGGTCATGGAGCATTGGCCGAAAGAGCGATTGAACCGGTAATCCCTACGGAAGAAAAGTTTCCATATACCGTCAGGGTTGTTTCGGAAGTGATGTCGTCTAACGGTTCCACTTCCATGGCTTCCACTTGCGGCTCGACTTTATCGTTGATGGATGCGGGGGTACCGATAACATCTCCGGTGGCAGGAATAGCGATGGGACTGGTCACTGGTGAAAAAATCGGGGCGGAGGGAGATTTTGTGGTTTTAACCGACTTGGCGGGGATTGAGGATTTTAACGGCGATATGGATTTTAAAATTACCGGTACGGCAAAGGGGATTACTGCGATTCAGCTGGATGTTAAAATTCCCGGACTGACGGATGAAATTATTGATAAGACTTTAAGTCAGGCTAGAGAAGGCCGATTGTTTATTTTGGACAAAATGTCGGCGGTTTTAGATAGACCTCGACAAAATATTTCCCGGTACGCGCCGAGAGTGGTTGTTGTTCATATTGATCCGGGTAAAATCGGAGAGATCATCGGACCGGGAGGCAGAATTATCCGTAAATTAATCGAACAAACTGGTTGCAATATTGAAGTTGATGATGATGGTTCGGTCAATATTTCCGGCACGGATGATGCTTCGGTGGCCTTAGCCATCGAGCGGGTTAACGGTTTAACGGCGGAAGTCGTGGTGGGCGAGACTTATGAAGGTGAAGTTAAGAGAATACAGCCGTTCGGCGCTTTTGTGGAAATATTGCCGGGGAAAGAAGGATTAGTCCATGTTTCCAGGATGGCGGCCGGATTTATCAACAATCCGGAAGAAGTTGTCAGTTTGGGCCAGAAAGTAAAGGTCAAAGTTACGGAAATTGATGACAGGGGAAGAATAAATTTGACGATGCTTTTAAACGGGGAAGTCAAAGACGAAGGGGCTAGACCACCGCAAAGAGATTTTCGACCCAGGCAGCCAAGAAGTGATTTTAATCGTCCGCAGGGGAGTAAATTTTCTTCGCATTTAATGCCCAAATCCCGCTTTGGCCGCTGACACTTCTT
>Ga0315294_10009163_pt1 | contig 10871 bp, 10 predicted proteins | sample YL17G13_40_MG_FD_203626 | JGI IMG/M metagenome (GOLD analysis project Ga0315294, IMG submission 203626) | Sediment microbial communities from Yellowstone Lake, YNP, Wyoming, USA - YL17G13_40 | ecosystem: Environmental > Aquatic > Freshwater > Lake > Sediment | place: USA: Wyoming | collected... | reverse complement strand
GCCCCAATTTCTCCACCAACTCATCCACATGCATCTTCTGGAACACGAGCGGCGGCACAAGTCGCACAACCTTCTCACGCGCTTGAATCAACAGCAAGCCGTGCATGTAACCCATGTCGCGGACTTTCGCCGCGTCAATGTCCATCTCCACACCGATCATCAAGCCGCGCCCGCGCACCTCTTTGATGTGCGGCGAATTGATTTCGACGAGTCGTTCCATCAAGTAATTCCCTGTCTCGTTCACGTGCGCGAGAAATCTCGGATCGCTGAGACGATTGAAGACGCTGAGCGCGAGCGACGTGATGAACGGTCCGCCGCCAAACGTCGTGCCGTGCTCGCCGACGTGAATCGCGGACGCGACCGCATCGGTCATCAAAAGCGCGCCAATCGGCAAGCCGCCCGCGAGCGGTTTCGCCAGCATCATCAAATCGGGCGTGACACCTGACCACTCGTGCGCCCACAATTTGCCCGTACGTCCCAAGCCGCATTGGATTTCGTCGAAGATCAGCAACGCGCCGCGCTCGTTGCACAGCGCGCACAAGCCACGCAAGAAATCATCGTTCGCTGGATAGACGCCGCCCTCGCCTTGCACTGGCTCAATGACGACGGCGGCAGTCTCGTTCGTGATCGCCGCGCGCACGGAATCAAGGTTGTTGAAGTCTGCAAACGTCACCCCAGGCATCAGCGGTCGAAACGGCGCTTGATACTTTTCCGAATCGGTCGCCGCGAGCGCGCCCATCGTGCGTCCGTGGAAACTGCCCCGAAACGCGATGAAGTTTTTGCGATTCAGATCGCCGCGTTCGGCGTGATACTTGCGCGCGAATTTCAGCGCGCCTTCCATCGCTTCGGTGCCAGTATTCGCAAAGAACACCTTGTCCGCAAATGATTTCTCGACGAGGGCTTGCGCGAGTTGCACCTGCGGCTCGGTGTAAAACAAATTCGACGTATGAAGCAAGCCGCCCGCCGCGTCCTGAATCGCTCTGACGAGATCGGGATCGTTGTAGCCGAGCGCGTTGACCGCGATGCCCGCCGCGCAATCGAGATACTTTTTGCCATCGGCGTCGAACACGTGGACCCCCTCGCCGCGCGTCAGCACAAACGGTGGTCGCGCGTAAGTTTGCGCGAGGTATTTCTTTTCCGCGTCAATGAGTTGTTGGGGATGCATCTTTTCTCCATTTTCGATTGCCGATTGCCGATTTTGGATTGGTCTTTCAAATCGAAAATCAAAAATCAGCAATAAAGTTGGTTCCGCCGCCTTGAATCAGACCATCGAGATTCGTGATCCGCGCCGCCTTCGCTCCGCCCGTCAGCGCGTCGAGCGCGGCGCGGACTTTCGGGATCATCCCGCCCTTGATCACTTGTGACTTGATGAGGGATTCGGCTTCGCGCGCGGTGAGCGCTGGAATCACCTTGTCGTCTGCCATCACACCCGCGACATTCGTAACGAACACAACCGCGTCCGCGTTGAGCGCGGCGGCAATCGCGCACGCGACCGAATCGGCGTTGACGTTGTACGCGCCTTCGTCGCCAAGCGAAATCGGCGAGACGACGAGGACAATTTTTTGCGCGATGAAAGCACGCACGACGTCGCCGCGCACACTGACCACTTTGCCAACACGCCCCAAGTCGCCAGACGGATGTACTATCTTTTCGACGCGTACGATGCCGCGATCAACGCCGCTCAAGCCGATCGCGTCCGCGCCCGCCGCGAGGAGCGCGACGACGATCCGCTTGTTCACGCGCCCGCTCAACACCATCTCCGCAATCGCAAGCGACGCATCGTCCGTCACCCGCAGTCCTTCGACGAAGCGCGGTGTCAAGCCGAACTTGAGTTGCAGGTCCGCGATTTCCTTCCCGCCGCCATGAACGACCACAGGTGTCTGTGACATCGCCGCGACTGCGCGCGCCAGGCCAGTCAAAAAATTCGCATCGTCAATTTCGTTACCGCCAACCTTCAGTACCAGCATTTTTGTCTTTTCAATGTCTCAATTTTCGACTTGTGATTTGCGATTTTCGAATCGGCAAACGGTCAATCGAAAATCATAGCAACCCCATCGTTTCTTCGATTCCAAACATCAAGTTCATATTCTGTACCGCCTGCCCACTCGCGCCTTTGATGAGATTATCAATGCTCGCGCAGATGATCGCTTGCTGAACGTCCGCGACGTAGTGAATCGAAATGGTGCAATAGTTCGTGTAATTACTGTGCGCGAGCGTGGCGATCTGTCCGCTCGGCAAGATTTTGACGAACGGTTCGTTGCGGTACGTCTCAGCGTAAAGATCGCGCAGACGCTTCTCATCCCAGCCAGCGTTCAGCCGCACGTACATCGTCGAAAGGATGCCGCGCGTCACCGACAACAGATGCGGCGAGAAAATCAACGATGCCTGCGCGTTGATCTCCTTGAGTTCCTGTTCCATCTCAGACAGATGCCGATGCACGCGTCCGATGCTGTATGGCGAGAGATTTTCGTTCACTTCGCAAAAATGCACCGTGAGCGTCGGCTTGCGCCCCGCGCCTGACACACCCGATTTCGAATCCACGATGACGGTGCTGTCGGTCACGCCCGCGCGCCAGATCGGCGCGAGACCGAGAATCACACCCGTCGGATAGCAACCTGGGTTCGCGACCAGTTTCGCGTTCTTGATCTGCGCGCGCTGAATTTCGGGCAGTCCGTACACCGCTTGCGGTAAAAGTTCAGGCGCGTGATGATCAAGCCCGTACCACTTTTTGTACGCCGCCGCATCGTGCAATCGGAAATCGGCAGAGAGATCGATCACGCGCACGCCCGCCTCCAGCACGCGTTTGCCGTAATCGGCGGACGCGCCGTGCGGCAGCGCGAGGAACGCCACGTCAATCCGATCGAGCGGCGCGGAGTCGTGCGCGACGAACGGAATGTCGTAGTGGCATGGGAACGCATCGCTCATTTTTTTGCCGACGTAGGAATCGGACGTGGCGAACGCGATTTCCACCTGCGGATGCCGCGCAAGAATCTTGACCAGTTCGATTCCCGTGTAACCCGATGCGCCGTAAATTCCAACTCGAATCATCTTTACCTCATTCTGCCACAGGGGGCACAGGGGACACAGAGACCACATTTTGCTTCTTACGTTTTCCTCTTTTCTCTGTGTTCTCTGTGGCTAAAATAAAACCCAGACCGAAACAATTCTGCGGTCTGGGTTCACATTCCAATTGGCGCGCGGGTCGCCCGCGCGTTCAGAGTCCAAAGCCAAATGCACCAGACCTATCGGCTGGTGTACGACGCGGGCGAGGAGTAAAAACGTTCGCGCAAAACATTGGTCAGTCTCCGAATTCGCTTGGAATATATCACACTTGGTACGCGTTGTCAAATCCTTTTGAACGAGTTGCTCGCCCATCTGTTGCTCGCCCATCTTGACCAATGCGCCTAGTCGTGATACAATCACGCTGAAATGACCTCAACAGGAGGAGGTGGTAGGGTGAACTAGAATCCATAATCGCATGCCACGAACCCAATTCGATTCTTTTCTCTAGGAGGAGATGGAACATGAAGAAACTGGTGTTTGCCCTATTGACGCTCGTCGCCCTCGCGACGATTGTCGCCTGCGCGCCCGCACCCGCTGCCCCGCAGGTTGTCAAGGAAACGGTGATTGTCCCCCAGACCGTTGTTGTCCCGGCTGCGCCCGCGGCACCCGCCGCAACTGGTGCACGCCTCAAGACTGTGCTCGACCGCAAGAAATTGATCTGCGGCATCAACGGCTCGCTCGTCGGCTTTAGCAGTCTTGCCCCTAGCGGCGACTATGTGGGTTTCGACGCCGACTTTTGCCGCGCGGCGGCTGCCGCGTTATTCGGCGATGTGAAAGCAGTTGAATTTCGCAAGGTGAACACGACGGAACGCTTTGCCGCGTTGCAGAGCGGTGAAGTGGATGTCGTTTTCCGTAACACCACGGTCACGCTCGGACGCGATACGCAGAATGGGGTAGATTTCTTGCCCACGACGTTTTACGATGGCGGCGGAATGATGGTGCCGAAGAAATCCAACATCACCAAACTGGAACAACTAAACGGCGCGACGATCTGCGTGTTGGAAGGTACGACGAACGTCCAGGTGCTTGCCGACGTCTTCAAAGCGCGCAATATCAAGTACACCGCGCAGACGTTCAAGGATCCGGAAACACTCTACAAATCATTGGACGAAGGTCGGTGCGATGCCGCGACCTCAGACAAATCGCAACTCGCAGGTCAGCGCGCCTCGCTCGTCAAGAACCCCAATGACTATGTGGTTCTCGACGAGACGATGTCGAAAGAGCCGCTGACGCCGCTGGTTGGGCAAGGCGACAGCCAGTGGCGCGATGCGATGACGTATGTTATCTACGCGACGTTCTACGCCGAAGAAGCCGGGATCACGTCCAAGAATGTGGACGATATGAAGAAGAGTGACGATCCCAATCTCAAGAATTTCTTCGGGGTTACCAATGACCTTCCCAAAAAGATGGGCTTGAGCAACGATGCCTTTTACAACGTAATCAAACTCGTCGGCAACTATGGCGAGATTTACGATCGCAGTCTCACCCCACTGGGCATCCCGCGTGGTTTGAACGCGCTTTACACCAAGGGCGGCATACTGTACGCCCCGCCATTGCGTCCGTAGATTACTTCCGCAAACCCGAAGGGTCTCCCAGACCCTTCGGGTTTCCCCCCACTCAATGACGATGGAACCCACAAATCGTTCCTCCGCGGTAATTCCGTTTTGGCGCGATGTGCGCGTTCTGCGCGTGGTCGCGCAAGTCGTTTTCGTAATCCTCATTCTACTGATCGGCGTGACGTTATGCAACAACCTCACGCGCGGCATGGCGAAATTCACCACGTTTAGTTTTGACTTTCTCACCTCTACGGCTTCGCTTCCGCTAGCAGAAACTACGATTCCATATGAACCGCACGATCCGATGTACCGCGCGTACATCGTCGGCTTGCTCAACACACTCCGCGTGATCGTGCTGGGCATCGTCCTCGCCTCGATGCTCGGCTTGATCGGCGGCATCGCGCGCCTGTCGTCGAACTGGCTCGTCGCGAAAATCGCCGTGGTGTACGTCGAGATTTTCGTGGACACGCCGCTGTTGATTCAACTGTATTTCTGGTACATCGCGGGCGTACTGCGATTGCCGCGCGTGCGGGACAGTATTGCTTTGCCTGGCGACATCCATTTGAGCAATCGCGGCTTGACGATGCCGTGGTACGATCCGAATGCGAATTTCGGGACGTGGCTCGCGGTGATCGGCGGGGCGGTGGTGCTCGCGATCGTTCTTTCCATCGCGTTCGGCAAATTGCGGCAAAGGACGCTGGCGCGCGATTGGCGCGCGCTGTGGTCGTTTCTTGGATTTAGCGCGATGGTCGTCATCGGCGCGAACATACTCAATCCGTTCACCGTGACGGTCCCCGAACTCAAGGGATTCAATTTCGAAGGCGGCATCACCCTCTCACCCGAGTACGTCTCGATTCTGGCGGGACTCGTTTTGTACACGGGCGCGTTCATCACCGAAATCGTGCGCGCGGGGATTCAAGCGGTGCCGCGCGGCTTGAACGAAGCAGCCCGCGCGCTCGGGCTGTCGTATGTCCAAACTCTGCGCCTGGTGACCGTGCCGCTCGCGCTGCGCGTCATCATTCCGCCGTTGACCAATCAATTCCTGAATCTTGCCAAGAACTCGTCGCTGGCGACTGCGGTCGCGTATCCCGATTTGTTTTTCGTCGGCGGGGGCATCTATAATATGACGGGGCAGACGATTCAAGTGGTCGCGATGATGATGGCAACGTACTTGCTGATAAGTCTCACGATTTCCGTCATTATGAATTTTGTGAACGCGCGGTTCAAACTGGTGGAGAGATGAGCGGTATGGCAACCATAACTGATACAATCAAACCCCCCGTCACCTCCGTCGGTGTTCTCGGCTGGCTGCGGAAGAACTTGTTCAGCAGTTGGTTCAATTCTCTGCTGACCATCGTCGCGCTGTGGCTGATCTACAACTTTGTGGTCGGTCTCTGGGGATTCGTTACGACGGCGAATTGGAATGTCGTCATCGTCAACCTGCGATTGTTCATGGTCGGGCGCTACACGCTCGAGCAGGTGTGGCGCGTGCAGGTCAGCGTGGCGATTCTTGCGTTTCTGCTCGGCGCGTCGTGGCGCGCGTGGGGCGGGATCATTCAACAGATCGGCATCTCGATTGCCGCGCTTTTCGTCGTGCTGGCGCTGTTGGCGTTTGAAACATCGTCGCGCGTGTATCTCGCCGCGAATGTCGCGCTGATTGCGATTGGTTTTGGCTTCGCTCATCTCGTCCGCTCACGCGGATTGCTCGTCGCGCTGTGGATTGCTTCGCCGTTTGTAATCGCGATCCTGCTGTACGGCGGCGTCGGCGGCTTGCCGATTGTGGCGACGGATTTGTGGGGCGGCTTGCTGCTCACGTTCGCGCTCGCGGTGTCGGGCATCGTGCTGTCGTTTCCGCTCGGCGTATTGCTCGCGCTCGGACGACAGAGCAGTTATCCCGTCATTAAATGGTTCAGTATTTTGTACATCGAAATCGTGCGCGGTGTGCCGCTCGTGACGATGCTGTTCACCGCGCAAATCGTTCTGCCGATTTTTCTCCCCGAAGGGATGACGGTCGAACGCGTCGTGCGCGTGATGGTGGGCTTTACCGCGTTCACCGCGGCGTATCTCGCCGAAGTGGTGCGCGGCGGTCTGCAAGCCATCGGGCGCGGGCAGAGCGAAGCGGCGAAAGCAATCGGACTGAACACGATTCAGATTTTGTGGCTGATCGTTTTACCGCAGGCGATTCGCGTGGTCATTCCCGCGATCGTCCAGCAGTTCATTTCGTTATTCAAGGATACGTCGCTCGTCGCGATTGTCGGCTTGCTCGATCTAGCGGGGATTGCGAACAGCGTGATTTCGCAGAAAGAATTTCTCGGTTTGCAGAACGAGGTGCTGGTGTTCATCGCCGCGATCTATTTCGTGTGCTGCTATGTTATGACCTACGCGAGTCGGCGATTGGAAAAGAGATTGGGAGTGGGAGAGCGGTAATCAAAAGAGCCAAATGCGCCAAAGATGCCAAACCAGACCTTCGGCACGTTTGACGCCTTTGCCAAATTTGGAGATCCAATCGGGAGATGGCAATGTCCGAAAATCAGAGTAATGACATCATCATCGCGCGGGATGTGCACAAATGGTACGGCAATTTTCACGCGTTGCGCGGCGTGAGTATGACGCTCAAGCGCGGCGAAGTGGTCGTTATCTTCGGTCCGTCGGGCTCGGGCAAGTCTACGTTCATCCGCACGCTCAATCGTTTGGAGGAGCATCAGCGCGGCACGATCATCGTGGACGGGATCGAGTTGAACAACGATACGCGCAACATTGAAGCGATTCGCTCCGAAGTGGGGATGGTGTTTCAGCAATTCAACCTTTTTCCACATCTGACCGCGATGGACAATATTGCGCTCGCGCCGCTGTGGGTGCGAAAATGGACCCGTGACAAGGCAGAAAAGATGGCGATGGAATTACTAGAGCGCGTCGGTATTCCCGAACAAGCGGATAAGTATCCAAATCAGCTTTCCGGCGGACAGCAGCAGCGCGTCGCAATTGCGCGCGCGCTGGCGATGCAGCCCAAGATCATGCTGTTCGACGAGCCGACGAGCGCGCTCGATCCGGAGATGATCAAGGAAGTGCTGGACGTGATGACGCAGCTAGCCAAGTCGGGAATTACAATGATTTGCGTGACGCACGAGATGGGGTTTGCCAACGCGGTGGCAAATCGCATGGTGTTCTTTGACGGCGGGCAGTTGATCGAGGAGGGGACGCCGGAGCAGATTTTCAACAATCCGCAGCACGACCGGACGAAGTTGTTCTTGTCGCAGATCTTGCATTGATGCGGAATAGTCAATTATCGCAAATCGCGCATCTGTGGTATAATGTAACTGATCGTCTAACGGGATTTGTGTGGGCATTTGCCGCCAGACCCCTGTGGGGAATGGCGGCGTTTGCGTTAGGAGCGGAGCATGATATTAAATGCTGGCGATACAGTAGTCCACCCGGTCTACGGTGTAGGACACATTGTTCGACTCGCTAGAAGACAATTCACTGGTCCAGAGGTACGCCAGTACTTCGAAATCAGTACCGAGAAAACAACGGTCTGGGTTCCGGTCGAAACTTGCGAAGCGATTGGTTTGCGCCGGTTGACTACCAAGATCGACCTTGCCGAGTATCGGGGCGTGTTGAAGAGCCGCCCAATTTCACTCAACAAAGATCATTCCAAGCGTCGGCGCGAGTTGGCCGAATGTTTGAAGCAGGGCTCGTTCCAGGCGTTGTGCGAAACGGTGCGCGACCTCACTGCGCGTGGCTGGCGTAAGCCGCTGGGTGAGTCCGACGCGAGATTGCTGCGCAAGACGCATGAATTGCTCTGCCAAGAATGGGCGGCGGCTGATGGCGCGAGCATCGCGCACGCGACCCAGGAAGTGGATACCATGCTCTTGGAAGCGAAACGGGCGTACGCGTAAAAATCCCCGGTGTGAAGCGTTCGACGTGCGGCAACGCGCTCGGGTATGAAGGTGATTTGTGTCGCGCACGAGATGGGGTTTGCCAACTGAATGGGAGCAGGCATATTCTACCGCTAGATCGTGCCGGGGCGACTGGAAAGCGGCACGATCCAAAATCAACAGCCAAGGAGGCAAAGAAAATGACCGGCTACGTCGGACCTATCGAAAAGGTCACCGCAAAGAACAAGTACTTTCGGCAAGTATTGTTCACCGGCAAACACTTGCAACTCGTGGTGATGTGTTTGCAGCCGAAGGAAGAAATCGGCAACGAGGTGCATGAACAAGTTGACCAGTTCTTCCGGATCGAGGAGGGGAAAGCCAAGTTCGTCCTCAACGGGACAGAGGAACAGGTGGTTGGGGCGGGGGGCGCGGTGGTCGTACCGGCGGGTACCTACCACAACGTGCTCAATACCTCTCCGACCAAGCCGCTCAAACTGTATACGGTCTATACGCCACCTCAGCATCCGGATGGAACCGTGCACAAAACGAAAGCCGAAGCCGAGGCGGCAGAACATCATTGAACTAATCTGGGACGAATGCTAACAAGCCGACCGCGCTACGTACGCGGAGAGAGTACAACGGACAAGTACGAAAGAAACGGACATAACCCTGCACGCACGTCTCATTGTTTCGGGCTTGTCCGTTGTCATCCTCCGGGTATGATCACTGTACCACAGCGTTCACTCCCCCATCATTTTCCAAACGTATTGACTCCCTCAATAAACCATCCGCCTTTGAGTTGACTGAGAAAAAACGAATACTCCACTCCATCAATCTGTACCTTAGCGATTGCCTGCTCCACGCGCGAGTCGGTTACAGCCATCGGCACAGACTTGCGTGTCGCGTCCCGTCCCATGTACGTAATCTCCCCAAGCACCAACTGCCGCTTTTTGTCCACCCACTCTTGCACTATCTTCCGGGCATTTGCCGCATAAGCACTCGACTGACTCGTATTCCAGTACGTCAACGCTCCGTTGACATCACCTTTGGTGACCACCACGATAAAATCTTGGAGCATGACAGCCGCTTCGGTGTTGTCACCAGGTGGTATGAGATTGAGCGTTGGCGTCGGGACCGCAACCGCGACGCGCGGGGGTAGGGGGACCTGGGTGGGCAGTTGCGGGGGCGTCGGATTGACGAGCAATGGCACGGAAACGCGTGAGCATCCGCTAGCAAGTGCCACCATCACGAAAAACAAGCCAATCCCGAGTAAACGTGTTTGCAAACTCATCGTCTCACTCCTCCTTGCTCGCGTGTCTCTATTGTAACGACGTTCGACTGCGCTGGCAAGTTCCATTCCCATTTGCCACCTGCTCCCTTTTTGTGTACAATTACGCGAAAGCGAGTGAATGACGATGGACATTCAAACGCTCCTCGAAACAATTAAAGCGTACAATCCCGACGCGAATCTTGATCGCATTCGGCGTGCGTATGAACTGGCGAACGCCGCGCACGCGTCTCAAACGCGCTCGACCGGCGAGCCGTACATCACCCATTCCCTCCAGGTCGCGCAGACCCTCGCCGATCTCTACCTCGACGAAGAGACGATCATCGCCGCGTTTCTGCACGATGTCCCCGAAGACACGACGGTCCCGCTCGAAACGATCCAAAAAGAATTCGGCGATCCGGTCGCGAAACTGGTAGACGGCGTGACCAAGTTGTCCGGCTTGCGCCTGGGGCTGGAGCAGACGCACGCCGAATCGCTGCGCAAGATGTTTATGGCGATGGCAGAGGACATTCGCGTCGTCTTGATCAAACTGGCGGATCGCTTGCACAACATGCAGACCCTCTACGGACTCCCGCCGGAAAAACAGCGCCGCATCGCGCACGAGACGATGGAACTTTTCGCCCCGCTTGCCAATCGCCTGGGAATGTATAACATCCGCCGCGAACTCGAAGACCTCGCCCTCAAATACCTCGAACCCACCAGGTACAAAGAAATCGAAAGCCTCCTGCTAGAAGACAATGACGATCAACAAGCGTACATCATCCAAACGATTTCCATTCTGCGCGACCGGCTCGCGCAAGAAAGCATCTCCCCGCTCGAAATCGCCGGGCGTCCCAAACACATCCACAGCATCTACAACAAAATGGTCCGCAAGGGTCGCGACTTTGATCAGATCTACGACCTCCGCGCGATTCGCGTCATCGTCGCCAGCGTGCGCGATTGTTACGTCGTGTTGGGGAGCCTCCACAGTTTGTGGACCCCGATCCCCGGCGAATTCGACGATTACATCGCCAAGCCGAAAGAGAATTTGTATCAATCCCTGCACACCGCAGTCATCGGTCCCGGCGGAAAACCGATCGAAGTGCAGAT
>Ga0315294_10009158_pt1 | contig 10875 bp, 9 predicted proteins | sample YL17G13_40_MG_FD_203626 | JGI IMG/M metagenome (GOLD analysis project Ga0315294, IMG submission 203626) | Sediment microbial communities from Yellowstone Lake, YNP, Wyoming, USA - YL17G13_40 | ecosystem: Environmental > Aquatic > Freshwater > Lake > Sediment | place: USA: Wyoming | collected... | reverse complement strand
TGCATTGTTTCTGCTAGCGGGGAGACTCTGAGGCATATTTTTTCTTCTTCAGGCGTCAAGACATCAGGGGGGATTTCCTCGCCTGCAGACAGTTTTCTGACGATTTTTCGGTAGCGGGCTTCAATCAGTCCCCTGACCATGTGTCTTACGTTTCGCATCTCTTTTCTGAGGAGAGTTGCCTTCACTGTTCTCTTGTCTAGCATTCGACCCTCTTCTCTAAGCCTTCTTAGGTAATCGGCAGCTGTGGAGTAGAAGTCTGGAGGAAGCTTTTCCAGTTCGGCGTTTTCAAGTTCTTGTTTCCAGACTGTACATAACTCGGCGTACATTTTACTCCGCTACCTCTGCTCTTTTCTTGCAGATGAGAAGCACGGCTGCTGCAGTTGGCAGGTCAACTTTTTGGTTTTGGTAGGGGCCAAATGTCTCGTCACCTAGTCTGAATTCTGGTGCGTTGGAGACGAAAACGGTTGTCGTGCCTGCTTTAAAGGCTATCGCACTTTTGAATGGGTCGAAGCTGTCTATGGCCGCGGGGGGGAACTCGACTTTCTTTAGACCTGTTTTTCCATGCAGTGCATCGGTCAGTCTGATCAGGCGGTGAATGTCTGTTGTTACGACGGTGTCTACGTTGGCAGTTTGTTGTTTCGCAGAGTGTTCTATGATTCTTTTCCATGTTGCTGGGCCTATTCCCTTGATTGTTCTCCAAGGTTGTGACCCGCTCAGGCTTTTGAGGATTGCGTCTTTGTTGTTTGTTATGGCTTTCATTATCGAAGTGGCGGAGGGTCTCTCCAGTCCTATGTTTTTGTAGTCGTCTGGCCCGGCGTTGAGGATGAAGCTGTGCATTCCTTTGGCGATTCGTCCGCGCCAGCCGGAATCATTCACGCTTAGATTTCTTAGGTCGTTTTCGTCCAGTCCGTGAAGTGCCGTTTCGAGGCTTAGGCCGCTCATGTAGTCAACGATTTCTTTGCGCGCGATTGAGTCGAGGGCTTTGACGGTTTCGCTTTCGACATGGATGTGGTAGCCTCGGTGTCCTGAGAAGAATGTGCGCATCTCCTTTTCATGGAAGCCGAAGTCCCGTGTGAGCATGTCTAGGAGCTTGATGGTTTCTAATTTTGCGGAGGCCAAGCAGACTTCGCATATCCAAGTGCGATCGTCGAATTTTTCGCCCCCGCAGGCTGGACATTTTTCAGGGACGATTCCTTTCCCGAAGAAGCCGCATCTGTTGCAAGTCCATTCGTCATGGATTTTGTTGCAGGGTGTGGGGATGTGGTCAGCGTCGATGTCAAAAATCAAATCGGCACCTAACCAACCTTTCTTTTCCATTTCAGCCTGAGGATCTTCATAGTATGCGCAAGAAAAATAGGCATCTCGAGGAATAGAATCACGTAAAAATGATTCTAATTCCTTCCTATTCTTGAAGCTCTTATGACGGAGCATACCACCTTCAAACAAAGCAAACCCAAATTCGCGGCTCTCAATTATTGGGGCACTCTCGGCTAACGAGAAATCCTTATAGTAATCATCGAACATTCTCTGAATGAAAGCAATCGACTTCAAGTTCGCTCTACTCTAAATCTGGTTGATCCCAAGAAAAGTATTTTGCTTAGCTTTCAGATTAGAGAGCGGGCTATTTAAACCAATAATAAAGTTTTATAAACGCAGAAATGGCTAGTCTTCTGACTACTTGGGGAAAGCCTGATGAATGTAGCCCTTTGCCACCACTACAGTCTCACTTTTTACGGAGGTGGTGAACGATTTCTGATCGACGTTGCAAATCAGTTGATGAAAAGGGGACACAAGGTAGTCATCTATGCATTGCCGTTTGGAAGAAGACGAATTAACCTTGATAGACTACTTCAGGGCATTGAATATCACGAGAACCTAATTCACCACATCCACGATGTGGATGTCGCATACTTCGTTTATGCGCCATTTGTCCACAAGTTCTTTGTGGGAAAGTTTCCCAGAGTCGGAGCCCTTCACGCCTTTGTCTTCTTGAATGAGCTACAGCATGATGAGATTAGGACTATGAGCCATGTGGACTTTATCAAGGAATTCGGATTTTCAAGGTTCATTTCAAACTTATATTTTGATAGATTTGATAAGAGAGAGTTAAGTGGCTTTGACGCTATCCATGTTATCAATAGAGAAGCGCAAGCGCTAATCAATGGAAAGAAGCGCGTTTACTATGTTCCCAACTGGATTGACACTTCGCGTTTCCAGCCAGTTAGGGAGAAAGAAACAAGGTTTTCTGTGCTTTTTGTGGGAAGAAGGACTAAAGGTTTTTCCACATTCGTTGAGATTGCTCATCTTCTTAGGAACAAGGAAATTGATTTTATTGCGATTGGACCAGATTTGGAGGATACCGAGAATGTGAAGAATCTTGGACTCATAACTGACGTTAAAGAGCTCATAGAGCTTTATTCAAGAGTTCACTTCTTAGTGTACACAAGTAAAATCGACGTTTTCCCGTTGACTTTACTCGAAGCAGCTGCATGCAAAATTCCCATCGTTGCCTTGCCAACCAAAGCAATACAAGGGCTTAACCTGCCGCTTTTCTATGCAACATCAGTAAACGAGTTTGCAAAAGTGATCTGCGAGCTGGAAAATGCTTGGCAAACAAGAGAAGACTATGCTAAATTGGCCGAAAGCATGCGCACGGGGGCAATGCAATACGATTTGAACACCATATTCCCTAAATTCTTGGACATGTTGAAGGAGGTTGCAGTGCTTTGAGCAAAATGACCAAAACTGCTAAGGGTCTCCGAACGAGACTTGGCTTTAAGGTTTATATTTTGATCGCAATTCTTATCTATACTGTTGTCTTTTCCATAGTTGAGATTACACTTTACCGTTCCTTTAGGATTTTTACTTGGGACTTAGGAGTTTTTAATCAAGCCTTATGGAATACTCTCCATGGCAGATTTTTATACTATACCGCAGACATCGGAATCTATACAAAGACTGGATCTCTGCTAGCAGCACATTTCATGCCAATCATCTTGCTGGCACTCCCGCCTTATGCTGTTTGTCCAACAGGAGAAACCCTTCTTGTGATAAGCACACTAGTAGTAGCCATAGGAGCATTACCAGCTTACGAAATTGCCAATTTCTTCTTGAAAAACGAGAAAACAGCTGCAATGCTTGGGATCTTCTATTTGCTTTATCCCCCCCTACAAGGAGTTACGCTCTCTGGATTTTCGGCAGAATCATTTGCAGTAACGCTATTCTTTTTCATTGTCTACTACCTGATAAAACCCGATTTAAAGAAGCTCGCGTTGGTCGTTCCTCTTGGGCTTTTAACACATGAAGCTTCAGTGCCTGTGATCGCTTTCATAGCATTGTATGGCATGCTGTATCATAGATCAGTCAAAAACAAAGGATTTCAAGCCTCGTTAGTTATCTTAGCTATATGTGTTCCTTTTTTTTTCTTCGCCCAAAATATGAGAATCTTTTTCGGCTGGACTGGCAGCCCATCGTTGTGGCACGAGTGGGCTCTAATGGGCGCAACGAGCACCTCAGATCTTCCGCTAAAAATCTTTCTCAATCCTGTAGGAGCATGGAATTCCTTAACATTTGACGGACTGGCAAAACTGGCATACTTAGTGGTTCTTTTGCTTCCGGTTCTGTTTTTGCCACTCTTGGGTTTACGGGGAGTCATCCCTGCCACTCCGTTTCTTTTCATAAGCTTGCTCTCTGGCTACCGTCTATACTACAGTCTGGAGGGGCATTATACAGCCTTTGTAGTGCCATTTATTTTTCTAGGACTTCTTCATGCTCTGAGGAGGTTGCAGGGGAAGCCTCGTTTTAGAATTTCTATTTTGAAATTAACAAAGCTAATTCTTTTGGCATGTGTGATTTCGCTTATTGTTCTATTGCCCTTAATATATTCTCAGTACCAGATTTTCAATGTAGCTGGGGAGCACGACAACATAATCAGAAGCTTCATTCTACGCATTCCACAAAATGCTTCAGTACTTACACAAAGCAATATTTTCCCACATATTTCAGATAGACCTGACGCATACACGATAGCGCCGCCAATTTGGAGCCCCGAATATGAGCGCATCGATAAAGAGATTCTGCAGAATCTCAGTAAGCTAAACGTAAAATACGTGCTTCTTGATTTTTCCTCAGAGTCATCTTTTGTTACTACCGCCAACCTTATTTACATTGATTTCATCATCCCAAATTGGAATGAATATGGTCTGGTAGGAGCAAAAGACGGTGTAGTGCTATTTTGTTTGAAAACATAGAAAAGAGATATATAAATGAACTTCCAACAACAAAGCAACAGTGGCCTTGAATCAATATCCTGCTAGATTCTGGAGATTCTTCCAATGAAAAATGAAAAGACCTCAAGAATGCACAAGAGAATAGCATTGAACCTTGTTGTGATCATTTTAGTCGCAAATGCAGTTCTGACAGGATTCAATGTGTACCTCACAGTTCAGTTTAATCAAAACTTGGCAAACCTTGGATTTCAAAGTAATACGTACAATTCAACCTCTGTTTTAATCGCCAGGGCTGATGATGCTAATCTTGGGAAGCCAACAACGTATTTTAGCCTAGACGGTGTGATACAACAAACTACACATTACGGTATGCTATATGCATCGATTCAGGTTATAAATTCTCACTATGGAGCTTTAACCATTTGGTTGAAAGATTTCAATGCAGCAGAATCTGAATATCTAAGCCCTGAAAGGTTGAATGATACAGAAGTGTCGTCCGCTGATGAAAAAGAAAGTCATACCTATATCCTTGCTCCCGGGTTAAACCAACCAAGTCCCCAACTTCACTTGAAAGCTCAGGTCTACCTGAATTCAGAAAATTTTCCTCCCAAAGGTGAATCGGTAAAATTCTCGTTGGGGCATCTCTCTCTAGAAGCCGAATTCCTTGATTTTGACACTCAAACCATAGTAGCTAAGGAGTTTTCCGCAGAAATTTTTATTGTGCTTGAAATGCCTTAATGAGAGATAAAGTTCATCGATTGAAAGCGCATGTACACGCGAATCGAGGAGGGGCACCATCTTCATTATGGGCTGGATGGCTTGCCGAGACTCAAGCGTCTTCCCAGTTTGTGAGATTCAAGTTCCGTAAGCATATTATAGTAGCCAGCTATAAGTCAAAGACGATTGGAGGCTCTTCGCTGAAGGTATTTGGCGACAGGCACAGAAGCAACCTTGCCAGATCAAGGAAAGCAAATAGAGTTCTTTTCATTGTTTTCGAAATGATCACAAGTTTCATTTCCCGTATGCATATCATAGGAATTGTTAAACAAGTGAGCGTTACGTTAGAGAGAAGGCTTCGAAGTGTTGCCTCAGCGCTTTTAAGGAACGTTCTATTGAGGAACCATATCGTCAGCATAAATTGTGTCAAATACTATTTGTCCGATGAACGGCTCGAGAGCCTCGTCACTTTGTTCGGTGAATATGAAAAATATGTATGGGAATACTTCGTACCCAAGTTAGGTGAAGTGTTCATCGATGTAGGCGCACATGTAGGGAAATATTCATTACGGGTTGCACGAATTGTAGGGCGTGAGGGGCTTGTCATTGCAGTTGAGCCGCATCCTGGAAATTACCAAGCTTTGCTAAAAGGCATACAGTTAAATGATTACAAAAATGTCATTGCGCTCAATGTCGCGGCTTGGGACAAGAATTGCAGGTTGAAACTATTCATCCACGAAGCATCTGTTCATCACTCAGCCAAAATTGACTTGGGACTTGGATACGTAGAAGTTGATGCTCGGACGATAGATCAAGTTGTTGAAGATCTGGACGTTAAGCGTGTCGATTGGATTAAGATAGATGCTGAAGATGCAGAAACGGAGGTTATAAAGGGACTTGAGAAAACTCTAGCAAAGTATAATCCAAGACTGATTATAGAAGTTCAATGGAAGAGTTTAAGGGAAATTCGAAAGCTTATGGATAACTATCACTATACAGTTGTACCTATTCCAAGAGAGCAGAATCCAAAAGCACAATGGGGCTACTTCTATTGTGAGCCTCTAGTACGCGCTAAACTGTAAAGTATAGGCACTAATCTACCGGAGGGTGTAGAAGAAGTGAATCGCTTTTCCCAAGTCCTTGTTGCAGGTGGGGCGGGCTTCATAGGCAGCCACATAGTTGATAGGCTTATACAAGAAGACATAGATGTCACCGTGCTAGACAACTTATACACGGGACTCTTGGAAAATGTAAAACATTGGAAAGGTAACAAAAGATTCCATTTTGTTCGTGGGGACGTTCGGAACTTCGACCTTGTCAAGCGCGCAGTTACAGATGTGGATGCCGTGTTCAATGAGGCTGCAGTGGTTAGCGTATCTCGTTCTATGGAAAACCCTACCTTGGCAAATGAGGTAAACGTTGGCGGGACATTAAACCTTCTTGAATCATGTCTTAATTCAGGAGTAAAACGCTTCATTCAGGCTTCTTCAGCCTCAGTATATGGAAATACAGAAGTATTGCCCGTTAGCGAAAGTTTGGCACCAAATCCTATTTCACCTTACGCTGTTGCTGAGCTGGCGGCGGAAAACTACGCCAAGGTCTTCCACCTTGCATACGGTCTGGAAACAGTCTGCTTACGTTATTTCAATGTCTATGGTCCTAGACAGACCTTTAGTGCCTACAGTGGTGTTACTACAATCTTTTTGAACAAGCTATTGCAGGAACAGAAACCAGTCATTTTCGGAGATGGAAATCAAACCAGAGACTTCGTCTATGTCGGAGACATTGTCGAAGCAAACATGCTTGCCTTAAATGCTAACAAAGGAGTTGGGGAAGTATTCAATATTGCAACCGGCATACCGCATACAGTAAATGAACTTATTTTGACTCTCCAAGAAAAACTGGGCAGACAGCATTTAAAGCTTATCTACAAACATCCTCGACAGGGAGACATCAGGAATAGCTATGCTAGTATCGAAAAAGCTGAGAGAATCCTCAGCTACAAACCTACATTCTCTCTAGAAAAAGGAATAACCAAACTGGTTGAATGGTACTCGGGACTTGATTCATGAAGTAAGCGCGCCTAATGTTGCCCTTCACGAGGAGAAAAACACAATTCCCACCGTGTCTCCAGAGACTCCGAAGCCTAGAGCTTTTCTGATCCCTTCTTTGAGTACATAAGAGTCAAACAAGACGCTCCAGAACTGCTGAGAAAAGAGTTAAAGAACAGGCTCGGGATCTCATTTATCTCAACAGCCATCAGCCCATCAAACCAAAATATCTCTGTGCTAGGGGAATGCTCGAAGTGTAACGCGCATGGGGGAATTAAATAAATGGTTAAAAATGGTATTTATTCGCCTTTTATGATTTGGGGGCAGATTTGAGCCTCACAATTCTTCCTGGCTTCTTTGCAGTATCCGCCCCTCTCGAACCTGCAGAGGCGCTTGAGGCGGCTGAACGATAGGATTACAATCTCCATAGAGTCGTCTGATGTGGCAGCGATAACTTGCAGTCGGACTTTGGACGGAATGAAATCGGTTAATTGGGGCCTTCCCAGTCTGTTTGAGACCGTTTTTTCCTTCGCCACGAGGCCCTGAGCTGCTAGGCGCTCAAGATGCTGCCTTAAAGTGTTATGGCTGAAACCCGCTTCAACTAGGAGTTGAGTGAAGACTCTGGGCTTGCCATCCTTAGGCACAGCCAAAATACGCTCATCAAACAAATCCATGAACCATTATATGCAGAAACAGACTTAAAACCACTCATGAAAGACGCTGCATGGTCCAGGCGTCCCCAAGCCTGCCCAATGTCAGCCACGAATCTACTGCTTCACCACGAAGTTAAGCCTTTTGCCACACCTCCTCTGATTCCTCCCACATTAGGCTGACAAAGGGCTGCATTCACTCATCCGGGCGCAAAGCCCAATTCTTTAGCAGCTCAGGACATCGTCCAGTCATCTTACCGGTCGCGTGGACCATGGTTAAAGACGGACTAGCCAGCCCACGCAGTGTATACGGGCCGTCTTTCATAAAGTCAATTTCGGAACAAGCATGATGGTATGAGAAGTGTTAAAGGTGTGCGGCGCTCACGCCATGCCATGAGCGCCTTAATTTGTGGTTTGGATGTGCATAAGGATTCGACTTATGCGACAATTTTGAACCCTGAAGGAAAGATAGTTAACCAAATGAGGATGAATAATGAGAAAGTGCTGTCGTACCTTTCGCACTTTAACGTTTGCAAGGTTGCGATGGAATCTTCTACCCAGATTGCGTCGCTGTATAGGCAGCTGGCATGCAAGGGTTTTGACGTGGTGGTTTCCCATCCCAAGAAGACGCGTTACATCGCAGAAGCGAAGATTAAAAGTGACCGTGTGGATTCCATGGCTATTGCTGAGCTTGTGAGGTTGGACGCTTTGCCACTCTCTTACGTGCCTGACGAAGAAACTGCCAAGCTGAGGGAAAAAGTGAGACGACGAGCTTTCCTGGTTAGACAACGAGTCAAGCTTAAAGTGAAGATCAAGAGCGTATTGACTTACGAGGGGATTAAGCCTCCGTCTGATCATGGCTTGTTCACCTTGAAGGGTGTTGAGTGGCTTCGCTCGTTGAATGTTGAGTCTATCGATTCGTACCTTAGGATCATGAGCGTATTTGATGAAGAAATCAGGCTGCTTTCCAAACAGCTCTTGGGTTTAGCTAAAGAAGACGAGGACGTTAAGCTTTTGATGACCATTCCGGGAATAGGCTACTATTCGGCTTTGCCCGTGAAGAGCGAGATCGGAGACGTCAACCGGTTTCCTTTCGGTGATAGGCTTTGCAGTTACGCTGGTTTGGTGCCTTCTACGCGTGCTTCTGGCGCTGTGGTTAGGCATGGTGGCATCACTAAGGAGGGTAGCCGGTAGCTGCGTTGGGTGATGATTGAAGCTGCACAGACGCATGTTCACAGGTTTGACACGGCGATAACTCGAATGTATAATGGAATTGCCGAAAGAAGAGGACGGCGGATCGCGTTGACTGCGGCTGCTCATAAGTTGTTGTTGGTTTGCTATTCGGTGTTGAAGAACAAGCGGCCGTATTACGACCAGGCCTAAACTTTTCCTCGCCTGCGCGCTGTCCCCGAGGTGGTGGACGTCAGCATGATTGAGGAGGGTCTGGATGCGACGCCATAGTGCCCCTGGTTGTGGGCGAATAGGTGCGTGCCCTTCATCAGTTAGCGAGGAACAGGAAAGAGACTTAGGAGACGATTGAACAGGAAAAGAATAAATAAGGGCTTCACATAGGTGCGCGCTCAACACCCTAGACATGAGATGAGAACAATCAGTACGTGAAGTGATCGCATTGAATCCATCAACAACCATGATCAATGTGTGTTAGAACAGCCCTTATGCCAAGATGCATCAGTTTAGACGGGTGCAAGTGTCATCAGGATATTGGGGCACGAACGGCACAATAGCCACGAACATCAGCACCCAGGCATTTAAGTCAAGTCGACATACGCCGCTATAGGACTTACTTTCTTCCCAAGCACACTTTCAAGATGTACGACAAAAACTCTCTAATCTCGTTTTGAGAGAGTTTTGATTTGCCTTTCTTTCTATTTATGAAGACAATGGGGACCTCCGTTATTCTAAATTTGCGCAAGTGCGCTTGTCTTATGGTTTCTATCTGTATTTCGTAAGTTTCGCTGTGCAAGTCGCCAACCATGCTTCTCACAAGCTTCGTCGAGTAACAACGCAACCCGCTCGTATAGTCATGTATTCTGGCCTTCACCAGAATGGAGGCCATAAGATTAGCCACGTGACTCGTTACCAACCGCAGCAAGCTCCAATTCTCAATTCTGCCCCCCCTGCAATATCTGCTTCCTATAGCGAGTCCTTTTCCTTTCTTCGCGGCGCCAACCACGCGCGGCACATCTTTCGGATTATGCGAGTAATCAGCATCCATCGTCACTATATACTGCGGAGGCTTCTTAAGCGAAAGAAAAATCTTGAACCCATCCGTAATCGCCGTGCCAAGCCCAAACTTCCCAGGCCTCACAAAAGCCAGAATGTTACCGTACTTCTTCTGAAGAGCCCTAACAACGTCCGCCGTGCCGTCCGGGCTCGAATCATCAATAACCAGTATGGAAAGATTCAAGTCTAGGTTCTCAATCTCATCGACAAGCTTACCTATGTTCCCGACTTCACAATACGTCGGAAGGATTATCCCAACCTCGGAACTCACTTTGAGGTTTCCTTCCACTGACCGAAAACCCATCTTTCTGCTTTCACCTTTTCAATGATAGTGTTCAGTTAATCGGACACTTACTATATAAACTCTGCCTTTAGACAACCCAACCCCAAAGATTCAGGTCAAGCCGTCCGGGACTTTCTCCGATAATAACCAAGCGGATGACGCACTCTCCGACACGTCTCATCCTGATTCACGCAGACCCCATGAGTTTGCAGCGTTTCACACTTCGGCGGCGTATACTTGGTTCTAGAACCCCTTTCGCCTGCGATGTGCTCAACCTGATAACGGGTCATCCTCTCGCTGTAGTCTGAAAAGCTTCTGAACAGCTCAATCGCCTTTTCAGGCGGCATCCCGATGTTTATGAGAAACGAGGTCAAAGTGAACCGGCCTATGTGTGAGAGATGACGCCCAGAAGAGAATGATTGATAAAGCGCTTTTATGCACGGCGGAAAGGCTTCTTGGACGATGGTCTTCGGAAAGCCTTCAACCTCTTGCTTGCCTATTATCTCTATTTTCAGCTTCTTTATTCTTTCCGCTGCCTCCATGATGTTTGGGGGGAACCTCGGCAGTTCCTTCACTTCCAATCTTTTTTCAATATGCCTTTGAACCTCTTCCTTCAGCAACCTTGCAGCCTCATCTATGCTCAAGTAGACTTTGCCACATGACAAGATTCTGTTGACAAGCTTCCAATGCTTGTCCCGTAA
>Ga0315294_10009156_pt1 | contig 10877 bp, 8 predicted proteins | sample YL17G13_40_MG_FD_203626 | JGI IMG/M metagenome (GOLD analysis project Ga0315294, IMG submission 203626) | Sediment microbial communities from Yellowstone Lake, YNP, Wyoming, USA - YL17G13_40 | ecosystem: Environmental > Aquatic > Freshwater > Lake > Sediment | place: USA: Wyoming | collected... | reverse complement strand
AAGCCCGAATTGAATTGTTCAGTCTCAAAATTCACAAAACAGGGAATAATTGAGAATTCAATATGTTATATTTCCTGCGGAATGCAATTTATTTCCGGAACAGCCCTCTCCTCAATTCCCCCCGGAGAATCAAAAAAATGCACATTTGAGCTTGAGAAGAACATTGTTTTGGAGAAAGAAGAGCGCATTCTCATATGCAATCTCAACCAAATGCCAAGAGTAATAGGATTTGGAATTTTATCCAAGACAGTATAAAATGTTCCACGCTATTTATTGCAACTGAAAAGTCTTTAATTCAACTTCATTATTTTCCGCAATTGCTTACATAAAACCATGGCTGCTTGATTTTATGCAAGGCTGAACAAAACAGAAGCTTGTGAAGCATTTTGTTCATGCGCTTTCGCGCATCAAATATACGAAAGCAAGCATTGCATGCACTGTTCTTTCGCGCGCAAACGCAAAATGGTTAGTTTTGGCTTCAAAATCAAAGCCTTTTTATTTTCTATTTTTGCACTCTATTCACCTATATTTGCCACTTGCGCGTACGCATTGCGATGTTGCGCACGCACATTGCTTCAACCGAGCATCGAAAGCGTGCCTGCCGCAAAGGGTAAAATTGGCGAAGACGAGTATCATGCTAAAAGGAGCTTTGCTTGATTTGGACGGAACGCTCATGGACAGTATGCCATTCCACTTCAGGGCATGGAACGTTTGTCTGGAAGAATTCGGGAAAAGCATGCCTGAAGAAGAATACAGGAATTTCGCAGGCTTTCCCTCCTTATTGATTGCAGAACATCTTGTGAAAAAGAATTCCCTTGCAATCACTTTGGAAGAACTATTCCAAAAAAAGAAGAACATGATGGCGGAAATAATAAACAAAGCCGATGAAGTGCCATTGATGGGAAGCGCACTGGAGGCGCTGGACCTTCTCCAAAAGAATCGCCTCAAACTAGCAATAGTCACGGGCTCTCCAAGAAAAGAAACAATGCCGATTTTAAAGAAAGCAGGAATATCCGAAAGATTCGGCTGCATAGTCACTTGCGAAGACGCAAAAAGCCCCAAACCCTCTCCCGAATGCTATCTTTTCTGTTTGGAAAAAATGAAGCTGGAAGCGCAGGAATGCGCTGCTTTTGAAGACTCAAACAAGGGAACAGAGTCTGCGAGGAGCGCGGGACTCTGGACTTTTGCGATTCCAAACAAGTATTCAAGGAATCAGGATTTCTCTTCTGCGCATTATGTCTGCAAGGATTTGCTGGAAGCTGCAGGAATTGCATTGAAACTCTAGATTTCTATGCATTATTCAATCCAATAACAAAATATGCGACATATTTTATTGTTTTTGGTGAATAATATCTCGTTAATAAAGGTGAAAAAATGTCTCGTTTAAAAAAGAAAGAAAATACCTCGCAGGAATACAGGGGGGAAAGGGAAGGGATTCTAAAAAGATTCAGGGAATCAGTGGTTTTCATAAGCGTTGATGGCAAAACCAGAAAAGATCCGAATAAAACAATTAATTTCGATTTAAGCCAGCCAATTCTGGACGTGGAATGGGATGTTGAATTGGCAAAAGAGCTTGTTTCAAGAAGGATTTTCGATTCAAGGCTCAATTCGAGGAACAAAATAGACCAGAGCGGAGTTTGGAGATTCAGGGAGATTGTGCACCCCCTTCTGAATGATGATGAAATAATCACAAGGCCCGAAGGAAGAACGAACCTTTACAGCCACAAGCGTTTGAGCGAATACACTGGAGTGAAAAACGTGCAAGTGAAAGCAGAAGGTGAGAATCCAACCTCATCATTCAAAGACAGGGGAATCACGGTAATCATCTCGGAAGCAAGAAGGCTTGGGATGGATACTGTTGCATGCGCTTCCACTGGAAACACATCCGCAGCAGTTCCTGCATATGCGAGCATGTGCGGCATGAAATCCCTGGATTTCATACCTGAAGGAAATATTGCATTTGGAAAGCTCGCGCAGGCAATGGCTTATGGCGCAAAAGTGCTTCAAGTTAAAGGGAATTTCGATGAAGCGCTCACTCTCGTGAGAATAGTTTGCAGGGAATTTGGAATATACTTGGCAAATTCAGTGAATCCCTGGAGAATTGAAGGGCAGAAAACGATTTCCTTGGACATTCTGCAGCAGCTTTCATGGGAAACCCCGGACTGGATTGTGCTTCCAGGGGGCGGGCTCGGGAACACCGCAGCCCAATGCAAGGGATTGATTGAATTGTTCGAACTGGGAATAATAGACAAGATTCCAAGAGTCGCTTCCATTCAGGCGCATGGCGCAAATCCGTTTTACTCTATGCGCTGCAAAGGTTCAAACACTCTCGTTCCAGTCCAAAGTCCTGAAACAATAGCCACTGCAATAAGGATTGGAAACCCTGCAAGCTGGCAGAGGGTGATGAAAGTTTTTGAAAGAGTGAAGGGAGTATGCGAAGAAGTGACGGATCAGGAGATAATGGATGGGAAAGCAATAGTGGATGGATGCGGAATTGGGTGCGAACCTGCTTCTGCAGCTTCTGTTGCGGGATTGAAAAAATTAAAGGAAAAAGGAATCATTAAAGAAGACGAGAGCGCAGTATGCATCCTTACTGGAAACATACTCAAGGATCCAAATGCAACCGTAAATTACCACAAAGGGGAACTGGGGGGAATAGCTCCTCTTTTTGCAAACGAGCCAAAAGTGGTTGAAGCGAATTTGGAAGCAATAAAAAGAGAACTTAAAATCTGAATTTTCTTATCCCATAAAAGCAAGCAGTTTTCTCGCAATTGTTTAGCATCAGACGAAGCAAAACATACACGCTCTTTTGCGATTCGCGAACACATTGCGCGCATATCCGCCGCAGAGGCGCAATGCGCATAAGTTGTTTTTGTTTTTTGCTAAACATAAACTTTCCTCAAACAAATTCTTTTTATTGTTTTGCAGAGAATAGCGTTTCATGATAGTTGAATTTGAAAGGTTGTTGGAAATTTGGAATGAAACGTTCAAGGACAAAGTCCGCTCATTGCGGACAACCAAAGGACTTTGTCCGCATTTTGAACGGTGCAGCCGTTCAAAAGCTTTTGAGTGGGTTTCGCCACTCAAAACGCATTTGAGAAAACCAAACATAAGTATGCTTTTTCTCAAATACAATAATAAATATTTGAATATGGCTGAGACTCCATTAGAACGAGGAATTATGTCCAACCCGGAATGGATCACGGGAGTTGAATGGGGAATCCCAAGGGAGGGGCACCCTGAAGGAAAAGTGATCAACCACATAAAAGAAGTGCTTGCAAACATAGAGAAGAGAGATTATCCCAAAGAAAAAAGGGAAAAATTGAGGCTGATTGCACTGCTCCATGATTCATTCAAATGCAAAGTGGATGAGAAGAAGCCCCATTCAGGAACAAACCACCATGCATTCATCGCAAGGAAGTTTGCAGAAAAACACAGCAATGACTCGGGAATTCTGGACGTCATTGAGCTTCATGACGAAGCATATAATTCCTACCTGGTTGGGAAAAGAAGGAATGACTGGAAAAGGGCAGAAGAAAGAGCGCAGGTTCTCATTAAGCGTTTGGGAGGGAATATTGGGCTTTTTATTGAATTCTACGTTTGCGACAATGAAACAGGAAACAAGGATCAGGAAAGTTTAATTTGGTTCAAAAAGCAGCTGGGAGGAGCATTTTGACTATTTTTGTACATTAATGTACAATTATGCTTCCCACACAATATTATGCTCCGAGCATAATATTATCCTCTGATAACTATATAGCCATCCAGTTCAATAAAATAACATATGCATTGGGAAAAAATATTAAAAAAGCATATGAGGGTGGTTTGTTTTTATGGGAATTGAACTGTTCGTTCAAAACCATGATGAAAAGCAGGGAAATGCAAAGAACTATATAGTCACACTCCTTACTGAGAAAAAACCCCTCACTGTGCGGGAATTGCAAAAAAAAGTCCAGAAGGAATTCAAGTATTCTGTTTCTTACCAGGCAATCAGGAAAGCAAACTACCAATTGGTTGAGGAGGGAGTGCTTGAGAAAAATGGAAAGAAGTACTCCATAAGCGAAAAATGGATTGATGAGATATACTTTTTATGCAGGAATCTCAAAAGAGGCCATTCCAAATATTATTTTGAAAGCATTCTGGAAAGAATTCATAAAACAAGAAGCCCACAATACCTTCAATTCCATAGCTTATGCGAGCTCAAAAATTACATTGAAGAGCTGGAGATTGAACTGATTCCAAAACTAAGGGATAGAAACGTTTTTTACATTCTCCCAATGACGCAAAAAGGCTTTAATTTTGAAAAAGTGAAGGAGAGAATGGATTTCTACAAAATGAACAGCGCATCCCTCCATCTTCTTTACAGGAGCAATGGCCCAATAAACCAGCTTGCAGTGCAGAACTACACTTTGTGCGGGGCAAAAGCCAAAATAATATGCGAAAACAGTGACAATTCAATAATTGGGGTATTTGACGACATTGTTTTTCAATCCTTCATCCCAATCGAACTCATTTTGAAAACAAGGCAAAACGGAAGCGGAAACGGGAGCAATCTTGGAAGAAGAATAATGGATTACATTGAAATCCAGAACAAGGAAGCCAACATTAGGGCGCTGATACAGAGAAATGAGAATTTTGCCGGATTAATAAAACAGAAAATATCCCCCCATTTTGATTCAGAATATTCTTGCAAATGAGAACAAGGAGATTATTTGTTAAATTTGAATTTTGCCAGTGAAATCGCACGAAATAATAAATCAAAAAATTAACTCCCAACTAAACGGCATTTTCTTCCCGGTTGAAACCCTTAATTAACTCAACTTTGCCATCATCCGCTGTAATCGACGCATTTCGAACGCGCGATTATATAAACGCGCATGCAGCATATGCGTTGCGCAAATTCAAGTGGCGAGTATAAGTTAATTAAATTTATTCCTTAAATAATATTGGGAGTTTTATGGCGCTTATTGAGAAGATTGCAGGAGTCGAAGTTGTGAGGCTTGACAGGGCTGAGCCTGAAGACCTGAAGAAAATCGGATTCAATTTCACGAAGCAGGAGATCAATAAGATAAGGAAAATGCTCAAGCGCAACCCAACGAAAGTCGAGATGCACATATTCTCAGTTGAATGGAGCGAGCACTGCTCCTACAAATCAAGCAAGCCCTCACTCAAAAAATATCTGAAAACTGACGCGCCCTACCTTGTTCTCGGGCCAGGAGAAGATGCAGGAGTGGTGGAAATCGGGGAGGGATGGTGCCTTGTTTCAAAGCACGAAAGCCACAACCATCCATCACAGGTTCTTCCAATGGAAGGCGCTGCAACCGGAATCGGGGGAATCGTGAGGGACATAAACTGCATGGGAGCAAGGGTCGTGGGAGTGTTCGATCCCTTGAGATTCGGAACGAAAAAGGAAGTGAGATGGATAGTGAGGGGAGTAATAGACGGGATTTGGCAATACGGGAATGCTTTGGGAGTTCCGAATCTGGGCGGGGACGTGTATTTCTCATCATGCTTTGATGACAACTGCCTCGTGAATGCAGGCGCAGTGGGAGTTGTCAGGAAAGAGAACGTGACTCGCAGCATCACCCCTGAAGCAGGCTGCGATGTGATTATTACAGGGAAGCCAACAGACTGGAGCGGTTTTGGAGGAGTCACTTTTGCTTCCGAGATCCTAGATGAGGAGAAGCAGGAGGAGAAGAAAGGCGCAGTGCAGATTCCGGATCCATTCCTGAAAAACATTCTTGTCAGGGCAAATGAGCAGGTGGTTAAGGAAGCAAGGGAGAGGGGGATTAAAATCGGGTTGAAGGATTTGGGTGGCGGTGGGTTTGCCACGGCTTCTTCTGAAATGGTCTATTCAGGGGGAGTGGAAATCGATTTGAACAGCATGCCCACCGCTGCAGACGTTCCGCCTGAAGTGATTGCATGCGCTGAAACGCAGGAAAGGTACATTCTCACAGTCCCTTCCTCTTTCACCCAGAGAGTGCTTCAGATTTACAATGACGAATGGGAGCTGGGGAACGTATACGAAGGCGCAAGGGCTGCAGTTATTGGAAAAACAAGGTCTGACAACAGGTATGTTCTCACGTACAATGGGCTTGTGGTTGCAGACCTTCCTTCAGAATTCCCGGAGCCATTCTTCTTCAAAAGAAAAGCAAAAAAAAGAAAAGAAGCCTTGCAGGAACCGGACATTCAATTGAGCAATGAAGAATTGGGGGAAGTTCTGAAAAAAATAATCTCCTCCCCGAATATTGCTTCGCGCGAACCCATCTATTCCTATTACGACACTGAAGTGCAGGGAAATTCAGTGATTAGGCCCGGAGAAGGGGACGCTTCGGTGATTAATCCCATTCCAGGTTCAAAAATCGGCATTGCAACCGGAATAGGGGGAAATCCGTTCTACGGGAGGATCTCACCCTATTGGGGAGGAGTCACCGCAGTTGTGGAATCAATGAGGAACGTTGTTTCAGTGGGCGCGTTCCCCTGGGCTTTCACTGATTGCCTGAATTTCGGGAATCCCGAAAAGCCGGAAGTATTCTATGAATTCAGGGAAAGCGTGAGGGGAATAGGGGATGGTGCAAGAAAAATCGCGCTTCGCGGGCACGATATTCCAATTACGGGCGGAAACGTGAGTTTTTACAATGAGAGCGCGGGAGGAAACGCAGTCTATCCCTCTCCAACGCTTGCCTGCTATGGAGTGCTGAAGGATTACAGCAGGGCAGTGACAATGCGTTTGAAATCCTCAGGGAACGCCTTGGTGCTCCTTGGGAAGAGGAAGGACGAATTGGGGGGTTCGGAATTCTACAGGCAGTTCAACTCCCTTGGGAAAAACGTTCCCAAAATAAATTTCAAAAAAGAAAAAGAGAGGCAGCTTTCAGTATTGGAACTCATTGAGAATGATTATGCGGTTTCAGTGCATGACATTTCAGACGGCGGATTGGCAACAGCAGCGCTGGAGATGTGCTTTCAAAGCCCCTTTGGAATAAAACTTTCAGAAAGAAAAATGAAGGGAAGGGAAGGCATGGTTTTCCTCTTCTCAGAATCCTCAGGCTTCCTCATGGAGATAAGGAAGGAAAAGCTGGAAAGCGTTTTGGATGTTCTTCCAAAAAACGATTATGAAGTGGTTGGGGAAATAACAAATAAGCAGGAATTCGAATTCGAAGGCGCATTCACCCTTGAAAAAAATGAATTGGAGAAAGCATGGAAAGAAGGATTGGGGAAATTCATTGAAGAATGACAATCGTCCATCACAATAAAAATATTGAAAATTGCTCTTTAAATCTTCTTCTGTATTTTCACATGATGTGAATATCGTGTTCACGCGGCATGAACATAAAATTCATTTCTTCCCGTAGCCCACTCCCTTGTAATGGATTCCCCGCTTTTTCGCCTCTTCAGGGCTGTATATTCTTCTCCCGTCAATAAGAATAGGATGCGCAAGCAGCTCCTTGAATCTCTTCAGGGGAATCTCCCTGTATTCCTTCCATTCAGTTATCAAAAGGCAGGCATCCTTGTTTTTCAGGCACTCCTCCCAATTCCGGGAATAATGGATCCTGATTCCGTCTCTCTCTAGCTCTTTTTTCGTATTCTCGATTGCAATGGGATCGTGCGCAGTTATCTCATATTCCTTTGCAAGCTCCCGTATTATCCTCAAAGCAGCAGCATCCCTCACGTCGTCAGTATCAGGTTTGAATGCAAGCCCGAGAATCGCAATCCTCTTTCCCTTTATTTTCCTCTCTTCAAAAGCCCTTTCCATCAGGGCAATTACGTGGAGAGCCTGGTTGTAATTCACTTCAATCACGCTTTCAAGTATTTTCGGCTCGTAATTGGCTTCTATTGCAGTATGCATTATTGCCTTCACGTCCTTTCCAAAACAACTCCCTCCCCAGCCCGCTCCTGCATTGAGGAATCTCTCGCCAATCCTTGAATCCAGTCCCATCCCCTTCGCGACAACCTTCACGTCCGCGCCAATCCTTTCGCATATGTTCGCCATTTCATTGATGAATGAGATTTTGGCTGCAAGGAATGCATTGCTTGCATACTTAATCAATTCCGCAGTGGTGGGGTCAGTGACTATCTGCCTGTCCTGCGGCACTTTCAATTTCTCGTAAAGTTTCAGCACTTTCTCCGCATTCTCTTTCTTGAGTGCGCCCACAACCAGCCTGTCCGGCTTCATGAAATCCTCAACGGCAACCCCCTCTTTCAGGAATTCAGGGTTCATTGCGGGATTCTTCAGGTTGAGCGAAAGAGTCGTTCCGGGGGGAACAGTGCTTTTCACGACGACAATCGCATCGGGATTTGTTTCCTTAATCTGCTCGGCAGCCCGCCTCACGTATGAAAGGTCGCTTTCCCCTGTGGGTTTTGGCGGTGTTCCAACGCAGATGAATATGATTTCCGCATCCTTCAAATCCCCGTAATTTGAAGTTGCAAAAAGCCTTTTCTCCCTTATATTCTTCTTCAGAAGCTCCTCAAGCCCGGGCTCATAAATGGGAGTGATGCCTTTGTTTATTTTATTCACTTTCTCCATAACAACGTCAAGGCATGTTACATCATGCCCCAATTCCGCAAAACAAGTCCCGGTGACCAGCCCAACGTATCCCGTGCCGACTATTCCAACTTTCATGGCACATTATGTTATTTAAATCTTTTATTTCTTTCCATAATTTTTTTCTGGGATTTGCTTTTCCAAACAATAGGGATTATAAGTTGTAATCCCATAATATATCGGGGAGGGCATGGCTTATAAAGAAACTTTGGAAAGGCTTTACGCATTAAAATCAAGAGGGATAAGCTTAGGCCTCGACAACATAACCGAATTGATGCTCAGGATGAAAAATCCCCACAGGAATTTCAAATCCATACATGTGGGAGGAACCAACGGAAAAGGCACGACTGCGACTTTCATCGCGAATATCCTCAGGGAAGAGGGCTGGAAAGTCGGGCTCTACCTTTCCCCCCACGTATACAATTTCAGGGAAAGAATAATGCTAAACGGCGAAATGATTCCGGAGAAGAAACTGGAAAAGCTGGCCAGCGATGTTTTGAAATTCAATTTCGGGACTTTTTTCGAGGTTCTGACCGCAATGGCCTTCAAGTATTTCTCTGATGAAAAAGTGGATTATGCAGTGGTTGAAGTTGGTTTGGGGGGAAGGCTGGATGCGACGAATATAATAAATCCCGAAGTTGCCGCAATAACCAACGTGGACATGGAGCACAGCGATCTTTTGGGGAAGAACCTGAGGGCGATTGCAAAGGAAAAAGCTGGAATAATAAAAATCGGAACGAAAGCCATCACGGGGGAGAACAAGAGGGAGCCATTGGATGAATTCAAGAAAGTGTGCAAAGTGAAGAAAGTCCCATTGTATCTTCTTGGGGAATACGTTGATTACGAAATCAAGGGAGACGACAGGGGGAGCAGTCTCAAAGTGAAGCACATGGGGCAGGCTTTGGAAGCAAGATTGAAAATGGTCGGAGAGCACCATGGCGTGAATTCTGCAATAGCAGTGGGCACAGCGAAACTCTCAAGCGCAAACGTTTCAGACGAGTCGATAATAAAGGGGCTTGAAAAAACAATTCTTCCGGGAAGATTCGAAGTGAAAGAAAGGAATCCCTATCTGATTCTTGACGGCGCCCACAATCCCGCGGCAATCGACCAGGTTTCACGAGCCACGTACCTTCTCAAATATGACAAGCTCATCTGCGTCACCGGAATGATGAATGACAAGGCAATTGAAAGGATGGCAGAGCAAATCTCCTCATTTTCAGACAAGGTGATAATCACACAGCCAAAGCTGGAAAGGGCTGCGGATCCCAAATACATCCAGGTGCAGTTCAAGAACGTTGGAGTGAAAGCAGAGATAATTGAAGACGTTCCGGGCGCAATAAAGCATGCAAAGAAAATTGCGAGCAAAAAGGATGCGATAATAGTGCTTGGTTCTTTTTATTTGGTAGCTGAAACCATGGGGTGCGGCTATGATGTCAGATGAAACTGCTTTCAGGAATGGCAGGAAAAATACTGTTTCATCAGGCGCTCAAAACGCGGGAAATTCTCAAACGCAAACAAAGATTCAAGATTCAGCAGAATTCACTGATTCAAATTCAGAAAGAGTTGTGGATTTATTGAAGGGGGAGAAGAGGAGAATCAGAATAGCAGTGCTTGCAAGCGGAAGGGGAAGCGATTTCCAATCCATAATCGATTCAGTGGAAGCTGGAAAAACGAATGGGGAGATTGTCGGCCTGATCACTGAGAATCCCGAAGCGTTTGCAATTGAGAGGGCTAAAAAGCACAATATTCCTTATTTTGTGATTGACAAGAAAGCTTTTTCTGACAGGCTTGACCACGACAGGGCGATTAGAAGGAAACTGGATGAAATAAAAGCAGAGTTTGTTGTTCTTGCAGGCTACATGAGAATAATAAAGGAAGAGAATTTGCTCAGGGACTATTATGGGAGAATCATCAACGTCCACCCATCCCTGCTCCCTTCATTTCCCGGAGCGCACGGGCAGAAGGATGCTTTCGAGCACGGAGTGAAAATTTCAGGCTATACGATTCATCTTGTGGATGCAAGCCTTGACGGTGGGCAGATACTCTGGCAGGAAGCAGTGGACATAAGGGATTGCGAGAGCGCAACAGAAGTTGCAACAAAAATATTGGAGCGCGAGCACGTTGGGCTTCCCAAAGTGATTGACATGTTCTCGAAGGGAAGATTCATAATAAGGGGAAGAAGGGCAAGATACGTTCCCTATTAATCATTTGGTGATTAGTTAATTTTCGGAGCAAATTGGCGTATTATGGTCACCAAAAGAGGAAACACTGCTTCATTTCGGTGGTTGAACCGAAACTCCATTTCTTTGACGTAGGAAAGATAATTTTTTCGGTT
>Ga0315294_10009155_pt1 | contig 10877 bp, 10 predicted proteins | sample YL17G13_40_MG_FD_203626 | JGI IMG/M metagenome (GOLD analysis project Ga0315294, IMG submission 203626) | Sediment microbial communities from Yellowstone Lake, YNP, Wyoming, USA - YL17G13_40 | ecosystem: Environmental > Aquatic > Freshwater > Lake > Sediment | place: USA: Wyoming | collected... | reverse complement strand
CACCGGTATTGTTCTTTAGATGCTTTGCTGTCATCATTCTCATCGGTTCCTCCTGAAATAGCTATTTTGAACATATTATAGCTATTTTAAAGTTTGGATACAACTCTTTTAGCGGGCGTTACGGGTAAGTGGTATATTTAATGGGGAGTGTCCCTATTTGTCCCTATTTTTCCTATTTTTCAGACCATCTCCCTTCATCGTCTGTAAATCAGACATTAGACCATAGACTGCAGAAGTCAATTGTCTCAAGTCTGAAGTCTGATGTCTGTTATCTAAAGTCCCGCCTTTTTCTTTTCGGTCAGTATCTCTTCTATCTGAGCCATGACCGTTTCCCGTGAGGCGCTCTCTTTGGAGAGGATCGTCAAGGCCTTGCTTACCAAACGCTTCCGACCCCCCTCCGTCAATAAACCCCGTTAGAAATTCCAGCGGGGTATTAGACCCCGCCGGAATTATTCTAAAATGTAACCTCGCTGCAGAGCAGTGGGGCATTATTTCTAAACAAAAATATTTGAAATTTCCCCTCACCCTTCCCCTCTCCCCAACGGGGAGAGGGAGGGGGTGAGGGGGCAAAATGTTAGAGATAAATTCTCAGACTTAAACATGTAAGAATCTAACGGGGTAAAAATTGGAACCCGTCCCCAATTTCCCGTGCCCAATTTCCACGACACCCCTCTTTAAATCTCATCGGGATATAGTTTTTCCATACACTCTGGGCAAATCCCATGGCTAAACTCAACTCCAGAATGGTCGCGGATGTAACTTTCAATCTGATTCCAGTAACCTTTGTCATCCCTGATCTTCTTGCAGGATGCGCAAATGGGCAGTAATCCACTCAATTGTTTAACTTCGGTAAGAGCCTTCTGAAGTTGGAGGATAAGTTGTTCTCTATCTTCCAACGCTCGTTTCCGTTCAATAAAAAGCTGAGCATTGGCAATAGCACCGGCAATCTGATTGGCCACTCTTTCAGCCAGCCTTACATCCTTATCCGTATAGGCATAGGGTTTAAGAGATCTCAAAAGTACCCCCCTATGATCTTCCCTTTTGAGAATAAAGGAACATTCATGATCGATCGAAACCCAGCTTGAAAAGTGGATAAAAGCATGGGGAAACGGTCTTGATATTCATCGAAATCTTCTGTTTGGATGAGAAGACTTGAATTTGTACGTACCATCTCGACATTGCCTGAACCTTTGAGGGGATAGATCTCCCCAACTTTCCGATCTGCAATCCCTTTTCCTGTCATGTAGACATTTGAAACAGTGTTCTTTTCAATATTAATGATGTTAATCACAATCCGGTCAAACGGCATAATTTTATGTACTTCTTCGGCGAAGCGCCCATACACCTCTTCGATGTTCAGTGTTGAGCTGATAATTTCCCCAATCTCGGCCATGAGTGCATTCTCTTGTGCCAGCCTTTTCGCCTCCTCCTCACTCCCTCGCAGTGCCTCTTCCGCAAATTTACGATCGGTGATGTCACGAACAATACCTCGAAACCCTATCCGTTCGCCTTTTGAATCTCTTAGCAGAGAAACTGAACTTTCAACAAATCTCTTTGTGTCATCTTTTCTTACGATTCCCCAATCAAACGCTCTGTAAGGCTCCCCTGTGGTGTATACCTGGTTGAACGTCTGATATACCTTTTGTGCATTCTCTTTATCCATATACTGCCTATTATTCATGCCCATCATTTCGTCTATTGAGTATCCAAGCATTCTGCACAGAAAACCATTAAAGAAAGTAAAATTCCCCTCAATATCTACCTCAAAGTAGCCATCCTCGATGTTATCAAGAATGGTTCTATGTCGTTCCTCTGATTTCCGAAGTGCCTCCTCCGTCCGCTTGCGCTTGACTTCTAACTTTTCCAAATCAGCAATTCGTTGGCGCAATTCCACTAATTCATTTACAAGTTGCTCCTTTGTTTTGTCTTGATCCTCCATCTTGGCACCCTCATAATTTAGTTTTTAGATATTAATACAAACGCATTAAATCATATTACCCCCCACCCGCCCCTCCCCCTCAAGGGCATAAGCGCTAACTTAGGAACAAGGGGCAGATTTACGTGAGGATCCCAATAGGGATATTCGAAAATAGATCCCGACTCAAAGTCGGGATAACATGAATGAAAGCAGAAGTCCCATAGGGACGAATGAAATAGGGATCAGGAATGACGAATTCTTACATCAGCCTATGTATCCACATCGTTTTCAATCGTCCCGATGGGACTTCTGCTTTATCTTATTTGCACCCGGCGATGAATCGCCGGGCTATTGTCACCGATGCCCTCTCACGGGGCATCAAAATCGGTTTAAGTTAGCGCTTATGCCCTCAAGGGGGGAGGGGGAGGGGGGGTGAATGTCATTTTATTTAGTGCGTTTGTATTAGTTCGGAGTTCGGAGCGTCTAAAACATTCACAGTTATCCTTTAATTTCGAAAGTGATCACGTGAGAATATTCGACCTCGGGATCAAACCTGTAAATAAAAAAGCCCTCACAATCCAATACGTCCCTGGAACGATGAGAGCCCGACTTTGTTGGATGATCAGGGCTGACCATTTCCTTTCCCCACCGTTAAAGGATTATTAGCCCCTACTCCGATAACACCTCTTGTTGGATATAATATACTCCTCTCCGTAGGTGTCAAATGATTTTTGGGCTTACTAAAACATTCGGGGAAATCTTATAATTATTAAGAGGAACATATTATAGTTTACATTACCCCCGGTACGTCAATCTCACCCCCTCCCTACCCTCCCCCTTGAGGGCATGGGGGCTAACTTATGTATTTCGTCATTCCGGCCCCGCATCAAGTGCGGGATAAACTCCAGCCGGAATCCAGTCAAACAATCGTATCATACAAATCCAGCCAATCAGGATTCTTGCTTTCGATCAATTCCAGTTTCCAAGCTCGTTTCCAATCCTTTATTCTCTTCTCTTGCATAATAGCCGATTCCATACTCTCATGCAGTTCGTACCAAACCAACTGTTTAACCATGTAACGTTTGGTAAACTCTTCTATCACATTATTTCTGTGCTCCCATATCCTCTTGACCAAATCTGAAGTTACTCCTACATAGAGCGTGCCATTTCTTTTACTTGCCAGAATGTATACGGCGGGCTGTTTATTCACTGCGTCTCTCTGGATTCCGGCTTTCGCCGGAATGACGAATAACCAAGAAATATGCCCGTTGTAAGATCGCCAAGTCCTTAAGTTAGCGCTTATGCCCCTTGAGGGGGAGGGGTGGGTGGGGGGTAATATGATTTAATGAGTTTGTATTATAGAAAGCAACATAAGTAATGCAACATACGGCCACCACTAAAAGCCTACAAACACAGGCTAGAACGGTGGGGGTACCGTTGCATTACTTTTGCGGTCCTCAATAGTGAAGCTCCCCGCCCACAGGGCGGGGCTTCACGGATAGCCGAGGCTTTCCAGCCTCGGCGAAAATGCAATGCAGAACAAGAATGTCCTGCCTATCGAATTTTAAAAACCGCTGCATTCATCCCCGTCCACAGGACGGGGCATTCTGCAGCATTTTCGTAACCATCAAAAGAAATAATAAAGAAATTAGGAAAACGATAGGGAATAAGGTAGAGGTTATTATAAATTCAGGATTTTTCTGGATTCTTGTGCGGTGGCGATTTCTCTTCCAAACTCCTTTGCAATTCTTACCACTCTCTCGACCAACTGGGCATTGCTTTCTGCCAGGACCCCCTTTGAATAGTAGATATTGTCCTCCAAACCCACCCGGACATGCCCTCCCATCACCATCCCCATCATAGCCATCGGGAGTTGGCCAGGACCGATCCCGATCACAGACCAGGTCGAACCCTGAGGAACGATCTCTGATAGGTGAAGGAGCGACTTTGCCGTAGCAGGCATGCCCCCGAGGATGCCCAAAACGAATTGAAAGTGGAGCGGAGGTTTAAGAAGACCTTTTTCCATATACCTGAGGCAGGTATGAACCATTCCGACCTCAAAGACCTCTAGTTCAGGCTTAATCCCCTTCATCAGGGTCTCTTTGGCCAGTGTCTCCAGAAACTCTGGAGGATTGAGAAAAACATTCTCCCTCATATTGATAGAGCCTGCATCGAATGAGACCAGCTCTGGATTTAAGGATAGAGGGACGAGCCTTTCTTGAAATTGGAGATTTCTACCTGGAATACCACTGGTGGTCAAACAAAGAATGACATCGGTCTTGCTCCGAATGCGATCCACTACCTCCTTGAAGAGTGAAAGGTCCTGTGTTCCAAGCCCTGTCTTTGGATCTCTTACGTGGATATGAAGAATGGAGGCCCCTGCCCCCCAAGCCTCGATCCCCGATTGGGCAATCTCTTCTGAAGTGATGGGAATATAGGGGGTTTGTTGGCGGGTAATTCGCGATCCCGTAATTCCAACACTGATAATCAATTTTTCCATATTCACCTGTATAAGGGTGAGAGTAGATGTGTTATCCCGCCAGTTGCAAAAAAACAATATCGAAACCGGGCGGGGGTACTGGGCCGGCATATTTATAAAAGACAATTACCTCTCCGGAAGGCATCGCGCAGTAAAGCGGGATGCCTCAAAGCCTTGCAGCGGCACCTTTGGGAGTTAGCTGCATGCGTCTCCAGGCAAAACCGGGACTTCACGTAAAGTGAGATCCTCTGTAACCCTTCATTTACGAACAATCCGCAATTGCAAGGGTTTGGAAGTATCCCTGCCCGGGTTTGATATTGCAACATCTGGGTTATGTCTTCTCCATCTGAGAAAAAGTCTTCTTAAGGATGTCAATGATCTCGTCAATCTGACCCTCTTCAATGATCAAGGGAGGACCCACCATCACCATATCGCCATTGACGCCATCGACAAAGCCCGTGCCGGGATAAAGGACGAGGCCATTCTCAAAGGCCAGATCAATCACCCTCTCTGTGAATTTCTTTGTCCTTAGGAAGGGTTCTTTCGTCTTTTGATCCTTAACAAATTCAATAGCGGTCATCAACCCCTTCCCTCTCACATCGCCAACAAATGGAAAGGCCTTCAATTCTTCCAACCTCTTCAGGAGATATTCCCCTCGACTGGCGCACTGCTCAACAAGTTGGTTCTTCTTAATATGCTCAAGGACAGCCAGCCCCACTGCACAGGCAACAGGATGGTGCGAATAGGTATGGCCATGGACAAAGCCACCCGTCTTCTCCTTCAATCGATCTACGAATTCACCTCGTGTGATCATCGCCGAGAGAGGAAAATATCCTCCGCTCATCCCTTTTCCTAAAACCATGATGTCGGGTGAGACACCCCAATGCTCCACGGCAAACCATCTTCCTGTCCTTCCCATCCCGGTCATCACTTCATCATCGATCAACAGGATTCCATAACGTTTACAAATTTCTTTGATCAATGAAAGATATCCTTCGGGAGGGACTACGGCCCCGATGGTCGCTCCAATAATGGGTTCTAAGATGACAGCGGAGATGGTTTCCGGACCTTCCATTTGGATCACATGCCCCAATGCCTTCGCACATTCCAATTCACATTCAGGATAGGAAAGACCGGATGGACATCGGTAACAATAGGGGGGTGGAAAATGTGGAAAATCAATCAAAAGAGGGAGGTAGGGTCTTCTCATCCCAATCCGCCCTGTCAGGGAGAGGGCTCCAAGGGTATTCCCGTGATAACTGTGCCATCGGGAAACCACCCGCCATCTCTGCGATTGGCCGGACTCTAAATAATATTGCCTCGCCAATTTGATAGCGGCCTCAACAGACTCCGAACCACCCGAAAGAAAATAGAGCTTCCCCAACCCTGCTGGTAGAATTTTTCCTAAGGCTTCCGCATACTCCTCAATCGACTTTGTTGTGAACTGTGTACCATGGACATAACCCACACGCCCTATCTGGTCTGCCATTCTCTGAAGAACCTCTATCTGACCGTGGCCGATGTTCACGACCAGAGCACCACCGGACCCATCGATATAACGCTTTCGGTTCTCATCGTAGAGGTAGATTCCCTTCCCATGGGTGACCAACGGATAGGTCCGTGACAATTTTCTATAAAAAACATGACCTTTTGGATACCCGTATTCCATGGTACTACCTCAATGTTCAATTAGCAATAATCAATGTCCAATTCTCAATCATCATTGAATTACTAACCACTAAATTACTCGTTTTCTCCCAAATTATCACCCCCACCCACACCCTCCCCCGTCGAGGGGGAGGGAATTGGTTTGGGATTTTCATTGACCATTGATTATTGATAAGTGCTCATTGATAAGTGATCTTTTAATTATGGATAGAGTCCCCTGAGTCTCGTGGCCTCAGCAACTCTTCCGATTCCAACAACTTCTTGTTCTTCAATTTCTCTACTGATCCGGGATCCAGATCTAAATACCGGGCAGCAATATCAACCTGCTTCTTGGCCATCTCAAAAGAATTAATCTTCTCGGTCTCATCATTCATTGTGAGCCCCTCTTTTATCCCTGAGTAATGAAGACTTTACCCGATCTTTTACCAGTGTAGTGTCTCTAAAACTTCTTTACAATGATAATAAGGGTTGTCATTCCCGTGAAAACGGGAATCCAGCTGAAAAGACTGGATTCCGGATCAAGTCCGGAATGACGTTCTGTGTAAAGTCTTTTCTGAAACAGTACAATAGTTTATTTGTGATGGTAGATTTTCAACCTCCCTTCATTTTTTACCTTTTCTTCTTTCCTTTTTCAAGCAAAAATTTCTTATTTGGTAAAACTTTAGCGCTTTGTAAAGTCGCCTTCATAGGACACCGGTTAGGGATGCTGGAAAAGTTTTAGACCTGCCTGCGCGTAGCCGCTCCGGCGAAGGCAGGGCGAAGACCTCTTACTGGAACAATCCGCCTCCAAAAGTATCGCAACGTCTTACTCACTTTCTCCATTTCAATACCAAAAATATAAAAGACCGCATTCTAAAACTTTGGAAGCATCCCTGACCGGGGGACTAATCCCATTTCATTTCAAAGAGCTAAAGTCTTACCTTATTTGCGATTTATCCTTCAAGTGACATAAAATCCCATAAAAGTCTGACAAAATCAACCCATTCGACTCCCCGATCTGAAGCCCGGGGTATGCTCAGGGTTGATACTGAGCGGCGCTTTTTACCCCGATTTAAAAATCGGGGTTTGGCGCCGTCGAACGTATCAATATCTCAATAGGAAATTTATGTCGAATGGAGCGTCAGGATTGTCGAATCTCATTACCTCTTGAAATCTAAGAAAAAACCTCAGCCTCCGCAAAACCGGTCGACAAACCTTTCCCTTTTAAACCTTCGCCCTGCATAAGGTATTTTAAACATTTACAACCAGATGAGCTCCTTTTAAACTTAAAAGGTTCGACTCAGATACCTCTTAGGAAAGCCACAACATTTCGAATTTCCAAATAAATTGAGCCAACCAAATAAAACAATGGTAAGATTAATTGGAAAAATCTTAGGAGGAGTGGGCGAATTGGCACACCACTTGCTATTAAAAAGTTAAGGATTACCTTTTAATGAAAGGAGGTGAGACAGATGAAAAAGACGATGATTGCTTTAGGACTGTTAATGGTGATGCTTTTAAGTTTCACATACGCCTATGCTCAAGGCCCTGGTTTTGGTCCTGGACATAGAGGAATGCATCCCCAAGAATCTTGGGGCCCTGGTAAAGACAATCCCCTAACTCCAGAGCAGAAAATCCAATTCCGTGAATTGCGCCGGAAGTTCAGACAGGAGAATGCTCAACTCATCGGAGCCCTCGTGACCAAAAGGTTGGAACTCCAATCTTTATGGACTGATCCAAAGGCTGATCCCAAGACCATACTGGATAAGGAAAAAGAATTAAGAGACCTTCAAAATCAGATGAGAGATAAAATTGTTCAATCTAAATTGGAGGCTCGGAAACTCCTTACACCGGAACAGATCGCTAATTGGAAGTCAGGTCGGGGAATGGGCCGTGGTCACATGATGCACCGTGGCGGCATGATGGCCTCTGGCCATGGAATGGGCCCTGGTCATGGAATGTGCAATTAGTCGCAGATGCTGAAAATGGCTCTGCAAAGAAGGGGAAGGTCTCGTCCTTCCCCTTTTATTTTTGACCCATTCGACTGCTTCGAAGCCTGCTCTGTAGTGCAGGGATAAGAGCACGCTCAGGGGCAACTCTGAGCCTTCGACCCGAGCTCAGGCCGAGGGCAACCCCCGGCCTTTAGGCCGGGGAGCCGAAGGTTTGACTTTTTGACACCTTTTCGATATGTTTTAAAGTGAAGTGCCCCGCAGCAGAACTGCGAGGCATCTAATCCTCTAAAAAACTTTCCTCCCCCTTGATGGGGGAGGATTAAGGTGGGGGTGGTGATTAGATCATTTCCCCCTCACCTTTACCCTGTGGAGTATTTTGTATTACTCCACGGGGCAAGCCCTCTCCCCTGCCTTCGCCGAAGCGGCTTCGCGCAGGCAGGCCCCAGGGGAGAGGGTATGCCATTCATCCCCCCCAGCAGAGCGGGGGGGGATGAATGGCATATTTTGATAAGCCTATGGATAACCCAAATGATTTTAGGTCGCACGATGGTAGACAATAATGAAATTTAAAATATATATTCTGAGTCTATGTCTTCTCTCCATCCTCGCCACATCTCCCTCATTTTCACAACCTTTAGGAATGAAGCCTGGGCCAGGAATGAGGGGCAGACCGTGGAGGGGAGAGGGTCCATGCTGGAGGGCATCTGAGCTCGACCTCTCCTTAGATCAAGTGAAGAGATTAGAACTGATCCAACAGACCTTCTTCCGAGAGACTCAACTCCCCAGGGCTGAACTTTTTGCAAAACGTTTGGAACTCCGGGAATTCCTCACCAACCCGACCATAAAAGTAGAATCGATCCGCTCTAAATATTTGGAGATCAATGAAATCCAGTCCAAATTGGAGGAAAAGACGCTCGAATACCTGATAAAAGTGAGGAACGTTCTTACCGAGGAGCAACTAAAAATTTGGTGTCCGGAACAGGAGTTTCCCTTCTTCCGCCGAATGATGCAAGGACCCGGCCCAATGGGAACAATGCCTCCTCGAAAACCACCCTTCCCGGAGGGACCGAGAAAGGAATAAGGAAGGGGCGTATTTTGCTCAGATATGAGAATCAGATAAAACGAAGTTTCTCACCCATCTATCTGGCGATCCTCTCGGGCATCCTTCTCATCATCCTCATCATCAACGGACTTTTGGAAATCAACCGGACTAAAAATGGATTCTATCTCTTGTTGGAGAGGGAGGCAATTCTCCTTTTGCAATACTATGAAAAGAATGTCCAAGAGGCCACGGCCTCTCTCCAGGTGTTGGAAAGTACTCCAGGAAAGCATTCGTCCAACCCAACAGCTTCCGGGTTCCTCTTCGGCCTGGAGGAATCCGTTGCCGAATACCTCTTAGAGGTCGTCCATCGCGTCGATCAAGTCGATGCTGAAAAACCTTTGACTCCTCCTGACTTCCAATCACTCATAGACCAATATCTCATCACCTCGATAGAAATCTACGATCCCAAAGGGAGCCTTCTCAGAGGCTGGCCTTCCCTATCCTCTTCCTCCGAAAGAAGGACATCTCTTCGGGAACTGATCGACAAGAAACGTTCCGTCGCAATTGAACTTTTTGGCAAACCCCTGTCGGAAGATCATTGGTTCACGATTGCAATCCGGAGGAAGGCCGACCAAGGAATCATTGCTCTCCACCTCAATGGAGAACAGCTAAAAAGGCTCTTCCGCCAATTTGCGATGCAAAATGCGATCTCCGACACCGGTCTAAGGGAAGGTGTCCTTTTTATCTCAATTCAGGATACCCACCTCAACACCCTCGCCCACACTGATACAGCCCTCATTGGAAAGAAGGAAGAAGACTCTTTTTTAAAAAATTCCCTTCAAAGCAACCGACCTCTTTCTCGCCTTCGCCAATCCTCAAAAGGAGAGGAAGTCTTTGAAGTGGTAAAATCTTTCTCCCTCAAGGGGACAATAATGGGTTTGATCCGAATCGGATACTCTCCAAAAGAAATTCACCCTGTCCTGAGCCAGATCAAAAAGAATGTAGCCCTTTCCATCTTCTTCTTTCTCATCTTGGGGGTTTCTGCTATCACCCTGATATGGGTGAACCAGAACCGGCATATCAAAAAAATGAAAGAAATGGAGAATCGAATCCAATTGGCAGAGAGACTCTCGTCCCTTGGCCACTTGGCTGCAGGGGTCGCCCATGAGATTCGAAATCCTCTTAATGCCATCGGCATGGGGCTCCAGAGACTCAAGAGGGAATTTCTTCCTCAGGATGAATCGAGGAAAGAAGAATATCTCTCTTTCACAGAGTTGATCCTCAAAGAGATCAGAAGGGTCAACGAAATCATCGAACAGTTTCTGACCCTCTCCCGGCCTTTTCATCTCGACCTGAGAATCTCCTCCCTCCAGGAACTCCTGAAAAACCTGATCACCCTATTTCAGGAAGAGGCTTCTTCCCAAGGTATCGACCTTCAGATAGAAGTGGATTCAGACCTCCCTCTCATCAAAATGGACAACGAGAGGTTGACACAGGCCTTCATCAATATTATGAAGAATGGAATGCAGGCGATGGGACGGGGAGGAATTCTCCGTATTGAAACCCACTCCTTGAATGATTATGTGGAAGTGGTCATCTCCGATTCCGGTTCAGGAATTCCACCAGACCAGATGGAAAAGATTTTTAACTATTACTATACAACGAAAGAAACAGGGGTTGGGTTAGGACTTCCCATTGCCCATCGAATCATCGAAGCCCACGGTGGCCAATTAAAAGTGGAAAGTCGGGTTGGATTCGGAACCAAAGTAACGGTTGTATTGCCCATTCAACCATCATTTTCCTCCCCCTCAGACGGGCTGAGCTTTACACGCACTTGAC
>Ga0315294_10009154_pt1 | contig 10880 bp, 27 predicted proteins | sample YL17G13_40_MG_FD_203626 | JGI IMG/M metagenome (GOLD analysis project Ga0315294, IMG submission 203626) | Sediment microbial communities from Yellowstone Lake, YNP, Wyoming, USA - YL17G13_40 | ecosystem: Environmental > Aquatic > Freshwater > Lake > Sediment | place: USA: Wyoming | collected... | reverse complement strand
GAATCCCTTTCTATGTTAGTAGTGTTCCTGTTGTCAGTGCGTTCGGGATACATCTTCTTCGGATAAGATTTTTGTGCTTTCTTTTGGAAGTAGAGTGGCTTGAGTTAGAAAGCTAATCAAGTTAAAGGAGTAGTTGTAGACTGTACTGCCAAGGATAGAGAAGGTATTTTTAAGAAGGAAGTTACAAAAGAGGTAAATTAGAATGGATGTTAAAAGATTCATAACCAAAGAAGATTTCTTGAGTATAAAATCTCTTGAGGAATGTGGAACTGTTCTGGATGGGAGAAGATATGCTACTTTACCTTGGTTGAGTAGTGAAAAGCAACTGAGTGAGTTGGGCGAACCTGATTTGACTGGGGAAGAGGTAATGGATAAAGTTTTCTTTTTTGAAGTTTTCAAAGATCCTCTTAGAGATGAAGATGAAGTAAATACTACATTTCAAATAGTTTCGGCTGAGGTTGTAGATAGGTATAAGTATGTTTCTAATCAAGAAGCACGAAAAGAGATAGCTTTGGTAAAAGCAAAGATAGCTTTGAAAGAAAGGAAAAAGAGTGAATAAAGAAGTTCACGACAAGTTTGCTATTTTAGTTCACAACCTTATGCAGGGTAGAATCTACAATCTTGATTCCAACCTTATCCATGCAGTTTTAGGAATAGGAACAGAAGCTGGTGAAATTCAAGATTTAGTGAAGAAGAAGATGTTCTACAATAAACCTCTCGACATTCTTACACTGAAGGAGGAGTGTAGTGATTTACTTCATTATATCCAGATGCTTATAGAAGCGACAGGTTCTTCCTTGGAAGAGATTATGGCAATAAACATAGCTAAGTTAACAACTCGATACCCTGATGGATATGCCCAGGATAAAGCACTTGTTCGGGATAAAGTTGCTGAAAGAAAGGCAATGGAGAAAGTGGAGAAAGAATATCATGACTAAATGTACAGAATGTCAGAAATATCTTGGTGGTTATGGATGTCAAGATCAAGATCATCATGCTTCTTTTCCTGATGAAGAGGCAAATTGTGATGTGTTTGTAGCAAAATCACAAGCAGTTAGAACTTTTGAAAGTGGAGCTACCCGGGATACAGATATTGGTAAACTAAATTATGTTAAAGCTTTGTCTCCGATTGTACTACAACGATATGTGCAGTATATTGGCCAGCATCGAGTACAATCGGATGGGACCTTGCGGGATTGGGACAATTGGAAAAAAGGCATTGACAAACAAACCTATGTGGAATCTTTGGACAGACATGGTATGGCCGTTTGGTTATTACATGAAGGTTATCCAGTTTTTGATAATCATGGCCCTGTTACATTGGAAGATTCTCTATGTGGTATAATCTTCAATGCGATGGGATATCTGCATGAAGTTTTGAAAGCTAATTTGGGGAAATTAGAATGATTAAAGAATTTACAGCTTATTTATCCCACGCTATTCGAGGTTCCAAGGGAATGGATGCCACAAATGAGGATATGCAGAAGAATTGTGAAGAAGCTCTTGAGTTAGCAAAATTTCTTCGAGGTCATATTCCGGAATTGGATCTCTACGTTCCAGCTGAGCATGAAGGTTTTGTTAATCAGGCACACGCTAATGGATACTTGACAGAAAAACAAATTCTAGAGATAGACTGCCAGATTATAGAGAGTAAAGATTTGTTACTTGTTTTTGTTAAGAATGATTGGGTTGGTGGGGGAATAAGTGTAGAATGTAAATATGCTGAAAGTAAAAACAAGAACATTGTTTACATTCACGATACTGATGATAAACTTGAAGTAATTATAAGAATTCTTAGAACGATCCAAGAAATGGAAATGTAAGGTGATCAACATGGCTCTTCCCCAAAAACTGTACCAAGATCACTTAGAACTAAACTGGGCTATCCTCCTGGGATATCGTGGTTCGATTGCTCACGGAACCTACGTTCCAAGTAGTGATCCGAACTCGATTGATGATAAGGACGTTATTGGAATTTACATTCCTCCAATAGACTATTACTATGGACTAAAAGAATTTGGGTCAAGAGGAACGAAAGAGATAAAAGAAGGTGAGTGGGACATCGTATTATTCGAGCTTACAAAGGCAGTCCGGCTTCTAGAGAAAGGGAATCCAAACATGCTTTCTATTTTGTGGCTTGAACCCAATCATTATATTCATATTTCTCCTCTTGGTAAGTTGCTTTTGGAGAACAGAAGCTTGTTTGTTGGAAAGCATGTATATTATAGTTTTGTGGGGTACGCACACGGGCAGCTTCATCGAATGGGAAGTGATGAACATAATTTATTCAAGTTGGAAACTTTGTTGAGTAAGATTGATAAGGAAATAGAAAAGCAATGTCTTTAGTTTGTCCAAAATGTGGAAGAATCTATACTAAGTTTGTTAATAGTCACTACGCTAAGCATGTTGAGAAATGCCAAGGACTACCTTTTTGTGGATGTGACTGTGGTGGAAAGGTAACTAAACCTGGAAATAAGTATATCTATGGCCATAGTCATAGAGGTAGAACTTTCGCTAAGTCAGAAAAAAGATCTACTTCTATGAAGAAAAGGTGGGCTGATCTTACAGATGAAGAAAGAAAAGAAATAGGAAGAAAGATATCTAATACTAAAAATACTCCGGAAGGGAAACTTAAAACGAAGCTAGCATATCAGAAGTGTAAAGACATAATTGTATCTAAGTTAAAGGGAAGGTCTCCATCTAATAAAATGGATGATTCTCAAAGGATTCTTGTAGAGTGTTTGAATTGTGGGAAAGAAGAACTATTAGTTCCATGCATTGCAAAAAAGAAGAAGTTTTGTTGTCGGGAGTGTAAAAATGAGTATCGACGAGGTAGACCAGCTGAGAACTGGAATATAAATAGTGCTATAAAAAATAATTCAGGTGGCAAAGGAATTTCTGGAAAGTATAAAGGGATTCGCTTTCGTAGCTCCTATGAGTTATCCTTCTTGGTTAGAGCTTTCCAGCTTGGACATGATGTTGTAGCTGAACCAATATGTATAAAAATTTGGGACTATTTAAGTTCAGTCAATAGAGAAGCATTTGATATCCCACCAAATCGAAGGTATATCCCAGATTACCTGTTGAATGGAAAGTGCCTTGTAGAGATAAAACCTGAGATTTCTCTCCTCCCGGAGTCTGAATCTTTTCCTCTTGTTATTGCAAAGTTAATAGCCTTGGAGGAGTATTGTAAGCAAAACAATCTTGATTATATGTTGTTAACAGACGAAGATATGGGCAAACTCATCTTATCCACCCGCCAAATTTGTTCTTTGCCTAAAAATGATCTTGTCTTTTTTAAGGAAAAGCATCGTGAACGCTTTGGGTAAAAGGAGATGGATGTTTGTGGATATCTCATCAGTAGATTTATCAAAGCTTTCAAAAGAGGAACTTTTGTCTTTTCGAGAGTTTGTTCGAGCTCGAATCAATAAACATGGCGCCCATCTCTTGCGTTTACTTCGCATGGGGATTGAATTTCTCAACGATGGTGAGCTTCATGTTTTGAGACAAGATGCTCAACAACTTCTTGAGATTAAGAGAGGAGAATGGTCTCTGGAAAAGGTTAAGGAAGAAGCTGAGAGGCTATTTATCTCTGCAGAGACGGCATACACTCTATCTAAATTGCCAGACAGACCAGATCGAGAAAAGGTAAATAAGCTTTGTGTTGAAATAGCTACAGAGTACTTCTTTCCAGCTGGGTATGTTACGTATAGAAAACATTGCTATGAAAAAGGAAAGGAGTGTTAATTGAGAAGAGGTGAGAAATGAAAAAAGAAGAAATAGTAACTATTCGTATTAAAATTGGAAATTACGAACTTGAAGTAACGGGTCCTAAACAGTGGACAGAACAAAAAATAAAAGATTTTGTTAAAAAAATAAAGATTAAAAATGACAAGACGTAGAGATATTTATGTTGTTGGTTATTTAGGAAGTGGTTATTATAATGGTGCTTCTCAACCTATTTGGGGGCAACCACTTCGGGACGAAAATGGAGTCAGAGAAGTTGGTGGTGGTCAAGCAATTCATCCACTAACTTTAGAAGAAGCAGAAGAAGAAATTACAGAGTTGAGTACAAGAGTATCTAAAGCAATTTATAAATTAGTGATAGTTAAAAGGTTCAAAAGATGACTACCATAGAAAAACTGGCTAAAAAACATTTTGAGACGTTTGGTGATTCGCCTGAGTTTAGTTTCTGGGAATGGCTATCAGCAAATTTTGTAGAACCAAATGAAGAAGATTTGAAAAGAGTTCTTAATGACCCAGAATATTGGGATATAAGAGATGAAAAATGAGTAAGGTAGAAGATGTATTTAAAGATGAGTTAGATCTCATAGAAGATGCTATTATCAAGAATTTTGTTATTAACTGTTTTAATGAGCTAACCCCTGACTATTTCTGGGATGTTCCTTGTTCAACGTCTGGAAAATACCATCCACAAATTAGTCTTGGTCCTGGTGGATTAGTTAGGCATGTAAAGTATGCTATATGGTGGGGAATTGAATTAATGAAATGCTGGCCTGGACTTGAATTAACAGCAATTGATGAAATTATAGCTGCACTTCTTTTACATGATTTAAAGAAGAATGGTGAAAAGTTAGATAGCAAGGGTTCCCCAACTTTGAAGGATGCAAGTGCAGTTCATGGACCATATCTGGGAAAGCAGATCAGAGAAAAGTTTGTTGATGCTATCAAGAATGAGAGGATTGATAGAATTGTGTGTGCTATTGAAGGACATATGGGAATATGGACATCTTCACAATATGAGAATATGAAACCTGAAAATCAAACTGTGGATAGTAAGCTGTATAATGTATGCATGCTTGTTCATCTAGCGGATTATTGTGCGAGCCGGAAGGTGAATAAAGCTATTGCGTCTATTTTAAGAGAAAAGGCAAAAGGTGGATAACTTGCTTAATACTATCCAAAATGCTGATTGCTTTGATGTACTACCACAGATACCTAAGGAATCTGTAGATCTTGTCATAACAGATCCTCCTTACAACATTGGTTATAAAGAGTGGGATAAGTTCTGGAATCTTAACTCTTTCAAGAAGTTTACAAAGCTCTGGGTTGAGGAATGTTTTAGAGTACTCAAGCCGACAGGAACTCTTTGGTCTTTTATGGGCTATGGAAACATTTTTAACTTTGTTCCTATTTTAGAAGAATATGGAAATGTTCATTTAGAGAACTGGGTTGTTTGGGCAAGACAGAAAGGTAGAGGAAGTTCTAAGCATCTAAAGTCCCAGAGAGAAGATATATTTCACGTTACAAAGTCCGATAAGTTTACCTGGAATAATCTAAAAGTTTTACGAGAGGTTGTTTGCCCATACGTGAAAGATGGTAAACCGAGAGGATGGTTTCTGGATGAAAATGGTAAAAGAGTAAGGTGGACGGGGTTAGGGAATGTTTGGGTCTATACCGCTCCTTTCTGGAAAAGTAAGGATGATAGACAAATACACCCGGCCCAAAAACCTTTGTTGTTGATCGAGCGGTTGATATTATTGTCAAGTAATGAAGGGGATGTTGTGTTAGATCCATTTTCGGGATCTGGGACGACTGCTGTAGTTTGTAAAAAACTAAAGCGAAATTTTGTCTGTATTGAAAAAGATAAAGAGTATTATGATAATTCCGTCAAGAGGTTAAATAACGAATTGGAGATATGAAATGAAAAAAGGCGATTGTTTATTTAATAGAGTAATAGGCAAAAAGAGTATAAAAAATAGAGAATGTCTTTGTAGGTTTAATGCTCCCAATGAAAGTGTTCCCTGTGAATATATTAATGATGAAGAGGGCTGTTGGTGCGAGTTCTATAAAGATAGTAAAATATGGGAAATTAGAAGGAAGAGAAAGGAGGAATAAGAATTATGTCCGATTGTTGGCCTAAAGTGTGGGGAACTAATACTGAGATATACCAAAATGACCTGTCTAGTATTAACATTTTGCGGGTTAAGAAAGGTGGGAATTGCTCGTGGCATTCTCATAAATTTAAGTATAATATCTTTTTTGTAGTTTCTGGCAAGCTGGAGATACAGACAGATATTGGTAATTCAGTTTTGGTAGAAGATCAAAATTTTATGATATCACCTGGTACTAAACATCTATTCCGTGCTTTGGAAGATACTGTTGCCATGGAAATAATGTTTGTAAAATATGATCATCAGGATATTAACAGAGAAAAAGTTGGTTTTATTGAAGAGGTGAAAAATGGATAGAGAAGAAGCAATTCAAAAACTCATAGACGCAATGAAAGAAGAGGTTGATGAAGTATTGGAAGAAGGTGAGCTTGATAGGCATTGTTGTCAAGGTATTTGTGAGGATTATATAAAGCAAACAGCCCAGTTATTTAATGAAGGAGGTAAATTATGAAACTGATTCAGAGTATGTTTTATAGTGACAGAGTAAAGTTAACATTAAGAGATATTTTAAAACTACTGTTGGGGTTTACTATAAAAGATGGAGCGTTAAAGATAAGATTATGGAAAATACCAAGTATGGACAAAAAATAGCAGTTTTATAGAAGTTTGAGAGAGGAGGCAAGATAAAATGAAACTGGATGTTAAAAAAGAATACAAAAACTCAGTCAAGTTTGTTTGTAGAAAATGTAAAAGAGTAGTAATGGTTAAGAAGGGTTCTCTATGTCATCTAGCTGGTAAGTGTGGAAGTTGTTGGAGTGGTGAAAGGGGAGTAGAATGACTCTCAGAAACCCTAAACAAGAAGGCAGTAATCTTTGGGATTGTATACCACAAAAAGGCCCCTGCCCAATGAATTGTTCACAATGCTTCTACAATCGACCTGGAGCTTTCTATGCTGGTATGGAGCCATTGATTCCTACTCCCGAAGAGGTTGGTGATGGCATTGTTAGGATGAACTGCGGCCATGACAGTAATCTCAAAAGAGAACTGGTTATAGGGGCAGCAAAGAAGTACAAGAAGTTCTTTTTCAATACGAGTATCCCAAGGTTTGATTTTCCTGGCCCTGTCGTGTTCACGGCTAATCCAAAAGAAGAAGATTATGTTTATGTTCCTACTCTACCAGGAGAACTTGATAAGCGGCTTAGATGGATTGGTACTGAACAATACAAGTTGTTGGATAATCTTATGTTTGTTCGACTTCGAGTTTCACCAACCAATTTGGATTTGGTTGAGAAAACTGTTGGACTTTGGACAGGGTGTCAAATCCCAGTCGTGCTTACGCTTATGGCTTATTATGAAGAGGAGAAGATTCCTATTAAAGCAATAGTAATATCGGATGGTTCAAATGCTTTAGATGATAAGTACGTTTTAACTTGTTACGAATGGAAGATTCGTCACGTTAATTCTTACTGGTGCCCAACAAAGGAGTTTATGAAGTATGTTCTTGATCGGATGAAGCAGATAGGAGGTCAATTGGTTACAGTATGTGGTACTCTTGATTCAAACTGGTGTAGGGACTGCAGAAATTGTGAAAATTTTTATTACCAGACAATTAAAAATATGAAAGAAATGGAGAAGTAAATATGAAATTCGTAGAATTTGAAGCATTTGGACCTAACGGACAGGTTGCTAAAGTTTTAGTAAATCCCGAGCAGGTTTGTATGATTACTCCTATTATGATTCCTGGAGAAATCAAAGGAGCAGATGGAGAACCAATAGGTAAAGTTGCTTCGGCTTTAGATTTTGGTGTAAAAGCCATTCCTGTTAACTGTACAGTTGCAGGGGCAAGGATTAAACTGGAGGGAGTAAAGTGAGCGCAAACAGTATAGAGGTAGAAAAAAGTTTTAGCTTTTCTAAGAACGAAGCAGAACAACCCCACTTTATTTTGGCACAAAAGATAATTCAGCGTTGGCCCGAGTGGAAAAAGAGGGTGTGTTGTCAAATCTTTGTTCCAAAGAAACTGGAGAAAACAAATGAGTGCGAATAATATAATAGTTATTATCAAAGAATTGGATGGAAAGTTTCGAGGATATCATCGAGATTATGATGCCTGGACAGAGGGTCAGTATGATGATGGGGGACCTTGTCCTTGTTTGGAAATAGCTGGGATGCTTAATTTTACGAGGAAGGGTATCCCTATTGCAGATTGTCAAATTTGTCATGGATCTGGCCAAGTGTGTGCTCCAAAAGAAACACAAGTTTTCGAAGCAGATACCATAGAAGGAGCTATTCATGCATATGATGAATGGCTAGAGAGAATGAATGGTGATGGAGATGAATTTCCATTTGTGGTAGAATATGGGTATCAATTTGTTGGACTTGAGCCTGTAAAGATAACAGAGAAGAATGCAGGATTAGCCTTTATCCATAGTGTTGGTAGGCAACTAGATAAAACAATAATAGAAATACAAGATGAAGAAAAGAAAGTGCTAAATCAAGAAACTATAGAAACTCTTGAGAAATCAGAACGAGGAGAAGACTTATATAAAGTGGATAGTGTTGAAGAGTTGATGGAAGATTTGGAGTCTGATGATGGAAAGTTGAAGGGTCATTCTGGCGATTGCACTATTTATGCTACTTTGGACAATACGGGTATGCCAGAAGCAGGTATTTGCACATGTGGGTTTGGATTGCGTCGGATGAGAGAAACTGGAGATATTAATGCTATGTATTCGAAAGAACTAGGGGAGAGTTTGTTGAAAAGGAATAAAGATAATTTTGTAAGTTTGAAACAGGAGAACGAAAAGTTGAAGAACAGGTTAGCTATAATAGATGAAGCAATTCGAAAGATGTTTGATGAAGATGACTCTTATGTAATAGAAACTTTGAGAGAGATGATTGCGAAAAATCTTGGTGAAAAGTTTGAACCTTGGATGTGAAATTATAAAAGAGAGCTAGAAAGGATTAGAAGATGAATATCAGAGCTATTGTTAAAAAATACTTGATAGATAATCACTATGATGGTTTGGCTGGAGAAGAGTGTGGGTGTGAAACCGATGACTTAATGTGTTGTGATGACCCAGAGTTAACTTGTGAACCAGGTCATAAAATGTTTTGTAGCGCTTGTCAAGATGCAGATTGTGAATTTAGAATTGAAAGTGGACATTGCATAAGAAAAGGGTGAAAGTGTAGGAATAGAATTGTTGGAAGGTTAATTGAATGAAAGTGGGGAAGAAGGTAAAAAATGGATATCTTAGCACAAAAATTAATTGATATTTTGATTGATACTATAAATAGTGAATTGGATAGTGAGGGGATAATCTTTGGTGATGAGGAAGCCATTAAGAATGTTTTAGAGGAGGCAGAGAAAGCTGGCTACACTATTAAAGATGATTTTCTGAGAACTTTAGAGGGATAGGAGGTGTTAAATGAGTGAATTTAAGAAATGGGATAATTGTGACCCTAAAGATTTATCGACAGATGAACTACTTGACCGAGAGGATAGCAAAAGAGTATGGATTGCTGCTTTGAAATGGGTTTTGGAATATGATGAATTAGTCTGTGAAAGATTAAAAGATATTATTCAAAAAGAATTGAAGGAGTTAGAAAATGAGTGAGTTTAAGAAATGGCACGGCAAAGATGGTATAAACCATTGTGGTGGAGAAGGATATTGTAATACACACAAAGAAAGTTGGCTTGCCGCTTTGAAATGGTGCCTAATTCATAAAGAATACACGGCTGATTTTGACCAGTGGGGAATGGTTGATACACGAATAATTGAAAAAGAACTGGAGGATTTGAATAATGAATAGTGTAATAACTAATTGTGAACCAAATATATCACCTACGGAATTGTTGGGTATTTTTGCGATATTGATAATACTCGTTTTTGTTGGTACTTATATTGCAATGAAGGTTGAAGATTCATATTGTGGCTTAAATAAAGGACATAAGGAATCCAAAGTGAGTGAAAAGAAGATTAAATAATGAAAAACTATACTAATGAACAAATCAATTCGATGGTACAATGGGTTCGTAAATATGGTACTCGTTGTAAACATTCACACACGAATAATTGAAAAAGAATTGAAGGAGTTAGAAAATGAGTGAATTTGAAAAGTGGAATAATCAACAGACATTTTCTTATGATCCAATGTACGGTTCACGAATAGATTTCAAAATGTTTGTTGAGAAAAAATCTAAAGATACCTGGATTGCTGCTTTGAATTATGCATTGTCCATTGGAATAAAGTTGCAAGAATATGTGGAAAAAGAAATAGAGGAACTTGAGAGTGGGAAGTAATGTTGGAAGAACTATTACCAAACCTCCTTCTATCACCTTAATCTACCTATCTCATTTAACGCAGAACCAAGGATCAAGGTCGAATAGGAAAGTGGTAGGGAGAAGAGAGATTTCTTAACGTTTTTGAAGGATTCTTGATTTTTTCTGTGAATTGTGTGTAGTTGAAGGTCTATTAATAAACGTATAGAGGGGACTAGTGTGTGGGCTGGGGGCACCATTGTAATCCTTATAGACCTTATAAACCTTACCCCATTTTTTAGCTAAAAACAAAGGGAAGGAAAATGTTGGAATACAAGAAGCCGGATTCTCCCCCAGAGATAGTGGTTCAAGCTGAACTTTATCGCGCGTGCAAGGAAGCTGGTTTGAATTGTGATCTAGAATACCATATTCCAATAGACCCTCTTGTAGAAAACAGAAGAGATAATGCAAGTATTCCGGATTTAGTGGTTGTAGAAAATCGCCAGATTATTGTAATAGTTGAAGTTAAACCACATTCTCAATTTGATAAATCCAATACTTATAATAGTGAACAAATCAAACGTTACAAACAATTTGGTGTCCCAGTTTTTATACTCTACTCCATATATGATATTCCTCACTTGGTCAAGAGATTAGTTTCAATCCAGCAAAACTATCTAAAATTAATAAGTGAAGATTTAAGTACATTTAGCAAGAATGAAAAATCAAGTGAAAATAGATGGGAAGAGAAGATAAACACAGCTAT
>Ga0315294_10009152_pt1 | contig 10882 bp, 13 predicted proteins | sample YL17G13_40_MG_FD_203626 | JGI IMG/M metagenome (GOLD analysis project Ga0315294, IMG submission 203626) | Sediment microbial communities from Yellowstone Lake, YNP, Wyoming, USA - YL17G13_40 | ecosystem: Environmental > Aquatic > Freshwater > Lake > Sediment | place: USA: Wyoming | collected... | reverse complement strand
GATCTCGCGGCCGACCCGGGCCAGCATCTGGGGCTTGACCGCCAGGAGGATGATGTCGGCTCCTTCGACCGCCTCGACGTTGCTCGCGGTGACGCGGATCCCGTGGTCGCGGGCGAGCTGCTCGCGCCGCTCCGGCCGCGGGTGGCTGGCGACCACCCGGGATGGCTCGACGAGCTGTCCGCGGATGAGTCCGGCGATCATGGATTCGGCCATGACGCCGGTGCCGACGGTGGCGAGGGAGCGGCCTGCGAGGGGCGACATGGCGGCGAGTGTATCCCACCGCGCCGACGTGTCAGGCGGCGGTGCCACTTGCGAGCAGGAAGAAGCGGCCGGTGCCTCGCGCCGCGACGTTCGCGAACCCGGCCGCGGCCAGGGCGGCGGCCAGCTCACCGGGGTCCGCAGTCAGCGGCACGGCCGCGGCGAGGGCCCCGGTGGCGGGATCGTCGACGACGGAGACAAGGGCAGCCAGGCCTCCCGGACGCAGCCACGCGCGGAGGAGGGCGAGGAAGTCGGCGCGTCGTCCGGCCGGCACGCTGCCGAGGAAGAGCGGCACCACGACGGCGTCGACGACGCGATCCGGCGGCGACCACGGGTCGCGGACGTGGAGGTGGGCGCGCAGGCGGTGCGCCAGCAGGCGCTCGCGCGCCCGGTCGAGGTTCGGGCCCGACCCGTCGTAGGCGTGGAGCTCACCTTTCGTGGCGAGGAGGGCGGACCACCACCCGGTGCCCGCCGCGAGCTCGACGATCTCGCCGTGCAGCGGCAGCGCGTCGAGCCAGGTCGTCGCGGCGTCGAGCTCCATCTGCCAGGCGAGGTCGTGCACCGGACCGCGGGCGTGGACCCCTCGTCGCAGGTACCAGTCGTCGACCTCGGCAGGGCCCGCGTCCGCCGCGGCACGTGTCTCGAGCGCGGCCCGGAGCCGGAAGCGGAGGAACGGGTTCTCGCCCGCCCGTCCCAGGCAGTCGGGACAGAGTCGGGCGTGCGCCTCCAGGTCGTCGGTCGCCCGCGGCTGCCAGGTACGCCCACACCAGAGGCAGGCGAACGGGCGCGGACCGCTGGGCGAGGTCACAGGATGGGGACCCAGCTGCCGGCCGGCGCCAGGTCCACGAAGGCTGCGGGATCGAAGATCTCGGCCAGGATCTCGATCCCGTCGATCACCCGTGGTCCCGGGCGGCTGAAGTAGGCTGACGCGTCGAGGGCAACAACCCGGCCGCGGCGAACCGCCTGGATCTCGGACCAGAACGGGGGCCGCGGCGTGGCGCTCCACGCCCGCGTCGCCTCGCCCAGGTGCATCCCGTGCGGAACCAGGAGCAGCATCTCGGGATCCACCTCCGCGACGGCCTCCCAGGTGGCCGGCGCGCTGGGCTCGCCGTCGCTCCCGAGCACCTCCCAGCCCCCGGCGCGGCGGATCTGCTCGGGCAGCCAGAGGCCCGCCGACGAGAGCGGGTCGAGCCCGTTGAGGGCCACGACCCGCGGTGCATGGTGGCCCTCGTCGCGCCGCTTCGCGGCGACCTCCTCGACGTCGGCAAGGCGCTCGCGGAGGATCTCCACGAGCCCGACGCCCTCGTCCTCCGCATCGGTCATCGCGCCGACGGTGGCGATGGCGTGGAAGATCCCCTCCAGGCTGGCGGGATCCAGGACGATGACCGTGGCGCCGGGCCCCACGTCCCAGGCGCGTGGTCCCGCGCCGGCGAAGACGAGGTCCGGCCGCAGAGAAGCGAGCACGGCCGCGTCGACCGCCCCCGACGACGGCTGCGTGACGACCGGACGCCCCACGACGGCCGGGGGGAAGTCGCAGGCGTGCGAGACGCCCACGAGGTCGTCCTCCAGCCCGAGGGCCCAGACGATCTCCGTGGCGGCCGGCAGGAGCGAGACGATGCGCATCGGCGTGGTGGCTCCCCGGACGGAAACGAAGCGACCGGCCGCCCGTGGCCGGGAGCCGGTCGTCGAAGGGCGAACGTCGCGGCGCCCGGTGGGGGGCGCCGGCTGCCGTCAGGCGGGCTTGATCGCCTCCATCATGGCCCGCGCGGCGTCCTTGTCGGTGAACCAGATCGCGTTGATCTTCGTGTATTCGGCCCACTCGGCCGGCAGCGACTCCTCGGGGAAGATCGCGCTCACCGGGCACTCGGGCTCGCAGGCGCCGCAGTCGATGCATTCGTTGGGGTCGATGTAGAGCGTCCGGTCGACGCCCTGGTCGAAGTGGATGCAGTCGACGGGGCAGACCGCCACGCACGCCTGGTCCATCACGTCGACGCACGGCTCGGCGATCACATAGGTCATGACTGGAAGAACCTCCGTACCAACTCAACATGGCACCGGCCGCACCGTTCCCGGGCGGCGGGCGACGTATGCCCGCAGAGCGGAGGGTACCACTTGCGGGACGCTCGGAGCGACCCGACAGCGCGGGGCGCGGCAGGTCAGCCCGCGCCGGGACGGTGGCTCGCGCGCCGGGACGGTGGCTCGCGCGCCGGACTGCTCCTTGACACCGCGGGGGACGCGCCGCATCGTTCCGCCGTCCCCACGTGTCCCTCGGCGCGGCCATCGGGCCCGACACGATCGGCGACGCCGCCCACTAAAGGAGAGGCGTGGCCATCGAGACCCCGTGCGTCACAGAGCGCGCGCGGGCGAGGACGGCATTCCCGCCGTCCGCCTCGTCGGCCTCCAGAAGCACTTCGGCGACGTCGTCGCCGTCGCAGGCATCGACCTGGAGATCGCGGAGGGCGAGTTCTTCTCGATGCTGGGCCCGTCGGGCTCCGGCAAGACGACCACGCTCCGGATGATCGCCGGCTTCGAGCTGCCGACGGCCGGTCGCATCGAGCTGCACGCCCAGGACGTGTCGCGCCTGCCGCCCTTCGACCGCGACGTCAACACCGTCTTCCAGGACTACGCCCTCTTCCCCCACATGACCGTCGGGGACAACGTCGGCTACGGGCTCATGGTCCGGAAGGTCGGCCGCGAGGAGCGCCGGCAACGGGTCGTCGACGCCCTCCGCATGGTCCGGCTCGATGGCTACGAGAAGCGCAAGCCGGGCCAGCTCTCCGGCGGGCAGCGCCAGCGCGTGGCCCTCGCCCGGGCACTCGTGAACCGTCCCCGCGTGCTCCTGCTCGACGAGCCGCTCGGCGCGCTCGACCTCAAGCTCCGCGAGGAGATGCAGATCGAGCTCAAGACGATCCAGCAGGAGGTCGGGATCACCTTCGTCTACGTCACCCACGACCAGGAGAGGCGCTCACGATGAGCGACCGCCTCGCGGTCTTCAACCACGGGCGGATCGAGCAGGTCGGCACCCCGGCCAACGTCTACGAGAAGCCCGACACCCGGTTCGTCGCCGGCTTCGTCGACACGAGCAACCTCCTGTCGGGATCGGTGGCCCAGGCCATCGTCGGGCGGGAAGGCACGTTCACCGTCCGCCCGGAGAAGATCCGGCTCGCGGCGCCCGATGGGCCGGTCGACGGCGACGAGACCACGGTCTACCTCGCCCAGCGGCTGGCGAGCGACGGGCCGGGGAGCGGCGGCCGCACCTGAGCGTCGCGCCCCGGCAGCGGCGGCCGCACTTGAGCGTCGCGCCCCGGCAGCGGCGGCCGCACTTGAGCGTCGCGCCCCGGCAGCGGCGGCCGCACTTGAGCGTCGCGCCCCGGCAGCGGCGGCCGCACTTGAGCCCCCTGCCCGTGCCGGCGGGGCTCTACATCCCCTCGGGCTTGTACGACGGGTCGAGGTAGGTCCCGGGCTCGTCGTCGAAGTCGAGCTTGCAGCCCTTGCCGCAGAAGTAGTAGACGGTCCCCTCGTGCTCGGAGGTGAGGGTCGCCGTCTCCGTTTCGACCTCCATCCCGCAGACCGGGTCGATCGCGATCGCCATGGTGGGCAGCTCCGTTGCATCCCGGCACCCGCCGGGTCCTCGTGGGAGCATAGAACGGCACCCGGCGACTCGACGAGACCGCTACGATGATGCGATGGAAACGGTCACCGACCTGGATGCCGCGCGCGCCCGCCTGGCCGAGGAGGAGGCCCGCGTGCGCGCCGAGCTCGGCGAGGAGATCGAGCCGCCCGGCCAGATGACCTACGGTTCGCAGGCGGCGGCCGCCGCCCAGGTCTTTGCCCAGCAGCGCGACCTCGCCTTCCGGGAGCAGGCGGAGCGGCGCTTCCACGCCATCGGGCACGCGCTCGCGCGGATCGAGGCCGGCACGTACACGGTGTGCGAGGTCTGCGGCGGCCCCATCTCCGCCGAGCGCCACGAGGTGGTCCCCTGGGCGACCACCTGCGTCGAGTGCGGCCGGACCCACCGCTAGCGCGCCGGCGGCTCGCGCGGTGAGCGCCCCGGACCCCGCAGCGCCGCTCGTCGATCTCGCCCGCATCCGGGCCGCCGCGGAGACCCTCCGGGGCGTCGCGACGCGCACGCCGCTCGTGCCCCTGGGCGACCCCGCCCGGCGCCACCTGCTCAAGGCCGAGTCGCTCCAGCCGATCGGCGCCTTCAAGATCCGGGGCGCCTACAACGCGGCCGCGTCCCTCTCCCCGGAAGAGCGGGCCCGCGGCCTGATCACCTACTCGTCCGGGAACCACGCCCAGGGCGTCGCGCGGGCTGCCCGGCTGCTCGGCGTTCCCGCGGTCATCGTCATGCCGGAGAACGCGCCGGCGATCAAGCGGGCCCGCGTCCTCGCCGACGGCGCCGAGGTCGTCACCGTCGGCAACGCCAGCGCCGAGCGCCAGGCCGTCGCCGAGCGCCTGGCCGCGGAGCGCGGCCTCGCGATGATCCCGCCCTACGACGACGACCGGATCATCGCCGGGCAGGGGACGTGCGGGCTGGAGATCGCCGAGGACCTTCCCGACCTCGCCGTCGTCCTGGTCCCGATCGGCGGGGGCGGGCTCGCCTCCGGCGTCGCGGTGGCCGTCAAGGCGCTCTGCCCGGGCGCCCGGGTGGTCGGCGTGGAGCCCGAGCTCGCGGCGGATGCGCAGGAGTCGCTGCTCCGGGGCCGGATCGTGGAATGGTCCGCCGCGGACGTCTCGCGGACCATCGCGGACGGGACGCGGACCCAGGCGCTCGGGGTCCGCACGTTCGCCCACCTGCGGGCGCTCCTCGACGACATCGTGACGGTGAGCGAGGAGGAGATCGCCGCTGCGGTCCGGATCGCCGCGGAGGAGGCGCGCCTCGTCGTGGAGCCCTCGGGCGCCCTCTCGATCGCGGCCCTGCGCTTCCGGGCGGCGGACGCGGGCGTGGCGGGGGCCTCCGGGCCCGTGGTCTGCGTCGTCTCCGGCGGCAACGTGGACCCGGAGCGCTACCGCGCCTACCTCGAGGCGCCGATCCCCGCGACCTGAGCCGGGGCGGTCGCCGCCACCGGGGCGTCGACCTGAGCCGGGGCCGTCGCCGCCGCCGGGGCGTCGACCTGGGCCTCGGCCCCCGCCTCGGCCGCCACGGCCGACAGCGCATCCTCGAGGGCCTCCCGCCGGCGCGTGTCCGCCTCCTCGTGGCGCATCCAGGCCGCGATGACGACCAGGATCGCGACGAGGAACCCGGCGTCGCCCACGCCCCACATGATCGCGCCGGCCAGCTGCTGGTCCTCCAGGGGCGAGGGGGGCCACGTCCGCCCCGTCGTCACGTAGTGCGGATAGAGGACCTGCTCGGAGAAGAGGATCGCGACGCCCAGGAGCGAGTTCAGGGGCATCTGGAGGACGAGGTAGAAGACCCGCGCAGCGTGGGGGAGACGCCAGGGGCTGGGGTCTCGCCCGACGACGGGCCACCAGAAGAGGAGCGCGCTGGCCAGGTAGAGGGCGTGCTCCGCATCGTGGACGAGGGGGTCCTCCAGCGCGGCGTCGAAGAGGGGCGAGACGTGGCTGCCCCACATGATGAAGGTGAAGAGGAGCCAGGCCACGAGCGGGTGGGCGATCACCTTGACGACCCGCGACCGGAGCGCCGGGAGGATCCATCGGGCGCGGACCGCCGGCGTCGCGACGCGCAGCAGCAGGGTGATCGGGGCGGCGAGAGCGATGGCGGGCGCCGCCCCGAAGACGAGCAGCATGTGCTGGACCATATGGACGGAGAAGAGCTCGGTGTCGTAGCGCTCGATCCCGGAGAGGAGCGCGACGGCAAGGCAGGCCAGGCCAACGAGGAAGAGGACCGGTCGATCGAGGGGGACGGGACTCGCCGGGTGGGTCGCGTTCACCCGGCGGACCGCCGCCAGGTAGGCGACGGCCGCGACGAGGAGCGCGATCACGACCTGCGGGTAGAAGGTCCAGTCGAGGGCCAGGATCGTCAGCGTGGGTGGCGGCGGGACGCCCCCGCCGCTGTGGCCGAGCACGGCCGGAACAGCCAGGATCGTGCTCACCGGGAGCGCCGCGAGGACGCCGGCGAGCGGGCCGAGGGGGCGGATCCGGGCGCGATGGCGGGGCCTCACGCCCCCATTCTCGCGCGTCCCGGGTCGCGCAGCTGGTGCGTGCTCGGCGACGGCCGGCCCATATGCGCATCTCCGCACGCTATTCGGGTATCATGCCCGCGCTCCCGTCCGCAGCGTCCCGGCGCGGAGCGTGCGGAGAGGGCTGCCGTTCGCATGGGCGGAGCGTGCGGCAGGCAGAGGTCGTGGGAGACTCGATGACGTTCAACCGGAAGAGGCCGCAACGCCGAGCGGCGATCCTGTCGCTGCTGGCCGTGGCCGCATTCCTCGTGGCCGGCTGCACTGACTTCGACATCCGCACGGCGTTCCCGCCCGACGCGGCATCGACGCAGGGCCAGGCGGTTCGGAACCTCTACGACCTCGTCTTCATCATCGGCGCGGCCATCTTCATCCTCGTCGAGGGCCTCATCCTCTTCGCCGTGCTCCGCTATCGCCGCCGCAAGGGCGACGACGAGCTGCCGCCGCAGATCCACGGCAACAACAAGCTCGAGATCATCTGGACCGCGATCCCGATCGCGATCGTCCTCGCCCTCTTCGTCGTCTCGTGGGGGACGCTCAACACGATCGACGCCCGCCAGAAGGACCCGCCGGTGCGCATCGGCGTCGTGGCCTACCAGTGGCAGTGGCAGTTCGTGTACGCCCCCCTCGACATCCGCTGGGAGGACTGCGGGGCGCCCCAGAACAAGGGCAAGTGCGTCACCGTCTTCGGCGTGCCACCGCCCGGCGGGGACCGGACGAGCTGGACGCCACCGCAGATGCACGTTCCCGTCGGCGAGACGGTCGAGCTGCAGATGCACTCCACCGACGTCATCCACTCGTTCTACGTCCCGGCCTTCCTCTACCAGCGCGACATCACGCCGCGCAGGGACCAGGTCATCCAGTTCCTGGCCGACCGCGAGGGGACCTACCGGGGCCAGTGCACCCAGTTCTGCGGTCTCCTCCACCAGGCCATGGAGTTCGAGGTCGTCGTTGAGAGCCGCGAGGCCTTCAACACGTTCCTCCAGGACGCCCTGACGCCGCCGGCCACGCCGGCCCCGGCACCCTCGACGAGCACGGAGCCGGGGGCCAGTCAGCAGCCGGGGCAGTCGGTCACCCTCACCATCACCGCCGCGGGGATCGCCTTCGACACGGACACCCTCGAGGTCCCGGCCAACACGCCCTTCCAGATCGTCTTCACCAACAACGACGCCGGGATCCCCCACAACGTGGCCATCCACAAGGACAGCCCCACCGGGCCCCTCGTCTGGGCGGGCGACATCTTCAATGGCGTGGAGACCCGGACCTACGAGGTCCCGGCCCTCCCCGCGGGGACCTACGGCTTCATCTGCACGGTCCACCCCAACATGACCGGCACCCTCACGGTCAGGTAGGAGAGTCCCGATGGCGACCACCGCGCTCCGCCCCGCGGCGACCCACCGCACCGGGATCTACGAGTGGCTGACGACCACCGACCACAAGAAGATCGGGATTCTCTACTTCTTCAACTCGCTCCTGCTCTTCCTGGTCGGCGGCGTTCTCGCCCTCGCCGTCCGCACCGAGCTGGCCCAGCCGGGCCTCCAGGTGATGGACGAGTCGACCTACAACCAGATGTTCACGATGCACGCGTCGGTGATGATCTTCTGGGTCGTCATCCCGTTCCTCGCGGGCTTCGGGAACTACCTGACGCCGTTGATGATCGGGGCGCCCGACATGGCGTTCCCGCGCATCAACGCGCTCTCCTTCTGGCTGCTCCCGCTCTCGGCGCTGATCGCGATCCTCGGCTTCCCGCTCGGCGGAGCCGCCGCCAACGGGTGGACCAGCTACAGCCCCCTCGCCCAGGAAAGATACGCCTCGGGGCTGGGCACCGACCTGTGGATCATCGCCCTCCTCCTCGTGGGAACCAGCTCGATCCTGGGGGCGGTGAACTTCCTCGTCACGATCTTCAAGATGCGGGCGCCGGGGATGACCCTCTTCCGGATGCCGATCTTCGTGTGGACGATCCTCGTGACGAGCGTCCTCGTCCTCATGGGGACCCCCGTCCTCACCGCGGCGCTGATGATGCTGTACATCGACCGCAACTTCGGCGGCGCGTTCTTCAACACGGCGCTCGAGGGCGGCAACGCCATCCTCTGGCAGAACGTCTTCTGGTTCTACAGCCACCCGGCCGTCTACATCATGATCCTGCCGGCCATGGGGATCGTCAGCGAGGTCATCCCGACCTTCAGCCGCAAGCCGCTCTTCGGCTACAAGGCGTTCGTGTTCGCCACCGCTGGGATCGGCGCCCTCGGGTTCTCCGTCTGGGCCCACCACATGTTCACGACGGGCGCGGTCTACCTGCCGTTCTTCAGCCTGATGACGTTCCTGATCGCGGTGCCCACCGGGGTCAAGATGTTCAACTGGGTGGCCACGATGTTCAAGGGCAAGCTGTCGTTCACGACCGGGATGCTCTTCGCCGTGGGCTTCCTGTCGATGTTCCTGATTGGCGGGATCAACGGCGCGTTCCTGGCCTCGGTCCCGGTGGACTACCACGTCCACGCCACCTACTGGATCGTCGCCCACATCCACTACGTCCTCTTCGGTGGATCGGTCATGGGCGTCTTCGCCGGGGTCTACTACTGGTTCCCGAAGATGTTCGGCCGGATGCTGAACGAGACCCTCGGCAAGATCCACTTCGTCGGCATCTTCATCGGCATGAACCTGACCTTCTTCCCGATGCATCTCCTCGGCACCGACGGGATGGCCCGCCGGATCGCCGACTACAGCGCGACGGCCGGCTGGAACGACCTCAACCTGCTGGCGACGATCGGCGGCTTCACGATCGCGGCCGCGATGCTGCCGTTCCTCTGGAACGTCTTCGCCTCGCTCCGCGGCGGCCGGGCGGCCGGCGACGACCCGTGGGAGGGCAACACCCTGGAGTGGGCGACCTCGTCGCCGCCCCCCGCCTACAACTTCGACCACCTGCCGCCGATCCGGTCGGAGCGTCCGGTCTTCGACCAGCGCCACGCCGCCGACGCGGCCAAGCTGACGGCGGGACACTGACGGTGGCCATTCGCACGTCCGCCGTCGCTCCGCATGCCGGGGTCGCCGAGGCCCACGGCCACGCCCGGCGGGGCATCAGCAACCCGATCCTCGGGATGGTCCTGTTCCTCGCCTCCGAGGTGATGTTCTTCGCCGGGCTCTTCGCCGCGTACTTCAACGTCCGGCTCACCGCCGCCCACTGGCCGCCGCTGGTGAACGAGCAGCCGTTCGAGGGGTTCAACCTCCACGGCATGGAGCACGTCCCCGTCGCGGCGACGCTCACAGCGATCCTCGTCCTGAGCTCGGTCACCATGCAGCTCGCGGTCTGGGCGATCCGTCGGGGGGACCGTCGCGCCTTCCTCCGCGCCACCGCCGTCACCCTGGCGCTGGGCGTCACCTTCCTGGCGGGCCAGCTGTGGGACTACAGCACGCTGCGTTTCGGGATCACCGACACCGCCTTCGGCAGCACCTTCTACACGCTGACCGGCTTCCACTTCGCGCACGTCCTGGGCGGGGCCATCATGCTGTCGGTCGTGCTGTACCGGGGGCTGGCGGGCCAGTTCTCGGCCCGGCACCACGACGCGGTCGAGGCGACGTCGCTCTACTGGCACTTCGTCGACGTCGTCTGGATCGCTCTCTTCTCCACGCTCTACCTGCTGTAGCGCCCGGAGGAATCGGATGATCATCAAGCCGCGCCTCACCCTCCTGGCCGGTGTCGTCTTCATCGCGTTGGCCATCGTCTACGGCGTCCTCAGCCAGGACTGGGGCGGCGTGACGATGCTGGGCGCGCTGGGCGTCGCCGTGGCGCTGATGGCCTACGCGCTCGTGGCGGGCTCGCCCCGCGGCGACGAGCAGTAGGCGCAGGCGGCCCCCACCTCATGTCGCCCTGGGACAAGCTCCTCGAGGTCGTTGGCTCGCTCGTCTCCCCCGACTGGGGCGCCCTGATCCTCCTGGTCCCGCTGGGGGTCTTCGGGCTGGTCGCGGGCTATCTCCTGTGGGTGATGCGACGCTTTGCGACGGCGGGTCCGGCGGTGTCGCGGCCGCTCCCCACGGCCCCCACGCCGCCGGGGATCCACATTCCCGGCCCGTCGTTCCGGCCCCTGCTCGCGTCGATCTCCGCGGCGGCCCTGCTGCTCGGTCTCGTCATCGACCCGGTGGTCTTCGTCGCCGGCCTCCTGATGACGGTGATCGGCCTGCTCGGCTGGCTGACCGACGCGCGCAAGGAGTACCGCGAGGTCGAGAAGGCCGACGCCACGGGGCACCTGGAGAACATCCCGGCGCCGCGCTTCCCCACGCGCACCCTCATCGTCTTCGCGGTGCTCTTCGTCGGGTCGCTCTTGATCGCGGGCGGGGTCATCCCGCCGCGCGGCGGGACGTCCGGCGGAGGCGGCGCCGTGTCTCCGGCCCCCGCCACGCAGGCGCCCGCCACCCCCGCCCCCTCCGGCGCCCCCTCCGCGGCCCCGTCTCCCGGCGGCAGCCTGGTCCCCGGCGGCAGCGGCGGCGCGACG
>Ga0315294_10009149_pt1 | contig 10885 bp, 10 predicted proteins | sample YL17G13_40_MG_FD_203626 | JGI IMG/M metagenome (GOLD analysis project Ga0315294, IMG submission 203626) | Sediment microbial communities from Yellowstone Lake, YNP, Wyoming, USA - YL17G13_40 | ecosystem: Environmental > Aquatic > Freshwater > Lake > Sediment | place: USA: Wyoming | collected... | reverse complement strand
TCGTATGGCAAGTTTGCTTCGCAAGGTTAAGGCGCCCCTCAGGGACCCCATTTATTAAAAACGGATTATTTTAATGTTGCCTTCGGCGCGGTTACAAACCAAATATATAAACAAATGAAATATAAAAGCTTTCGTGATTTAATTGTATGGCAATTATCGAGTGAATTAGCTAAAGATATATCGTTGCATCTTATTCCGTTATTTCCTAAACGAGAACAAAATCGCTTAGGTGATCAAATTATAAGGTCTTCGCGATCTGTTCCATCTCAAATCGCTGAAGGCTTCAGGAAAAAATCATTAATAGAAAAAAACCATTATTATGGCATCGCTACAACTTCAAATGATGAAACAGAAAACCATCTTATCGAAGCCCAAAACAATCAGTTTATAGATGAAGCGACATATTCTAAATATTTTAAACGTATTATTACAATTAGATTACTGCTTTCACGTTTAATGATATCAATTCGTATCTTAAATAAAAAACTACATCCCAAAAAACCTTCCACAAAGTGAATACTATTATATTCCAAGTATATAAAAAACCTTTATCGAAGATAAAACTGAACCGGCACGAAGTGCCCTTAACCAATCGCGAAGCGATTACTTACCTTTCCGGAGGAAAACTTAACCTTTTGCGAAGCAAAAACTCACCTCTTTTTATATGCTTAAGTACGATGTCATAGTCATCGGCGCGGGGCCGATCGGCTCTTACACAGCTTTCCGCCTCGCGGATCGGGGATTGTCGGTCGCGATCCTGGAAAAGAACGCCGACACCGGGTTGAACACCATCTGTTCCGGCGTGATCGGCAAGGCGGCGTACAAGAAATACGGCCTGCCGCGCGAGGCGGTCCTGACCGAGATCGATTCGTTCAATTTCGTCTCGCCCGAAGGGCAGCGCCTGGAATATGTCCATCCTGAAACCCTGGCGTACGTGGTCGACCGGCGGCTTTTTGACCGGGCGTTGCTGGGCCGCGCCCGGAGCAAGGGAGCGGATATCCATTTCCATCGTGAAGTACGGGAACTGGTGCCCCGGCCTTATGACGTCCTGGTCCGCACCCGGGAATTCGAATACCAGGCCCGGGCCGTGATCCTGGCGACCGGGGTCAACCACCAACTGCATAAAATGGCCGGGCTGGATGAACCGCAAGCTTTTCTTTACGGTTCCCAGGTCGAAATTCCCTTTATCAACCCGAGCCGGAGCGTGGAAATCCATCTCGGGAAGAAGGTCGCGCCCGGGTCTTTCGGCTGGGTGATCCCGATCAACAACCGGGTATCCCGGATCGGCGTCGTCGTCGACCAAAAAGGGACGAATTGGCTTAGAAAAATGCTCGAAGAAAGGATCTATCCGCGGATGAGCCACCGGCCATCCCATGCGCGGATCTATGTAAAGCCGATCGTCCATGGCCCTTTGAAGAAAAGCGTCGAGGGCCGGGTCATGGCCGTCGGCGAGGCTGCGGGCCAGGTCAAGACCACGACCGGCGGTTGTATTTCTTTTGGCCTCCTATGTTCCGAGATCCTGGTCGACAAGCTGGAACAAACGCTGGATAACGACAATCGCCTTCGGGAATACGATTTGGAATGGCACAGCACGTTAACGCCCGAAGTGAACATCGGGTTCGACGTCCGCCGGGTCGCGCAGAAAATGACCGACGAAAACCTGGAGCGTTTCTTTTCGTTCATCAAAAAGAACCGGTACTGGGTGGATGCCCTGGTCACCCGGGTCAATTTCGACCACCATTCTGACTTGATCTATTACTGCATGGAGAGCTTTAAGTTCTTGATGAGGATAAAGAAATAGGGGTAAGTTGCTCCACATGGTGAAAGAACATGCTACGCAGGTTTAGTGTGCTTCGCACGGTCAAGTTGCTACGCAAGGTTAAGTGCTTCGTCCCGTTAGAAATTTTGGTCTAATTAAAGAAATGTTTAGGATAAATGTTAATAGCGTTAATAGAATTCTAACGGGACTTCGCAGGTTTTAACCTTTTACGGAGTAAAACTATACCATCGCGTTAGCGATCTTTACCTTTCGCGCTTCATTAATTAATGATTAATATTGATAGTCCCCGATGGGGGTAACGAAACTAAACCGTTCGCGTAGTGAACCATATGTTGACTTTTCCCCAAAAACGGCTATAATAAACCTGGCAAAAAGGAGATCTATGAGAAATTATGAAGCAATGTTTATCTTCCGGGCCGACCTTGATGAAGAGACTTTGGAAAAGGAAGTCGGCGAGCTTTCGACGATCATCAAGAAGAGCGGTCAGGGCACCGTGACGTTGGAGAAGATCGGAACGAAAACCATGGCTTATCCGGTAAAAAAGCGGAACGAAGGTTTTTATGTCTGCTATAACTTCGAAGCCCTGCCCACGGCCATCTTAAAGATCAAGGACGAGATCAAGCACCGCGACAACATCCTGCGTTCGCTTTTCCTGTCCAAGGAATAAATTATGAGCAATCTTCGTTTGGGTTATTTAAACACGGTCATGCTAACCGGCCGGCTGGTCGCGGACCCGGAACTGCGCTATACGGGAAAAGGCGCGCCGGTTTGCGACTTCCGCGTCGCCACGTCCCGCCGCTATAAGAACAAGGAAAGCGGGGAGACCCAGGAAGAAACCCTGTTCATCAACGTCGTCGCCTGGCGCCGCCAGGCCGAACTAGTCAACGATTATCTGAAAAAAGGCAGCGCGATCCTGGTCGAGGGCCGGCTCCGCTCGCGTCAGTGGGAATCGCCCCAGGGCGAAAAACGCTCCGCGATCGAGGTCGTCGCGTACCGCATCCAGTTCCTGGATGCCCTCCCGACCCAGCAAGCCGGGGACAGCGCAACGCCCACTTCGGCCGAACCGCCGGTTGAGATCGAAGGCGACGCGAAGGAAGAGGACACGCCGTTTTAAAAAAATGGCAAGTATGCTCAGCAAAGAAAATTGCCTCGCAAGGTTAGACGCCTACGGCGTGGTTAAGTGCTCCTCCGGAGCGGTAAAGATGCTTCGTCCCGTTAGAAATTTTGATCTAATTAAAGAAATGTTTAGGATAAATGTTAATGGCGTTAATAGAATTCTAACGGGACTTCGCATGGTGAAAGAACATGCTACGCAGGTTTAGTGTGCTTCGCACGGTCAAGTTGCTACGCAAGGTTAAGTGCTTCGCAGGTTTTAACCTTTTATGGAGTAAAACTTCACCATCGCGTCAGCGATCTTTACCTTTCGCTAGCGAAACTATACCTTTCCCGAGGAAAAAAATCAGCCTTTCCGAAGGAAAACTTAACCGGCACGAAGTGCCCTTGACCAATTCGCAAAGCGAATTCTATACCATTTCGAAGAAATACTTACCGTTAAATTGGCTACAATTTAACCATCCGAAGGAGAACTAATGCCGAAAAAGTGTCGTTTTTGCACGGATAAAAAAGATTATGTCGATTACAAGGACACGTCCCTGCTTAAGGGGTTTATCAACGATCGGGGCAAGATCCTGCCGACCCGGGTCACGGGTTTATGCGCGTTCCATCAGCGCCGGCTTTCCGCGGCGATCAAACTGGCGCGAGAAATAGCTTTGCTACCCTACGAAACACAATGAAAGTAATATTAATCAAGGAAGTACCCAAATTCGGTAAACCTTATGACATCATCGATGTGAAACGCGGCTTCGCGCGCAACTACCTGATCCCCAAGAAACTGGCCATCATCGGCACCCAGGCAAATATCGACGGTCTCGCCAAATCCCAGAAACGGTTCTCCAAGGCCGCGGAAAAGAAACACCAGAAGGGCATGGACCTTTCCGAGCGCCTGGCAACGATCTCCGTTAAGACTACCATCAAGCTCGGGCTCGACGGCAAGATCCACGGCAGCATAACCTCCCACGTTATATCCGACCTCCTTAAAGCGGAGGGGATCGATCTCGATAAAAAATTCATCCTCCTGGACGAGCCGATAAAACATCCGGGGATCTACGACATCTTCGTTCACCTCGGAGAGAACCTCAAAGGTTCGTTCAAACTTGTCGTCCTCGAAGAGGGTGTGCCATCATAGAAGTTTTCGTAAGCGGTGTGATCGAAGACCAGCAGATGAATAACTTTGTCGTTCTCCTCAAGGAAAAATACGGTGACCGGACCCTGCCGATATGGATCGGCGAGAACGAAGCCGTGGCGATCGCGATCGCCCTCGAAGGCATCAAACCCCAGCGGCCCTTGACCCACGACCTCATGAAGCTTGTGTTGGACAGCTTCAACGCCCGGATCGAAAAGGTAATCGTCGCCGACCTTAAAAACGACACATATTTTGCCAAGATCTACGTCGAGCGGGACGGCGATGTCTTCGCCCTCGACGCCCGGCCTTCGGATTCCATCGCGCTCGCGATGCGGGCCAAAAGCCCGATCTTGGTAAACGACGATATCATGGCGAAGAGCGGTGAAGTCATGCAGGGAGATTCAAACATCGAACAGCTCCGACGCAAACTTCGGGACACCAAACCCGAAGGCTTCGGGGATTTTGAGCTTAAGTAAAACATTAAATGTCCCTTCGGGACTGTAATGGTTAGTTGCTCCGCAAGGTTTAGACGCCTACGGCGTGGTTAAGTATACTTCGTATGGTCAAGATGCCTTCGGTATGGTAAAAACCTTTTACGGAGTAAAAACTAAACCGACACGAAGTGCTCTTTACCAATTCGCGACATCATTAATGAAAAATATATTTAATAATTGGAAGTCCCTGAAGGGGGCGCGAATTCTTTACCTTTCGCGCAGCGAAATAACTTCCAGACGCCCTCGGCGTGGTTTCAAACTAAGTAAATATAAATATGAAATACAAAAGCTTTCGTGACTTAAAAGTATGGCAGCTGTCAAACGCTCTTTCTCGAGATATCACGACGATACTAGTGCAGTCATTCCCAAAAAAAGAACACGGCAGACTTGGAGACCAGATAATTCGCTCTTCGCGCTCGGTTCCATCACAAATAGCCGAAGGTTTCAGAAAGAACTCCTTGAAGGAAAAGAACCGATATTATAGTATTGCTGCGACTTCTAACGATGAGACGGAAAATCATTTAGTGGAAGCAATAAATAATAAGTATGTTTCGGATGATATTTATCGGTTATACTTTAACCGCGTTGTCGCGATAAGAATTTTGCTTTCCAGATTAATGCAATCGGTCCGCAATATGGATCGAAAAAATAACATAAAAGTTTTAAACCATTCCCGCAGGGGATCTTGACCAATTCATGAAATGAATTCTAAACCATTGCTGTTTAATCTTAACCTTTTGCGAAGCAAAAACTCACTCCAATAATTATGCCTTCCAAGAAGATCTCTCCCGAGGAAAAGCTCATCATCGACGGCGTGCACGCGATCAAGAACGAAACCGCGCGCAAGATCATGGTCCCCAAGGACCGGATCGTCTTTTTCCGTTACGACACGCCCCTTCGCAAGGTCGTGGCCGCGTTCCAGGAGCATTTTTATTCCCGTTACCCGGTTTATTTCAAGAACCATGACCAGGTCGTGGGCGTCCTCCACATCAAGGACGTGGCCGCGTTCTGGAACCAGAATCCCGACACGCCGGTCGTGGAATTCGTGCGTTTCCCTTATTTTGTTTATGAAGACCGTCCCGGCCTCGACGTCTTTTTAGAACTGCAAAAGCTCCGGATCTCCATGGCCATCGTCCTGAACGAGTTCGGCGGCGTTTCGGGCTTGATCACGGTCGAAGACCTGATCGAGGAGGTGGTGGGGGAGATCGAGGACGAATTCGACCGTAAGGCGGAAACCATGCTCGCGAGAGTCTCCGAGAACGAAACGGTCGTCGACGCCCGGATGAACTTGAACGCTTTCGCCAAGGCACTGGGCGTGGCGGTCCAGGACCCGGAGATCGCCACGGTCGCGGGCTTGATCATCAAGCACGCGGACCGGATCCCCAAGCCCGGGGAAGAAATCATGATCGGACCCCTGAAGTTCGTCATCCTGACCGCGAGCAAAAAGCGGATAAATAAAGTAAGCGTAGTTTTGCAAAAGAAAGGGCATAGTGCAAAAGGTTGAGTTGCTCCGCAAAGAAAATTGCTTCGCCCCGTTAGAAATTTAAAAATAATTGAAGAAGTACTTAAGATTAATTTAGGGAGCGACAATAGAATTCTAACGGGGCTTCGCAAGGTTAGACTCCTTCCCCTAACGGAACTACAATTATTGATAAAGATTTATATTAATGATCCGGGGTGGTTAAGATGCTTTGCATGGTTTATACCTTCCCGAAGGGAACTGTACCATCGCGTTAGCGATCTTTACCTTTCGCGCAGCGAAAACTATACCATCGCTTCAGCGATCTATACCTTTAATTCCTAAACCGGATTTTTTCCTCTGTCATCCTGAGTCCGCCACGGTTCTTGGCGGACGAAGGATCTCAAATACCGGCGCGCGATAAATCGCGCCGCTACAATAAATAATAACCAGAGCAAATACGATGTTTCTTTACTGTAATTGTCCCATTTATGGGACGCCGTTCCGAAACGACGCGCGATAAATCGCGCCGCTACAATAAATAACTAAAAAGACAAGAAAAACCAAAAAAACATGCCGTTAACGAAGACAAAGAAAAATTTACGCGACATCAAAGCCAATTGGGAACCCCGGGGCGGTCTTCCGATAATATTTTTTAATAATATGAGATCCCTTTGGGGGGTCTCCGGTCATTTAATTAGATTATGCCTTTAACTAAGACCAAAAATAACCTCCGCGAAATCCACTCCAATTGGGAACCCACAAGGGGGTCTCCGGTCATTTAATTCAAACATGCCCTTAACGAAGACAAAGAAAAATTTGCGAGACATCAAGGCCAATTGGGAAGAGTTTGCGAAGACGGACCCGCTTTGGTCGATCTTGCCGATCCCGGAAAAAAAGGGGAACCGCTGGACGATCGAAGACATGTTCGACCACGGCCGAAAAGAGATAAAATCATTGATGGATTTCCTGGCCGGAATGGACTTAGCCAGTGGCCGCGGCCGGGCCATGGATTTCGGGTGCGGGGTCGGCCGGCTGACCCAGGCTCTGGCCCTTTACTTCACGGATACGGTCGGCGTCGATATTTCCGAAACCATGATCCGGCTCGCGGTAAAACACAATCCGTTCCCGGACCGGTGCCAATACCTGGCGAATAACCGGAGCGACCTCAGGATCTTCGAAAACGATCATTTTGATTTTATCTACTCTAATATCGTATTTCAGCACATCCCGCCGGACCTGACCTTCGAATATATCCGAGATTTTATCCGGATCATAAAACCGGGCGGCTTGATCGTTTACCAGATGACGACCGAGGAGCTGCCGATCGCGGGTACTAAAGCCCGAAACGTTTTTCGCAGGCTTGCGCCCCGGTTTTTGCGCCAGATGTACAAGAAGGCTAAATTCGGGACCTGGGCGATCAAAGACATGTACTGCATACCGGATGTTGATATGACCAGGTTCGTCAAGGAAAATGGCGGCCGGATCCTGGCCGCGCCCGACGACAAAATGAGCCTGCCGAGGTACAAGGGGAAAAGGTACATAGTAACGAAATGAATATTTGCTCCGCAGGTAAAAGGATTTGCGAAGCAGGTTTAGACGCCTTCGGCGTGGTTAAGATACTTTGTATGGTATAGACGCCTTCGGCGTGGTTTTAAACCTTTTACGAATTAAAAACTTTACCGGCACGAAGTGCCCTTGACCAATTCGCAAAGCGAATTCTTTACCTTTCCGAAGGAAAAAGTTTTTCCTGAGGAAAACTATACCTTCTTTAGTTCGTGCGTCAAAAGCCATTTCTTCATCCATAACCCGGGGCCGAAACCGCCCAGCTTGCCGTCGCTGCATAGCACGCGGTGGCAGGGGACGTAGATGAGGAACGGATTCTTATGCAGGGCACTGCCCACGGCCCGGCTCGCGCCGGGCTTTTTTATTTTCCGGGCGACCTCCCGGTAAGTCAGGATCTGGCCGGGCGGAATCCGGAGCAGGGCTTTATATACGTTTTTTTCAAATGGCGTGATCCCGGTCCAATCCAGGCGAAGTTTGGCCCGGCTCCGGCCGGTCCGGAAGTATTCCTTCAGGAATTTATAAGTGGCTTTCTCGACCGGTCCGCGCGGCGGCGGCATTTTGACAAAGGCCTGCTTCTTTTTGATGTAGCCGATGGCGATGACGCCCCGGGGGCCGGTGACGACGCCGAGCCGTCCGACCGGGCTCAGGTATGTAAAGACTCGTATATCAAACGCGCGACGATGGGCCCTATTTTTGGGATCTTTGATATGTCCTCCTCGGATGCTTTTCTGATGGCTTGCACGCTGCCAAAATATTTTAAAAGGGTGAGTTTCCGCTCCTTGCCGACCCCGGGGATGAGGTCCAACTCCGATTCCGTGACCTCTTTGCTCCGGAGTTTCCGGTGGTAGTTGACCGCGAAGCGGTGCGCTTCCTCCTGAAGGCGTTTCAAGAGAACAACGCTCCGAGAATATAAGGGTATGGATACGCACCGGCCGTCCGGGTAAAAAAGCTGGTCGCGGCGCTTAGCCAGGGCAAAGACCGGAATGTCGATGCGGAAATTGCGTATCGCCTGAAGCGCGGCGACCTGCTGGGAACGGCCGCCGTCGATGAGCAGGAGATCGGGTAACTCTTTGGCGTGCTGCAAGTCCGCGATCCGGCGGCCGACGATCTCGTTGATCATGGCGAAATCGTTCTGACCTTTTACCCGGCGGATGCGGTACCGGCGATAACGCTGTTTATAAGGCCGGCCGTCCTTGAAACAGACCGATGAACCGACCGCCCACTTGTCGCCCAGGTTGGAAATATCGAAGGCCTCGACCCAGCGCAAGGGTTTGGGCAGCCGGAGAAAATCCTGCAGTTCCAGAACCACGTGAGGCACGGTACGTTTAACGACGAGGATGGAAAGCTCGTTTTCCGCGTTCCGGACCGCCCATTTCAGAAGTTGACTGACCGGTTCCTTGTCCGCCACGACGATCCGGGTCTTGAATCCCCGGTCGCGGAACCATTTTTCCTGGATTTCGGACTCGGCCGGCTGGACCGGCACGACGATTTCCTGGGGCAGGTAGGAAAGATGGGTGTAGATCATGCGGATAAAGGCGGCGACCAGTTCGTCCTCAGAGTCATCCGGGGACACGGATAGCCGCAGGATCTCCTTGGCGATCAACCGATTTTCCCGGATCCGGAACAGGCAGGCGACGCATTGGGTTCCGCTCCGGCATAAGCCGACAATATCCCGGTCCACGTTGTCCGCGGCGACGATCTGATGGCGCTGGGATATCTTCTGGACCGAAAGGAGCTGGTCGCGCAGGCCGGCCGCGGCCTCGAATTTTTCGGTCTTGGCGTATTCCCACATCTGTTTTTCGATCTCGCGCACCAATTCGACCGAATTGCCCTTTAAAAACTTGATCGCCTTTTTGACCGTCTGTCGATAGTCTTCAGGGGTTATCTTGTCCGCGCAGGGTGCGCTGCATCTGCGCAGATGAAATTCAAGACAAGGCCGGATAAGCTTTCGGGTCAGGTCTTTTTCGCAGGAGACGAGCTGGAATATGCGGCATAAAGCGTCGCGGGTCTGGCGCAAAGCCCGGGCATTGGTGTAAGGACCAAAGATCTGAGAACCGTCTGGTTTTATATTACGAGTGAACAAAATCCTGGGGAATTTTTCGTTGATAGTGATCTTTAAGTATGGGGATTTTTTATCGTCTTTTAAGCGGATATTATACTTCGGTTTATGTAATTTGATAAGCGATTCTTCAAGGGTCAGGGCTTCGATATCTGAACCGGTCAAGATCGTATCAAGGTTACGGGCATTATTCATGAGGATACGGGATTTCTCGTCGGGTCGGTTAAGATAGGAGGTAAGGCGGTTACGGAGGTTGGCCGCCTTGCCGATATAAATGACCTTATTGCCGGCGTCCTTGAATAAGTATACGCCGGGGCTTTCCGAAGCGGCGGAGATTTTATCCTTTAAAGACATGATAAAATGGTAAGTATTCCTATGTAATTGGTTAGTTTTCCTTCGGAAAGGTAAGTAATCGTTTCACGATTGGTATAGTTTTTACTTCGTAAAAGGTTTAAACCTGCGAAGCAACTAACCACACCGACTTCATTGTTATCAATCTTCATCAATAATTGTTGTCCCCGAAGGGGAAGGCGTCTAACCATCCGAAGCCCCGTTAGAATTCTCTTATTGCTTCTTATATTTATCCTAATTACTTTTTCAATTAAATTAATATTTCTAACGGGGCGAAGCATAAATTCGTTATCCTTTCACCACGCCCACGGGCCGCATGCGGCAGACTTTGACCGAGATCCCCGCGCCCTGGACCGCGTTCACAACCATGTTGATATCTTTGTAGGCGTCCGGGACTTCCTCGCGCAGGACTTCGCTGGAGGCCGCCATCACGGTGATACCGATGTCAGCCAGTTCCTTGTCGACCTGGCGTTTGCGGGTTATTTCCAGAGCCTTGGTCCGGGACATCACCCGGCCCGCGCCATGGCAGGTGGAACCAAAGGTCTCGGTTAACGCGCGATCCGTGCCCAGAAGCAGGTAAGAATGGGTTCCCATATCGCCCGGGATCAAGACCGGCTGGCCAATGGCTTTGTACACTTCGGGCACATCCCTGTGGCCGGCCGGAAAGGCGCGCGTTGCGCCTTTCCGGTGCACGCACAGCGTTTTTTTGAAGCCGCCTACCTGGTGCTCTTCAAACTTGGCGATATTGTGGCAGACGTCGTAGACCAGGCGCAAGCCCAGGTCTTCGGCCTTGCGCCCCAGAACGGTCTCGAACGATTCCCGCACCCAGTGCATGATGCACTGCCGGTTTGCCCAGGCATAGTTCGCGGCGCAGGCCATCTGCTCGAAATAAGCTTTGCCCTCGGGCGATTCGACCGGCGCGCAGGCGAGTTGA
>Ga0315294_10009148_pt1 | contig 10885 bp, 6 predicted proteins | sample YL17G13_40_MG_FD_203626 | JGI IMG/M metagenome (GOLD analysis project Ga0315294, IMG submission 203626) | Sediment microbial communities from Yellowstone Lake, YNP, Wyoming, USA - YL17G13_40 | ecosystem: Environmental > Aquatic > Freshwater > Lake > Sediment | place: USA: Wyoming | collected... | reverse complement strand
ATGGCGCTGACCATCGCCGGGAACGCCATCGTCGCCAGAAGGAAGAGGATCACCTTCTCCTTCCCCCGCAGGTCGAAGCGCGACAGGGCGTAGGCCGCCATCGGGTTGATCGTCAGCGTGCACAGGACCGCCAGCGCCACCAGGGCGAACGTGACGAGGACGCTCGGGCTGCGGCGGAACAGGTAATCGGCGATCACGCCGTAGTTCGTCGTCAGGGGCCCGAGCGCCAGCGCCGTCTCGTTCTCGAGGAACGTGACGGCGTACGCCTTGTCGAAGGGTGGGAACGCCTCCTCGATCCGGGCGAAGGCGGTCCCATGGGCGCGGTTGACCGCGTCCAGGCTCCCGTACCTGCGGAGGAGGAACGCCTGCCACGCGTGTTCCGACGAGGTGAGGATGCGGTCCTCGGGCGGGAGGTCCTTGACGAAGTCGACCCAGACGCTGCGGAGGCTGAGGCCGGCGCGGCCCTCGGGTGCGCGCGGCGCCAGGTCGAAGTCCTCCCACGCCCCGCGCGCGGTGCCCAGGATGCTGTTGGCGTATTTCAATGTCTTGAACCGCCCGCGGAGGAACTCGTGGAACCGCGCCCGCAGGTCCTCCGTCGGCTCGATCGCCGTCAGGCGCAGCGGATAGCGCGTCCGGACGAAGTGGGCCCACAGCCGCGCGATCCCCTCCGGCGCGTCGGCCGGCACCGGGAACGGCGTGTCGTAGAGCGACGCGTAGGCCGTCGCGGCCAGCCGGTTGTAGACGGCCGCGTCGAACGGCTGGCCGGGCGCGAGGCCCACCATCGCCTGGACCTCTTCGCTGTCGAGGAAGCGGCGCCAGACCGCCCGCATCGCGAAGGGCGTGGTCGGGGCGGCCGGAGCGACGCGGCCCTTGAACTCGACCCACAGGTCGCGCAGGTCCGCCGGGCTGTCCGTGCGGATCGGGAAGACGTCGTCGGCCCGGTCCGAAGTCTGGACCCGTACCGGGGCGGCCGGGCGCCCGCGCGATTCGAGGAACGCGAGCCACTTCCGCCGGATGCCCGGCGTGAAGGCGTGGTCGCGGTAGGCCGCCTTCAGGACCTCGAAGTCGGCGAACTTCGGGTCCGGCGGCGGGAACCACGTCTGCTGCCACATCGGCTGCCGCATGTCCTGGAGGAACGTGATGGCGTAGAAGGTCTTGAAGGGGATGCCCCAGGTCTCGCCGAGGAGGGCGAGGGCGGCGTCCTCGCGCTCGTCGGCCGACGCCGACGCCGCCCGCTCCGGCTCGGCCTCGGCCGACAGCCGGGCGTACTTCTCCTCCAGGAAGCCCGCGACCTTGACGTCCACCAGGGCGCAGACGGTGTCCTCGACGGGGTAGGTCTCGACGAAGGCGGCGTAGTCGGCCGCCATCACGCGCCACCGGGCCTGCTCCTCCGGCGGCGCCTCCAGGTAGGGCTGCGCGAGGGCGTCCACGCCCGCGACGTCGCGCCCGATTTCGCGCCACGACGTCCAGTGCGGCGGCACGTCGCGGAACCGGCACGCCATCTGCGTGTACCAATAGGAATACGTGTTGAACGAGCCCACCAGGCCCTTGACGAACCGGTCCTGCCGCGACCACAGGTACCGCGGCACCGGCCAGAACCGCTCGTAGTCGAAGTCGTTGCAGATGCTGCTGGAGACCGTGATCATGAAGGGGACGACCATCGTCACGCTGAGGACGGCCAAGAGGACGTAGAGGAGGGCGACGGTGGCCCGCACCGACCAGGCCCGTCGGCCGACTCGCGGCAGGATAGGCACGCGCCGTCCCCCTTCTAGTGCCACAGTACAACATGCGCCTTTGCGCGGTGGGTCTCCGTACCCACCGCGCATGAACCGACCTTCTTGACCGCGCCACGCGCCATGGCGCGGCGGGTGCGGAGACCCGCCGCGCAAAGCTGCGTTCTAATCCCACTCCGCCTTCTTGAACTCGACCCGCCTGAGGAAGCGGATCTGGATATACGTGAATCCGATGAGGAGCGACCCCAGGATCCAGGCCATCGACGTGGCCATGCTGAACCGCAGGTTGTTGTACGCCTCGATCCAGATCCGCAGGCCCACCACCATCGTCGAATCGCCCGGCCCGCCGAACGTCAGCAGGAAGATGTTCCCCATGTTCTGGAACGTGGCGATGAACGTCCCGACGAAGTTGATGACGATGAGGGGCAGCAGCGTCGGCACGGTGATCCGCGAGACCTTCGTCAGGATGCCCGCGCCGTCCACCTCGGCCGCCTCGTAGATCTCCTCCGGCACGCCCTTGAGGGCCGCCAGGTAGATGAGGCTGCCCATGCCCATGCTCGCCCAGACGGTGGGGATGACGCAGCAGAGCATCGCCATCTGCGGGTCCTCGAGCCACGTCTGGCTGGCCACGTGCCAGGGCGTGGCGAGCCAGTCCCAGAGGCCCTCCGTCCCGGCGGCGCGGACGATGGCTGCCCCCGCCACGGCCACCGCGGGCACGAGCGCCAGGACGCGGACCACGAGGCGCGCGCGGCGGCTGGCCTCGACGTCGGCCCCCGCCCAGCGCTCGGCCGCGTGGGCCAGGATCCACCGCGCGGCCGCGTACACCGCCGCGGCGCACGCCGCCGCCAGGGCCACCGCCAGCACCTTCGACGCGGCGTTCCCCGCCGGGTGGCCCAGGAACCGGTTCACGCCCGCGACCAGCACGTTCAGGAACCCGTTCGGCGTCGGCTCGTACATGAGTTTCCAGAGGAGGGCGATCACCAGGCCGCTCGTCACTTGCGGCAGAAAGAAGAGGGTGCGGAAGAGGATCTTCCCGCGCGGCACCTCCGAGAGGAGCAGGGCCAGCCCGATCGGCGCCAGGAACGCCAGCCCCATGTTCAGCGCGACGAAGTAGACGGTCCGCCCCAGGCTCGCCCAGAAACTCTTGTCGAGCGCCAGGCAGATGAAGTTGTCCAGGCCGACCCAGGGGCTCGTGCCCACGATCTTGTAGTCCTGGAACGCCATCACCATGCCGCGCAGCAGCGGATAGTAACTCCACAGGCCCACGAGGAGCAGAGCCGGCCCGATGGCGGCCCACGGCACCCAGCCGCGATACACCTGCCGCACCGACTCCGCCCGGCGCGCCAGCAGCGACCGCGCCGTCATCGCGATGAACGCCGCCACCACCAGGACGATCGCCCCGAAGATCACGCGCGCGTACGGGCGGTAGCGGTTGAGTTCCTCCTTGGAGCGGCCGAACATGAGGCCGCCGTTGGCGTCGTGCTCCACCTTCGCCAGGGCGGCCGCGTAGTCGAAGTCCTCGCCCGTGTCCGAGATGATCATGCTCACCACTTCCTGGTTGAGGGCCGCGTCCATCGTCACCCAGAAGCCCATGTACGGCTCGGTGAAGACGGGCAGCCGCCCCTCGCGAATCTCGTCGTAATTCCTCTGGATGGCCAGGGGCACGTCGCGCAGGTACTCCTCGAACCCCAGGCGCCGGAGGTCCTGCGGGTTGACGAACCGCGCCAGGCCCGACAGGACCTGCTGCCGGATGCCCACGTCCAGGACGTCCTGGTCGGTGAGGGCCTCGAGGGCCTCCCACACCTTGTCGCGCTCGGCCTTGGGGCGCTGGCCCACGCCCTCGCTCATCACGGCATAATGGTTCTGGAGTTGGACGACGCGCCGGCCGCGCGGCCCGGGCCCGGCCGGGAAGGGGAACCAACTCAGGAGGTCCGGGTCGAGCCCGGCCGAGTTGCCGACGCCGACGAGGTCCTGGACGAACCAGACCATCAGGGCCACCTCGCCGCGGCCGATGAGGTCCCACGCCCCCGTGCCGCGCTGCGTCGTCTGCCCTCGCGCGACGCCCGTGATGACGTCCCCCGGCGCGAACTCCAGCGTCCGCTCGCCGACGCGGACGGAGCCGCGGGCCAGGTCCTCCGCGGTCAGGTTCACGGGCTCGCGCGTCTCGGGGTCCACGAGCCACTTCATCCACCGCAGCCGGTGGAACAGGCCGGCCGCGGCGACGCCCTCGGGGGCGGCGAAGTTGGCCTGCCACCGGCCCGGGACGGCCGCCAGGTCCTCGCCCTCCGGCGTGACGAACGTCGTCGCCTCGGGCGGGAAGGCGTAGTCCCGGCCCGTCCGGGGGCTGCGGCGGACCTGGACGATGGGGTCGCCCCCCGCCGCCTGCATCCACGGAAGCCAGCAGAACCCGTAGGGCGCCAGCACGATCCCGCGCTGGCCGCGCTTCAGCACCGCCCCGGGGACGTCCTTGGCGGGGTCCGTCAGTTTCTGGCACCAGTAGATAAGTTCATCCCACGTTTCGGGCGGGCGGTTCGCGTCCAGGCCCGCGCTGCGGACCATGTCCGTCCGGTACACCACCCCCATCTGCCACTTCATCGCCTGCGGGATGCCGTAGACCTTTCCGTCGGCCGTCACGACGCGCCGCCACAGGGGCGGGACCGACTTCCACCGCGGCCAGCGGGCCTCGGCGTCGTCGATCCGGCCGTTGCCGTTCGTATCGTCGCCTATCCATTCGTTCAAGGGGTACAGGAACCCCTGGCGGATGTCGTTGCCGACGATGTGGAACCACGACTCCATGAGGTCGGGAGCGGTGCGGCCGGCGATGGCCATCATCAGCGGCGCCCGCCCCACGCCGCCGGGGATCGTCAGGCCGCTCCACTGGGTGATGAGGATCTGCGGGTCCTCGGCCATCAGGCGGATCAGGCGCTTGGTCGTCGGGTCCTCGGGGTTGGCGGTGTCGTAGAACCGGGTGACCCGGACCTCGATGCGCTCGGGCTCGGCGGCGGCCGCCGCCCCGGCCGCCAGGGCGGCCGCCAGGGCGGCCGCCAGCGCCGCCCCCAGCGCCGCCCCCAGCGCCGCCGCGGGCAACGTCGCGAGCGTCGCCAGACGCGCGAGGATGTGCCGTCCGACCCGCATCGTTCCCCCTGCCGGCGCCCGCGCTGCCGCCTTCCGTTCGCCCGCGCTACCTCTCCGCGGCCGCCCGTGCCAGGTGGGCCGCGAGCGCCCGCGCCGTCACCTGCCGCCCGCGCTCGTTCATGTGCACCTCGTCCCGCAGGAGCCACGCGACCGGCTTGCCGCTCCGCGCGAGGTAGTCGTTCCAGACGTCCAGGAGGTCGAAGAACTCGACCCGCTTCTCCCGGGCGACCTCGCCGAGCGCCGCCCGGTGCCGCGCGCCCGCGTCCGCCGCGTGCTTGCCCCACGTCGCCAGGTGGGGCGAGACGAGGAGGAACTCCGGCGGGTGCGGCGCTTGGCGCGCCGCGTCGATCATCGGCCCGAGCGTCTCGCCGATCCGCTCCGGGTCGTTCGAGATGGCGAGCAGCACGACGAGGTCCGGCCGATGCGCGAGAATCCGCTCGCCCACCTGGCGCCGGTGCCTCAGCCACCCCGTCCCGCCGCGGCCCGTGAATCGCACGTCGACGTCCGCCTTCGGATAGGCGCGGGTCAGGAGGAGGTCCCACGGCGCGTTGCTGAGGTCGTTCGCGATGCTGTCGCCGACGAGGACGGCGCGGACGGTCCGCCCCTCGCGCAAGCGCCGGATCGTCTTCGGGAGCAGGCGCCCCGCGTCCTCGGGCGGCTCATACGCCGCCGGCGGCATCGCCGCCCACACCGCGTCGGCCCACGCGAGGACCTCGTCGCGCGCCGCCGGCACGACCTCCACGTCGCCGACCGCGAGCGGCTCGCGCGTCATCGTCTGGAACGCGACCGACGCCGTCGCGCCCGGGAACTTCGTCCGGAAGCAGAACGTTTGCGCCGTCCAGCCGTCGGCCGGCGCGAGCGCCGTGTAGAAGTCGCCCTCGGCGAGCGCCCCGTAGCGGTCCCAGAACAGCGCGGCCGCGTAGGCCGGCGCGGACGTCCGGGCCCGGAAGGTCGCGCGGTAGTACCGCCGGTCCGCGACGGGGAAGGGGGGCGACTCCCATCCGCCGCCCGGCCCGATCTCGGGGTACGCCACGACGGCCAGGCACCGGCCGCCGCCGGGGCCGCCCTGCGACCAGAGGAGGTTCTTCCCGTAGGCGCCCGGGCCGAAGGGCAGCCAGCCGGCGGCCAGCGGATCGGACGCGAAGTCGTCCGCCAGGAGGGGCCGCCCCGAGCGCCCGGCCGCGCTCGATGCGCACCCCGCCGCGGCGACGGCGAGCCCCGCGGCCGCCAGCCACATCACCGTCTCGCTCATGCGTGCGCGTCTCCTTCGAGGGCGGCGGGCGCGCGGCCGCTGGGCCGCGGATGGTGGGGAGTCTACGCCCTCGCGGGCCCATCGTCAACACCGGCCGCGCGGCGGTGCGTCCCGGGGCGCGGCCGTTTTTCCTTCCACGGCCCCGCCCGGCCGCGTATAATCCCCGGCTGTTTGCCTGGGTCACGCACACATTGGGGAGGCCTGACGATGAAACGCATGAACGGTCGGATGGTTGCCGTGAGCCTGGTCCTGGCGCTGGGCCTGGCGGGGTTCGCCGCCGTCGCCGCCGAGAAGGAGGAGGGGGTCGTCACGCCCTTCGACGGCAAGGACCTCACGGGCTGGAAGACGCGAGACGACTCCAAGAGTTTCTGGACCGTCGGCGCCGCGAAGATGGACGAGGCGAACCCGACGCAACTGGTGGTCTCCAAGGAGGGCCGCGAACTCGTCAACGCCAAGGAGCACGGCCAGGACATCTGGAGCGAATACACCCATGGCGATGCCATTATCACCCTGGAGGTGATGGTCCCCAAGGGCTCCAACTCCGGCATCTACGTCCACGGCGAGTACGAGATCCAGGTCCTCGACTCCTACGGCAACGAAGAGAACCCCGGCGGCGGCGACATGGGCGCCGTCTACGGCGCGCAGCCCCCCACCAAGCCCCTCTACAAGAAGCCCGGCGAGTGGTCGGCCTACGAGATCCACTGGATCGCCCCGAAGTTCGACGCCGACGGCGCCAAGACGGCCAACGCCAAGTTCGCCAAGGTCGTCCTCAACGGCCGCGTCATCCACCAGGACCTCGAGATGAAGGGCCCGACGCCCGGCGGCGTCGACGGCAAGGAAAAGGCCAAGGGGCCCCTGATGTTCCAGGGCAACCACGGCCCCGTCTCGTATCGCAATATCAAGATTAAGCCGCTGAACTGATCCGCCCGCGCGCGGCCGCGCCAAGCGGTCCGACAGGAGTCCCGCGCGGTCGGTCTCCTGACCGACCGCGCGCCGTACATGTTCAGCGTGCCCGTAACGCGGGTGCCACTGGTGGCTTGTCCACCAGTGCTGCTCGGACGCGCCTTGGCTGCAAGCAGCCCGTGGCACCCGCCGATGGGAGCGTGCCAGGCACGCTGAACACGTATGCGGTGCCGGCCCGGAGGGACGCCCCATGCGAGTCGACGGACGCCGCCGCCTGATGCCCTGCGGGCCGATCGCCCTCGTGCTCGGCCTCGCGCTCGCGTGTGCCGCTGGCGGCCCTGTCCCGGCGGAGCGCAGCGAAGCCGGCTTGTCCACCAGTGCCGCCCCCCCACCCGAGGCCGCCGCGCCTGCCGTGAAGGCCGGCGACCTGGTCTTTGCCGCCGACTTTGAGGACGCCCAGGCCCTGCGCGCCTGGTCCGGCTCGCCGCGGACCGACGCCGGCCGCGAGGGCGGCCGCGCGGTCGTCGTCACGTGCGCCGACGCCGCGAGCGCGGCCGCCGTCACCGTGCCGCTGCCCGCCGCGCACCTCCGCGGCTGCAAGATTATCTTTTCGGCATACGTCAAGGCCGAGAAGGTGTCCGACCGGCCCCAGCCGTGGAACGGCGTCAAGTTCATGGCCCCGATCGACTCGCCCTCCGGCCGCCTCTGGCCCCAGGGCGCCATCCCCGTCGGCACGTTCGGCTGGCGCCGCGTCGTCTGGCAGGCGTTCGTCCCGGAGGACGCCACGGTCATGACCCTCGTCCTCGGCCTCGAGCGGGTCACGGGGACGGTGTGGTTCGACGACGTGCGCGTCGTCGTCCGCCGCCCGCCCATCGTCCGCAGGCCGCGCCCCGCGGCCGCCGGGCCCGTGTACACGGGCCGCGACCTCCCGCGCCTGCGCGGCGCCATGGTCTCCTGCGACCCGACCCGGGAGGACCTCCGCGTCCTGGGGCGCCTGTGGAACGCCAACCTCATCCGCTGGCAACTCACGGGCTGGCAGCCGCCCGCCGAGCGGACCGCGCTCGAGGCCTACGACGGCTTCCTCGAGTCGCACCTGAAGCGATTGGACGCCGCGCTCCCCTGGTGCGAGGAGTACGGCCTGCGGGTTGTCGTCGACCTGCACGCCGCACCGACCGGGCCGCCCGGCTCGGGCCGCGGCCTCTTCAACGACGCCGCGTGCCAGGAGAAGTTCATCGAGGTCTGGCGGAAGATGGCCCGCCGCTACAAGGACTCGAAGGCCGTCTGGGCCTACGACCTGCTGAACGAGCCCGTCGAGGACGCCGTCGACGAGGCGGTCGACGACTGGCAGGCCCTGGCCGCGCGGGCCGCCCGCGCCGTCCGCGAGATCGACCCCGGCCACGCCATCCTGGTCGAGCCGGCCCAGGGCGGCGGGCCCGACGGCCTGCGGGAACTCGTCCCCCTCGACGTCCCCGGCGTCGTCTACAGCGTCCACATGTACCTGCCCGGCGCCTTCACCCATCAGGGTGTCTTCGACGAGGGGGCGCGGAAGTGGGCCTACCCCGGCCGCATCGACGGCGTCGACTGGGACAAGGCACGCCTCGAGCAGGCCCTCCGGCCCGTCCGCGACTTCCAGGACGCCTATGGCGTGCATATCTACATCGGAGAGTTCAGCGCCATCCGCTGGGCGCCCGACGGGTCGGCGTTCCGGTACCTGCGCGACCTCATCGACCTCTTCGAGGCCCGCGGCTGGGACTGGTCCTACCACGCCTTCCGCGAGTGGAGCGGGTGGAGCGTCGAGCACGGCCCGGACAAGGCCGACGCCGAACCGGCCAGGACGCCGACCGACCGCGAGACGCTCCTTCGCGACTGGTTCGCCCGGAACCGCAAGCCCGCGGGATGACGCCCGCGCGCCTGTCATCCCGACCGAGGTCGCCTGGGGGGACCGAGTGGAGGGATCTCGCCGTGGCCGTCAGGGTGTCACCCCGAGCGCAGCCGAGGGGTCTCGCCGTGCGTGGGGTTTCTGGGCAGGCCGCCTCACCGGCCCTTACGCCGACTGCCTCGGGGCGGCTACAAGGCGACCCCTGAGGCGGAGACCAGCATGTCAGACTACTTCGTCTACATCATGGCCGGCAAGTCCGGGACCCTCTACACGGGCGTGACGAACGATCTGGCGAGGCGCGTCTACGAACACAGGCGCAAACTCCTGCCCGGCTTCACCAGCCGGTACAACATCACGCGGCTGGTTTACTTTGAGGCCACGCCGGACGTCCGCGCGGCCATCGCCCGCGAGAAACAGATCAAGCGCTGGCGGCGCGAGAAGAAGGTGGCGCTCATCGAGTCGGCGAACCGGGACTGGACGGACCTGGCGCGCGACTGGTTCGCGGAGGAAGCGCCCCAGCCATCGCAGGCCGGGATTACAGGCAACAGCCCACGGCGAGATTCCTCGACTCGCTCCGCTCGCTCGGAATGACCCGCCACGGCGGGTCACTTCTCTTTCCCGCCGCCCTCTTCCAGGCGTCTCTTTTCCTTCATCTTCTCGATCAGGCGCGCCTCGGCCGACTGTTCCTTGTCCCCCGGCTTCTCCTTCGCTGCCTTCTCGCGTCCCTCGCCCTCGGCCTTGGGCTTCTGCTTCTCGGCGCGTCCCTCGCCCGCGGCCTTGGGCTTGTCCTTCTCGGCGCGTCCCTCGCCCGCGGCCTTGGGCTTGACCTTCTCGGCGCCTTCCTCGCCTTCGCGTTGCCCGAGTTTCGCGACGGCGACGGCCTCGTCGTGGATCAACTCGTCCAGGAAGGCGATGAGGTCCTTGTCGCCCTTCTCGACGGCCAGTTGCCGCAGGCGCGCGAACATCGCCAGCCGCCTCAGGCGTTTCTCGCGGGGCAGGGCGGCCTCGTCCTTGGTCCCCTCCTTCGCGGGCGTCTTCTCGGCGCTCGTGCCAGGCTTGGCGGTCTTCTCGGCGCCCTTCTTGGCGCCTTCGCCCTCGATGCCCCAGTCTTCCGCGTTGCCCTTCCGGGCGTCCTTCCTCTCGGCGTCGGGCTTGCGTTCGGCTTCCTTGGAGGCGGCCTCCTTCCTGGCCTTCTCCGTCTCGGCCGAACTCGACTTGGGGTCGCCGGCCCTGGCCGCGCCGAGGCCGATGCCCAGGAGGATCGCCACGGCGGCCCCCGCGACCGCCCACCGCCACGCCTTCCGCTTTCCGTGCATCGTCGTCGCTCCTTGCCTGCCGGCTTTCGCTCGGCCTCGGGCCGACGGAGGGCCTGCTGAGATAGGCTCCAAGCGGCCCGGCCCGCTGCGCCCGCGTCCTGCCTGCCACGTCGCCCGCAGCCGGGACGTGCCCACCGGCCGCGCGGCACTCTCTCCTTTATACGCCGCGGATTCGCCTCTTGCCACCGCATTCGGGTTGCGGCAGGCGGGGGCCACGGCCGCGCCGTGTGCGGCCGTGCTTCCGGCGGCACGAGGCACGGTTGCCGGACAGCGCAACCGTGGCACCCGGCCCCCCTTCACCGAGGCTTCGGGGTGGTAGGTCGGGTCAACAGACCCGACGGCCTTCTCTCCGCACGCCGAAATGGACCCCCGCCTGACGGGGGGGCTAGTTCAGGCGCGTCCCCCGTCGTTCGTCCCGGTCCCCCGTCCCCCGCTTTCGCGGGCCTGTGCCGTCCAATCCGCAATTTGCAATCCGCAATCCGAACGACGCCGCTCCCTTACGGTCGCGGCTCGGTTTGGGCTCGCGGCTCGGATGGGCCCGGCCGTTGCCTTTGCCGTGGCCGTCTACTACTACAACGCCACTTGGTTCATTATGCAACAGCGTAACGACAACAGTTTGATGCCCAGTTTACGCAACCGCCGCTTGCGGGCTTTCACATGGCTGCGC
>Ga0315294_10009144_pt1 | contig 10888 bp, 11 predicted proteins | sample YL17G13_40_MG_FD_203626 | JGI IMG/M metagenome (GOLD analysis project Ga0315294, IMG submission 203626) | Sediment microbial communities from Yellowstone Lake, YNP, Wyoming, USA - YL17G13_40 | ecosystem: Environmental > Aquatic > Freshwater > Lake > Sediment | place: USA: Wyoming | collected... | reverse complement strand
GCTAGGGTGGCGGCGGGACAGGAGGTTGGCAGATGACGAAAACGAGGCTCCCCGAAGACACGAGACGCCACCTGCGGGCGGCCTGTAAGGAGAACCTGTTGGCCATGAGGGCCCTCCTGGATGTCCTTATCGAGGAGTTGGAGTTGGCCCCGGCCCGCGCTCCTGCCCCCTCCGAGCGGGCGGCCAAGCCGCGGGCGCCCCACCGTCGCCGGCCGGCGCCAGCGGAGTAGCGCGTACCAGCCGCTCGTCCTGAGCTTGTCGAAGGATGAGCGGGGGCTCATGGTTCGACAAGCTCGCCATGAGCGATCCCTGATCTCTCACATGCCCTGAAACACCATCCTGGTCGGTTGCGCCTAATAGCTGGGCCCGCTATCATGGGCGCAATCAATGGCTCAGGAGGAGCCGATGCGCGTCAACAGTCGTAGCGAGGCCCTGGCAGTCGCCCTTCTGCCCCAGAAGGGTATCCTGGTGCAGGCGACACTGGTGCTGGCAGCCAGCGCCTTCACCGCCCTCGCCGCCCAGGCGCGGATCGACCTGCCCTTCACCCCCGTACCGATCACAGGCCAGACCTTCGCTGCCCTCCTGGTGGGGGCCCTTCTCGGCAGCCGCCTGGGGGCTGCCAGCATGGCCGCCTACTGGTGCCAGGGGGCGGTGGGCCTGCCCGTCTTCGCCGGCGGCATGAGCGGGTGGGCCTATGCCAGCGGCCCAACGGGGGGCTACCTTGTGGGCTTCATCGCCGCCGCCTATGCGGTGGGCTTCCTCGCCGAGCGGGGCTGGGACCGCCGTCCCTGGACGCTGGCCTTGGCCATGCTGGGGGGACAGGCTCTCATCTACGCTGGCGGCGTCGCCTGGCTCGCCCACTTCACCTCTGGCAAGAACGTCTTCGAGCTGGGTCTCTACCCGTTCATCCCCGGCGACACCATAAAGCTGCTGCTGGCCGCCTCGCTTGTCCCCTCAGGGCGCGCTGCCCTGGGCGCCCTGCCCATGAGCGGCCTCCCCACCAGGGAGACAGGCTGGAGGCTGGCTCTCCCCTGGCGCTGGCTCTACTGCCTGGGCGCCGCTCTCCTGGTCATCGGCTCGCTTCTGCCCTGGGGCACCGATGCCGGCCGTCAGGCCTCCGTCAACGGTCTGGCGGCAGGCGAGGGGGTCGTGACGCTGGTTGCGGCGGCCCTGGCCTTTGTGGGGGTGGCCCTGGCTTGGCGGGGACTCCTCGCTCCTTTCTTCTCGCATCTCTGGCAGTCGACGGTGGCCATCGTGGCCGGATTCGTCGCCTTCTTCAACATCATCCACTCCGTGGCCGATGAGGCCTTCTGGCTGAGCAGCATCGGCCCCGGCCTGGCGGTCATCGCCGTCGGAGCGGTGGTCATCTTCCTGGCCGCGGTGGGAGAAGGCGCGCCCGAGACCTCTCCTGCTGGCGGGCGAGGGCGCTGAGCTGCAGTAGCAGCATCGCGGGCGGGTCGTCTCCTAGCCCCTGCTATCAGCGAACCTTCACCGTATCGGCGGTCACGCTGTCCGGCAGGGTGTAGCCGCGAAAGGCTAGGAACCCCAGCAGAGCCGATAGGCCAGCCACCGGCCCCACCAGGCGCACCCCCAGGGGGTTGGCGGCCGTGCTCCCCAGCACGAGCAGAGACGCCAGGATCAGGGGGAAGAGAGCCGAGGCTATCTTCTCCAGCGTGGCCTGGCTGCCGTAGTAGACGGCCTCCCGTCGCATGCCCGTCTTCAGCTCGTCGTAGTCGATGATGTCGGCCATGATGGCGTTGGGGAACGTGAAGACGGCCGCCATGGGCAGCCCCATCAAGGCCACGAAGAAAACCGCCTGGAGCAGCTTGTCGATGCCGGGCAGGAAGCCCATGAAGGCGATGAAGGGCAGATAGATTCCTCCTATCAGCATGGCCGTCGAGTAGACCCAGGCCTTGCCCCGGCGCAAGGACATTCGGTAGACCAGGGGAAGGCAAAGCAGGACAACGATGATGGCCGCGGCCGTCAGCAGGGCGACGATGGTGCCCTCCGCCACGCCGAACTCCAATCCGAATAGCTGGAGGGTGGCCGGGCTTCCCGTCTCCACCTTAGCGATGTCGCTGGGGAGGTCGCCCAGGAGCACGGCGCCGGACCAGAAGGGGAGGGCGGCGGTCATCATCGATATGGCCATGTTGAACAGGATGAAGGTGGGCAGGAAGAAGAGGAACGGCCTGTTGGTGAAGGTGGAGCGAATTGCCTCGAGCGGGTTCACCTGAGCGGGCTCGACGTCCAGGCGCACGTGTCGCCAGACGCCCGCTAGGGCGATGTAGCGGGCAGCCATGCCCATGACGGCCATGCTGATGGCCATCGCCTGGAAGCCGAAGGCGTCGCGTATGATCCCGCTGCCCACCAGGGCGACGGCCGCCCCCACCGTGCCGAAAAACACCTGCCAGGTCACTATGCTCACGCGCCCCTTGGAGGTCACGGCGATCTCCGGCAGGAGGGATTCGAACGGGCCGCCGGATAGGGTGCTGAACAGGTGGAAGGCCTCCAACATGACGAAGAAGTAGAGGGCGTTGGCCACGCTTTCACCAGCCACCGGCGGCATCCAGAGGAGGACGAAGAACACGCCGTAGAAGGGGGTGGCCAGAACCACGAAGGGGATGCGCCGCCCCCAGCGGGAGCGAGTGCGGTCGCTCCACCAGCCGATGATGGGGTCGTCCAGGGCATCGATGACGCGGCCCACCGTGAACAGAGCGCCGAGGACGAGGATGGGCACGCGCTTGTGGACGTCGGCATCGGCGGGAGGGGCGTAGAAGTAGATGAGCCAGAGGTCCTTGGAGCGAGCGATGACGTTGCCCCCGAAGCTGCCGAAGGCATAGACCAGCCTATTGAACAGCGGTATTTCCTGGGCCTCGTTAGCCACGTTCCCTCGCTCGCCTCAGGCGGCACTCCATCTGGCGGGCTGCAACCTAGCGACCGGCCCTCTCCTGGGCCAGCGCTTCCTCGATAACCGACGCATACGCGCCCCAAAGCTCGCGCGGCAGCAGGCGGCCGATAGCCACCATCACTTGCTGGCTGGCCAGGCGCTCCCGCTCCCCTTTCTCCACGCCGCGCGGCACCTGGATCGAGAAGGGCGGGCCAAACGATGCGATGAGCCTACCTCCTTCCTCAAAGATGCCGACGGGAAGCAGGGGTATGCCGCGGCTGCTCAGGGAGAGGAGGAACGAGCCCACCCCCGGCATGGGCTCGATGAGTTGCCCCGTGCCCATCCCCTCCGGGAACAGGCCGATCGCCTCTTCCCCATCGCGCAGGACGTTCAGAATGGTGCGCAGGGCGGCTGCTCGGCCAACGGCTCGTTCGGTGGGGCGAGGAATGATCACCAGTCCGTACACCCGGGCAATGCGCCGAAACAGCCAGCGGAACACCCAGACGGGCACGGGGAGCGGGCCCAGGCGGAAGTTTTGCCATTCGCTGGTCATCAGCCAGCGCAGCGATTCCCGGCTTGTGCGCCTCTGAGCCACAGTGCGAGAGACCAGCATGCCGCCCCAGAATACCTTCAGGCCCGGGCGCTCGTAGTGATTGCCTACCAGAACGAAGGCACCCTCGGCCGGGATGTGCTGGTCGTTGAGAGCCTGCGGCTTGGGCCTAGCCGCCATGAGGGTCGCTTCCACGTCCGCTGCCAGGTTGCGCGTCTGGCCGCGCAGCATCGCCCAGATGAACCTGAGGATGACAGAGATGCGGAGGCGGTACACCTCTTGTCGTTTTTGAGTTGGCTCGCTCATGCCCTTCACCGGCCTCAATTATAGCAAGGGGCGCGCGCAGCGAGGCCCGTCCGCCCTAGGTTTAGACGTTGTCGCCATTGGGAGCAGGGTCAATCGCTGCTGAAGGTTGGCGGGCGCTCTGGCGAAGATAGAATATGTCCTCAAGTCGAAGATTCATCATCCAGATCGCCACCAGGCCGGTCAGGCCAATCCAGATCGAGATGAAGACGTGCGTTCCGATGGCGTAGCCCGCCGCCAGGGTGCGGTCGACCCCGAAGAGAGCGACGACCTCCTGGACGGCGACTTCGTATATGCCGATGCTGGTGGGGGTGATCGGCAATGACACAACCAGGTTGGCCGCAACCATGATGACCAGGTAGGCGCTAAACGGCAGGTCGAGGCCAAAGGCTTGGCCAAAGAGCCAGAAGACCACCACCTCGATGAGCCAGGCGGGGAAGGAGATCAGTATGGCCTGAGCAGCGAGGCGAACATCGCGGAGGGCGGCCAGCCCGTCGACGAAGGGAGGGATGAGCACGGCTGCCTGGTCTCGCAGCCAGCGAGGCAGCCAGCGGGCCCACCTGGTTTGCCCAAAGTCGGCCGGGAGCCTTAAGCGTGCTGCCAGGGCGGCTGCCAGCAGCCCCACCGCTACAAGTGCTGCGAAACCCCAGAGGACGCTGGCTCGCAGGGCGGGCACATCCTGAAGGGATAGGCCAATGACAAGCAAGGGGACAAACGTGGCGGCATCCAGCAGCGTTTCCACCACTATGACGGTGGCCGTGAGCTCCGCCCGCGGGATGTTGTACCGCTGCGCAGGCACCTGAATCCGCACGAGGTCGCCCGCGCGCACCGGCATCAGGTTGTTGATCATGTTGGAGATGAGGAAAGTGCCGAACAGGCCGGAAAGAGGCAGCCCTGGGATGTGGCCAAGGAAGATACGCCAGCGAAGGGTATGGATCAGCTTCGATAGGGTGAAAATCGCCAGGGCCGCTACGACCCAGGCGTAGTTCACATCGGCGAATGTGCGCAGGGCCTCGCCAATGTTGACCCGCCAGGCGAGCAGCGCCAGGAACAGGAGAACGAATGCCAGTTGGAACCAGAGGCGCCGTCTGAGAACCGCTTGCATCCCGATGTTCATCGGCTTTTCCTTGCCGCCCTTGCCGCACAGGTCGCCGGCCGCCTAGATTCTATCGCGCGCATTGAGCGGCGGCAATTTGGGGCCGCGCTTTGGCTGTTGATTCGCCGCCGTTGCCGCTCTAGACTCGGAGCTATGTGGCGTGCACCAATGCGCGAGGAGCCAGCGGTGACAGGCGCGCCGCCGTCTGGCGGGCGGGGTGAGCCTGTGTGGACGGCCGGCTTCATGCTCGTCCTGGCCTGCACGCATCTTTCCTTCGCCAGCCTCTTCTCCACCTTCACCACCTTGCCTCTCTATCTGAAAGATGCAGACAAGTGGCAGGTCGGCCTGGTGGTGGGCAGCTTGGGCATTGCCGGGATGTTCATGCGGCCCCTGGCCGGTCTGTGGGCGGACCGCCATGGTCGCAGACAGTTCATGGTGATAGGCGCTGGGATTTCAGCCCTTTGCCTGGCTGCCTACGCCCTCAGCGATGACCCCTACCTGCTGCTGCCGCTGCGGATGGTGCACGGGGCGGGCGCGGTGCTCTTCGCCACCGCCGCTTTCGCTACTGTGGCCGACATGGTGCCCGCCGACCGCCGCGGGGTTGCTTTCGGCTACCTCGCCATGATGAACAGCCTGCCTCAGGTCTATGCCCCCTGGCTGGGGCTGGCGATAGCCAGGACGTGGGGATTCACCCCCTACTTCCTGACGGCGGCCGCGGTATCTGGCCTGGCCTTCCTCCTCAGCAGCCGCATCGCTGGTGGCAGGGCTGGGGCGAGGACGGCGGAGGGATTCTCGGCCGCTGCCCTGGTGAGCCGTAGCACGCTGCTTCCTGCTTCCTTGTTCCTGTCCCTGACGGTGGCTTTCGGGGCTATTCAGGCCCTCCTGCCTCTCATGGCCGAAGATCGACACCTGGGCGACCCTGGGCTCTTCTTCGTGCTGTACGGTGTGGTGGTCGTGCCCCTGCGGCCTGTGGTGGGGGCCGTTGCCGACCGCTATAGCCGCGCGTTGGTGTTCATCCCGGGCCTGGTTGTAGGCGGCCTGGGCATGCTCCTGCTGGCCACCGCCTCCACGCAGGCGGTGATGCTGGTGGCGGCGGCGCTCTTCGGTCTTGGCTTCGCGGGGGCTCATACGGCCCTTCTGGCCCTGACCGTGGACCGGGCCGGGAGCGAACAGCGGGGCCTGGCCATGTCCACATTCGGCCTGGCCTGGGACATGGGGTCGGGTCTGGGGGCGCTGGCCTTTGGCCTGATGGCTGGGTTCACCAGCTATGGTGCCGTGTTTGCTGTGGCTGGTGCCTTTCCCTTAGCGGCCAGCATGCTCTTTGTGGCCGGCAGTCGCCTGCCCAGACCTGGGGCGCCTGATACGGCCGGCTAGTTGAAGTTGAACTCGTAGTGGCCACAGCGCTCGCGGTGCTCCCGCTTGAGCCGCTGGAAGAGGGCCTGATAGGGGGCGGAGTCGATGGGTTCGGTGGTCATGATCACGGCGTCTTCGTGATTGTCGGAGTAATAGCGGGGGCGAAGGCCAACCTTCCTAAAGCCGTACTTTTCGTACAGAGCCTGGGCCGCCTGGTTGGAGGCGCGAACCTCGAGGGTGACGACCTCCCGGTCGTTGATGGTGGCCAGGGCTATGGCAGAGATGAGCAGGAGCTCGCCGATGCCCCGGCCGCGGTGGCTCTCGCGCACGGCGATGGTGACGATGTGGGCCTCATCCGGCGTGAGCCAGACGCCCACGAACCCCACGATGGGCTCGCGGCTGGTCTCGGCCTCCTCCTCGCCGCCGAACAGTCGCTTGAGCTCGCCCAGCCAGCGCCCCAGGCCCGGCGGCGGCATGGGCGCTCGCTTCGGTTCGCGCTCCGCCGGCGGGGCCATTGCCTCCTCATCTTCCTCTCGCTGCTCCACGGCCACTAGATAGCGGGCCAGGCGGTTGTGCTGGATATCCTGTTTGAAGGCCGACGTCGGCCACATATCGAGAAACGACTCCCGCTCGATCTCCATCACCTGAGAGATGTCGCCCAGGTCCATGGGGCGCACCTGGTAGCGAACGGCCGTTGTCTGCATGTCTGCCCTCCGACGGGATTTTCGGCCATTGTAGCACAGGGGGCAAGGGGCCTCACGCTGGCTCTGGCTTCACCCTTCCGCCAGCATAGGCTGGCCGGCGATGGCCGAAGGGCGGCGGGTCGTCGGCGTGCTAGCGCCGGGCGAGGCCTACCGGAGGCGTCGTCTCCTGGCATGCCACCCGCCTGCCGTGAGAGCGACCAGCGCTGCAGCCGCGACCCCAGCCAGAGGGATGTAGTTGGCGGCGGAAGAACCAGAGACATCCGGCAGCTCCGCTATGCCGCCAACAGGCGGGACCCAGTACAAAAGGCCCGTGTCGCACGGCGGATCCTCCAGGGGCAGCTTCAATCTAAGGGTCCCCTGCGCACTGCCTTCGCTGGAAAAAGAGCCGCTCACTTGGTACCAGTCCAGCGGACCCGGTCCGAAGCCATCGCCCACGATGGCAATAGAAGGAAGGGGGTACGGCCATGCACCCGCGAATTCGCAGGTGTCGCCAGGCACGTCGTGAGCCGTGAACTCCTGCACCTGTAAGCCGTCTCCAGACACCTTGAAGTCCACGGTGCCACAGGGCGGCTGAGCACAGCCGGTGATCACTCCGGCGTAGTAGGCCCCGGCGATCGGGTGGGCTGAGGCAGGCAGCGTGGATGGGAGGAACAGCACCGCCGCAACCGCGGCGGCAAGGCCGAGAATGCGTATAGCTTTCATCTGTCGCCCCCCCGTCGTTGAGAGTTCTAACGTAGCCCTGAACAGCGGGGTTGTCAATGTAACCCAGTACTCGGTCTTGCGGATGAGCTTCGCCGTTCGTGCCGCCATACTGCTCGCGGGCGCGGGGGTTGGCAAGGACAGAGGCTACGGCCTCGTCGCGGCCGCCGAAAGGACGGCCACCGCCTCGATCTCCACCAGCATCTCGGGCTCGGCCAGGCCGCTTATCTCCAGCATGCTGGAGGCCGGCCGCACATCGCCGAAGGCCTCGCGATGAGCCCGCGCCACCTCTTGCCAGCGGCCGATGTCTGTCAGGTAGATGCGCGTTCGCACCACGTCCTTGAGGGTAGCGCCGGCCTCGCGCAGGTAGCCCTCGATGTTGGCGAGGGTCTGCTTGGCCTGGGCGTAGACGTCGCCTTTGCCCACCAGCTTGCCGTCGGGCCCCCAGGCCACCGTCCCCGATACGAAGACCAGGTCGCCCACCCGCACGGCCCGCGAGAAGCCGATTACGTCCTCGTAGGGGCTTACGGAAAAGACGTTCTTGCGGTCAGTCATGGCGCGGATCTCAGCCTCGAGCGGGTTGGGTTTCCAGAAGGCCTAGTTGCTGGATCTGTTCCCGGGCTTCTGCTATGAACTCTGGCAGGAACTTCGGCTTAAGGCCGTGGACGATGGTTACGACCTCCTCTGCCGAAGCTCCCTCCACCAGCTGGCTTACGTAATGTACGGTGGCATACACCTCGAGCAGGTAGGCTGGCAGGTCCCCCAGCTTGGCCAACGCATCCTCAATTCGGCCCTGGTAGGGCGCCAGCGCAGTCGCCCAGCCAGGCTCCGCGTCCCCCGATGGAGTTACGTGGAAACCATACCCCGAATCATCGGGCTGGACATCTACAAACCCCATCAAACGTAGCTTCAGAAGATCGTTTTCTAGCTCCTGGGAATACGGGCCGTAGTGGTGCATGCGGAACGTGTAGCCGAGGGGGATCCCGCAAGACTCCTGGAGGAAATAGACGATCTTCTGCAACTTTATCTTGCCCACGTCTTCCAACTGGGACACTAGCCGGTGAAGCACGGCGAAGTTCCGATCCTCCCCTGCGAACTGTGGCTCAGATTGTGCGTTCATGCCCCCTCCTTGTGTTCAAGCCATGTAGTGTCTGCAGGCCTCGGTAATCTCAGCTTGCAGGCTGGTGTCGTCGCCCACATCTGCGTAGAGCCGGACTTGTCCTATCTCCTCCAGGCCCTTAAGGGCGTAGGACGTCCGAGCAAACGACTTCCACGAGGATGGCCTCCCTTCGAGCTTGATTGGTATGTCTTCACGGCGGTAGCGCTCCGGGTGGTCAGTGGCTTGGTCGGCCCAGAGCCGGACGCCATCGAACTGATTCCTAATCTGGGGCAGGAGGTCGCGGAAAGCTTTCCTTGCCTCGAAGCTATCTGGATGTGGCAACATGGAGAAGACCATCTTGGGGTGCCTCCTGTGTGTTACCATCCACGCCGCGTTCCGAGTCGAGGCATCGGCCTTCTTGTCGGCAGATGCTAGCACGGCGATGTCGTCCCATCGTAGATACTCTTCGATTTGTGCTGGGTCTGGATAAACGGAGCTTTGATAGCGCTGGGCTAAGAGTTCACCAATCAGATCTTCGAGGACGAGATCGTAGGCACGTCTAACCTCGTGGAAGTACACCTGCAAGAACATGAAGTAGCGCGCCAGCACTAGGCCCTCTAGGCAGTGCAGGCCCCCCTCTTCGATCGCCAGCTTCATGCTGCCGGCTTCGTCGCTGTAAAGAGTGAGGCTGCGGACGATTCTGCTAAGGTCGTAGTTGCCGTAGCCGACACCGCAATAGTGGCTGTCGCGAAGAAGGTAGTCCATCTTGTCCACGTCCCATGGGCTGGAGACGAGTTCGCCAAGGAAGCCAATGGGACGAGTTCCCCTGAGCAGATCCACTACCTTTTCCTTACTGATGTCGAAGTCCTTGAGGGTCCTGTCGATGATCTCTCCGATTACCGTACTCAGCACAATTTCCCGGCTGTAGCTCTCGTGGTCAAGTTTTTCGGGAAAGAACCGGGCCTGTCCAGCATGGGAGAACGGCGGGTGCCCCAGGTCGTGAACCAAGCCAGCCACTCTTGCCAGCACAAAGACTCGGTGGGACTCCTCCTCAAAGTTCTTGTCTGACCACCTGAGTTGCTCACAAATGAAGGCTCTGCTGTTCTGGAGGATTCTTCGAGCAGCCTCCCCCGCCAGGTGCATGACTCCAATCGAGTGCCCGAAGCGCGAGTGCTCCGCGCCGTGGTACACATAGGACGTAAGCCCAAGCTGCCTGATGCGCCGGAGCCGCTGGAACTCCGCCGTATCGATTATCTCTTTCTCGTGCGGGAACGGCTCAATGAATCCGTGCACCGGGTCGCGGAACTCGCCAACAGACTCCAGTGGGGGATACTTACGTGCCACGGTCAATTACCTGTCATCTCCTTATACCGAACATAGGTTCTCTTGTCAAGACCTTTGGGGTGCTACTCCCAAAAGCCCCTCTGCGCCGACTCCGGCCGCTCCTTGGGGGGCAGGCCCAGGTGTTCGTAGGCGTGGCGGGTGGCTATGCGCCCGCGCGGCGTGCGCTGGAGGAAGCCCATCTGCATCAGATAGGGCTCGTAGACGTCCATGATGGTGTCGGCCTCCTCGGAGATGGAGGCGGCGATGGTCTCGATGCCCACCGGCCCGCCGTCGAACTTGTCAATGATGGTGTGCAGCACCTTGTGGTCAACCTCATCCAGGCCCAACTCATCGATCTCCAGGCGGGCCAAGGCCTCCTTTGCCACCTGCTCGGTGATGACGCCGTCGGCCATCACCTGGGCGTAGTCGCGCACCCGCCTGAGGAGGCGGTTGGCCACTCGCGGCGTGCCGCGGGCGCGGCGGGCGATCTCCTTCGCCCCCTCGTCCTCGATAACGATGTTCAGGAGGGCGGCGTTGCGGCGGATCAGGCCAGCGATGTCCTCCTGCTGGTAGAAGTCCAGGCGGTAGACGGCGCCGAAGCGGTCGCGCAGGGGCGGGCTCAGCAGGGCGTAGCGGGTGGTGGCGCCGATGAGGGTGAAGGGCGGCACCGACAGGCGCACGCTCCTCGCCCCCGGGCCCTTGCCCAGGATGATGTCCAGGGCAAAATCCTCCATTGCCGGGTAGAGTATCTCCTCGGCTGCCCGCGGCAGGCGGTGGATCTCGTCGATGAACAGCACATCCTCCCGCTGGAGGTTGGTGAGGATGGCCGCCAGGTCGCCCGCCCGCTCGATGGCCGGGCCGGAGGTGAGGCGAA
>Ga0315294_10009140_pt1 | contig 10892 bp, 7 predicted proteins | sample YL17G13_40_MG_FD_203626 | JGI IMG/M metagenome (GOLD analysis project Ga0315294, IMG submission 203626) | Sediment microbial communities from Yellowstone Lake, YNP, Wyoming, USA - YL17G13_40 | ecosystem: Environmental > Aquatic > Freshwater > Lake > Sediment | place: USA: Wyoming | collected... | reverse complement strand
TGCCGTCCCGCAGGTACTCCACCCGGACGTCTTCTCCCACCTTCTTCTTCTCGTCCAGGAAGGCGGTCAACTCGTCCACGCTGGCCATCTTCTCGCCGTCGAGCGCCTGGATGATGTCGCCCCCCACGCTGAGCATGTTGTTGCCGACCCGGACGCGCCGCTGGGCACCCCGCAGGCCGGCCCGCGCCGCCGGCCCGCCGGGAGCGACCTGAGCGATCATCACCCCCTCCTTCACCGGCAAGGAGAGGGCCCGGGCCCCCGCAGGCGTCACGTCCACCCCGCTGATGCCCAGCCAGGGGTGGCTGGCGCGGCCCCGAGCGATGAGCTGCGGCAGGAGCTTCCTGGCGGTGTTCACCGGCACCGCAAAGCCGATCCCCACCGATCCGCCGCTGGGCGTGAAGATCATCGTGTTGATGCCGATCACCTCGCCCCGCGAATTCAAGAGCGGCCCACCCGAGTTGCCCGGATTGATGGCCGCATCCGTCTGGATCACGTTGCGGATCTGCCGCCCCGTCTCGGACCGCAGGCTCCGCCCCAGCGCGCTCACCACCCCGCGGGTCACCGTGCGATCCAGCCCGAACGGATTGCCGATGGCGATGGCCATCTGCCCCACCTGGAGCTGCGACGAGTCGCCCAGCTTGAGGGGAAAGAGCTTTTCACGCGGCAGATTGATCCGGAGGATCGCCAGGTCGTTGTTCGAGTCACGGCCCACCAGCTTGGCAGAGACCTTGCTCTTGTCGGCAAGCGTCACCTCCAGGCTCTCCGCGTTCTCGACCACGTGATTGTTGGTCAGGATGTGTCCCCGATCGTCCACGATGAAGCCCGATCCCGTGCCGCGCTCCGGCACCACCCGGAAGAAGAAGTCCTGGCTCAGGACCGTGCTGGTGATGTGGACCACGCCGGGGCTGGCCGCGCGGTAGATCCCGATGATCATCTCCTCCTCCGGGGTGAGGGACCCTCCGCCCTTGACCTGCGCCGACGCCGTGCAGGCACCGGTCAGGAGCAGGAGCACCGCCAGGAGCCCGTGCCGGGCAATTCGGCCAGGGAGTCGGCAGGAGAGGAGACGGCAGTGACAGCGCATGCGGATCCCCCGTATCAGGCGCACCCCAGGCGTGGATCGCGAGGGAATACGGCTGGACGTGAGAATAGCCGAGCTACCCCCCTAAGGCAAGCCTCTCACCCGGGACGAAAAAAAAAGCGCCGGCGAGGAAACCCACCGGCGCATGCAGCGAACGCCGTACGAATTACTGGCCCGGCTTCTTGGCGTCGGGGCTCTCGGCCCCCTTCGGTTTTTGGGCTTCGGGCGTGGCGGGCTTCTTCTTGGGTTTCTTGCGGACCTCGGAAGTCTCGGTACCCTTCGGGTCCTGCCGCCGGAGCTTCGGGCCCTCAATGCTTCTGGGCTTCCGGACCTCGGGCGCGGCGGGCTTCTTCTTGGGTTTCTTGCGGACCTCGGAAGTCTCGGTACCCTTGGGGCCTGGCGCGGGCTGCTGTGCGACGGCCGGGGTACCCAGGGTCGCCGCCAAGAGCGCGGCGACAACCACACGCGCGAGCCACGTCATCTCTTCTGACCTCCTGTGCCGCCTGATGGGGATCCGCTTTGGACATTCGGATTGCAGACCCTGTGCCAGGTCACACCGGGGGGGGCGGCGAGGGTGCCCGAACCCCTCATCTCCCCGTGAACAGGGGAGTTGAGGGCCATCGGGTCGGTTCCACTCCTGGACCGGGGTCGATCCGCCTTCCGCCCCTCTACCCCAAAAGGGTTTGCGTTACCCGAAAAGCCGCGGGCCGTCGTGGCATGGGGCGCCGGGTGATCGCAGCTCCCCAGGGTGACGGCCCTCCGCAGCATTTCGCTTGACGAACTCGAAGAGTTGGACTAGCGGTAGGGTGAAACGCGTCGGAGCACCCATGGGACGAGCGCACGAGGACGCGGCGGAACGCCGGCTCCCCTGGTACGGCTGGCTGGCTGTGAGCATTCTTCTCGCCGGGGAGGTTGGCCTCCTGCTGGACGTCCTCGTGATCCGCATCTCGTTCTACTTCCTGGCGTGGTGGTCCTACATCCTGCTCGCCGACGCCTGGGTCTGGAAACTCCGCGGCAACTCGCTCCTCCGCAGTCGGTCGTGGGAATTCCTCGTCCTGGCCTTCTGGTCGGTCCCGATCTGGCACCTCTTCGAGGCCGCCAACTTCCGCCTGCAGAACTGGTTCTATGTCAACGTGCCGGCGCGGTTTCCCGCCGGGGCCCTGCCCAGCTTTCTCGCCTATGCGACCGTCCTCCCGGGCCTCTTCGAAACGTACGAGCTGCTCTCTGCCTTCCGCATCGCCGAGGGAGCGCACATGCGCCCCTGGCGCATCCGGCCTTCTGGTCTGGCCCTCTCCGTCGTCACGGGCGTGGCGATGCTCGCCGCCGCGCTCATCTTCCCGCGTGCGGCCTACCCGCTCATCTGGGGCTTCGCCCTCTTTCTCCTGGATCCCCTCTGCTATCGGGCCAGCCTCACGCGGGGGGGATCCCTGCTCGGCCAATTCGAGCGGGGGGACCCCCGCCCCTTTCTCCGCCTCCTGCTCGCGGGGCTGATCTGCGGAGGGCTCTGGGAATTCTGGAACTACTGGGCCTACACGAAGTGGATCTACACCGTGCCCTTCTTCGAGGACATGAAGTGGTTCGAGATGCCGCCGCTGGGCTTCCTCGGCTTCCCGCCCTTCACGCTCGAGTGCTACGTCCTGGCGAACGTCCTGACCTATTTCCGCCGCGGACGGGGCTGGGAGGAAACGGCCGGCCCCGGGAGCGGCGCGCCCCGGCGGCTCGCCGTCCTGGCGATCGCCGCCACCCTCCTCTGGAACGGACTGATCTACGCGGGGATCGATCGGTGGACCATCATGAGCTATACCCCGACGCTCACCGACCTGGACGGCATCCGGGCGGACGTGGTGAGGAGGCTCGGCCGCGCCGGCGTGACGATGCCGCCGCTCCTCCTCACGCGGACCGCGACGTCCGAGCGCTTGATCGCCCTCTCCCAGGTGACCGGCATCCCGCCGGACGACCTGCGGGCCGCGCGCGAGACCGCGCGCCTTGCGGATCTCACGGGCCTGGGCGCCACGAATGCCAACGCCCTGCAGCGGCTCGGGATCACGCGCGTCGAGGGGTTGGCCCGGCAGGATCCGGAGGCCCTGGTCTTGCGCTGGCGAACGGCCGTCCCGAGCAAGCCGCCGAGCCTCGCCCAGGTGAAGGCCTGGGTGGGGGCGGCCCGCCGCGCGGTCACTCCTCCATGAATGCTTCGTTGGATTCTACCGAGGACTATGGGGTGACGGTGAGACGGATGCGGCCGACGAGCTGGTCGGAGACCGTGCGGACCTCGACTCGCCAGACCCCCGCGGGATCCGCACCCAGGTCCTGCTTCCAGGAGTAGCTGCGGAAGCCCCCCGGCCGGCCGCCCCGGAGGACGGCCAGCGGCATCCTCGCCACCACCCTCCCGTCCTTTTCCCAGACGTGGGAGATCGGCTCCTGCAGTCCCGCCGGGGCGGCCACGGACGTGAAGGCCGTCAGCCTCCCCCAGGAACGGAGTTCCTGGCTGGAGATCATCCGGACCGGCTGGATGGGCTCCAGCCGAGCCACGGACTCTGCGAACGTTCCCCGCACGAGGGAGAGCGGGGCCGGGGGAATCCAATCGCGGACCCACCAGAGGCAAGCCGCGACGATGAGGCCGGAGAGCCCGGCGCGGAGCGCGGCAGCTCGCCATGGGACCTCCGGCCCGCGGCGCAGGACCGGCGTCAGGGCCATCAGACTCCCGAAGCCGCTCAGGAGGAGGGCCCATGTGCTCCGCAGGCCGATGAGCGGAAAGGCCACGTTCAGGGAGGCGAACAGGGAGAACGCCACCAGGGTGAGCTCGAGGGATCGGACCCACCGGCGGACCGCCCGGTACCAGGGGTCGACCGTCGTGAGGATCACCGCGGCCACGAGCAGGACAAGGAACCAGACATTGCGCGAGAGGAGTGTCGTGCTGGCATAGTAGATGGGGAGGAGGAAAAGTAGCAGGCCGTGGAGCAGGGTCTGGATCGTGTAATCCACGACCCTCCACAAGACCCGCCCGTCGCGCGCCGCCAGGGCCTGGCGGGTCTGGGCGAAGAGGACCCCGGCCAGCCAGAGGAGGAGCAAGTATCCGACGAACCAGGGGAAATACTCCAGCCCCCGTCGGAAAATGAAGAGCGTCCCCAGACCCGAGAGGATCGAGGCGACCGAAATTCCCCATCGCTCGATCCAGCGAAGGCGCGGATACCGGGTCCGCAGCCGGATCCAGGCCGCTCGCGCGCTCCCCAAACTTGTCAGGGCCGTTTCTCTCACTCCGAGGCCCTTTCTACGGAATCACCCCTTGACGGGAAGGCGCCTGCGTCCTATCTTATAGTCAGCCGCAGGGATCAGCGCGGAGCAGCATTCTCGCCAAGATGCGCGAGGCTTCCCGGCGGGGTCGCCCGGAGGAGGAGTCAGGCCTCGGGCGCCGGAACCGATTCCGAAGGTGGAGTCGAGAGTGCCGGCGCCGGTGATTCCCCGGAACCGCTGCACAGCTCAGGTCTGATCGCCTGCGGCGATTTTTTTTGCCTGACGACATTCACCCGCAGATTCCTGTGTGTGCGTAGTCCGTCGTTGCCCCTTGCCCCGATTCTCTGCCTCTCCTGAAATCTGCGTGACTCTGCCTAATCTACGCGTCATCTGCGGAGCAATCTCGTCCCGGCTCCCGGGCTACCCCTGGGGGAATTCCCGGTCGAGGATCTCCGTGATGAATCGCTCGATGGAGATCGGGTAGAACTTCACGTCCGGAGCGAAGATCACCCCGGTGTCCAGGATCTCGCGCTGCATCAGCTCGTCCAGCGCGCGATCGAGCTGCACGCGGGGCTCCCGATCCGCCTTGATGATCGTGAGATCCTCGTTCTCCAGCTGGACGTTGTGCCGCCCAGCATACAGGAAGCTGAACACGCGCCCCACCAGGGCGCGATCCATGAGCTGCGGATCGTCGAAGAGCTGCTCGTAGGTCTGGCCGAGGTGCCGGGGCGTCAGGATCAGCTTGGGCGACACGCGGATCTTCCCGCGGATCTCCACCGCGTGCTGACTCTGCTCCGTATCGGGCCCCACCAGGACGTAGGGCAGCACGTGGTACCCGGCCACGATGCCCGCGATCGGCTTGCGCAAGACCTGCGTGTCCTCGAATACGCGCTTCAGATACTCCGGATCAGGCTGAGAACGATACATGCCGATGTGAACTCCTGCCCAGTGCGGGCTCAGACAACTCGCCGGAGGAAGCGGAGTCGCACGCACCCACCTCAGCGCGGACCGCTCCCGGACTTCTTCGCCGCGCCGGCCAGCGTCTCGTCCAGGACCTTCTGGAAGACCTCGAAGGGATAGGCCCCGATCAGGAGCCGCCCGTTCACGAGGAAGCTCGGCGTTCCCGTGGCGCCCAAGGCCCGCCCGAGCATCGTCTCTGCCTCGACAACCCTGGCATACTTCTTCCCATCGAGACAGGCGGCGAACGCCTTCCCGTCCAGCGTGAGGTCTGCCGCGTACTGCTTGAGGCGGCTCGCCCGGAAGGCAAACGGGGACGTGGCGCGAAAGAGCGCGTCGTGATACTCCCAGAACTTGTCCTGCCCGAAGGCGCAGGCGGAGGCCCGGGCGGCGGCGACCGAGGCCTCGCCCAGGACTGCCAGGTGCCGGTAGACGAAGCGCACCTTCCCCGGCTGAATGTACTGCGCTTCGAGCTGCGGCAGCGTCTCATCCCGAAACACCCGGCAGTAGCCGCACTGGAAGTCAGAGAACTCCACCAGCACGACCGGCGCGTCGGCCCGGCCCCTGCTCGGACCGGGGGCCCGCTCGATGGTGGCGACGACCTCCTCCCGCGTGATCTCCGCGATGCGTTCGCCGGCCACGGCCCCCCCCATCGCGAGAAGGGCCAGCACGAGCTCCACGCAGGCTGCGGTCGCAATTCGTCCCATGATCCCGGCCCTACTGCCCCCTCTCTTCTTCACCGACATTCGCCCCTGACCGATTTCGGCATGCCACGACCATCGGCCGGGACACCATAGCCGGGAAACGACTCCGGGTCAACAGAACAAGATGAAGGCCTACGGCCTGCGCAAACCCAAGCCGTAACCTGTTCGACATCAGCCTCTTCTCCTGCATGAACGGCATCGTCTCCGAGGCGCTGGATCCTCGAATCGCCCAAGAGCATGCGGGCATTCCTCCGCTTGCATCCCAGGGCCGGTGGGGGTATCTTTCCAGGCGTATCCGACCCGTGGTCCGATGGGCGGTTCCCCTGGTGGGGGCGTGCCATGCAGATCACTGTCGGCATTGATATCGGTGCGATCAGCGTCAAGGCCGCGGTCATAGGCACGCCGGAGGATCGCGAAGCGCTCGACCGACTGGTCGAGACCGGGGACTTTACCTGGCACCCGGCCCCTCGGCCCCTCGTCCTTTCCCGTTACCGCCGCATCCTGGGCGATCCCGTCGGCACCGCCGGCGCCATCCTCGCAGCCCTGCACGAGCATCTCCCGTCGTTCCCCGCAGACCACATCTTCGTGACGGGCTCCGCCGGGCGCCTGCTGCAGGCGCGTGAAGGCCTCGAGCGGGTGAACGAGTTCAAGGCGCTCGCCGCGGCCAGCGCGTTTCTCCACCCCCAGGTCACCACGATCTTCGAGATGGGCGGCCAGTCGTCCCGCTTCCTCCGCTTGCGGCCGGACCCCGCCACGGGCCAGGCTGGCATCCTCGATTACGAGACCAACGGGGACTGTGCGGCGGGCACCGGGGCCTTCATCGACCAGCAGGCCACGCGCCTGCGCTACCCGGTGGAAGAGGTGGGGGGCATCGCCTGCGCCGCGCCCACTGCGGCGCGAGTGGCCGGGCGCTGCTCGGTATTCGCCAAGTCCGACATGATCCACGCCCAGCAGAAGGGGGCCACCCCGCCTCAGATCCTGCGTGGCCTGTGCGACGCGGTGGCGCGCAACTTCAAGGGCAGCATCACGAAAGGCAAGCCGGTGGTCCCGCCCGTGGTTTTCCTCGGGGGCCTCGCCTCGAACACCGGCGTCGTCCAGGCCCTGCGCGAGCTGTACCAGTTCGACGAGCGGGAACTCGTCGTCCCGGACGGCGCGGCCTGGTATGCGGCGCTCGGCGCCGCCCTGCTCGGCGAGCGATCCGCCGGTCCCGGTCGCACACCGGAGATCCGCCGCTCGGCCGCCGCATCGTCGGCCGCCCAGGACACAGCGACCGTCCGGCCGCTCAGCCTGGAGAACGTCCTGCTTCTGCGCGATCACGTCCGCCCGCCCCGCCTGCCGCAGGCGGGCGAGGTCGTGGACGCCTGGCTGGGCATCGACATCGGCTCCATCAGCACCAACCTGGTCGTCCTGAACGATCACGGCGAGGTCCTCCACGAGATCTACGTCCGCACGGAAGGCCGACCCATCGAGGTCGTGCGCGACGGCCTCCGCGAGATCGCCTCCGCCTTCGGCGGACTCGGCGATCGGATCCGGATCCGCGGCGCCGGCACGACCGGCTCCGGCCGCGAGCTGATCGGCGAGCTCACCGGCGCGGACACCATCACCAACGAGATCACCGCGCACACCACCGGGGCCACCCATGTCGGGCGGACGCTGCTCGGTGAGGGGGTGGACACCATCTTCGAGCTCGGCGGCCAGGACGCCAAGTTCATCGCCATCCAGGACGGCGTCGTCGTGGACTTCGCCATGAACGAGGCCTGCGCCGCCGGGACCGGCTCCTTCCTGGAGGAGCAGGCCGAGCGGCTGGGGGTGCGCATCCAGGAGGAGTTCTCCCGCCTGGCGTTCCAGTCGCGCCAGCCCGTCCGGCTGGGCGAGCGCTGCACGGTCTTCATGGAGCAGGACGTGAACGCCTGGCAGCAGCGGGGGGCGGCCAAGGAGGACCTGGTGGCCGGCCTCGCCTACTCCGTGGCGCTCAACTACCTCCACCGGGTGGTGCGTGGGCGGCGGATCGGCGAGGTCATCTACTTCCAGGGCGGGACGGCGTACAACGACGCGGTGGCCGCGGCCTTCGCCGGCATCCTCGGGAAGCGCATCATCGTGCCGCCCCACAACGGCGTGATCGGCGCCATCGGGATGGCCCTGCTCGCCAAGGAGAAGATCCGGGGCACGGGGAAGGCCACCACGTTCCGCGGGCTCGACCTCAGCCCCGTGCGGTACAGGCTGCGCGAGTTCGCCTGCCGCGGATGCGGGAACGTCTGTGATATACAGGAGTACACCGTCGAGGGCGTGAAGACGTACTGGGGCGACAAGTGCAGCGAGCGCTATCGGAAGCGCCCCCGGACCGAGCGGCGCCCGGTCCTCCCCGACCTCATGGCCCTCCGGTGCCAGCGCTGGCTGGACGGGTATGCGGGCCTCGGCGGCGGCCCGCGGGTCGGCGTCCCGCGCGCCATGCTCACGTTCGACCGCTTCCCCTTCTGGCGCACCTTCCTCGAAGCGCTCGGCTGCGCCGTGGTCCTCTCGGATGAGACGAACCGGAAGATCGGCCAGGACGGGATCGATCTCACCGTGGCCGAGCCGTGCTACCCCATCCGCGTGGCGCACGGGCACGTCCAGAACCTCCTGGACAAGGGCGTGGACTGGATCCTCCTCCCCAACCTCATGAACGCGGAGCCGACGCCGGACGCGGTGGAGTCGCAGATGTGCCCGTGGGCCCAGACGCTTCCCTACGTGGTGCAGAGTGTCCCGAGGCTCCGCGAGGTCCGGGACCGCATCCTCGCCCCCACGCTCCACTTCCGCCTCGGAGAGGAACACGTGGCCCACGACCTCCTCCCGCTCGGGCGCAGCTTGGGCGCCACAGCCCAAGAGGTGCGCCGGGCCGCGGCCCGCGCCTTCACCGCGCAGCGCGCCTTCCAGGCCGCGTTGGAGGAGCTGGGCCGCCAGGCCCTCCGCACCCTGGAGGCCACGGGCGAGCCCGCCGTCGTCCTGGTGGGGCGCCCGTACAACCTCCACGACCGCGCGGTGAACCTGGACATCCCCGGGAAGCTTCGCGACTACTACGGGATCAATGTCATCCCCCTGGACTGCCTGCCGCTCGCCGGCGAGGACATCCGCGACGTCAACGACAACATGTACTGGTCTTCGGGCCGGCGCATCCTGGCCGCCGGGAAGCTGGTTCGCCGCCTCCCACGGGTCCACCTCGTCCACATCACGAACTTCAAGTGCGGGCCCGATTCCTACATCAAGCACTTCCTCGCGACGGCCTGCGGCAAGCCGTTCCTCACGCTCCAGTTCGACGGGCACGGCAACGATGCCGGGTTTCTCACCCGCTGCGAGGCGTATCTGGATAGCAAGGGGATGCTCCGATGGTGGCGGCACGACATGGCGGCCTGATGGCCCGCCGGCTGTACTTGCCGCGGATGACGGACTGCGGGACGGAGGCCCTCGCGGCGGCGTTTCGGTCCGTCGGCATCGATGCGGAAGTCTTGCCGCCGCCGGACGCCCGGACGCTCGAGCTGGGCGCGCGCCACCTGGTCGGCGAGGAGTGCCTGCCCGCCAAGGTGACCCTCGGCGATTTCCTGAAGGTGGTCGAGGCGCCGGGCTTCGACCCCGCCCGGACCGCCTTCATGATCCCCACCACCGAGGGCCCGTGCCGCTTCGGCCAGTATGCCCCTTCCGTCCGTCGGGTCCTGCGGGAGCTGGGCTATCCCGAGGTCTCGATTCTCTCCCCGACGAGCGGCGACGGGTATCAGCAGATGGGGGGTGCGGGTCCCGACCTCTACCGAACGGCGTGGCGGGCGGTGGTCGCCTCGGACATCCTGCGCAAACTCCTGCTGAAGACCCGCCCCTACGAGCGCACCGCCGGCGACGCCGATGCGGCCTACGCCTTGTCCCGGTCCGAGCTGTGCGCGGTCCTGGCCCTGCCGGGGCTCTCGCACACCGCGCGCCTGGCCCGCCTCCGCGCCGCGCTGCTCAAGGTCCGCGACCGCTTCCGGGACCTTCCCGCCTGGTACGAGCGAGGGCGCCTCTTCATCGGCATCCTGGGGGAGATCTTCTGTCGCATGGAGGAGTTCAGCAACGACCGCCTGATCCGGCGGCTGGGGGCCTGCGGGGCCGAGGCCTGGATCTCGGACATCTCGGAGTGGGTCTGGTACTGCAACGTCGATCAGGAAGAGAACCTTCGCCATGCGGGGCGGAGATGGTCCCCGACCCTCCTGAGGACACGGCTGCGGGACCACATCCAGGAGGCGGACGAGGCGGCGCTCCGCGCCCCGTTCGCCGAGGACGTCCAAGGATACGAGGAGCCGGAGGATGTCGGGGAGGTCTTGGCGGCCGGGGCGCGCTACCTGCCGCGGGCGGGCGCGTCCGGCGAGATGGTCCTGTCGGCGGGCAAGGTGGACCACTTCTTCAAGAAGGGGGTGGACGGAATCATCGACATCAGCCCCTTCTCCTGCATGAACGGCATCGTCTCCGAGGGGCTCTACCCGCGCCAGAGCGCCGAGCATGCGGGATTGCCCATCAAGATCTTCTACTTCGACGGGACGAGCCGCGACGTCAGCCAGGACCTGGAGATCTTCCTGGAGCTGGCCCGCACCTACCAACGGACCAAGCCCCACCCGCGCCGCTATCCCCCCTGCTTCCCCTGAACCCGAATATTTCACCGCAAAGCTCGCAAAGAGCGCAAAGGGGGAGGCAGTTCAGATGACCAACGACGCAATACCCCGCAAGGCCCCGGCGGGATCAGTCCGAGCTCCTCAGCTCCCGGAGGATGCATAGTGCCCCCCGGCGTCCTTGGCGTCTGCGGTACAACTCTTCCGTCGGGATGGGACTAGCCCAACTTCCAACCTGGGCTACTATGGATCCAGTGGTTTCGTGGAGTTACCTCGTCATTCAGTGACTATCGCTCGCACCCAGGTCTTCACCGG
>Ga0315294_10009139_pt1 | contig 10892 bp, 9 predicted proteins | sample YL17G13_40_MG_FD_203626 | JGI IMG/M metagenome (GOLD analysis project Ga0315294, IMG submission 203626) | Sediment microbial communities from Yellowstone Lake, YNP, Wyoming, USA - YL17G13_40 | ecosystem: Environmental > Aquatic > Freshwater > Lake > Sediment | place: USA: Wyoming | collected... | reverse complement strand
AACCGGGTGCTGACGCGGCGGACGGCGGCCATTGAGACGCTGGGGGCCGCCACGGTCCTCTGCGTGGACAAGACCGGCACGCTCACGATGAACGCCATGACGATCAGCCGCCTGTACGCCGGCGGCGAATTCTTCGACGCGCAGGACCCTGCCGCCAAGACCCTGCCGGAGCAGTTCCACGAACTCCTGGAGTTCGGCATCCTGGCCAGCAAGCGCGACCCGTTCGACCCCATGGACAAGGCCTTCAAGGCCCTCGGCGAACGGTGCCTCGTGCGCACCGAGCACCTGCACGACAACTGGACGCTGGTGCAGGAGTACCCGCTGTCGCCGGCGCTGCTGGCGCTGTCGCACGTGTGGAAGTCGCCGGACGGCACGGACTTCGTGATCGCGGCCAAGGGCGCCCCCGAGGCGGTGGCCGACCTGTGCCACTTCGACGCGGCCCGGATGGAAGAACTCTCGCGCCGCATCGCCGTCCTGGCCGACCAGGGGCTGCGCGTCCTGGGCGTGGCCAAGGGCCGGTGCCGGCAGGCCCCCCTGCCGGACGGGCAGCACGACTTTGAGTTCAGCCTGGTGGGCCTGGTGGGCATGGCCGACCCGGTGCGGCCGATGGTGCCCGAGGCCATCCAGGAGTGCTACCGGGCGGGCATCCGCATCATCATGATCACGGGCGATTACCCGGGCACCGCCCAGAAGATTGGCCGGGAAATCGGCCTGCGGGCCGCCGACCGGATCATCACCGGCCCGGAACTGGACCGGATGAGCGACTTGGGACTGGCCGAGCGCATCCGCGACGCCAACGTCTTCGCCCGGGTCGTGCCGGAGCAGAAACTGCGGATCGTCCGCGCCCTCGCGGCCAACCGCGAGATCGTGGCCATGACGGGCGACGGCGTCAACGACGCCCCGGCCCTGAAGGCCGCCCACATCGGCATCGCCATGGGCGGCCGCGGGACCGACGTGGCGCGCGAATCGTCGGACCTGGTCCTCCTGGACGACGACTTCTCGTCCATCGTGCAGGCGGTGCGACTGGGGCGGCGGATCTTCGACAACATCAAGAAGGCCATCGCCTACATCTTTGCCATCCACGTGCCCATCGCCGGGCTCTCGTTCATCCCGGTGCTCTTCTCCGACTGGCCGCTCATCCTCCTGCCCATCCACATCGTCTTCATGGAACTGATTATCGACCCGGCCTGCTCGGTGGTCTTCGAGGCGGAGGAGGCCGAGGCCGACATCATGAGGCGGCCGCCGCGCAACCCCAGGGAGCGCCTGTTCGGGTTCCACGCCATTGGCGTGAGCCTCCTCCAGGGGGCCAGCGTCCTGGCCGTCGTCCTGGGCATCTTCCTGGTGTCGCGCTCCTACGGCGAGAGCCAGGAGATGGGCCGCGCCCTGGCCTTCACGACCCTCGTGGTGGCCAACCTGGGGCTGATCCTGACGAACCGCTCATGGTCGCGGACCATCCCCTCAACGATGAAGATGCCGAACAAGGCCCTCTGGTGGGTCTTGGGCGGGGCAACGGCCTTCATGGCGGCGGCCCTGTACGTGCCGGCCCTCCAGGGCCTCTTCCACTTCACGGGCCCGCGCGCCGAGAGCCTGGCCCTGTGCCTGGCGGCGGGCGCGGTGAGCGTCCTGTGGTTCGAGGGCGTGAAGGTCGTGAGGGCATGGCGGGCAGCCAAGGCCGCCCCCTAACACGGTCCGCCCGGACCGGTGCGCCGTTTCGTCCCGCCAGCCGCGGCCCACGAATAGTAGCGCGGGGCCTTGTGCCCCGCGCAGGAAGGCGCCCGTACGGGCGCTACAGCCAGCCGTCCGTGGCCGGCCTTCAGCCGCCCGTATTGACGTCCGCACCCACGCCCTTATAATGTGACTCTCCGCGCTCCTCGCCGCACAGCCTGCCCGCCTTGGCGGGCCGCATGGAGGAAAGGAGTCGTCCGGTGCTTTACTACGATAAGAACACGCAGTCGTTTTACACGGACCTCAAAGCCCCCAAACTGGAGGACGTGGCGGAACCGAACCTGTACCGCGACATCTTCCCGTACAACCAGTTCCCGAAGATCCCGTTCACGCACGAGAGGGTGCCGACGTTCATCCCGGAGGACACGTTCATCACGGACACGACGTTTCGCGACGGGCAGCAGGCCCGCCCGCCGTACACCGTGGGGCAGACGGCGGACCTTTTCAAGTTCCTGCACCGCCTGAGCGGCCCGCGGGGCCTTGTGCGCGCCAGCGAGTTCTTCCTGTACTCCAAGAAGGACCGCGAGGCCGTCGACAAGTGCCGCGAACTGGGCTACGACTTCCCGCAGGTCACGGGCTGGATCCGCGCCGTCAAGGGCGACTTCAAGATCGTGAAGGAAATGGGACTCCGCGAGACGGGCATCCTGACGTCGTGCAGCGACTACCACATTTTCCTCAAGTTGCGGCGGACGCGCCGGCAGGCCCTGGACCTGTACCTGGACATCGTCAAGGCCGCCCTGGACGAAGGCATCACGCCGCGATGCCACTTCGAGGACATCACGCGGGCCAACTTCGAGGGGTTCGTCATCCCCTTCGCCGCCGAACTCATGAAACTGGCCGAGCAGTACGAGACCCCCGTCAAGATCCGCGCGTGCGACACCCTGGGCTACGGCGTCCCGTACGTGGGCGCCCAACTGCCGCGCTCCGTGGCCAAGATCGTGTACTGCCTGCGGCGGCAGGCGGGCGTGCCCCCCGAGTGGATGGAGTGGCACGGCCACAACGACTTCCACAAGGTCCTCGTGAACGCCACCACCGCGTGGCTGCACGGCTGCTGCGCGGCCAACGGGACCCTGCTGTCGATCGGCGAGCGGACGGGCAACCCGCCCATCGAGGGCCTCGTCGTCGAGCACGCCATGATGTGGGGCGAGACCGAGGGCGTCGATTACTCGGTCATCACCGAGATGGCCGACTATTACCGGACCGAGATCGGCTACGAGATCCCGCCGCTCTACCCGCTCGTGGGCAGGGACTTCAACGTCACCCGGGCCGGCATCCACGCCGACGGCCTGCTGAAGAATGAAGAGATCTACAATCCTTTCGACACCGCGCGGCTGCTGAACCGCCCCGTCCGCGTGGGCCTCACGGACAAGAGCGGCGCCGCCGGCGTCCTGGCCTGGATGCGGGACCGCTACGAGGCGCCGGAGGGACTGCCGAAGGACGACCCGCGCCTCGCCCGGATCGCCGCCTGGATCGCCGCGCAATACGAGGAGGGACGCGTGGCCGGCATCAGCGACGACGAGATCGACCAGCAGGTCCGCCGGCACTTCGGCGACCTGCCGCGCAAGCCCGAGTCGCTGTAGGCCCGCTTAGCCGCATCGTCCGCCGCTTTCGCGGCGGGCCCGGTTACTTTGCTGCTTCGATCTTCAATCGCTCGCGCTGGGCCTTGAGCCAGACGTCGAGGGCCCCCGAGCCGGCGTCCTCGCGGACCATCGCCACGCCTTCCTTGCGGGCGACGGCCTCGAACCTCGCCACGAGCGCCGCCGCATCGGCGTCGCCCGCCTTGGCCCGCACGATCTGAAGGTACAGGATGGGCAGCCGCGCAACCGCCGCGCGATGCGCAAAGACCGGGTCGCCGGCCGCCAGCGCCTCGGCCTGGTCGAAACAGCGGACCGCCCCGGCGATGAACTCCGGCCCCAGGTGCGGCGCATCGGGCTTGTCGAAGATGCGGGCGTGCCAGTCCTTGTGCCCGGCCACCTGGCGCTGCATGAGATCGAGGTACTCGCGAATCGCCCCCGCCGCCGGGCCGTAATACGCCGGCAGAAACTCCCAGAGCGCCTGGTCGGTGTCGTACTCGGGGTTCCAGAGCGTCTTGGCCAGGATCCAGGTCCTGAGTTCCGCCCACTCCGAGCCCTTCGTAAAGTAGCACGCCTCCTCGTAAATCCCCTTGACGCCGTTGGCCACGAAGAACCGGATGTTGGGCGCGAGGCTCCGGAGGTTCGGGAACGGCATGAGGCTGTGGGCGTAGTTGATGACGTAGTCCCATATGTACAGGCGGTCGCACAGCCGGTGCCAGCCGCGAATGTCGTCGACGAACGAGCGGTTCGTCTCGCACGCATCCAGCGGATGGGCAAAGCAGCACTCGATGCTCGAGAGGCGCACGCACACGTTGGGGCGCGGGCGGACGGACCTCGGAGGCCTGCGGCTCCACTGGTAGGCCAGTGTGTCGAGGGTCTTGTCCGGGTGGTCCCCGGCGATGTCGTCGGCGATGGCGTTGACGAACTCGATGAGCGGCCCCGCCTGGCTGCCCTCGCGGTCGGCGACGGCCTTGCAGCCCGCGCACGTGCAAAAGTTGCCCCAGTCGTTCTGCGAGACCGAGAAGATCGTGGCCTGCGGCGCCTCCCTGATCCAGCGGCGGACGGCGGCCTTGGCGATCGCCAGGACCTCCGCGTTCGTCAGGCACAGTTGCGTGTGGTCGGCCGTGCGCCTGCCCTTGACCTCCGAGAAGTACTCCGGATGGGCCGCGAACTCCTTCGCCGGGTCCAGAATGTCGTTGAACGTGTGCACGAAGTGCGAGTACGAGACCTTGCCGCCGCGCGCCTCATCCAGGCGGGTCTGCGTCCCGTTGATCTTGTTGCGCACGGCCCAGTCGGCGTCGCGAGAGCACGGGTAGTCCGTTGAACGCAGTTCAGCCGGCGGCACGTAGCGGACCGCAAGCGCCCCCACGCGCACCGTGCCGCGCGACGGGATGACCGTGCATTCCGCGCCGGCGGGGTCCTGCACGTCGATCTCTTTGCTCCAGTAGGAGCCGCCTTTCGGGACAATCGTCCGGCCCGCCGCGAACCAGCGGCATCCGCAGCAATCCTCCAGGAACGTGTAAACCGCGTACAGGACGCCGCGCTTGTTCCCGGCGAGGACCAGCGCGGGGCCCTTGGCCTCGATGGCGATGCCTTCGAGGCCCAGTTTGTCGAAGTCAACGGACACGCCCAGGCGCTTCAGGGTCCCCAGGCACTTGCCGACGACGATGGGCGTCTCTTTCTTCAGCGCCCCCTCGGCCACGATGGGCAGGCGCTTGCCGGTCATCTTCTCGATGTGGGCGGCCAGGTCCCCGGCCGCGAACGTCTCCTGCGGCGTCGGCTGGTCGGGAATGACGATGGCGTGCGTGGCGGGGTCAACGGTCTTGCCGCCGATGACGATCTCGCGAGGCGTCGCCTTGGCGACCCCCCGCACCGCCGGGCCGCAGCCGCACGCAGCGCAGTGCAACGTGCCGGCCAGTGCGCACAGGACAAGGTAACAGGCGGCGTGATTCATAGCGCGGACTCCTCCTGCATCGGGACAAGCCGCAGCGACACCGTGACGGGCGCCGCGAGGCGGCGGCCGACGCGCGCCCGGGCGGCACGGCCGCACGGCAGGTTCCCGCGGTTCATGGCGGATAGGTCCCCTTTCGCCCGCGCCCCGCGGGCGCGCCCCAGCCTACACTACTGCCAGGTCAGCGCAACCTCAATCCCTTCTCCGCGTGGCGGTCTTGCTTGACAGCCCCGCTGCACCGCCCCATAATCGGCGCCCCGAGCGCGCGGTGACCCGGCGCAAAAGGAGAAGTGAACCGTGAGAACCTTTGGAGTGGCAGGTGTGGTGGTGCTGGTGGCAGGGATGCTGGCCGGCTGTCACAAGCCGCAGGAGATCGAGGAGCCCTGGCCGCGCGTGGGCAAGAACTACGAGGCCCAGTTGCCGCCGGGGGCCCTGGCCCTCCGGAAGATCACGGACCCGCGCGAGATCCCGGACTTTGCGCAGGCGTGCGCGGACACGGCGGGACTGCGCGAGGCCGTCGCCAACAGCCTGGCCTACCTGGCGAAGCCCTCCAGCCGCGAGCGGTTCCCCTACGGCGCGGTCACGCACGAGCAGGCGGCGGCCGGCCTCCGGGCCTTCGCGGCCCTGCTGGATTCCGGCAAGACGCCGCAGGAGATGGACGCCGTCCTCCGCGAACAGTTCGACGTCTATATATCCGTCGGATGCGATTACCAGGGCACGGTCCTCTTCACGGCCTACTACACGCCCATCTTCGACGCCTCGCCGGTGGCGACCGAGCGGTTCCGCTGGCCGCTCTACAAGCCCCCGGCCGACCTCGTCAAGGGCCCCGACGGCACGCCCCTGGCGCCCATGCCCGACCGGCGGACCATCGAAACGCAGAACCTGTACGCGGGCAACGAACTGGTGTGGCTGGCCGACCCGTTCGAGGCCTACGTGGCCCAGATTCAGGGCTCCGTGCGCCTCCGGATGCCCGACGGCAGCGAGATGACCGCCGGCTACACGGCCAACAACGGCCACCCGTACGCCAGCGTGCGGGCGGAACTGGTGAAGGACAGGAAGATCGGCCCGCGCGACGGCCTCCCGGCCATGCTCGCGTACTTCAAGGCCCACCCCGGCGAGGTGGCGCAGTACACGTGGCGGAACCCGCGGTACATCTTCTTCGCGGTCATCGACGACGGCCGGCCCCGCGGGTGCCTCAACGAGCCTGTCACGCCGTACCGCACGATCGCCACCGACAAGCGCATCTATCCGCCGGGGTGCCTGGCGTTCCTTTCGACGGCGATGCCACAGCACCGCGGCGGGGCGATTGAAGACGCCCCCCTGAGCCTCTTCGCGCTCGACCAGGACGCCGGCGGGGCCATCCGCGCCGCCGGCCGGTGCGACCTGTACGTGGGCATCGGCCCGGAGGCCGGAGACCTGGCCGGCCGCGCGCAGAACGAGGGGCGGCTGTACTACCTGTTCCTCAAGCCGCCAAACCTGCCGAAAGAGCCGCTCGAGCCTACGGCCGCGCCGCCGGCCGCGGTTGCGCCGCCCGCCGAGCCAGGCGCGGCCGGCGCGCCGGCGGCGCGCGGCGGCCCTTTCGCAATCGGGCCGATGTACTCCGTGGCCACGACCACGTCATCAAACCCCACGCGGTTCATCTTGTTCTTCGTCCAGCGGTCGGTCACGTAACTCATGAGCCAGAAGGCGTTGATCTTAAGGTCGGCCGTGGTGCGCCACTCGATGCCGCCGAAGTCGCCGACGAGGCGGCCGTCGATCCAGAAGGCCTGGCGGCCGTCGGCCTGGCCGGGCGTGTTGGCCTGGACCATCATCTCCATGGCGTACCACCGGCCGCGCTCGGGAACGGCGGGCACGGGTGGCGCGAAACTGTTGCCCCAGTACCTGCCGTCGCCGGACTTCTTCATCTTATGCCAATAGGTGTAGAAGTTCCAGGCCCCCGGCGGGGGCTGGCGGCCATTGAAGCCGGCCGGTTCCAGGCCCGTGGAGAACTTCTTGTCGCCCGCGGGGCACTCGCCCGCCCCGCCCGTCGGCCAGGCGGTCGGCGGATTCTCGGCCACGATATGGACAAAGTGGTGGATGTAATCGCAGTCGGGGGCGAACTTCACGTAGAACCGCGCGTGCATCCGCTCGACGCCCGGCGTGAAGCGGCGGAACAGGTGCCCGCCCGTGTTCTCCCCCAGTTTGGCCGTCACGAGGAGGCTCTTCTTGCCGGCCGAGGCCGCCGGCACGTCGTCCGAAAACGAGAGCGCCCCGGCCTCGTTCGAGATGCTGGGCCAGCGGTCCTTGTCCAGCGCGCCCGCCTCGAAGTCCTCGTGCAGCAGCACCCGCGGGTCCTTCGAGAGGCCCGCGTCGCCGGGGAACTTCGCGGCGATGCCGGCGGCGCCCTCGGGCAACTTCCCGGCTGCGGCGGGCGGTTCGGCGGCCGCCACGGGGCGGGCCAGGAGCAGCGCAAGACCCATGGTCAGCGCGAACATTACGTTTCGCATGGTGGTCTCCGTGAGTTTCTCCGGCGCCCGCGTGTGAGGGCGCGTGCGTCCATAACCCGACGCTCCCGCGTCGGGCTCGAACAACCCATGCCGCGCCACATCAGCCTGCCGCAACCCGCCGAAATGCGGCGACGGCCTCATCAATCTGCGCGGCCGACACGTCCAGGTGCGTCACAGCGCGGACCGTGTCCGGGCCGCCCGCCAGCACGAGGACGCCGGCGGCCTTCAGGCGCGCGACCCACTGGGCCGGCGGCATCGAGGTCGTGCGGAAGATGACGATGTTCGTCTCGACCGTCGCGGGGTCGAACTCCACGCCTGGCAGGCCCGCGATCCCTTCGGCCAGGCGCCGGGCATTGGCGTGGTCTTCGGAGAGCCTGGCGCGGTGATTTTCGAGGGCATAAAGCGCCCCGGCCGCGATGATCCCCGCCTGCCGCATGCCGCCGCCGAACATCTTGCGGAACCGCCGGGCGCGGTCGATGAACGCCGCCGTCCCCGCCAGGGCCGAGCCGACGGGCGCCCCGAGGCCCTTCGAGAAGCACACGCTCACGCTGTCGAAGTGCGCGGCGTACTCGCGCTCCGGGATGCCCGTGGCCACGGAGGCGTTCCACAGGCGCGCCCCGTCCATGTGGAGCGCCAGGCCTGCCTCGCGTGCGGCCGCGGCCACCTCGGCGATCGTCTGGATGGGCCAGATACTGCCGCCGCCGCGGTTGTGCGTGTTCTCGACGCAGACGAGTTTCGAGACCGGGTAATGGTAGTTGCGCGGCCGTATGGCGGCCGTCACCTGCTCGGCCGTGAAGATGCCGCGCTCGCCCGCCAGCAGGCGGCAGGAGACGCCCGAGAGGGCCGCCGGCCCGCCGCCCTCAAAGAAATACGAATGGGCGACGGCCTCCAGGATGATCTCGTCGCCCGGCTCGGTGTGCGAGCGGATGGCCACCTGGTTGGTCATCGTGCCGGAGGGCATGTAGGCAGCGGCCTCTTTGCCGAGGATTCCGGCGACGCGGCGCTCCAGGGCCTGGACAGTCGGATCGTCGCCGAGGACGTCGTCGCCGACCTCGGCCCCGGCCATGGCCCGGCGCATGGCCGGCGTCGGCCGGGTGACGGTATCGCTGCGCAGGTCGATCATGGCATCGGTCTCCACGGCGGCGTGCGTCCATTGTCGCCGCGGGCGCCGCCCGACGCAATGAAAACGCGGGACAGTCGTTTAACCCTCCTGGCGGAAACTTGACACCGTTTGGCGTTGACACGGGCCGGGGCGGGTTGTACCATGGGGCCGTAAAGTGGTCACGTCACCACAGGGTGGTGCGTCCGCCCGATGCGATCTCGGCCGGAGGCCCCAAGGCCGGGGGACCGGAGCCTTCGGAGGGTGAATCCCTCGTGCGAGGATAGAACCATGTACGCGAAAAGGAAAAGAGGAACCGTCCAGTTCTCCGTGAAGCCGCCCGACGGCGCGGCCCAGGTGTACCTGGCCGGCGCGTTCCGCAACTGGGACCCGCTGCCGATGAAGAAACAGAAGGACGGCTGCTTCGCCCTGGAACTCATGTTGCCGTCAGGAACGCATGAATATAAGTTCCTGATCGACGGCCAGTGGGCGACCGACCCGGACCACGGTCACTGCGCGCCGAACCCGTACGGCTCGTTCAACTCGGTCGCCCGGGTGGACTGACGGCCGCCGGCCGCCCGCGGCGCTGACGCCGTGCCCAAGGGGAGACCGCGCCGGGAACCGTCCGCTTCCGTGCCACGATGCCGCAGACGATGTTCCGCGCTGCGCGCTAGTGGTCCGTCACCATTGAAATCGTGAGTAGTGCTCGCGCGGCGGGCAGTCCTGCCCGCCGCGCGGGGGGCCAGACTGCCCACCGCGCGACCAGGTTCAACCCACAAAAACAAGTGTGACGGACTACTAGGCCGGCGGCAGTTCCGCCCGGTGCCGGGCCCGGCGCAGCAGCAGGTGCCGGACGAGCCAGATGAGGAAGCCGATGGCGGCCACCCCCAGGAGAACCCACTTGAGGTCTTTCAGGAGCGGCTCGGCCAGCGCCCCCAGCAGGTACCCCATGAGGCCGAGCGTGATGGCCCAGATGACGGCCCCCAGGACGTTCAACGCGACAAACCTGGCGGTGGACACGGAACTGAGGCCGATGACAAACGGCGTCGGGTTCCGGAGGCCGTAGAAGAACCGGAAACTGATCATGTACCACGTGCCGTGACGCTCCAGAACGCGGTTGACCTTCTCCATCCGCACGTGGAGCCACGGAAAGCGGGCGAGGATCTGCCTGCCCCAGCGCCGGCTGACGAAGAAAATCGTCTGGTCGCCCGTCAGGCTCCCGAGGAACCCCAGCAGGATGACCCACGGCAGGTGCAGGATGTCCTGGCGCGCGGCGATCCCCGCCAGGACCATGATCGTCTCGCCCTCCAGGCACGTGCCGATGAAGAGGGCGTAGTAGCCGTAATCGCGGACCAGTTGCTCGAGGGACTCCAGCGACATCCGGCCTCCCCGACCGATGCGAAGGGGCTCACGGCCCCCGCCTGCTCCGTGCGGGCCGTATCGTAGCAGAAGGCGGCGAAAAAGCAACCCGCCGTGCACTGCCGACCTCTCAACGGTCGCCGGCCCCTATCATGTGAGGGATTGTTTTTGTGCCGCGCGCTGCATAATTCCCTCGAAGTCTTCCGGGCACGAAAGGAACAGGCATGTCTCTCCATACGTCGAAAACCTTTCCCCGTATTCTGTCGTTCGTTGTTCTGTCGGCCGCCGCGGCGTGGCCGGCGCCCGCACAGGATTCCGGACCCGCCGCGAATCTTCTGCCGAATCCCTCGCAGGTCGACGGTCCGCCCGAAGACACGCAGGCGACCGTGACGATCGATGCCGGCGCCCGCTCCGTACCCTACAGCCGGATGATCTTCGGCGGTTTCATCGAGCACTTTGACGGACAGGTCTACGGCGGGCTGTTCGAGCCGGGTTCGCCCCTGTCGGACGATCGGGGCTTCCGCAAGGATGTCATCGAAGCGGTGAAAGAACTGAAGGTTTCCGTCGTGCGATGGCCGGGCGGATGCTTTGCCAGCGGCTATCACTGGAAGGACGGCGTCGGGCCCCGCCGCAAGCCGACCCCTGATCCGGTCTGGGGCGTTACAGACCCCAACACGTTCGGCACCGACGAGTTCGTC